>TARA_R110000824_G_scaffold555_4_pt1 | contig 20062 bp, 35 predicted proteins | sample TARA_R110000824 | Tara Oceans TARA_R110000824 (sample SAMEA4397747) | marine metagenome | biome: Polar Biome; feature: [MES] marine water layer (ENVO:01000295) within the mesopelagic zone...; material: water (ENVO:00002006), including particulate matter (ENVO:01000060) such as......
CTCATTATATTTGTCCCCTCTATTGACAGTTATTGAATGTTGATCGTGATCAATAGCAGTCACGGTCCCTGTCCAGAAGCCAGTCCAGCCATGCTCATCTTGAATTATATCTCCTACCTTGATTTCATTTATAAAGTTTTCATTAATCATATTACCTCCTGTGGTTATGATGTATATAATATATCACACTATTGTGATTTGTCCAGGACAAAATATGTCCGGTTTATGCCTCTCCTGTAATGCGATACTCTCCATCTGGGCCGTAGAACACATCTATATATCCGTCAGGCACATGGAGGTACACCGTCCTCCATCCCATAAAGGGAGAGGGTCGAGATCTCCAGTGAGTGAAGGGAGACTTGCCTGTGTGGTCTTCGTCGGGCAATCGTTCAGCCATAGCAACCAAACAAGGGCCGCCGAAATCAGAGTTAAAGATTACATTAAATCTTGTCTCCACGTTTTCTGCGAGCAGTCTCATCATGGCTTCCTTGGCTACCTTCTTTGAAACCTTGTCGTCGTTACCTTTGCCCATGATATTCGTCCTCCTCATAATGTCTCATGTCTTCTCCGTCTTCTTCAGTTATGTCACCATCATTCCAGAGCACTTTATACCAGTGATAAGCACCGTATGTAACAGTGCTTGGCGGCGACCCTTTCCAGAATACAACACCGACATACCAACCCTTTTTGGTTATTACCATATCGCCAACCTCATACTTTTTCATTGATCCTCCAATAGGTAGAACTCACTTTCTCTGCGGCTCCACTGCATACCATCAGCGGTTACTACCACCAATACATTGTCTCCACACTCATAATCAGCATACACCTTCTTTACTACTCCAATATAAGGGTAGCCAATCAACTCAACCAAATCACCTATTTCCATGTTAACCTCCAAGTTACTCCTATAATATAACCTTTGAGGCAAGTTCATCCAGGACAGAAAATGTCCGCATATTAAGTCACATGGCATAGTTTTATACCACATTGTCTACCTTGATCAGCATCTCCGCATCTTCCCAGCCCGAAGCTTCTGCTTTGGTCCACCATACGAGTAGAGGAGTGGCTTCATCTTTGTAATGTTCTAATACAACTCCAATACCCAATGTCTTGTCGCCCTCGGGCCAATCTATCCTCACCAAGTCTCCTATTTTAAGCACGTACAGCCTCCAAATCATCTTCATGAAATGGTTCAACTGCTCCGTCATTCCACAATATCAAATACATATTGCCTCGGCGGGGGTCAAGCCGACTAACAATCAAGCCAATATCATCAGGAGGATCGCCTCCGAAGAATTCGGGGTTTAACCTTACTAAATCACCTACTTTCATCAAGCTTCTCCAAGTTGTTGTTGCTCATCCATCGGGGACCACTTTTATCATCGGCTCTCGCAAACACAACTTTGTACCAAGTGTTGGGGTGACCCCAAGATGAATATATTTCTTTTATATCCAAGATTATTCCTACCCCATATCGTTTGTGTTTTACCAAATCCCCTTTCATCATATATAATCAAAATCAAACTCGACAGCCTCAAATGCTAAACGGTTAACTCTCTTCAATCTATAGCCAGATGAATATTTAATGTCAAGAAAATAACTGGTCTTCTCTTTGTTGACAAAATGCTTTTGTATGTGCGTTACCGTTCCAATTTTACCAACATGGGCCTTGACTTGAAGAAACTCGCCTTCTGTCATAAACCAATCTTTAGGGTCTTCGGATATCAAATCCTTAAGCCTAACTCTGTCTCCGACTTTCATTTATTTTTTACCTCCATGGTTATCGCATATCTAACAATGGTTGGAAGAGGAAAGTTAGTATGCCAACCAGTATTTATATGATAGAGGATCACATCATAATGTAAATCTGTACTCTCACAATCAGCCACCCATCCCCAATAGGTATATCCCATTACCATAAAAATCTGACCAGCAACCTCCAACAAAACTCCAGGGAGCCAATGCCCTTTTTGAATCATTTCGATTGTTACTAACTCATCAACTTCAATTCCATATTCCATCGTCTAAAATCAAGACTGTTTTGAAAAGTTCCTTCAATGTAGCATCTAACACCTGTTGTGTAAGTTGATCGTAATCTGCATCTTGGGTTTCCATAAGTTTTACAAGATTAACCACCGTATAAAGAATCATAAAGTTATCAACGAAGTTAGGTGTTTTCATTCCAGGTAATCTTCTATTCTTTTCAAAAAGCATGTTGTCTCCTGTGTAATATTAATATAACATATAGATAAATAGTTGTCAAGCTTCGTCTATAGGAGTAAAAATAATTCTAATAGATCCGGCAGCAATGAGCCGCATCATTGATGCCAAGCCCAGATACCCCACCACGCCATCAGAGTAGTAGATTTCATAATTGTGTCGCCATCTAATAATAGTATGGCAATGGGAGGGCAAACCTCCTTTATCAATGATTGCCCGAATAATACCAACCTTTCCCATGTCTTCTATAAGGGTCCCTATTTTATAATCCTGCATCTTTCAAAATACTTTTGAGATGATTTTCACTTATTGAGTACATTGGGCTAACAACAACCATATTGTTAACCAACTGAGGTGTTCCGAAAGGAGTCCAACCAATGACAATACCACTGATTACCCCTATCACTCTTCCCTTGCTATCGAACACAGGCGACCCAGAAGAACCGAGCCACGCTGCCGATTGTAAAAGATAGAACTCTCCCGCATTGCCTGCGAACGAGCCATGCATGGTTATCTCTTCCATTTCACCAGGGTAGCCAGTAAAATAGAGAGGTTCTCCTCTTTTCATAGCATAATCATACGTATACTTTAGTGGCTTTTGTGTTTTGAATTCTGCCTGTGGAACTATCACTGCTATGTCATAATGCTCATTTACATATGCTACTTTGCAATCAACAAATCCAATTCCGTATCTTTCTTTTGCCTTTACTACGTCTGCATCGGCCACTACATGTGCTGCTGTTAAAATAAACTTTGTGCCATTGTAAATAAAATAGCCTCCGCTAGCTTCTCCTATGGCAATCCCATCATGATGCGGAACGAGCTTAACTGCTGATTCATATGATCTTTTCAATCCTCTATTGCCATAGTTGATTGCTTTTTGCATCTCGATCGTAACTTCGTTCTGATTTCCACTTACCCCGACATCACAAGATAATAACGCCAGTAGCCCCAAAAAATAAATCATCCATAATTACCCCCTATAAATAAGTAGGTAAAAAAAACAAAGCCCCACGGAAAAACCGTGAGGCCATAAAATCAGTCCAGCAATTAATTATTAAACTCTCCCATATTCATCTTGCAATCTTATCACATCCTCCATTTCTGGAGTTGAGACTTCTATAAGGGTACACCCTTCGGAAGGGGCGGCAAAACGATGAATAGTACCTGGTTCAATACGCCGGGAAACTCCTTCACTCATGATGATCCTCACCATTTCCTTTTCTGGTCCCAATTCTAGCACTAGGGTTCCTTCCAACACATAAATGCTTTCATCTTTTACTTGATGATATTGGCGAGATAGCTTCTGCCCAGGCTCGATTCGAAGAATTTTCCCCAGATATTTATCAGTGATGGCCCAACGAATTTCATATCCCCATGGCTTTTTTACTCTCATTCTGCCTCCAAATGTGCGATCAGGTCGGTGTACCCCCCTATCAGGGTAGTATCATGTTCTTCTGTATTGTGGAATAAGATTATAGGAACAGTGGGCCAGTCATATAATTTCTGGAAATAATTAAGCAGCACATCGTCGTTGTCTAAATAGATCATCATGTGCCTCTCTCCCTTCTCTTCTAGAAGTTCCTTGGCACTCAAGCAAAAAGGGCAGTCGCCCCAGGCATAAATTACAAAATATTTCATTAACCCCTCAACAATTGTTTAGATTTTTGAAATATTTTAGATTCTATATCGTGGGGGGAACCGACCACTACAATCTCTTTCTGATACGGAGAGTCGGCCATAGTAATGCGGGTAAACTCCACTTCAGGAACTAGGCCTAGGTTCAGTTTACCTTCTTCTAAACGCTTCTTAAAAGAAGGTTCATCGCTGATCATCACTATGTGTTTAGGGTTGATCATGATTTCCTTCAACACATATCCGCCATTTATTCCTTGATAAAGGCTTATTAATTTAACCAACACTTTGTACCTCGTTGAAAAAAAGACTTTCCTTCTTCACAATTCGTCTCTTGCCATCTTCTAAAGCCACTGTTACATAATCTTTGGTCGAACTGTCTAGTACAATGGCCAAGTGTGGCTCTTTAACTATCCCCGCAGGGCCGATCAATTTACCTTTTATGTCTTTTTCTAATACATAATATGTCACATTCTCGGGGACATGTACCAGGTCTCCTTGGCTAAACATCGTTCTCCTCCAAAATCGGAAGTTCTCCGGTGGCCTCGTTCAGAGCAGCAAAGGGATCATCAATTGTATCCTCGACATATTTAACAGCCTCTTTCCCTCGTGGTACACTGCTTAAGCTTTTAGCTTGGTTCTCCATTGGGGGAGCGGGCGGAGCAACAGCTTGAATATAGCCCTCCAAGATTTGCTGACACTCTAACAAATCTTGGTCAATTTCTGATAGGGCCTTTCTCAGCTCATCAAGCATCTCTAGAGCAGCAGGGCTATACTTGCCGTCGCTTTCTTGTAGTAGATCAGTGATCAGATCAAGTTTGCGACTATTTTCCATGAGATGTTTATCGGGCACAGCCAACATCTCTATTATTCTTAACGGAACATCTTTAAGTTCCGTACTGTAACTAATTCTTACGTTCATTTTACCTCCGGGTATAATATAATATATCCCTTTTATATACTCTTGTCAAGTATTAAGATATAATTAAGTTGTAAATAGTTGCCGTAACTAATCCTACAACAGTTGTTACCATTATCCACATAACTTTTGAAGTTGTATCTTGCCATTGTTCCAAGTCTCTAAGTCTTGCGTATAATCCTTCATTAGGGTCATACACAGCTTTCTTGATCATTTTAATATCATCAAGCATTTCTTCTTGCCTCTCATCCATTCTCTCAATTTGGCTTTTGAGTTCAATGATAAGTCTTTCAAGTCCAGCAATTTGGTTTCGTTCTTCATCAGGCATGACATTGATAACTAGTTGCCTGGGTGGACAATTGCATAGTTAGTTGTGATGAGAGTTGAAGCAACTGATGCTGCATTCTCCAAAGCACAACGAGTTACCTTCACTGGGTCAATAATCCCACTCTCATATAACTTTTCAATTTTTCTTGTCACAAAATTGTAACCATACGGACCACAAATTATATTGGTAATAACTTGGTTAACAATAATGTCAGGAGACTCACCAGCGTTGAGAGCCATCTGTCTCAATGGCTCTTCCACTGCTTCAAGCACAACCTTAACTCCCAGAGCTTGATCCTCGTTATCAGTTTCCACCTTTAAGTTTTGAGAGCATCGTATCAGGGCAGTGCCTCCACCAAGGACAATACCCTCTTCTTGGGCAGAGCGGACAGCTTCCAAGGCATCATCAACTCGATGCCTCTTCTCTATCATCTCGATCTCGGTAGCTGCCCCGACACGAATAACAGCAACACCAGATGCTAACCTAGTAATACGTTCTTGTATTCTTTCGCACTCTGTTAACGAGTCAGTCTGTTGTATTTCAACTTTCAGTGCATCAATTCTTTTGTCAATGTGTTCTTCATTTCCTTTACCTCCAATAATTGTAGTCCATGTTTTAGAAATAGAAATTTTCTTGCACTGTCCAAAGTGCTCTAATTTTACATCTTTTAGGGTTAAGCTGTTAGCCCTTGTGATGTATTGGCCTCCGATGGAGAGGCACAGATCATCCATTATTTTGCGCCTTTCTTCACCATAGCGAGGACATTTGACGGCTGTTACCTTTAAGGTTCCACGCACCGAATTCATAATCAAGGCAGCAAGGGCTTGACCTTCAAAATCATTAGCTACCATAACAAGAGGTCGATTGTCTCTCGCCACAAGCTCTAGTGTTGGCATAATCTGCTCAACATGTTCAATTTTCTCATCAGTTACAAGGACCAAAGGGTTCTCATAGTCTACGGTACCGTTTCGTTCATTAGTAATAAACGAGTTGGAAACATAGCCTGAATCAAAGCGGAATCCCTCTATTAAATCTAGCGATGTTTCCAGGGATCTCGCCTCCTCAACTATGATACTTCCGTCCTTGCCTGCGGAGTCAACAGCGTTGGCGATCAAAGTTCCAATGGCCTTGTCGTTGTTCGCAGAAATGGTCGCAATGTGTCTAATATCTTCTTCGCTCCTGATCGGAGTGGCATCATCTTTAAGCCTCACTATGATAGCTGTGACGGCTTTATCAATCCCTCTCTTCAGTTCGATGGGGCTTGCCCCGGCCATCAGATATTTCTGTGCTCGTTTAAGGATTGCCCTCGCTAAGACCGTTGAGGTTGTTGTGCCATCGCCTGCCGTGTTGTTTGTTTGGGAGGCAGCTTGTTTAATGATCTGTGCTCCAACGTTCTCAAAGGGATCCTCAAGCTCCACGAAGTCTGCAACGGTTGCCCCGTCCTTTGTAATGACGGGAGTTCCCTGTGTCTTGTGGAAGAGAATAACATTTCTTCCTCTTGGGCCTAGAGTGCTACCCACGTTATCGGCAAGAATGTCAACTCCTTTTAAGATTTTGGCATTAAGCTCTTGCCCATTGTTATATTGTTTCATTTACCCTCCACTGTACTCTTTAATATAACCGCTTCTATCAATTTGTCAAGTGTTTTTTTATCATTTTCTGTAACTGCTGCTTTTTGGTCTGCGTAGCCAGTTAGAACTGCTGTCTCGTCATAGTCCAACAGAGCCATCAAGTCTTCAAATAAAATATCCGCTTGCTCTATGGCATTTAAAGTATCAACGCCGCTTTGCATATCGCCCGAGGCTGTGTAAACTTTTGAGCTTTCCTCGGCGTTTTGCAGATTATCATAAAAAGCTATCATAGTTTCAGCGGCTTTTCTTTTCCTATCACCAGGGTTTAAATCAGACAGCGCACCCTCTATCATTTCTCTATAAGTTTCAGTGCGATTCTTGCTTATATAAATAGTGGAGACAAAAGTGCTGGCATTAATAAATGGGGTTAACACAATTTTCCCTGATAGTTTTTTTCTTCCCCTCTTGTCCACAATAGGGTCATTGTTTTTATCTAATGCGAAGCCGAAAGTTTCCATGGTTCCTTTACTTGGTTGTCCTTTTTTATATATAAGAAAATCAGTCTCTGTTCGTCGTTGTACCATAACATTGTAAATATCCACAGCTACAATCTTACTTGGATCAGATATCCCTTTCTTTGGATCTTCAACCTGTTTTGGGTCTTGTTTTTTTAAGCCAATAATATATTCAACTGGCTTTCCTCCAATATCAAAGCCGCCGGGAGCTTGTTCGATTTCGCTGGCTTTGGCATAATATTTGGAACTCCCAGGGATGCCCGTCTTGCTTACAAAATCGATGGCTCCCATACCTTGCCCGGGACCTGATTCTTTTCCGGTGATACGTCCACCGGAAATATAGGCAAGGAAATACTCAAACAAATATCCTCCGGAGCCTGCATCAAAATCTTTTACAATCTGATTGAAAATATCAAGCATCATAATTTCAGTTAGAAACTCCGAAATGTTTCCTTGAAAGCTTAAAGGAGTTTCGCCGGTGGATGCTTCAAAGAAACGCACCGAAACTTCAGATACTTTTTTGATCCGATCAACGAAGGCCGACGACCTACTGCCACTAAAGAATCTATTAGAGATTGCCTCTAATTCTTTAGTATAACCACCGGTGTACGCAGCTTTACCGGGGGCCAAGCGAGGAGCGGTTGCTGTCTGCCTTCGAAGTGTAGCGGCTTGAGCGGCAGAATTAATGGCTTGAAAGACTTCTTCGGCCTTATCATATAGTTCTTTTGTAGTCCCGCTTGTATGTAGCCCGGCTGCTTCCAAACCTCTTTTGATGGCCACAAGTCTTTTTTGAATATCTACATCAGCTTCGCCTGGGTTGGTAAGAAAATAATCTAGATCAGCATCAGTTAGTTTATCCGGTGGTGGAGTCACCTTGTTGGCGATATCGTTAAATACATCGTTGTTGGATGTGGTATTAAAGCCATAGCCAGTTCCCGTAGCTTTTTTGATAATATTGTGGAGGCTTGTGGGCTCATCAGGATCTTTATCAAATTCAAACCTTTCGTTGAGTACGTCTGCGATTAGCTTATCAATTTCTTTATTCTTATAGCTCACTCTTAATTTCCTCCAAGATTGGCTTGATTTCCAGGCCCCCGCAGTCGATCTTGTTGCGAGTTAGATTGTAGTGGTGGATAAATCCCTTGTATGAGCCAAGCACACAAGGACGGCTTACCGTATTGGTTGATGGTGTCACCAAGGGAATGCCCGTTGCTTCGTGGATTGCCCGATACAGGGCCTTTAAGGCGGCAAGCTGCTCGGGGTAGAAGCCAAGGTGTGTCTCCATGGATCTGTTATGAACCTTCGCCCCTTCAATGATTGGGCGAGGCTTGCCTACATTTGACTCGTACCACTTCTGGTACTTGGGATAATAAGCATTAGAAATCTCAACCCCGATGGAAGCCTTGTTCCACTTGGACGAACCAGCATGATATGCTATGTGGTTAATGTCAAGATGCTGGTTGATGGTTCCGTCATTGTCGATGGTGAAGTGGATTGACAGCCCACGCCTCTCCAGCACTCGGAAACAAGAGTCGGCACTCAAGCAAACATCCCAATGGGTAACGAACATGTTGGGCTTACGCTTCGTCATGGTTCGTTTATAACCCTTTGAGAACTTCTTGCCTCCACGATTGAAGGGAAGTACAACCTTGTCCCACTTGATCTCATGGTAGTCGTTGTTGTAGATGATGAAGCCACCATCAGCAGCAGAGAGAGTGGAGGGTTCATACTTGGCTAGCTCGGACTCTCGTTGAGTCCAAATGCGCCGGAAGGTAGACGGACCAACAAGCCCATCAGCCGTCAAGCCATGTTCCTTCTGAAACTTCTTCACATTTCTTACCAACAACTCATCAAATTCTGTGGCTCCAAACCAGGCTGGTTGCCATCCTAATTTGGCAGATGCTGCCTCATTGTAAAATATCTTGTCCATCCAGACTCTCCTATATAATTTCGTCAGCGATTCCATATTCTATTGCTTCTTCCGCTGTAAGATAAATATTAACTTTTCTGTTTAAAAGCTTTTTTAATTGTCGTTTTGTCATATCTGTGTTCGCAACAATCGCATCTGTGTATTTCTCTTGTAAGTCTTTGATGGCTTCCATCTCATTCTGGAGGTTGTGTATGTCTCCAATGTTCCCGGCATTACAAGAATGAATCATCACTCGACAATGTTTTCCTATCTTGCGTTGCCCTCGGGTGCCGGAAGCCAGTAACAGGACACCAGCCGACATAACTTTCCCCAAACCAAAGGTGTTGATTTGATAGCCCTTTGCCTTCACAACATTTATCATATCATACAAGGTAAACATGTCATCAGCATTGCCACCATAAGTTGAGAGGTAAAAATTAATAGGCTTCTTTTCCTCGTCGTCCTCCTTGTGACTCATCATAATCAACCCAAGAACAACTTCGGATGCTCGATCCTCATTTATCTCGCCAAAGATGCCGATAGTTCGATAGTCCGGCTTCTCCGCACCAAAGATCGCACCAAACACCTCTTCTGGGTTTTCTTCTTCTGTGTTTTCTTCTTCCTTGTCTTCTTTGCTATTCATTTGTTCTCCTTTAAGAATTTCATCGCACTATCCCAGTCATTATACTTAACAATATTGCCATAAGAAGCAGGCACGGAAAGAATCAACTTGTTTATCATCGTGCCCCTTATTCCGTTTAAGACATGCTGGTCCAATTTCTTTTCTCCGGTCAAGTTTCTTTCAGAAAAGTCGGCCTTGGCTAAATACTGATATTTCATATCCAGAGCTAGCTCGGTGGCAACATCAACATGATGCATCATTATAAGACATTCAACTTGTGTCTTCTTTAACATTATAATGGCAAAGCCGCTGCTCACCAAAGCATTCCAAAATTTATGCCATATAATTCCTCCGACAAATGCCAAAGTAATTTGAACCCAGAATAACATTTTTACCTCCAAATAAAAAAGCGAGGTTGCCCCCGCCTTCCATTATAACACATCATACGTTATTTGTCAAATTATCTTTTGTTGGTCTTTCCAAGGGCTTCGTCCAACATCTTGCGAGCTTTGCGAGCTTTGATGATTCGGCGAGCAACCCGACGAGCAACCTCTTGGACCAACTCTTCTTCAGTATCATCTACAGCCGCTTCTTCTTCGGGTGGGAACCCACCTTCTTCGGGGGGAAACTCTTCGCCTGGGAGTTCTTCCATTCCTGGTCCCATGTCCATATCCAGCCCCATCTCTTCTTCACCAGCGGGTGCGATCCCGGCAGCATCAGCGAGGGGTTGGACTAGGGCCTCAAGGGAGGCAAGTGCATCAACAGCAGCTTGGATAGTGTCTTCATCAACATCAGCTTCAGCAGCATCTGCCATCTCAACATCATCAGCAACTTCAATATCAGCTTCAGCATCGCCCATGTCCATTTCAGCATCAGCTTCATCGTCCATAGCATCGTCTTCCAATTCAGGGGCATCATCTTCTTCTTTCATATAGTCTAGACGGTGACCGCCTTTTCCATACTTGCCGCCTCCTTGAATGTGGCGTTCGTGGTCACGCTCGTCTCCTGGGTTGCCTCCGTAGTCTCTTTCAGTAAGATGGGTAGAGACAGCAATGGGCTCCATTCCGGCAAGACCCATGAAACGACGAACTTGAGCTTCACTCAATAAAGATTTTTTAGACATAATAGAAAATTCTCCTGTGATACATTATTCGTAGTAATTATGCTGCAAAACAAGAAAAACACCAAAAAAACTGATTTTTTATAGATCTGGGTGTTCTTCTGCGATCAGATCAAAGATGTTCTCTATTTCGTCATCTTTAAAACCAAATTTTGCCATCAAATCATCTCCAACCTCAATATCTTTTTGAATCCGCTTGCGCTTCTTCTTACTCTGTATATTTTTGGATGCTTTATAACTCTGCATATATTCCAATAAGGTTGAGTCCTTATTGATATATCCTGTAATCATACACCTAAAAAACTCGGCTTGGGATAATCCATCATACTGCAATCTTACTTTTAATTGAGCATGACGAATATCCGTATCATCAAAGACAATTTTCTTCTTTTTGGATTGTTGTTTTGACATAGGGAAGGTTACACAATTATTTAGTTTGCTGGTGGCATTATTCACCTTTCTGATTGTATTCTCTCAATACTCTTTGGGCTGTTTCCCAGCATGTATCACAGTAAAGCCTAACTGGATTATCCGGGTCTTGTTCTCTAACTATAACTGTCCACTTCATCGCCATTTGTTTGTTCTTCTTGTCATATTTCTTTTGACATGCTAGACAATGATCGGGAAGTTTATCAAATAAACCAATTTGCTTTTCCATTTTCTTTTCCGGGTCTTTCTTTATCCCAAGTTTTCTTCGTTGTGTTCTGTTCATAGTTGAGCTATCCCCTTTGGCACCCAGTGCCCAATCACAAATCGGTTGTCCACCCAATTGTACATTTGCCCCTTCTTGATACGAGGCTTGTTGTAAATGACTCTCTCAAAAGGGAAGTCATGCTCCTTAAGCCATTCTTCTGTTATCTCTGCATGCTCACTAGTGCGAGCAGTGAAGAAATAAATATCTCCAGTTTTCTGAAGTTCTTTGACCTTCTCTATTGCTCCGTCATAAACATAAGCAGTCTTAAAGAGATGGGACTGTTCATTTGGAATATCCTCACAAACAGTCCCATCAATATCGATAAGCCAGACATTAGGCTTTTGTTCTTCGTCACTCATCTGTGCTCCCTAGTGCTCCCTCGCCTCTGTCTGAAATAGCTATCTGCTCCCAGTCATACAAGTCACCCGACTCACTCTCGCACGCCCTGAAATGAACGACGGGGATCATTACCACTTGGGCGATCTTATCACCAGCCGCAATGAACTGCTCTTCCTTACCTACGTTGTGAAGGTTGACGAACAACTCTCCATCATAGCCAGGATCAACCACGCATGCTCCAACGAGTAAGCTCCTCTTGGCAGCGACAGAGCTTCTGTTCTTGACCTCAAGCATAAAGCCGTGAGGTACACCAAACCGAAGTCCAGTTGGGATGATCTTACTTTCTCCAGGATCAATGAGCAGACCTGACCAATCCAATGTCTTCGGGGAATAATAAACATCAAGCCCCGCATCGGACGGATTGGCTCTAGTTGGAGTCATTGCATCCTCTCTCATTTTAGCATATTCAAGTATCATTTTATCTCCTTTTCTTTAAGCATTGATATCTTTGGAATTGTAACGTCATGTATCCACGTTCCCCAACTATACGGCAACAAAGCCATTAAAGGGTGAGCGAAGAAATTGTGTGGAAACCACAACACTCTTTCTTTCAAACTCATTTCCCCCCCTTCAGTGAATCATAAATATCGATGAGCGCACCAATATCCACATCATCTTTGAGAAGACGATATGCCTTAACCGTAAGGCTAATGTCTTCCTTTGTGAGCCAGCCGTTCTCAACATATTCGCCTTTAAGCTCTCGCTTCTGCTCCTTGTATGGCTCCATAGCCTCTTCGAGCGCCTTCATCGAGGCAATATAGTCAGCCATGTGCTGTTCCTTTGTCTTAACATCCTCTGCTGTTGCCATTACGACAACCTCTTCTTTGTTTCTAAAATTATACAACATTATTTCCTCCGTGTTGATTGTTAATTCTCTCTTTACAAATTTCATAATACTTTTCTTCTTTTTCCATTCCGATAAAATGCCTTTCCATATTCATACAAGCCACCGCTGTAGTTCCAGAACCGATACAGTTATCAAGAATAACGTCTCCTTTGTTTGAATAGGTCTTCACCAAATACTCAAACAAGGCCACCGGTTTTTGAGTGGGGTGGACCACTTTACCTTCTGACTCCGCTGTTTTGAAATATTGAACGGTACGAGGGTATCGAAGACCCGTTTCATTCTTCACCAATACCTCTTTCTGCTTTCCATAAACATCCGTAGGTCGATGAGCAGAGCCTTTATAGTAAGGCGTTCCTGGTTGCATCTGTGGATTGTACGTGGGAAGCTTACGATAAAATACGCAAACGTCTTCGTGTGCTCTCATCGGCATCTTTTTAGAATTTAGATAACCGGTGGCCTTGGATTTTTCCCATACCCAAGTATATTTGAAGTACTTGGGGTTAGACATTATCAACATGCTGGTGAAAGGTTGCGAAGCGGTAAACACCATCGCAGCATTCTTTTTACAAACTCTATTGTAATGCGCCCAAAGGTCTTTAAAAGGAATGATAGCATCCCATTTACAATTGGTGGTTCCGTAAGGTAAATCACACAGCACCATATCCACGGAACCATCGGGGATGCGCTTCATTAAATCTAAACAATCTCCTAATAAAATCTTATCAATCACTCTGTCCTCCTGGTGATAATATAATATAACATATCAGTTAACTTTGTCAAGCAATTAGCCTAATAATTTCCAACTTTTTCCCACTGGTCCTCGGGTGGAAAAGCCCCAATCTTCATTGTGTGTCGGTCGCATCAGATACGGTCGGTTAATGTGAAGGAAATCCCTCTCTGGGTCGATTCCCCAGCAGCGTATACGAGTCATTTTAGAGTTAGAATCAATGACCTCAACTTGATAGTAAGCCTTTCCCCTTCTTGTTTTCTTAAGAATGATCTCTCTTGGGATAACCCAACACAGCATTAAATCCGGATCGTATTCTGATATGGGAGGGACACAATATTTCTCTATATCTTCTTTTATATCAGGCGTTAGGACCAAACTAAATGGAAACATGCCCGTCAAATTAGTAATAAATGTAATGATCTCCTCTTCTGTGAACGAGCCCTCGGGTTTGTATAATTCGATATTGTCCACTAGATTCTTCTTCTTCCTAGGGCGGTCAACACAAACTGCTGACCAAAAATGTTTTGCTCCGGTAAACCTGTCGTCAATCAAATCAGTCATGGCCTGGGCCCTAATGAGAACATCTAGCGCCTTCTTGTTGAGTTTGCTATACACAATGTTTTCATTAAACAAAAAGTCCTCTATTTTATTGAAAGGTCGATTCGCTAGAATCTGCTCGATTGCTTTCTCCCCTAATCCTTTGATGGTGGTAAGAGGGGCGACCAATATATTGTTGTCTACAATCTCCCAATGCATGCCGGAAGTATTGACATTCAATGGCTCAATCTCAAAGCCATGAGACTTCGCTATGTTAATGGCTTTCTCCTTACGAGTTTCTGGTTCTTTGTCCAAGAACGAGGCCATCCACTCTGCTGGATAGTGATGGTAAAGCCAAGCACATTGATAGGATATCATGGAATAGCTCACAGCGTGTGACTTGTTAAAGCCATAGCCAGAGAAGTACTCGAAGGTTTGCCAAAGCTTCTCGGCTCTCTTTTTGGGAATGTCCTTTTCTACGCAACCATCAATGAATTTACTATGTAGCCTTTCTTTGACCTCAACCTCTTTGCCTGTTCCTTTCTTGGTTAAAACCTTGCGAAGGAGATTCCCCTCATCAAGCGAGAGGTTCTTCCCAAGTTTATGAGCCAGTACAGCTATCTGTTCTTGGAAAATCAAAAACCCACAAGTCTCCTCTGTTATTTCCTGGACGATTGGGTGTATATAAGAGATTTTATGTGGCTCTTTCTTGGCCAAAATATATGATTTGTCCACACCAGCCGACAATGGACCTGGTCTATAAATAGATGTAATAGCTGACAGGTCAATAATACTGCTTGGCTTTGCTTTAACGGCTAGTTGTTGAGCGCCAGTTTCTGTGAACTGGAAGGTTCCTGCGAACTTGCCTTGGTGAAAAATGCTCTCATATACTTCCGGACAGTCCATGTCCAAGGTATCCGGATGTAAAGTCTGATTATAATAATCCATAATCTCTTGAAAGATAGGCTTCTCAACACCATGGTGCCTTTTCAATATCCTCTCAATGCACGCTTCAATCATTCGAAGTGTAGACAAACCAAGTATATCAAACTTAATGAAACCAAGGGGTTCCAAATGTCTTGCGTTCTGCCCTTCACTCCATGGAGTTTGCCTTACACCTTTGGATGCAATCAACGGCATGTGTTTATCAAGATCCTCTCCTATCACAACCCCACCGGCATGGCGAGAAACAGAGCGTACTTGCCCCACCATTCCAAGAACATGTTCTTTAATATGAGGGTAGTTAATAAAAAAGGACTGGAGAGAATCAGAATATTTAATAACTTCTTGAAGGGTCGGAGTATATACTCCTGCTTTTATGCCGTGATCGGCCTTTGCTCTTGGCGTAGCCTCTCGAAGCATTCTGTTGGTCACATTGTTAACTTCCAAGAACGGCACATCGTAAAGCTTTGATACATCTTTGATAAGGGAACGAAGCTGTAGAGTATTGAAGTTACTGATTGGGACGACGGTGTTGTCTCCCCACTCCTCAATAAGATGCTCCTTCAATACCATAGGATCCGAAACATCATAATCAATGTCAGGATAATCAGTAGCATCGGCACGAAGGAATCGTGAAAAAAGAAGGCCATACTTAATTGGATCAACTTGAGTGATGCCAAGGCTATAAGCAACAAGACTACCAGCAGCACTACCTCGGCCAGGCCCCGATAATTGAATTTCATTTGTTCTATCCGTGATTGCTTTCATAGTCAGAAAGTACTTTGAAAAGCCCCGGTCTGCTATGACTTTAAGTTCATGCTCAAGTCGCTGTTCATATTCTGCGACAACCTTTTTGTTATGTATTAGTTTGTTCTTATTAAGGATGTTAAAAAGACCCTCTGATGAAAGCCTCTTCAGCCAGTCATTATCACTATAGCCGCTAGGTACAACGAAATCAGGCAGACGAACAGTATCATCAGGATAAAATGCCCCAATCCTCTCAAAAGCAATGCGGTGACTCTCTTCAATTGAATCCAGAACGAGTTTGTCATCGTATTCTACCCCGCATTGCTTACTATAATAATTATATGACTCCCACATTTGTTGCCCATTCTTGGGATATAGCTCGTAGCCGATCTCCTCAACACTAACTGGTAAAGTCATGTCCAACCATTCAGGCTTTCCCTTGCCAAGCCAGCCAAGTCGCTTATAAAGCTCACGGCTGCTCCAGGCATCTGGATCAGGATAGTGGCTATCTGCGGTGGAAACAAGCTCCACCCCCATTTCTCCGCATACTTTAATAATATATTGGTTTAGATCGTGTTGTTCTGGGACGTTGTTCCACTGGAGTTCTCCGTACCAACGATCCCCGAAGATTTCAACCATTCTTCGTGTTGTCTCCCGCATAGCTTCAAGTACATCTTCTTCGCCAGTTTCCCGGTGTTCCCAATAATTACCAGCGTAAACACCGCCAAGACAAGCGGACATGCCAATAACGCCGCTAGAATATTTAGAAAGTAGTGCATAATCAATCCTTGGTTTGCGATAAAAATAATTTCCTGTGTAGCTCTCCGACACAAGCTTGAAGATATTGTTCAAACCTTCTTGATTCATCGCAAGAAGAACGAGGTGACGGGTTCGGTTAAGCTCAGAACGTCCTTTGCTTTTAGTTTCACCTTCGTTTTCAATTGTCGTACCAGACTGGGCTTTGTCCAACTTACGGGCTTTCTTTTTGTCGGCCTTGTGTTCCTCATACCTTTCCTTCCACTCCGACACAGACGGAATAAAATATGCTTCAACACCAAAGATTGGCTTGAAGTCTTTTCCCTGCTTTGCCATCTTCTTCGCATGAATAACCTGATAAGCCAAGCCGTTCATGTTGCCATGGTCTGTTAAAGCAAGAGCCTCACCCCCATTCTTATGAGCGAACTCCATATGGTCTTGGGGGAACCCAAACCCATCAAACGGAGAACCAGCAACAGAATGAGCATGAAGCCCAACGAATTTAATTTCTCTCATAACTTCCTCCAAAGTATACTATAATATAGCCAACTTTGAGGTCATTGTCAAGTAATTTCTTTATTATTTTGTGCCTCTGTGATAGCTCTCGCCATTACAGACCTCAACCTTTTACCTGCTTCCTTATTGCGACGAGCCGTTATAGCCAGCGCAGTCAGTGGCATTGATATGATTATAGCCATTCCTATAATCATAAAATATCCTAAATAGACCTCCATCCATAGTTACCTCCTTAATAACAAACCCATTCGATAACGTTACCGTCAGGGTCTTCTTTATATACATACCTCGATCCGTCTCTGTGTCTTTTAATTTCCTCTCTACCAAAAGGCAGCAAATTATCTACTTTGAAAGCCACATGTGGTTTGTGTTGGGTGGCCATGGTCAAAGCAATTTTAACGTCTCCAACTCTTAAAAGTGCCCAAGTTCCATCTTCATAAAGAATCTTGCCCTCTAAATTTTCCATATACCATTTAACACTTTTTTCAATATTATCCACATTGATGGCAACATGATCTAACTTCATTAAATCTCCAATAATTCTAAAAAATCACCTGGTAATAAAGAGTCCTCTAAACTATCGAGCCATTTTATTTTATAAACTTTCATACCGCTGTCACCTTCTGCGATAATCGAAACTACTATTCCTAATCCCCCATACATAATCCATGAGCCAGGATGCTCATTGTTGTATGGAAGATAACGAATTAAATCTCCTACCTGGTACACACAAAATGCTCCTTCAACAAGGAACGAGGGATTTTAAATTGATAAACACTATATTCAGGATGGTTTATATACACCCATATACATTTTTCACTGGGGACGTTGCGAAATACGCTCGCTCTTGTCCCTTCTTCTATCCCTCCAATCTCCTTAATACATAGCAACTCTGTCCAAAGTTTAGGCATCCTGTATTAATTAGATATCGGAAATCACTTTTCTCCCATTATCGGTAATTATTTGTGTAAGAATGTCTTCGTCGTAAATATGCAAGGCCTCTATGAGAAATCTTAATTCGGTCATCATGTTCCCGTCATTGAAAGGTTTATAGATATCATAAATGTTGTCGGTACCTAAAGCTACCGTCAATCCATACTCCAACAATTCATCCACCGGAGTGATGGAATTATGATTAACATTCAATTCTTCTGTGCGCCGGTGATCAATCCAAGCGATAGGGCAGCAAATAAAACTTAAACCGGCATCTCTTGCCATTTCATAAACTTTCTTACGATAAGGTTTGGGATGACATGCTAAACTAATTGAATGAATGGCTGTCACTTTACCTTCCCATCCATGATAGATAGCTTTCCGAGCTAACAGTTCTGTTTCTTTTTGCCTCGCCGTGTTGTGTTGATCAACGTGTGCATGCACTCTTTTATTATATTTCTTGGCTAGCTTAAAAATAATATCCAAATGATCAATTTCTCCACCTGGGTCAGCACCCGGTAGAGATCCCACAATATCAATGTGACCCTCGTCCAAATGAGTTTCTATGAGCCTTCGGCAGTTAGGGTGAAGAATCCCCTTTAATGTTTGGCATGCAATCTTAAACTCCATCCCATATGCTTGAGCGTGTTCCTTTGCATCAACCGCAGCGTTAATGGCTTTGTGCCCTACCACCGGATCGATGTCAATAAAAGATAAACAGCTTTTAACACCAAATTTACGTTGATGATGGAGGGCATTTAGAATATTAGCAAGAAAATCATCATAAGTGGCCATTCGCTTATAACGATCAACCACTCTCCATTTATCTTCAAGTTGTCGATAGACTACCTCATGCATATCTTTCTTGGTCAAAGTATATGCACGATCAAAATGAGCATGCGCATTGACAATACCCTTCTCTCTAATCTTCATTTCCAAAGTATCATAAGGAATCATATAACCTCCGTGTTATATTAACATAACATATTGGGAAGCGACTGTCAAGCGGTTTACTTTAAACTTTTCTCAACTTTCTTTTTGGTTTTCTTTCCTTCTCTCTCAACTTTCTTTTGAAGCTTTTCCATCTCACGAATATATTCGCTGCGGGATATCTTCTTGTTGTGGAAAGCTTCCATTAATGCTTCTCTGTTATCCATGTCATTGAGAAGATCCTGTATCTCTAGACTCGACACTACTTCCTCATATTTTTCTTTAGGAGTTGTCATTGTCGTCCAACAATCAACCCACCATAAAACAGCCGGGGCAACAATAAACACAAACCCCATCAGTCCATTAAAAAATTTCATATTAACTCCATAATAAAAATGCCCTTCAAAGCGGGCAAGTTTCGATAGTAAATAGTCATTTATCACAAAGAATCAAAATAAATTACGGCGCTTACCACCGCAACTGAAAGAGCGAGCCCAAGCATAATTTTGAGAAAATCTCCTACAAGCATTGGGAAGATTACTTTTATTTGTTTGTCTTTGTTAAAGGTTCGATAAACTGCAAGCTCTCTTCCCGCCAGCAAGCCGATGAATACCCAAGTTGTGCTCATTGGTAGGTTGTTATAATGTTTAAAGTACCAGAGAATCAGAGCATAAACAAAATCAATTATACAAGCAGAGCGTATAAATCTAGTACCACTTTTAGAAAGAACAATCTCTTGTATCTTCCCACCATTTGTTCTGAACAAGTGAGCCAGTCCGAGGACCAGAATTGCTATCACTCCCAAGAACAGAGGGAACGGAACATCTGTGCCTCTTGGCAGATATACGAATACATTGGCCATGTCATGAGACAACCACATGTACCATAGAAAGCCTGTAGAGCACCACTGTGCTATCCTCCAAGGTTTCTTGTGCTCTTCCTTAACTTTCTTCTTCTCGTCCAAGAGCCTGGAGACAACCATCCACAGTACATAGGCAGAGATTGCCGCAACTCCATAGCCTATGGCTGACTTCATGATGATCTTCTCCAGCACTAGGCCACTGCTGAAGGCGCTCAACGTAAGTAATGTGGTGGAGACAGGTATCCCAAACCTAGTGAGAACCAACAGCAAAGACGGGGCGGCTGCGTGATACCATTGGAATTCAGTTGGGAGCGGTATCTTTTCTAA
>TARA_R110000824_G_scaffold401792_1_pt1 | contig 20022 bp, 16 predicted proteins | sample TARA_R110000824 | Tara Oceans TARA_R110000824 (sample SAMEA4397747) | marine metagenome | biome: Polar Biome; feature: [MES] marine water layer (ENVO:01000295) within the mesopelagic zone...; material: water (ENVO:00002006), including particulate matter (ENVO:01000060) such...
GTGAGCCCTGCTGGGTTCGAACCAGCGACCTACTGATTAAAAGTTAGCATAAATACGCCCGTCTTCTGCAGTATCCCTCGCATAATTCCCGATCTACCGTGATTTTTACTATCTAGCGCAATCAGATTTTGTTGCTAATCTGATTGCTGTGGCTTACTATCTGATTGCTAGAACATAATGAGAAGGCAGCAACATGGCTAAGGCCTCAATTACAAAGCGCACGGTTGATAGTGCCAAGCCAGCCGCACGTGACAGGTTCATTTGGGATGCTGAGGTGGCGGGCTTTGGGCTCAAAGTTACGCCTGCCGGGGGCAAGGTCTATGTTTTCCAATATCGCCTTGCGAGGCCGGGCGAAGCATCACGCACACCAGCGAAGCGCTACACCATCGGCAAGCATGGCAGGCTGACACCCGATCAGGCCCGGAAGCGAGCAAAGGAATTGGCAGCACTTGTTGAGATCGGCATTGACCCAAGGCAAAAGGAATTAGACGAGCTGGAGGCAAAAGATGAAGCTGGACGACTGGCAACGGAAAAGGCCCGGCTTGAAGGTGCATTAGCCTTTGAAAATGTCGCCGCCCTCTGGCTCGATCACTACGAGAACGAGAAAGAGCGCCGCCCATCCAGTATTCGCATGGCCAAGATGGTCGTAGCCAATCACCTGAAGCCGGCCCTTGCCGGAAAGCCCTTGCCTCATATCGGGCGGACTGACCTCCAGCCGGTTATTGATGCGATACCAGTGAAGCAGCGCGGGATGCGCCGGGCAGTATTTGCTTATGCCTCTGTGCTTTTTGGCTGGGCGCACAAGCGCGGTGACATTGCCGAAAACCCACTTACAGGGATGGTGAAGCCGGAAGCACCAAAAGCACGGGTCCGCGTATTGACCGACGACGAATTGGCCGCTGCCTGGAAGGCCAGTCAAAAACTGACAGACCCCTTCGCACCATTTTTTCGGCTCTTGATTCTGACAGGCCAACGCCGAACCGAGGTCGCCGCAATCAATTGGTCAGAACTCGATCGGGCTAGCGCTACGTGGACAATACCTGCCGACCGGGCCAAGAATAGTGTGGCGCACATTGTGCCGCTCAGTGCGATCGTAGTTGACGAACTGGACCGACTTTCAAAAATTGCGCATGGCGATGACGACACACCGGCCGAGAAATGGCCCAAGGCTGGCTTTGTACTCACTACAACTGGCCGTACACCGATCAGCGGCATCACGAAAGCCAAGCGAGCACTAGATGAAGCTATAGTCAAGGCGCGTGGCGGCGAAGCTCTGGCCGGCTGGCGCATCCACGATTTGCGCCGTACACTGGCAACAGGCTTTCAGCGGCTAGGCATCAGGTTTGAAGTGACAGAGGCAGTTTTAAATCACGTTAGCGGCGCGAAGGGCGGCATTGCCGGGATTTACCAGCGGCATGATTGGCGGACGGAAAAGAGGACCGCCCTCGATGCATGGTCCAATCACGTTGCGGCGATTATTGCACCTGCCGCGAGAGATAATGTCCTGTCGATCGAGATGGCTAGAGGCGCAGTTTGATTGGCTCGCGCCAGATCATCCCTTTTTGGACCAAATCAGGCGACCTCTGAGCCAATCATTGATAATGACGAGGTCGAGAGTTCAATTCTCTCTATCAGCATCATTTGTTCAGCTTAGTGAAAATCGGTTCCCTACGGGGAGTACCCCTACGTGGGTGCGCGCTTGGGTAAGGCGTGGGTGGTGCTTTGAAGCGAACGCGGACTGTTCGCTATCGATCTATACTAGTATAAAGCTTTCATTGAGCTAGCGAACATTAGCCAACTGGAGCACCCATGAGATCAACTATTACATCCAAGCTGACGGCGGAGCTTCTTGATGCATATAGCAAAGCCGCGCTATCAAATGCAGAAGAACTTCTCAAGGAAGCTTCGCTCTTACGCGACCACGACCACATGGCGAGAGCTTACTTCTTGGCTGTCTCGTCTATCGAAGAAGCCGGTAAGGCGTTGCTAGCGTTCGAAGGCCAGCATCGTAACTTGTCCGATCCAGCCGTCTGTACCAGACTAGTCGCGGGACTTAAAAATCACACCCAAAAGATCAATTACGCGCTTAGCATGTGGGCCTTAAACGGCTCAGACCCGCGAGGAGACCTTCAAGTCGCGCTCGATCTAATCGGCCAACTAGGACGAGGCCGAGAATCCTCAATGTATAGCGGCTTGCTTGCGGAACCGGACCGAGCGCAATTGCCGCGGGAAATTGTACGCACCGAGGCTGCACAAGACTGCGTGAGATTGGCGGAACACTGCCTATCTTATGCGCTCCGACACTTGCGGGAAAAGACACCGGCCGAGTTCACTGCAGTACAGGACAGATTGTTCACCATGAAATCTGCCAAATTTCAGGATGTACTAAATCGAGAAGACTTCTGGTGGTATTTCATTGAGCGGATGGAATCTGGCTATCAAGACCTCGCTGAGGCCGTTTTCGCATACGAGCGAGACCATATCAAAACCGCGAAGCCATCCGTTTTGGGCGACAAAGCGAAGTAGATACAACGCGGGTCGAACTGGATTGGCAAATTTCCCACTAACGACTAGCTTTGAACCCGAGAATTGATCTTTTATGGATCGATGCTCAGGTCCAGCCAACGCTTCAATTAAAAGCGGACGTTCTGCGCCCCAATCCCAGTCATTTACATCAGGCAAATTCTATGTCGGCTTTGCGCCCTCATCCCGGAAGTTGGAGCTTCGCCACAGACTGCCCAAAAGCGGACGTATAAACCGACCTTAAAACCTACTCCCATCTTGCTCGACCAGAAGCGTAGCAGATTCGTCAGCTATATCTTGTTGCGCGCTGCTCCAGCGACTGGAAACGTCGATCAACTTCGATCGTTGGGTCAGCGGCCAACAGTCGATCAAGAACTTTCCCCATATCATGACTGCTCGCACCTCGCCCGAAGACTATCCAGAGAAGGTCTAGCACCGCGAGAGGGTATTTTTCGGGAGCCTCACTCTTCACGATGTGATGAACACTCGCGCGTTCCCGCTTGTAAGGGGTTTTAAAGGGACGCAGCTTTGCGAGGGCATCTGGCAGGTGCTTTCCCGAACCAATCACGAGTTCGATCAAGTATCGATTTAACTCGTCGTCGACGTATTGACGTTCCTTCGGCCAGACCCTGTCAAAGAAGGGCGCTACCATCTTTTCCCACGCTTCCTCAGCGCCAGCCGGATCATTGTGCATCCAGCGGACCAGCACGTCGAGTGTCCCGCTCCGAACATTGAGCGGCGCTTCACGCAATGTGCGGGTGACATCTGCCTCGCTTATACCCCATTTCTTGGGATCATCTCCTCGCAGCGAGGCGAGCGCCGGTCGCAAGATGCTCGAAGCGACCTGTGCTGCAGCGCCAGAATCTGATCGATTCTCTTTGACACCGCGAAGCACCGCATCTGGCACCACTTTTGTAACTTCAGCTGTAATGTTTCCAAATCTGAGCAGGGTCGCTCGAAGGCCTTTTCCCTCATCGGTATTCGCCACCAGCCGTGGCAGGAGGTGAGGCTCGACTATATCCGGTATCGCCAACAGCACAAAAGCAAGGTTCTGAACAAGTATCGCGCGCGCCAAAACACCTGTCGGTCCTTCGTCGCCTGCGAGCTCGGCAAGCCTTTCTCTTTGACGCGCCTCATTCGGCCCGTCGGTTTTCCTCGTTTCATCAAGTTCAGAAAGAAGCACCTGGGCAAGTCGCCCAGCACTTCGGTTGATGGCAGTCGTGTAGAGGTTTTGCTCGAAGTCGATTTCTGGGTCAATATGACGGGCCGCGATAAACAATCGGTCACACCAGTCTTCTAAATTGCCTATCTGACGCCGCGGACCTGACATTAGCAGATCGATTAAACTCGTGCTTATCGGCCGTAGAGACTCTGCGTCGAGCACTTCGAGGCGTTGAAAGCTTTGAACCGCAAGCTGATTGCGCAATTCTACATCTTCGCCGTCACCGCGAAACGCCAACACGGACAAAAAATCATCCCAGAGAGCAATGTTCGGCTCGCTCAACTCCGCAGCAATGAGTGTTTCAAATGCCCCTTTGGGGTCCGAGCGACAATAGCTTCGCCAGCCCATCTGACGCTCAAGATATGGGCTCCCGCGAAGTTCTGTGGCCACTTTCAGACGATCGTCCGGATCGGCCTCAACAATCGGCTCGCTGTCACCTACCACGGTCCGCACACCGGAACTATAGGATCCGAAGAAATCGCGGTCTTCGACATCGCGATCGAGGTGCTCCCGACGAGCTATGATTGCATCTAGTTCTGCTTTTCCATCGTCAGAAAGGACGCCAGCAGCTTCAAGCATTTTGAGACGGAGCCAAACTTCGCTGTCGCGGGCGTGTTCACGCCAATCTACCTGCCCTTCCTCGATAAAATACTTCTCGTAGTAGGCGTCACCGCTGATTCTGATCCTTTCCTCAATCGCCGCCACGACTTCTGGGGAGGCATCACTGGCCCGATCCCGCACAGCCAGTGCAAATTCTCGACGGATAACCCAAAAATCCGTCTCCTCCAGCTCGAGCATAAATTCCAGCGCCTCATCGGCGGCGAATGCAGCCGCATCGCGCATGGCATGGAGGGAAAGGCGTTTGCCCAGCCGCCCTGGCCAAGCTCTCCATTGGGCAGCCAGTGTTCGAGCGCGATTACGATCCGCGGCGGCGAACTTTTGAAAGGCGTTCACTGTGGCTCGGACTAGAAAGAGGACACCATTATGATGTTCATTCTGATCATGTTCCTCGATCGAAGGAACCATATAATCGCTCGTGTCGTGATCCTCCGCGATCATCCCAATATCAACAGCTTGCTGAAGCGATGAATGAAGTGCTTCGCTGCTAAGTTCTAGGATCCGCACATCATGCCCATCTAGTGCATTGAGTGCGGCGATGATCTCGCTCGCGCCATATTCGTCGGCGATATGGAGGTCGAGAGAAGCAAAATCCGACAACCTCGGCTCAGCATCTTCTTTACTATCAACTTCTTCTGCATCAGTCTCGTCCCCGTCGGGTGAACGATAGGGTCGCCGAACAACGAGCCTAGGCACAAGCAATTCGACCGCTTGCTTCAACTCGTGATCTAGGACGAGGCCGGATTCGAGCTTTTGCTTTAGGGCGTAAGCAACGAGATCGAAATCGCCTCTGTCACCATGTTCGATCGAGTTCGTCGAAAGTAGGATGCGCCACGCTTTCATCCAGAAGGCAGAGTTTGGTTTGGCCTGCTGCAATCTTTGATCGAGTTGCAGTCGAAAATCGTCACCCAGGACCGAGTGCCATTCGACAGCGGTTATAAAGCGCTGGGGATCTTCACTAGCGCGAGCGATCCACGCCGGGATTACCCAGGCCGCGTCACGAAGCGACCAAAGCTTATTTTCTTGCAAGACACGAAACCACCGCTGATCTGTTATGGTTTCGAGTGCGACTGGCCACAGGTCCCCGCGATCGGTAAAAAGCCAAGTGAGTTCCCTTAACTGCTGGTCGGTGAGTGTGCGTGGATCACCCGATAGAAGCTGCCTTGCGCGATCTTCTCGCGTTGCCTTCGGTCGCTCGATAATGTCGGCAAGCTGACGCAAATCGTCCCATAGCGGTGAATGATCAGGGGCCCCGGTAGTCGGGTTGAGCTTGCAATAAGGCAACGGTGTCACCGCCAGCGTGCCCCACCCAACCTCTGCATCAAGAGGATCCTTCTCAAATGCGTCGAAGGCGTAAACAGGTCGTAGGTCAGTGAAACGCGCGCGGTCAGCTTCCAACACATTGAGGAAGTATCTGACCGGCGCATCATTTGCGCTGTAGCCCACAAGAACGATCGTTTTGCAGCGAGCCAAATCGAACAAGAAGCGGGAAGCCCAGCCAGAGCGCATGTATGCGTCACCATAGTCGGCGCTGGTTAGCACCAATGGCGTAGCATCGAGGTCTCCAACAGGGTCGACCAACCGACCATGGATATGGATGATCCCTGCAAATCCCGCAGTTCCCGGCGCCGGAAGCGATTGGCCAGCAAAGCTCTGATTTTGGACGACCTCCGCAGGCTGCTCTAAAGCACGTTCCAGCAACGTATCAAAATTAGTGGTTACAGCGATCACGCGATTGTCGAGATCACGCGAAAGCCTTAAAATCGTTCGGTGCTGACCAAGGTGAGGATCGACAGGGACTGCTAATATTTGGGAGGCTGTTCGAACCATTGCCTCGGGATCGGCGAGGCGACGGGAAAGAGCACCGAGCACTTCCTCGTAGCGCTCACCCTCATACGAGCGCATTTCCGAAGCATTCATTTCGACACCGAGACAGCGATATGTCTTGTCCACTAAGGTCTTAAAATCAGGAAGTTGTGGAGCGCTGATCCCGGTTCCGCATAAAAACACAACGTCTCCAGCCATGAGGGCATCCACAAGTGCAGATGGAAATTCCGGGCCATGGTCCGAGAAGCGAAGGGTCACGACGGGTCCTTTCTTGATCTACTTATGCCAATACCATCGAAAAATATTTCGTATCTGTTAGTTTCTAGGGGGCACTATGTTCAATGCAATCGGCAATTTGTGCTGAGCCAATCAAGGCTGCTATTGGGGTGGAAACGGAAGTTCCTGAAACGCGAACCACAGCGCCCGCTTTGTGGGTATTGCAGATTAAATGCGGACATTCCACTATCGGCCCAGCTCCGGTCGTCGGAATATGAACCGTTAGATGACTGCTTTCCACCCAGGTTCGGTCATAACCGATCGCCAGATTCCTGCCTTCCGCAGGTATAGCGCAGGTCACTTTTCGCATAATTACTGAGCCAATCCGAGTTCATCTACAATTTTTTGCGGCGATCGGCACTTTAGTTTCGGTGCAAATGCTTACAGTTGCCGAACGTTTTCTATTCTCAAAACATCAGCGGAAATTGAACAGCGAGCAGAAGCCTTTGCCAGCAGATGGGCCGGTCATCGCGCGTCACTTTTTTGCGGCTAGCCTGTAATAGCCATTCATTCTTCTGAGAAAAAGTCTTCATCGATACGCTTCAAAGAAATGGTCCTGCTTGTTCTGACTCCAACATCGTGTTCAGTCATTAGCTCCGTCAATCGATCTCCATCGATGAGAATAACTCGTTGCGGAATTTGCTCAGCATAGTCTTTGGCACCTGAACTGAATCTAGAGGTCGTCACAAATACCCCTTTAGTAGCACCGAACCCGACCAAGCTACCCACAAACGCTTGGATCTCCGGTCGTTGTACAGAAACATGCGCAGCGTAGCGTTTTGCCTGAACATATATTCTGTCGAGGCCCAGGCGATCTTCGTCAATCACCCCATCGATCCCGCTGTCGCCACTTCGTCCCAGACGCAGCGCCGCTTTTTCGTGTGAACCACCGTAACCCATGCCAACTAGGAGATCGACGATCACTCGCTCGAAGAATGTTGGAGTGTTTTCGCGTATCCGTTCCAAGATTTCGGCGCGCAATATTTTGTTCAGTACGGCTTGAGCGGCATCGACCTGCTCTTCCGGCGTAACGTCGGCATCGGCAGCGGCTTTTGCGGCCGTTTTTTCGTTCGTGGAAGCGGCACTACCACTGGACTGATAGAACTCCAGAAACTCAGGAATCCTTTTCAACGTTTCATTGTCTATACGCGTTGGAGAACTGGCCAAAAGCTTATGGCCTGCTTCACTCGCAACAAAGAAACCACGCTTGGGCGTATCAATCAGGTCAGCCTTGCTCATGTAGAACTTGGCCCAGTGGATCCTGTTGTGAAGCAAGCGCTGTTTCCCGCTCGGGAGCATCTCGTCGCGCTCCTCTTGCGTCAGCCCAAGGCCATCTGCGATTTTCTCAGCGGCGATCGGGACCTTGGTTTCGCCCTCCGCAGACAATTGCAGAACAGGAAGCATCAGAGATTGATAGTCTGGTATGGTCATGGCGTTTGCTAACACCAAAACCGCAAGGCTGACAATGGTTTACGGGTGAAACGTATCGTTGACACCCCACGGGCTCTAACTTACGCCCACCCCATGGCGCGACTGGACGAAATTGCGGAAGGAGTTTCGAGTGTACTCGCAAGCTCACCGATGCCGGAACCCCTTTTCTTGGAAATGGTGGGGCATTCCCCGAGTGAAGTAACTTTCCTGATCAGATCCGTTGTCGATGCGTGCGAGCGGCGAGGCGTGCCGCTTTCCAAAGTTTGCGTCGGTCCATCCTTGGGTTCGAACGCGAAACGCGCGCTGGGGCCTGAGCCGCTCCACTATCAGGGCGTCCAGGTTGATCTGGTCGATGGCCTCGATCGGGGGATCGAATTTTACCGGTTTCCTGTGAGCGATGTCAGTCTGCCGAACCTCTAATCATGATTTCCGCTATCAAAACGGTGCTGTCAGTAGCCATTCCCGGTCCGTCATATCGCTTGGATATCGTAACCTTTCCCGGCTATGCTCACGCCGGGCAATACCAGTCCATGTTATCTTTCACTCCATCTCTTCGTAAAGACGGACTGAATCACAACATACTGGTATTGCTCAACTACTTTCGGATCGTGCTCTTAGGCAATGCAATCGGCAGAGAGAAAAATCAACATGAAGCTACTTACTAAGTCGATTTCAAAATCCCTAAGTCCCTCGTTAAAGGCATTTAAGCCAACTCGCGTTTCTTTCGACGATTTTAAGTCAAAGTTTATTGAATATCTAGGCGTTATCGATCACAAAGAGTCTGAGGAGAATTTAAAAACTCACCTCATGCAGCTGTTAAAATCACTGTATGATCAAAACCATCTGATTGAACAGCAAGACCGGATCGATTTCGTTATTCGCGTTGGCGGCAAAAAATCCCCGGCAGGCGTTTTGGTTGAGAGTAAGCGGCGCAGCAACACAGTCGATATGATTACGCCGATCGATTGCAACCGAAAGGCAATGCACGAGCTGGTTCTGTATTACATGCGAGAGCGTACAAACGGCAACACCGACATCCGCCATCTCATCATATGCAGTGAGCATGAGTTCTTCATTTTTTCTGCGAAGGCATTTGAAAGAAACTTCTTCAAAAATACGGTGTTTCGCAAGAGTTTTGATGATTGGGCGGCTGGCCGGAAATCCGACGGGACCACTGACTTTTTCTATAACCAAATTGCAAAACCACATATTGCAGCTCTGACCGTAGAGATTGAAGCAACCCATTTCGATCTGAACAAAGCCGGTTCCGAACTCGAAAAGGGGAACGCCGAAAAGCAGCTGTTGTTGCTGTTCAAAATTCTAAGCCCCCAGCATTTGTTGAAAACAGCTGTCTCCAATGACAGCAACAGCTTGAACAAAGCCTTCTACGATGAACTGCTTTATATCATAGGACTGGAAGAGAAGAAGGATGCCGGCACGCGTGTTATAGCTCGGCTAGAGGAAACGAAACGAACGCCGGGTTCGTTAATTGAAAACACAATTGCTAAACTCAAATACGAAGAAGGCTTCGACAGCAAGCCTGTGATTGAAGCTTATGGCAGTGGTCCCGAGCAACGCGCATTTGCGATTGGTTTGGAACTTTGCCTGACATGGGTGAACCGGCTTCTATTTTTGAAACTGCTCGAAGCGCAGATAGTCAGGTTCCATGGCGGCGATATCAGCTACAAATTTCTCAATCTGAGCATGGTAGGCGATTTTGACGAATTGTCAGATTTGTTTTTCATGGTGCTGGCTTACAAGCCGTCTGAGCGGCCGGACCATATTCAAACGAAATTCGCCCGCGTCCCCTATTTGAATAGCTCTTTATTTGAAAAGACCGAGCTTGAGAAAATCTTGGGGATCGGCTCACTCAACGCTGGCAACCAGATCGAGGCCTACGGACGAACTGTACTACTGAATGATCAGGAAAAAAGACGATCCGGTTTGCTGCCGAGCCTAAGTTATATTTTTGATTTCCTCGATTCTTATGATTTCGGCGCTATTGGTGGCGGCGATGTGCAGGAAGAAAGCAAAACCATCATCAACGCGTCCGTTCTTGGGCTGATTTTTGAAAAGATAAATGGTTACAAAGAAGGGGCCATATTCACCCCCGGCTATGTAACTATGCACATGAGCCAACAGGTCATCGAAAAGACTGTTTTAGAAGCCTTTGCCAAAGAATTCCCACAGTGGACGATGGATGATGTGGACGACTTGGAAAACCAGATTACGGACCGTTCCAAGGCAAATATCCTAAAACTGAATGCCGTTATCGACAACTTGAAAATCTGCGATCCCGCCGTAGGGTCAGGACATTTTCTGGTTTCATGTTTGAACGAGATCGTTGCCCTGAAATCGCGGCTAGGAATTTTGGCCGATAGCGATGGCAAGAGGATTACGGATTACAATGTGTCCGTTGATAATGACGAGCTGATAATATTGAAATCTGACACAGACGATGTGTTCACATATCAGGTGAGCAATGGATCAGTGCCAGCGTCGTTGCAGTGCGTCCAAAAAACCATCTTTCACGAAAAGCAAAAGATCATCGAAAATTGCCTTTTCGGCGTGGATATAAACGTAAACTCGGTCAGGATTTGCCAGCTACGGCTATGGATCGAGCTGCTGAAAAGCGCCTATTATCGGGACGGACTTGGCGGCGATTTGGAAACGTTGCCCAATATCGACATTAACATCAAATGCGGCAATTCGCTCCTGTCGCGGTTTAAGCTAGATCAAAATTTGTCCGATGCCTTCAATAAAGCTGGTATTACCGTAACCGAGTATCGCAAGCTCGTTGCCGATTACAAGGGCAGCAAGGACAAAGCTGTAAAGCGCGACTTGAACGAGAGAATTGCTAAGGCCAAAAACAAACTGAAGTCGGAAACGCTTGGCGTTCTAACGAAGCGGATCGATGCTGAAATCGCTCAGCTAAAGGCGGACGAAGCGCAAGCGGACTTGTTCGTTATGGGAGATGAACAGATGATGGTTCAAACCGCAAAGCTAGAGGAAATCAGGGCTAGCATTGTAAAGCGGGAAACGCGCAAAGCTGAGATCATCCAAAACAAGACATTCCTGTCGGCAATAGAATGGCGTTTTGAATTCCCCGAAGTGCTGGACGACAAAGGGGTGTATGTCGGCTTCGACATTATTATCGCGAATCCGCCCTATATGCGCCTTCAGGAGATTGAGGCAACGCAGCCGCTGCAACGGGAATTTTACGAAGAAAATTACGACACGGCAAAGGGGGCATACGATCTCGCCAATCTGTTTTTTGAATTGGCAGGGCGCTTGGCCAGTTCGGCCGGGCACAACAATATTTTCATTTTCCCGCACAAGCTATTCAATTCCGCAAATGGCGATGCCTTGCGAGAATATCTGATGAACACCCGTGCGCTCAAAAGCCTGACCCATTTTGGCGCGAACCAGATTTTTGACAGTGCCATCACCTACACCTGCATTGCGCTCTTCAACGCGGAGCGAAGCGATACCTTCAAATTTCGCAAATACCCATTGGGCGCTGATTACGAGAATAATCTTGGCGACACGTCACATTACGCTGACGTCAGTTATGATGACATTACTTCGGCCAGTGCGCTATATGGCAACAGCCAATGGATATTTTTTGAAGATCAATGCGGCTTTGATACCTTCAAAAAGCTCTTTCAAAACAGCTTGCCTCTTTCTGAAAAGCTTAACGTTTTTGTCGGCCTGCAAACCAGCCGCGATCCGCTATATGTCGCTCGAAAGCTGACAGAAACGAAGGATCATTATACGATAGCGGTCAATCCAGAGAACAAGGCCACAACGCCGAAAATTGAAACAAAAGAGTGGAAGGTCGAAAAATCTCTATTCCGACCGTTCCTAATGGGCGGAGACGTGCATCGGTATGAAACCCTTGAAACCGACCGACTAGTATTTTTTCCTTATCGCATCGATCCCAAAACTAGTGTGGCATCACTTGTCAGAATGCCGGAGCTAAAAGACGACTACCCAATGACCTACGCATATGCCGAACATTATGCCAAGGTGTTCAAAGCCCGCGAGAGCGGAAGGCCTTGGAAAGACGGCAAGCTCGAAGAATATTATGCCTATATATATCCAAAAAACCTGAACAAATTTGATCAGGATAAACTTACCTCAATGGAGATTTGTTCAAATCATCCCAATGTCACGGTCAACAGTGATGGAATTTACCATGCGACCACTTTGTATAGCTTGGTTGCGGCAAACGGCACCACCGAAAGCTACGAATATTTTGCTGCTATTCTGAATTCCAACCTCTTTTGGTGGTTTCTGAAAACGACGGGTGACACTTTACAGGGCGACGCGAGACGGGTGAAAACCAACTACGTAAATCCGTTTCCGTTGCCCGGCAAGGTGAGCGCAGCCAACGAAAAGAACCTATCAAAGCTGACCAAATCGTTGATCACGGCCAAGGCCACGACTGCGAAGCCCGGAAAAATAGCTGATTTGGAAAGCAAAATTAACGCCGCCGTTTACGCGCTCTACGGCCTAAACGACAACGATGTGGCCATGATCGAAAAAGTATTACATCCCGATTTGGTTTTGGTTTGAGGGAGGTGTAATGGAAGAAAAGACGAACTGGGGCATTCACATGGCGCTCGAAGATGGTTCTAGTTCTACAAACGTTCATACATTCCCGGCCCCGTCGCTTTGGGAACTGATTAAACCGAAATTTCTTTTTGTTGTTTTTCGATCGACTCTTGTGGTGAATGCTGAAACTCAGAGCCAAGTCGCTGCAATCAGCTGTAAAGCGAGGGAATCCTTCATAGCAGTTACCAAAACAGGGAGCATTCGTCTTGGACATGGAACTAAAAGTTAGTCATGCCGAAGCCACGGAAGTGCTTGGGATGCTATCGCACCTTGGGGCTAAGCATCTCCCGGCCGAGGCGCAGCTCTATTACGCCGATGGCAAGCTCAATGTGGATAGCGCTGGAAATATTGTCTCGATGGATGCGTCTGGCCATTGGGATGCTGTCGCGCGAGTTCCGATCAGTTTTATAGTAGGTGTCGGTAAAAAGCTGCCGACGACTGATCCCATCGTTTTTAAGATCGTCGATAGTCGATTTTATATTGGCCAAAGTTCGTCCGAATGTGTCTTGCAGTCGAGCGCTGAGACAGAAATCTCTGTGCCACTTGATGCATCTATATCGACTATTCTTAAGATTCACTTCGAAGAGACGCCTGATCGAATCGACAAAGCTGGATTAAGGCAAACTGTTGATGTCGCACTTCAAAAAGCTAATAAGCACGTGAACCAAGCTGCGGAGTGTCTAAAGGTGTTGGGGATTAGGCCTGAAGACTTGGCCGAGTTCGTCAAAGAGAACATCAAGAATCAAAAGGCATAAGTCCTATTACCAAGGATCAGAAATACCAGACGTCGTTCAGCACGGGGGGGGCTCTTTCTCAATGAGAGTGTGGCGATCGCTCGCATGTATTAGGAGCTTGGTAACTGGATCGAGGTAAAGAAGTCTGCGGGAGAGCATGGGGTCGTTCCGTTTAAAAGCCAAGCTTCCGTAACCCGAACTATTCGAGAAATTGTGAACCGATTGAGCGCACTGACTGATGCTGAAGTCGGTGCTCTTTGCACTGCAGCCTAAGGAAATGGTCAGATTCGCACCCAATACCGGTCTTACGGTGGCCTGCCGGACAATCCCGTGAGTTGACTTTCACTCAGGTCTTTGGACTAGAGCTCGCTCTACGAGATAGAAGGTCCGCAGTCTCCATCTCCTCCGTGAGATAACGTGCAGCCCGATCGATCTCCGGAAAGAGTGTCCGTTCGTTAATGGAAAGTTGGGCGAGTTGCCCCCTGACCCTTTGCTTGTTACGCACCTCCAGCCTGATCCGGTCAATTTTAATCTCGCCCGTCCCTAGCGGAGGCAGTTCGTCTGAAAGGCCGAAGGCTAGAAAGGCCCCCTCTTGCGCTAAGATGCGGCTGTTATTCATCTTCGGCTTCACGACGAAGATACCATCGAGGTGCTCAGGAATGATCTCAGCCTCGAACGACGGTTTTTCCGTCCGGATGAAGTGCAACAGGCGGCGGACCGTTGGCTGGTTGTTGAAAACCTTGATACCGGCTTCCGACTTCGTGCTTGTATCGACCATTAGACGGAGTTCGGCCTTCTGCTCCGGTGTACAGCGGGCGAGATTCGCGACGCAACTCACGCGATCGCTATCAAAATAGCGGACAAGTCCCTCGTCCAGCACGATCCGTATGATCTCGCCGGGCGTTTTCACCGTCTTCTGTTCGGGGCGCCCTCCCTTCGTGAGACGTCCGGTCTCGATCTTCTTGTCGTGGTACTCTGATGCAAACCATAGCGCGACGAGAGGATTCCAAGTTACGTCAAGTAGGCGTGTTGGCAACGAGTAGTGCTGCATTCGCACCAACTGTTCGAGCGCAGTGGTATCTGACAAGAATTCGGTAGGGTGTACCGCGATGAGCTCTCGCAACATAAGGTGCTCGCGCTCTTTCCGGCGATCGTTCCGAAAGGCCGAAGGCTTGAGGTCAAACGCCACATCAGGGTGTCCCCGGAAAACGGCTACTTTACCTTTGGGAACGGTGTGGCGCTCAAGCCAAGACATGTACGTGGCAAGGCTGGTGATCGCATCTGAACTCATATTGGCTCCAACAACGGATGCTTCCGTCTAGTTCTCAACCTAATACTTCCGTTTCAACTGCAAAAGCCCTATTCTCGATAACGGCAATTCTTGTGTGTGCGTCCAAGATTGTAGGTATCATCAAGTGTGTTCCTCGTCAGCATCTATGTCACCAAATTGATGTTGTGAATTGACGTGGGGCCGACACACGGGACAGACTGAGTTTCCGCGAATCGAACGCGATCAAGTTGGCGGCCCGGAAATGGGGATGAATTTTATGACAGAGGATTCAGACGACTTGGTAGCTACTTCGGATCCCGCCACGATCTGGCCACTACCCGAGGATGTGCGTTGCAAAGTGGTAGCAGATCTCATCCGGAAGAATTCTGAGATCTTTTATGCCGAAGCTATCAGGGGTAATACCAAGATTGCGCAGGAATCTGCCCAACGAGCGATCAGCGCCATCGCAGGCCTATTTCCAGATCCAAATGACCCCGCCCACATCCTGCTGCTCTCATTGGCAGGGGTCTTTTGGAACGCGCGTTCGGGTAATTACGATCACATTCTGCTTAAGAGCGGGTCACGGATCGACGGTACAAAAGGTGGGTTTGGCCACGTTTACGTTGGTGCTTTCGCGGTTTCTGCGGTGAAATTGCTATCGGGGCGGGGGATGTCAGAAACCAAGGCACGGACTGAGGTGGCAAAAATTCTTGCTGACTTGGGCTATAGCCGAAAGACCGACGACCACGGTCAGCCAATGCCCCTCACTGCGAGTGCGGTACGGCGATGGTATAAAGATGAAGAAAAGTATCCTATGCAACATGCAATGGCCAAACGTCTTGATAAAATGCACGCCCAAAATCTGGATAACGGAGAGATTATTTCGTTCGCTAAGATAATTACGTATCTTCGTAAAATGGCACAAGATATTGTAATCGACGTGAAATTATTCGGCTTAAGCCACCCGAGAAGCCAGGTGCGTTAGTCCTGTATTGTAAGGGCATTTTGCGCGATTGACCAATCTATCTGTCGCGCATTTGCCGTGCAAATAAACCCCTTCGTCTTGGCACGCCTATGTGTCGTATTCCTGAAGTTCCTCGACAACAGGAGACGATGTTGAACATTTTTAACACGACAGAGGCGGCAAAATATGTCCGCCTTGGCAGGCCCACTCTTGAGCGATTCCGCATTAAAGGGGATGGGCCGCGTTATTGCAAGCTTGGTGGGGCAGTCCGCTATCGTCAGGTCGACCTCGATGAATGGTTGGAAAGCCGCTTGATCCGCTCCACAAGCGAGAGGAGCGAGTCATGACACGCGGAAATCAAAAAAGCCCCGGTGTTGAGACTGGGGCCAGGAATCTTGAAGCTGACTCTCGCAACAATTCCGAGATTTGCGATGGCATGATCGTGCGCCACGCTGATTGCTTGAACCCGCTGACAGATTTCCAAAACGAACCTATAAATCCCGGTAAAGGCGGTAAAGGCGGTGTTCTTCCAATCACGAACGCCGAATTCATCGCTGCGGTCTTCCCAAATCTCGCCGAAGAAGCGTTTGTAGCCGTCTGCTCAAAGAGCGGCGATCCGGGTCAGGGCGGCTGGCCTGCCCGCCGAGCTGATCTGGCCGCAGGCAGTCTAATGGTAGAGACCAACAACTATGTCGGCTGTTCGAGCTTCCATCCCGGCAATGACGGCTCATTCAGAGCGCGCAAAGCTCAGTTTGCTGCCTGTCATTTCCTGATGCTTGACGATCTGGGCAGCAAGGTGCCGTTGGATCGTCTGGATGGCATCGAGTTGTCATGGCTGATCGAGACGAGTCCCGGCAATCATCAAGGTGGCATTATTCTATCTGAACCTCTGACTGATGGCGATGTGGCCGTGCGCTTGCTGAATGCCGTGATCGGCGCGGGTTTATGTGATGCCGGTTCGACAGGGCCATTGAGTCGGTGGGCGCGTCTGCCGGTGGCGATCAACGGCAAGCCAAAGCATTCTGACAAAGCCGGCGCGCCGTTTAAGTGCCGCCTTCTCGAATGGCGGCCCGACAACCGTTATACGCCGCAGGAAATCGTCGACCGGTTGCAACTGGAACTCGCTCCGGCTGGTAGGCCAAAAAGAACCGTCAAACCATCGGCGTCATCTGATGACCATTCACGTGGTATTGGAAGAGAACCTGATGATATTCTGACGCCCAAGGCAATGGAGAACCCAGTCGTAGCAGCACTGAAGGCGCGCGGACTTTATAAGACGCCGCTGGGTTCCGGAAGACACGACGTAACCTGTCCTTGGGTACACCAGCATACTGATGAACAGGACAGTGGTGCGGCATATTTTGAACCCGACGAGTTCTATTCTTTGGGCGGCTTTTGCTGCCAGCACTCTCACCGCGACACTTTTCGCATCACAGCATTGCTGGAATTTCTTGGTGTGTGTAACGCAGAGGCACGGCATAAGTCGCTAATTCGAGTGGTTACTGGCGACTTGCACCGCGTCATTGACGCGGCGGAAAACGAGTTGGCCAAGCGTGGCCGGCATTATCAGGCAGGCGGCTTGATCGTTTCCGTTTCAACCGATCCGATCAGCGGTGATCCCTCGATTGTGCCCACCAACACACCGGCGCTGACGCGCGAGCTATCAGTCGCAGCAACATGGGAAAAATACGACGGGCGCGCAGAAGACTGGGTCCGCTGTGATCCGCCTGCGCGGCATGTTGGCATCCTGTTTGATGCTCAGAACTTTCGCTACCTGCCGCCATTGGTTGGCGTAGCGCGGCAACCCTATTTTAGGGAGTCGGATGGGGAACTCATTACCCGTCCCGGCTACGACAAGCTGGCACAACGTTTCAGCGTGTTTGATGCTCGGCAATTTGTCATCCCTGACCCGACACCAGATGCGGCGCGGGCAGCGCTAATTCTGCTCGAAGACTTGCTCACCGAGTTTCACTTCGTGGCAGCCAACGATAAAGCGGCGGCACTGGCGGCGATCGTCACAGCAGTCGTGCGCCCGACACTACCACATGCACCTGCATTTCACGTGAGAGCACCGGTATTTGGTAGCGGCAAGAGCTATCTTTGTGAATTGATCGGCGCCTTCGCAGGACCAGGCGAGAACGCAAAAGTTAGCTATCCGACGACCTCGGAGGAGGCCACCAAGGTCATTTTATCCCTGCTGCTAACCAGCCCGGCTGTCATCGAATTCGATGACATGGACACCGACTGGATACCTCACGGGACCATCAATCGAATGCTGACGGCTAAGTACATTACTGATCGGATTTTAGGGGTTAGCAAAACGGCGACAGTCAGCACGCGCGCCCTTTTGCTTGGGTCAGGAAACAATGTCGGCCCGATACGCGATATGCTGCGCCGCGTGCTGACGATCCATATCGACCCGCGTTGCGCGGCACCGGCGACAATCTCCTATGAAGGCTGCCCAGTTGACAAAGTGCGCAAACACCGGGGGCGATACGTCGCTGCTGTTCTGACGATCATACAGGCATGGCGCCGTGCTGGTTCCCCCGCTCAGCGGTTGACAACATTGTCACTTTTGGAGGGGCTTGGTCAGATTATTGTCGTCATCCACTGATGTGGCTCGGGCATCCTGACCCCGCGGCCGCGCTCTTGGATCAGGTCCGCCATGACCCTGACGGGGATTCGCTTGGTGGGTTAATAACTGAGTGGCATGCTGCATTTGGCTCGGCCCCGACCACAGTGCGAAAAGCGGTTGAGGCCGCACGAATTGACCAACCCAATCTGCTTGATGCGATGCGCGAATTTCCGATTGAAGATCGTGGCGAGATCAATCACTCCAAACTAGGCTGGATCATGAGGAAGAATGCAAACCGCATCGTAGATGGTTTTGAGTTCCAGCCGTCAGAGGCCGACGGACGAAAGGCTTGGCGGGTGGTGGCGGTCAAAACACCGCCTTTGCCGCCTTTACCGCCTTCTACCGGCTCAGTTGAGAAATCTGTCGCGGCGTTGACAGATTGTGAGCGAGGCCAAAGTCGTCGTGGATGCTCGTAACGTTGGCATCCGTATACGCACCGAGGGCGGAGGTCTCATGCTGGAGGCAGAAGCACCAGTGGCCCGATTGGGCCGATAGCCGGCATGGTTCCAGTTTGAGAGTTGATGCCGTGACTGCGGCCGATCTTCCAACGCACTGGCCCTGATGGAGGACAGTTAATGGCATTACCCAAAAAACCTAAGACGATTCGGGGAAAACTTCCTGCTCCAGATGATCTCGTTAAGGCCGTCGACGCGGCGAAGGCGCGGGCCCTGAAGCGCAGCCACGGACCACCACTTTTCATTCGTAGCAACGACGATGGTACGACCGAATGGGATTGCCCCTTCGCGATCGAACGGGAAGATCATGAGGGGTGGGTATGGCTGCTGCTCGACGCTTTCGGCACCCGCTACGCGACCATAGCGGGAGTGTTCCTAAATCACCTCCAAGACTTATGTCATCCCGGGGAATGGTCCAGGGAGAACGACGGAGAGTGGATTCCCGATCATGGCGAGGCGGCAATGCTCGTTCATGTTGTTGGTGCGCTCCGACCCAAGAATGAAGCGCAAGCTGCACTGGCGGCGCAGATGGCGGCGTGCCATTTGCTGACTATGCGGGTGGCCAAGCGGGTGGCGGACAATCCGGAAGACCACCGGATGGTGGGATCCTTCGCAAGGCTCGCGCAAGCATCGGCCGCTCAATTTAAGACCATGGCCTCGATCCAGGGCAAAAGTCGCACCACTCGCCAGAAAATCACCGTCAGCCATGAAAAGCATATCCATGACCATCAGCACATCCACATCGATAGGGGGCCCACCGAAAATGAACACCAACCTCATGCAACCATGGAAGGCGGGGCTATTGAAGATCGCGGAAGCGCCTCGCTGCCAAGCCAAGACGAGACAGGGCAGGGTGTGCCGCTCCCCAGCGGTAAAAGGCAAACGCATGTGCCGAATGCACGGCGGCAAGGGCTCAGGAGCGCCAAAGGGAACGGCGAACGGGGCCTATAAGCACGGCTGCCGGACGATAGAAGTCATTACTTTGCAAAGACAGGTTTCGCGGCTTCTGCGGGCCTTGGGGCCGGAATGAAGGCGAACGCTGATGCTTAATGACCGCTATCAGAATTCAGCGGTCATTGCAGACACGAAAGCTGCCGTTCCGCTCCCGCCCCACTTGCGGACGTTGGATGCATCGATATAGTATCGGAATGCCTGATTGGACCTTTTACGTCGCTCTTGCGCTTGCATTCATAGGTGCGCTGGCTGTGCAGGCATTCGTCTCGGTGGAAAGCACCAAGCGTGGCGACGGCTTGATCAAGATGTGGATCAAGTCCGGTTGCCTTGGAGCACTGGCGATGATCGGCATCATCGGCGCATTCTTGCTCGTCGCTAACGCTATGAACTCGTTCGGAGGCTAGCGTCCGCTTTCCACCCAGTTTTTGCCGTTCAATATAACCAATGCTAATGTCCGCTTCTCTATCGCGGCTTATGTCAAGGGTGTGTTGATTAT
>TARA_R110000824_G_scaffold39688_3_pt1 | contig 20017 bp, 17 predicted proteins | sample TARA_R110000824 | Tara Oceans TARA_R110000824 (sample SAMEA4397747) | marine metagenome | biome: Polar Biome; feature: [MES] marine water layer (ENVO:01000295) within the mesopelagic zone...; material: water (ENVO:00002006), including particulate matter (ENVO:01000060) such as......
TTCTAATGAGCCAATCCAGTAATGCCTTACGGAAAGGGCACGTATGGGAGTAAGGTGGGTAGACCGCCTAGTAAAAAGAAGAAGAAGAAAAAGAAGACTTCCAAGAAGAAGAAGAAATAGGAGATTAGACTATGGCTAATTATGCAGTAGTAGACTATCTTACTCCTACAGGTACTCTCGTAGAGGTTATCGCAGCTATGGAGACAAAGATAGAGACTATCGATAATGCTAAGACTCTACGCCTCGTTGACGTTAAACAACTCTCTGGCGATAACTTCGTAGGTGTTCTCATCTACGATACGTAAGAAAAAGAAGAGTAAGAAGTAATGGCTAAGAAGGGTGAGTACAAAGGGGATGCGTCTAAGGAGACTGTTAGGCAACGCAAGAAGAATCAAAAGCCTCACCAGAAGAAGAAGAGAGTGGCTAGGAACAAAGCACGTAGAGAAGCCATTAGAGAAGGAAAGGTCACAAAGACTAAAGGTGGAGCAGGAAATCCAGGGCGTAAACCTGAAGTAGATCACCATAAGGGTGGTACTCGTGTTATCTCGCATAAGAAGAATAGAAGCAGAGATAATAACAAGAACCATAAGAGGAAAGCATAATGGCATACGATGATTTTGGTGATATAGATGAAGTAGGGGAACCTGGTGAATCTGGTACAGGAGGTGGTGATCCTGGCGATCCTTATGGTGGCGATGAACACGAAGCTGCTGGCGGTGTACCAGGACAACCTTTAGGTTATGATAAACACGGTAACTATACTGGTACAATGAGAGGCGAATCGTGGAGCCAACAAGGTAATGATAATATATTCTCAGGGATAACCGACACCTTGGGTAGTGTATTTGGTAAAGATAAAGACAAGAAAGATAGAGACTTATCAGAACCGACTATAAAATCCCTTCAATCTAAAATATCTCAGGAAAGGGTTAAAGGATACCAACAAGACGTAGAGGATAGATTAGGGAAAGAAGGTAACGTAGTTCGTGATGCAATGGACCCTGCGAGTTGGCAAGATGTTGCAATGTCCCTGGATACTAAAGGTACTTACAGCGTAAACGAAGCAGATATAGCAGGTGCTGCGGTAGGTATTGCTACTATGTTTAGCCCTATACCTGGATTAGGAAAATTAACTTCTATGTATGCCAAAAGTCAGCAGGAAAAAGGGGGTCTTTTTGGGGGTACACAATATAATCAATTATATGGTAATTTAAATTTTGGCATTAGGGCTAACCCTACTAATCAAAATGTTGCTATGGCAGACTTTAGAAATGATCCTGCTTATGGTGGATCGGGGGGTGATATTGATCCATACAAAATACCACAACTCCCAAGACGACCTAGAACATATACAGAACCAAGCGATAATAAAACTGGATTAGCTATAAGTAAAGGCCCAACCAGAGCGCAACTACGAGGATGGCGTGGTCAGGGTAGAGCATAAGCATGACCAATCTCACACGCAGACCCACCCGTAAACAATTTAAGCAGTATAATCCTGATGGAAAGAAAGATTTGGATGAGTGGCGCACACGTTTTGTTGCTATTGCTGATCCTACTGAGTATCGCGCTGCCATTGACCTTGTAGGTTCTTGGAACGAGTGGCAGAGGTTTAAGAAAGAGTGGAAAGAGTTCAGGGATGTAATACTCATTGATTGGCTTGCAGAGGTAGAGATTAAACTACGTTCTGATGCTATCGGTAATATGTGTGAACAAGCTCTTGATCCTAAAGGTACGGCAGCAGCTAAGTGGATAGCAGAAGGTAGGTACAGACCTCGTAAGGTAGGTGCGCCTAGTAATGCAGAGGTACAACGTCAAGCTAAGATTCAAGCCAGTATTGACGATGAAGTTGAAGATGATATAGCTAGAGTAGCTGACGTAGTTAGCTTGAGATTAGTGGAGTATAATTAAATGCCCAAAAATAACGCCCAAAAAAATGCACGTGCAACACTACGTGCTGCTAAAAGGGTATTAACAGGTACAAAAAAACCTAAAAACCCTAAAAAAGTGGTAAAAGTTAACCCGTTACCAAAAGTTCAAAGTGTTCCTAACCCACTTGGTCAAAGTGAGCAAATGCTAAGTGACGAGTGGGAAAAACAAGCAAAGAAAGTAAATGTACCAGGAAAAGGTAAGACTCCTCTTGTTAAAGCAAAAGATTTAGGAGCAAATCAACCAACACTTAAATGGGTTAAATCTGCTGTCATAGAAAAATTACCAGCAGTTGCTAAGAGTTTAGGTTGGGCAACTACAGCAGCAGCAAGACTCACAGCAGCTGGCACAGTTGCCGGGGCACTAGTTCCAGAAAATAAGGTTGCCGATAGGTCAAACTACTCAAAAGGTGAACCTGGAGAGTCTTACGTACAGACGAGAGACCGCAATTTAATGGCTGACCCTAACTGGCCCGGTGGGAAATTCGGTACAGTAGGCACACTGATATCAGGTTCTCCCTCTGAAAGTAGTAAAAAGGGTAAGTATAATGATGAACATATGCGAAGCTTACAGGAGATGATGCCTAAAATATCTTCGGCCCCTGCCCCAAAAGGTCCACCACCTATAAATAAAAATAAAAATAAACCGGGAGGAGCTACACCAGTACCCAGGACTGAGCCTGAGAAGACATTTAAAACAGGGTGGTATGGACAGTTAGGAGACTCACAGAATAAGACATATGAGCCTAGCGGGTTTGAGAAGAGGGATAGAGATAAGGAAGGGAAAGTGTTCAGTGATTGGGCAAAAAGTAAACTTAAGACGATGGATACAAAGCCAGACGCTCTCTCCCAAGGGTTAGCAAATCTTCTTGGCGTTAAGGTAACTCCGGGACATCAAGTAGCTGATCCAGAAGGAAGTGGTCTGCCTGTGCTGACGACATCCCCCCATGCTAAAGTAGACAGTTCTAAAAGCCCAGCACAAGCCTATCAAGAGCAGAAAGATCGTAAAAAGAAGGGCTGGAGTAATACGGCGTTCCCACGTAAATGAAGTGGATAGATGCTAATCTGCTTTACAGCAGCAAAAATCTCACTAAAGTTCAGCAAGAAGTACGATCTGCTGCTCTCAACAATCTGGAAGCATTTATTAAGCTCGTTGCTCCGTATCAACTCATGGCTCATTGCCATATACAAATGTGCCACTGGGCACAAGAGTATATAGATGAAAATAGATTGCTCCTCTGGCCCAGGGATCATGGTAAATCCCGTCATGCAGCCTTTTATGCAGCTTGGGAGATTATCCGCGACCCTTCTACCACCATTATATATGCTTCCGCAACTGCTGAGAAGGCGGAAGAGCAGTTAAGGTTCATTAAGACTATCCTGGACAATAAGATTACGCGCAGATATTTCCCAGGGTTAGTGTACTTAGAAGAAGGCAAAAGAGAGGCTTGGAATAAAACATTTATAGTCGTAGATCACCCCCGAAGGAAGACAGAGGGTGTGGTAGACTCCACTCTTATGACTTGTGGGCTGGAAAAGACTATTACTGGTAAACACTGTAAGAGACTTATACTAGACGATATAGTAGTACCGGAGAACAATACTGAAACTGGACGTAGAGACGTTAACTCGTGGGCTGCACAAGCAGCATCTATTATGAGTGCTGACAGCTCCATGCTTGTTGTAGGTACTAGATACCATCCTAAAGATGCCTATCAAATTATGATGGATATGGCATACGGCGATCCAAAAGAGGATGAGAATGGCGAAGTAACTGTAACGGAAGTATCTATGTTTACAGTTATGATGGATAATGTAGAGATGGATGGGGAATTTCTCTGGCCTCGTCAGCAAAGGAAGGACGGCAAGTATTTTGGATTCAATCCAACAGTGTTAGCTAAGAAAAGAGCAGTGTATGAAGCTACAGGTGAGATAACACAATTCTATGCCCAGTACTACAATGATCCAAATGATAAATCTACAGCACCTATAGCACGAGATTTGTTTAAGTATTACAAGAAAGATGAAGTAGAATATGTCACAGGTCTATGGACTATAATGGGTAGACCTGTTTGGATGTATGCAGCTATTGATATGGCTGCATCTACTAAGGATTCTGCTGACTATACTGTTATTACCGTTGGAGCTATAGACGAAGATGGTAACAGGTACGTAGTTGATATTGACAGGTTCAAATCAAGTAAGACTTCTGAGATATTAACTAGAATAAGAAATGTGTACGATAAGTATTTATTTAAAAAACTACGTATAGAAGCAGTTGCAGGATTTAGACTCGTTGCACAGGACTTAGCAGACAGGCTAACTGAGATGGGGATACGCATCCCTATTGATTTGTATATTCCACCTAACACTGAAGGCAAATTTGCGAGGGTAAATGGTATACTGGAACCTCTTTACCAATCAGGAGCTATTTACCATTATCGTGGGGGTAATTGTCAAGTTTTAGAAGATGAACTTGTCTCTGTAAATCCGTTACACGACGATACTAAAGATTCCTGGGCAATGTGTATAGACCTAATGGTAAAACCGCTACAAAGAAGGCATAAGCCCTCAAATAATGTATTACAATTTCATAACAGGTTTGGGGGCGTAGCCGCATGAGTAAAGCTAAAAGTGGCGGCTACATTTTAACCCTAGACGATGTGGACGACGTAGCAGTACGTATATCAGAATTGTGGGAAAGATACAATACTGAAAGACGTAACGCTATTACACTAAATGAAGAAGCACGCAAGTTCACCTATGCCACAGACGTAGATGCCACTAGTGCGGCTGATCTTCCCCACAAGAACAGAACCCACCAGCCAAAATTAACACAGATTGCGGATACTCTCAAGAGTCAGTATTTTGAGGCATCTCTCTCTATGCCTGATTTCTTTAAATTTCCCCCACCACGAGCAGTTAATAATGCCGTAGCTGTTGCTATGGAGAAGTGGATAAGGGTAAAACTCGAACAGCGTAAATTCAGGGAAACCACGGGAAGACAATTAATTAACGATTATGTTGACTATGGTAACTGTTTTGTTACTGTAGATTATATCATTGAAAGAGACAACCAGGGTAGGGTAAGGTACAAAGGCCCGTCTTGGAATCGTGTGTCCCCTATGAATATAGTGTTTAATCCTAGGGAGGAGTTTAAGAAGGGTTTAAAAATAGAAAAGAAATTATTCCATATATCTGATATTAAAGAGTTCCCCCTCACGTACCCTAACTCAGGATTCAAAGAGGAAGTTATTGGTAAAGCCATTGACACAAGGCATCCAGAAGGTCTTGATGATTGGGTCGAGGTAGTTAAGAATCGTGGAATCAATATGGATGGCTACGGGGGATTCGATCAATACTTCAAACAGGATATGGCTGAGATACTTATCTACCGGGGCGATGTCTTCAATCCAACTACAGGGGAAACACAGCGTAATAGGGTTGTATACGTTATGGATAAATCGCACATTATCCGTAATGAACCGTCGCTAGCACCTTCCGGTTTTGATGGCATCCACCATGCAGGGTGGCGCATACGCCCAGATAATACATGGGCTCAAGGCCCGTTAGATAACTTAGTAGGGATGCAATATAGGATAGATCACCTTGAGAACTTGAAAGCTGATGTATTCGATATAATAGCACAACCAGTTATCTTCGTCAAGGGTGACGATGTAATGGAGCCTTCAGAAGGCTATAGACCTGGGGCAGTATATTACGGTGGCATTGACAGCGATGTTCGTATGCTAGTCCCCGACTCTACTGCTCTTAATGCTGATAACCAAATAGCTAACTACCATCGTATGATGGAAGAGATGGCTGGTGCCCCACCAGAAACAAGAGGTATACGTACTCCTGGGGAGAAGACAGCATTTGAGGTAAGTAAGTTAGATCAAAATGCTACAATGATGTTCGTTGATAAAGCAAGAGTATTTGAGCGTATGCTTGAGACTATGCTTAAAGAGACATTTGAGTTAATGCTTATCAACTTTGATATAGAAGAATATATGGAAATATTCGGGGAAGATAGTGAGTCTGACGCACTAACTACCCTGTCAATGGAGAACACATTAGCTAGGGGTGAGTTTACAGCTATAGGTGCTAGGCATTGGACACGAAGAAATCGTGAAACCCTTGAGATGCAACAATTCATGCAAGGACCGTTACAAGACCCGAAAGTAAGGGCGCATGTGGATGGTAGTAAGCTTGCTTCTTTCTGGGAACGTAAACTCAACATTGAAGATGAAGGGATAGTTGAAGAGTATGCAGGAGTTATCGAAGACGTTAGACTTCAAGCTATTGCTCAAGAAGAAGCTAAAAGTATCCAAGAGGAGACAGAAGGGGAACCAATCGGAATTGGCGATCAGTCCGGTACTGGTACAGAAACTTTTGCCGAAGAAGGAGGACAGGGAGACAGTCCTAGCCCAGGCCAAGGGCAACCCGCAACTGGTGGACTTCCTGTGTAATGTGTTACTTGAGGAGTGTGTAGACAACATGTTCACTCAAGGATACAAAGAAGAAAGGGCGTTTGCTGATGGTAAGGCACACGAAGCACGTAAACTTTTAGAAATATTAAAAGGATTAGAAAATGGCTGAAGCATTGACCGATGCTCTCGAACAAGTAGAGGGCGACATCCCAAATCAAGAAGTTGTACCCGAGCAGAAGGAGGAGGATTTTATCCAAAATCTAGTCGGTGACGATAAGAAATATAAAACTGCTAATGACCTAGCAAAGGCATACCACCACGCCAATATGCATATTGACGAGTTGAAGTCTGACTTAGATGAATACAAAGGTGGAAAGGAACTTCTTAATGAAGTTCTTGACGAAATTCGTAGTTCCAATACCGAAGAGAGAGAAGAAGCCCCTGCCCCACAAAAAGCTACGGTTGAACCTCGTATTCAAACGGACGATGTTGCGAAGATCGTTGATGAGGAGTTTTCTAAGAGAGAACAAGCAGCTACAGTATCTAACAATGTAGGTGTCTCAATGAATAAACTCCGAGAACTGTACGGCTCTGATACTAATGTAAAGGTAGCTGTTACAAAAGCCATAAATGGAGATGGCAACGTAAAACGTGTCATTGACGATCTGAGTAAGACCAGCCCAGATTCTATGGTTAAATTCATCACTGGTATTTCTCCTGTGGAACAAGCTCCACAGAGTAATACTCCTGGCGTTGATGCCTCTGCTGCCCCACCTATTGCTTTTGAGGGTGAACTAACGTGGACAAAGTGTAGGGAAGTTAGGAAAAGTAATCCTAAACTCTACAGTAGTCCTCAGTTTCGTTTACAAATAGAAGCAGCAGCTAATAAGGCAGCGGAAAGAGGTGTTGACTTCTTTGCAAACTAATGGAGGAAAAAGATGGCACTTGATACATCTAATAACTCTCAATTAGTTCGTACAAATGTATGGGCTAATGAGGTAAAGGATGTTTTGCAAGAGGAGCTTATGCTGGATTCTCATGTCCGTTGGATAACTGAGTTCCCAGATGGCGACACGCTAAACATCCCCACATTGTCAGAAATGACAGTGCGGAACTATTCTGAAGGGGCGCAAGTCACTTTAGACGATCCCACTACAGGCAACTTTACGCTGACTATTGATAAATATTATCAGTCGGGCTTTAAAATTCCCGAGAAGTTTCGTCACGATAGCTTCTATGTTAGTGTTGCCGAAAGCAACTTTGTTCAAAAGTTAACACGCGCACTTCTTGAGCAAAAAGAATCTGATATTGCTAACCTGCAATCAGGTCAAACTTCTGGTAACCCTAATACCATTAATGGCGTTAACCACCGCTATGTTGGTACTGGAACTGCTAGGGTAATTGCTCTTGCCGATATCCAAAAAGCTAAACTTGCTCTGGATAAGTCAAAAGTAATGCGTGGAAACCGTCGTGCATTTGTTGATCCAGATGTAACTTACCAGTTGCAAACGATCAGTAATGTAATTCAGCAAGACGTATACGGCTCTAACGCTCATCTCAAAGAGGGTATGAACGGTACGGCTTATGTAGGTCGATTTGCTGGATTTGATTTGTTTGAGTCTTTATTCCTTGATAATGCTCTTACAGATGCAATTACGGCAACTGCCCCCGGTGCTGGTGCTTTAACTGCCACTGCTGGTACAGCTAATATGTTCCTAGGTGAAGAAGCCTTCATAGGAGCAATGAGGGCCATGCCTGATATGGATGCATGGTATGACAATAACACTCGTTCTGACGTATATCATGTGACTATGCGTTACGGCATTAAGCTGTATCGTCCAGAATCACTTGTTGTCGTCATTACAGACTGATTAGGAGGATAAAATGACGCAAGTACGAACTCCTGCTGGATCGGCTGCTGGTGCGGGTGCTGGTGAATACCTAGCAAGTACCCAGATTCCCACGGATATTACGTGGGATGACCAGGTTGGTGCAACTAACCGCCTAAAGGATGGAGTAGTAGAATACACTAAAGATGTTACTACTTCCGCAGATTTTACATGGGAAATCGTTGCCGAAGATAACGGTAAAATTTCTATGCTAAAGTATGCTAACGGCGCAGTAGCTATGGATGGGTCTGTTGGTTGGGAACTTTCCTTCATCAACAAGACCAATTCTGATGATGTCCTGGGTTACTTTGGTATCGGTTCTGGTACTGAAGCAGCTAAGGGAACGGATAATGACACTGCCGTTGCAGCGTATGGGGCAGCAGAGATTCTCTGCACGGACTCTAGTCGCTTCAATAAAGGTGACATTATTCATGTCACGGCTGATCGTGATGGTACTACTAGTGTTGGTATGTTCCAACTCGTACTCTCATATGAGAACGAAGGCCGCTAAACTGTAAGTTATAGGTGGGGGGGGAAGGGTTCCCCTCCCATACTATAAGGAGATAAAAACCAATGTCTGTCGAACACTCTACCCTTACGGGATCAGATTTGCATGAGCCAAAAGGTACAGCGGCGGCAAATACTGGTGAAGTATATGTAGCTAATGGTTCTGGAAGTGGAGCCTGGACTGCACACCATAACAGGACTGTATTAACTACAAGAATTGATGATATAAGCACTGCTAGTAGTGCATGGGTCGTGTCCCCTGTAGCTGGAACTATTTCTAAAATCTATAGTGTTATAAGCGGTGCAATTACTGGCGGTGCTGCTGCGTTAACGGCTGAGATCGCAGGAGTTGCTGTAACTAATGGGGTAATTACCGTAGCAGTTTCAGGCAGTGCTGCTGGCATCCACGATGTTGCAACACCTACAGCAGCTAATACTGTTACAGCAGCAGGAACTGGCGGTGTTATTGAGATAGTTACTGATGGTGGGTCTACTAATACTGTTTCTGCTGTCATTACCATTGAAATAACCCCATCTTGAGGTAGGTTATGAAACTAACTCTATTAGAATTAGTACAAGATATGCTGGTAGCTACTGACTCCGAAAATGTGTCCACAGTAGGGGAAACAGAAGATGCTGGTATGTGTGTTAATATTGCTAATAGAGAGTTTGAGAAGCTAATATCTAAATTCAGGTGGAGACACACTAGAGCTTTCTCAAAATTAGAAGTAACTACTGCTAAGAATGAGATGACATTAGCCTCTAATGCCATAGCTATTGATCCTAGTACTATATATTATAGCGATAGTAGGGTGTATTGGATGGACCCTGATAGGTTCTTAGCTTACACAATAACTAGGAATACAACAGAGAGCAATATAGTAGAATCCAATAATGTAAAGGTATATTCTGATAGAAATCCTCAATACTTTACTAGTTTTGATGATTATACTTTGGTATTTGATTCGTATCCAAATGCTTCCGGCCTACTAAAGGCTAGTACTGATGTAATTGTATACACACAACCTACGTCAAGATTAAACGGAGATAGTGAATACTTCGATCTACCAGCGCAAGCATTCCCTGCCTTATCACAAAGATGTATAGCTAAAGCTGTGCTAGAGATAAAAGGTGATGCACAGGGTTATGGGGCAGAAAAACGTGAGGGGGATAACGCTGTAGCTGCACTCTCAAGAAATATAATCCTGGTAGACAAGACCCCTGATGTTAGACATAATATCGTTCCAAGACGATCAATGAGAAACACTTTTAATAGAACGCAAAGGATAATTCCCTAATGGTACAGCCTGTTGACTTAACCGAGTTCCCTAATTCCTCTGGGTGGCATATACTACATAATCCAAATAAAATGACCTATGAGATTAAATCTGAAAATGGTCGGGTACTAAGTGGAACCTACACACAGAGATCATTTGCTGAAAAGCACCTGTATGACTACCTAAAGAAAATGTCTAGCCCAACTAAACCAGTAGGTAGACCTAAGAAGAATGTCAACCCGTAAACTTCAACTCCCGGTTTCAGGGTTTACTGACGGACTCAACACCGAAGCGTCAGTATTAAATGTGCTACCATCAGAAATGATGAGTGGTAGTACTAATGTTGAATTATTTCAAAATGGATCAGTGCGTAGGCGTAGGGGTGTAGATTTTCTAGGATCATCGGATGCAGGGGGGTTCTTGCAGACCATTCGTACAAGTACTGTTACTGAAGAGTTAAGACAAGAATCCCCTGCTATAACCTATATAACTTTAACTGCCCCTAATGGTGATATTGTAAAGAAAGTTGTAGCTGATGTAAACAATGAATTTTGGATATTTGATGTAACTAGCGCAGCTTTACGAAATATAGATAGTCCAACACAGACTATCACACGAACTGTAGATACTATAATACACTCCGATCCTCAACAGAAATTTGTTAATATGCAGTTTGCTCAATCTGGTAACAGACTATTCTTCTCGGGCAAACATATACATCCTGGCTACCTACAAGTTCAATCATCGGACAACACAAGTTTAGAAGTTGTATACCTCAACGTAATTATACGCGATCCTGATGCTAGTGTCGTTAACACGAGAGTAAGTTATTCAAGTAAATACTACGATTGCATACTAGCTCACACTTCAGCTACATCCGATAATAGACCTGGTACGGGTACAAACTGGGAAAAGTACTGGATACTTAACGATGGTGCAGTACCTTCTGGGGTTAGTGCATGGGCTAACACTACAAGTTATACATCCTCTATGATTATCCGATATGATAAAAATACATCAGTAGCTAGTACTGATACATTCCCGATGACTGTTGAGTTTTTTGCTGGTAGGGGTTGGTACGGGGGTGATCCTAAACATCCTAATAGTGTATACTTTTCTCAAGTTGTTATCAATGATAGAGACCTTGAAAAGTTTCACCAATTTGCAGACCCGTTTGATTCTAATGATTCTGCTATTGTTGACGATGATGGTGGAGTCTTATCAATTCAGGGTGCTGGCCTGATTAAAAGACTTTTAACATTAGGTTCAAATATATTTGTAGGTTCTAATACGGGTATATGGCAAATCAATGGGCCTGATGGTGTGTTCAAAGCAACTAGCTTTGCATCTTACCTAGTATTAGAAGATGGTATTGATGGCCCTTCTAATATGGTAGCTATTGATGATGAGTTCTTGGTATTCGGGCAGGATACAATCTGGCGGTCTACTATACAAACTAATATATTTGTTACTACTTCAGGTCAAGCAACATTTAAAAGTTTATCAGAGAATAGGATAGAATCGCTATACACTACAATACCTAAAATATCTAAAGCATCTGCTAGATCAATATACAACCCTTCGGAACGTAGGGTATATTACTTTCATAATAAAACAGCTAATGCATGGGATGATGCGTTTAATAGCCTTGAACAGCCGGGGTACTCTAAAGATATATTAGTTATTGACACAAGATTTCAGGACGAGATACTACCTACAGAACAACAACAGAAGTTACGCAGGACTATTAAGGGGGCATTCTTTACCTACGAACTTAACGATGGTGCTAAAGCTCAACTCCCATACATAGCTTGTCCTTTCATAGCCCCTGATGTTCCACCCATAGATGAAACTGTTATAGGTAATAGTACATCAGTAACCAACTCAGCAGGTACTCTAATCGTAGCTGGTGGTACCCCTGACCCAAAGGATGTTATACTAGCATTAGCTCTTCAGAGAACTGAATCTGGTGATGTTATTACAATTAAAGGGGCGTTCTCTTCCTTTAACTCTAAGAGTATTAAAGATTGGAATGCAGACTCCACCTATGCTATCTCATACAATAGTCCTATATACAGTGGGGTTCAAACTGGTGGGGATGCTTTCCACAATAAAAACCTAACATATCTGTATCTCGTATTTAAAAAAGCAGAGAGTGGTATTAGGGATGCAGACGGTATAGACCTAACTCCAGGTGGTTGTTATATGGGGTCAGCGTGGGACTTTGCTGTGGATAATGATGCACCGGGTCATACTGGATTCTGGAAAGATGTAGTAGACTCTTCAAACAATAAAGTTACTAACTCTGCTGGAGTAGAAATCTATAAACGTGACCCTATGCGCCAGGTATATCATGGTACTAGATATACTAAATCTCTAGCTGGAGATGGTGATGATGGATACGATCATGTTTATTATAAACATAGGGTACGTGGGCGTGGGCATGTGTTCCAAGTACAGTTCCATAATGATAATGACAAAGATTATCATCTAATTGGATGGGTACAACAGTTCCACGGTAAGCCAGATTAAGGAGTCTATGGTATGAATTGGTGGGGTGTAGTAACGGCAGTAGTTGGTATAGGTGTCTCGGCAGTGGGGCAATATATGGCGGCGGAAAAAGAAGAAGAAAAAGCTGAAGAGATGAAAGCATTGCTACAAGAAGAAGCTGCATTAAAAACTAAATACCGTGATATGCAAACACTTTCTAAGCAGAAGAAGCTGGAAAAAACAACTAGGGCACAGAAAGCTGCTGTTGCCAACCTAATGTATAATAGAGGATTCTCTGCTGAAGCGATACGTGATCCATTCAAACGATTAGAGACAGAGTTCGGTTCTGCTACTAAACAACTGGAAGAATCAGCCTCACTTGCGGGTAGCATTGACGATGTAACATTAGCTCAAGCAGAACTACAGGCTACACCTTCAGATGGTCTTGCATCCATGCTTACTGGTACAGCAGGGGATGTTCTTACCATAGCTGGTGGTACAATGACTGAAATAGGGGGTAGTACTGAAGGTAATTGGGAAAATCCCTTTACGTATGAAGCATAGTAGGATATAAATAATGGTTGCTAAGACAAAAATAACAGGTAGTGCAGGTATTAGTGCAAGTGATACGATGGTAAGTCCTACAGGTGGAGTAGGTGCATCGTATAAAGCACCAGCCAACCCTACATGGTCTGCTGTTGGTGGTGCTGTTAAAGATTTAGCAGGTCTTATACCTACTGTCTTAAAGGCTCAGAAAACATCTGCACTTAATAAAGCATATAGAGATTTAGATTCCCAGTTGGAAGGGATGATTACTAAAGGTTTAGGATTTAACGAAAGAAGAATATTTAAACAAAAATGGGCAAAAGAACAGATTGATGGCGGAGTAAGTCACGAAACAGTCAATGAGGTTATGCGGCTACGTACACTTAGAGAGACCAAAACTCAAACTAAAGGAGGGGTAAAATACCAAGTAGGTACACAAGGTGAAATATTAGGACAAACTCCTGGTGCTAGAAAACCTCGCCCAGAAACAAGAGCAGTTCATTCTGTTGCTGCAAATCTAGCTACAGCAAAGATAGATTTTCCCAGAGCTTCAAATACATTAGAGGAAACTTTACTTGCTAGATTACCAGAAACCGAAGAAAATGGTATGCATGGCGCGGTACTCACAACTAAATTTAAAGGTATACATGATATTATAAATACAATAGAGGTACATGGCCTTGGACACGGGCATACTAACACAGCAGATTTTGAAGATGCTAGGGTAAATAATTCAACTAAACTAAGGGGGGCTATACATGAGTTATCAAATTCATTCATAGCTACACCTATTGCAAGAGCATTAGATGCTCCCAATAATATGCTTTCTAAAGGTGATATACTAACTACATGGAACGCTGCTGTTGCTGATATATACTCTAACTTTAATCAAAATCCAGATTTATATAAATATAGTTTAAATGCAACCCAGTTAGCTGAGACTATAAAGACAGCAGGTGATAGATTAAGCGGTCAGATTGATTTTCTAACAGGTAGTACTGCTAGAACTTATGAAATAAAAGCCGCTGCTATGGCTGGATATAAGAAAGCAGAACAATATATAGGTGATATTACCTTATTTGAGTCATGGGAAGCTAGTGATGATCCCTTCTTAAATCAACAAGCTCAAATGGTGCGAGAAGGAAGGATGGGTTATTTTACGGCAATGGGTGAGATGATAGCTGCACTTGAAAAGGTGAATGACCCTAAAGCTGTTAAAGCTATGATAACTAAAACATTTGATCCTAAATTTAGGGCTATCGGGGAGGGATTCTTACAAAATATTGAGTCGGGTTATAACGAAGAAACTAAACTTTGGAAAAACCCTAAAGCAATGGAGCAAACTTTTGATGAACTACTCACTAGTCTTTTAGGTGCTGGTTCCCCAACTTTTGCAAGAAGGCTTGAAAAGCATACTAGGTTTTATATTGATTGGTTGAACGACCACCCTAAAGGTGGGGGAGCATACAAGAATTTAGCGGAAAGTTTAGAGGGTAAGTTAGGAAGATACTTAGATAACATGAAAATCGGTGTTAAACTAAAATGATGGCTGAAGTACTAAAAGAGGAAGAAGACCCTAAAGAGTCAGAATTTATCCCCTATGAAGAGGATGATTTCATCCCGTATAAAGGGAATAGTGGGTTAGATAAACAAATAACTCTTGATCCCGAAACAGACTATAAGGTTGAGTACAGCCCCATTATAGAAACAGAGTTTTCAGCAATAGGTGGTGGTAGTACTTTTAAAGATGCACACCTTCAGGCTGATATGGAGGAACTAAAGCGTAGAAATAATGCTATCGAAGCAGCAGTATGGGGGATGCCCAGAGATAAAGCTACCCTAACTAAACTATCTACGACTATACTAAATGCTCCATTAACTCCTAGAACTAATGGAGATGCCGTGGCGGCATCCATCAAAACTATACACTCACCTTCTGTGGAAAAAAAGATAGGAAATGAGATTGATACTGTAGTAGGGAAACGAGCGCATACCCATACTGTATTAAAAAATCTTGATGAAACTTCCAGTTATACAGAATTTATGAATAGACCCGATGAGGGTGCAGTAGCGGCTGGTAAGATTGTTGCTAAGAATAATCCAAAAGCTTTAGCTAAAATAGATAAGGAAGTAGCTAGCTATTCATACAGTAAGTTCATGGATACGTTGGAGTATATAAACCCGTTAGGTGGAGAGGATGAAAAAGGACAAGAGACACAATTATGGGAAACTACTAAACGAATTGTTTCGGGGGACATATCCTATTCTGAAATAGATAATTGGATGGAGTCTAATTATGGAGGGGATTGGGAAGGGAGATGGGCTTGGTGGTTAGCAAAAGAGGTAGCTGTTGATGCTGCCCTACTAGGGTTAGCTATGACTTATGCTGGCGCACCATTAGCAGGATTTCTTAAAGTTGGTCGTACTGCCTCCCTCGGAGCAAGGTTTAAAGCTGCTATGGGAAGGGCTGTAGTAATCGGTGCAGGTGGGGGATCACTGCAAGCTGGTCAAAATATGGCTTTAGGTAGACAAGAAGATTTCTTTAGTGAGCGTACTGCCTATGAAATGGGGGGTCGTGCGGTAGGATTTGCAGGGTCTGAAGCACTAACTAGAGTAGCTGCAAAAAGTATTTCTGCTGCAAGTAGGGGCGTAGCAAATATAACAGGTAAGACTAAACGTGAAGCTATAGCTGCTGCTGCTAAAGATGCTAATGTTAAACCTGTAAGTGAGGCAGCTTTAAGTAAGATTATAAATAAACATGAATTTGAAGGATCACCTTCAAGTGTTATTATACTTAACAGCCTACAGGATAAAGTTAAGAATTATAACTCCTTTATAAATAATACTTCTGAGAAGATACTTGAAAGGAAAAGTATAGAAGCACAAGGTATGGGAAGGGATGTGAGAAATTCTCTTTCAGACTTACTAGGTATTGAAAGGGGTGCTATAGATAATATTGAAATCGATGTGCTTCTTCCCGATATAACCAAGATGGGTAATAGGTTTGACAAGTGGGCTAAAGATTTACCTGCATTTAAAAACCAAAATGCTTTAAGTCAAGGGTATTCTACTAGATTATATGGACTGATGCGAGGTCAGTTTGAGAATGGATCAAAAGATTTTGAGTTATACTTGAGTAATTCTGGCTTAGTACTAAGGCGTGAAGACGTGGGTATAGCAACAACCAAAGGTACTATGCTTGGAAAGGCACTCAAAGCTAGTAGAGTTGGTGAGCCTGCTCAAATAGCATTTCAATCAGCTACTAATTATCTAACTGCTAGAAACTTCACTAATCGTATAGCTAATGGTTTAAAGCTTATGTACGACGATGCTACGAAGGGTCTGAAGGGTAAAGATTTAGCTGTATTAGATAAAGTGTTAAAAGAAGGTAATGCAAATCATGTGGTTTACGCTAAAGGTGCGTTATCCCCGTCTGCCGATATGTCCCCAAAATTGTGGGAAGCTTATGCTAAAATGAGATTTGCGCTGGACATGGGGTATGAAATTCTTGATAAAGCAAAAGTTAATGCCTTCAGAGGAAGCCTAAAAGATATTAAGTACGGTAAGGTATTCAGTACTAAAGAGGGGTACGTGCAGATAGCATCAAAAAAACCTTTAAAAGGAGGTCAATGGGAAGTTAAGAGGTTTGACAATACAAACCTATCAGCATCCCCCAAAGAAGATACTTTTAATATCCTACCTGGTGCAATGGAAGAAATAAGTACTATAGTCCCGTATCGAAACGGGCATATACCCAGAGTGTACAATCCTCATAAGTACTCTGTAGTAGTAATTGATCCAAGTAAGAATCAAGTTAGCAGGGAAGCCTTATTCGATAGTAGTAAAGAAGCTGCTGAATATGTTAAGATACGTAACTCAGAAGGTTATAAAAATAATAATGAAATAGTAATATCTATGACTAATAACACTGAAACTGGATTTGGTGGCTTTCGTATGGGTAGATCAGATTTAAATCTACTTGACATGATGTCCGAAGGGGAGCAAAAAACACTCACAGCATTATTAGAAAAGCGTGGTATCGAATCTAAAAATGTAAGACTTATGCTAGATGTGCTAGGCCCAAGAAACTCTCCCGGTGGACACCACAACCCCCTAACAGATTTAGGTACTGCTGTAAGCAAAAAAGGTAAAGAGTTACGTCAAGAACTAGCAAGATTAAAAGCTGCGGGTGAGAAATCTAAAAAAGCTAAAAATAAAGAAGCTGCAAAAGTTATTAATAACGAAATTGGAAAAGTTAAAGAAGCTATTAAAGAGGATTTATCCTTAAATACTATGCCGCCTAGGGAATCTATAGTTGATTACTTTGGTACAGTAGCTCATAGTGCAGGATATGATAATTGGCGTATCTTTGCAATAGATGATTTTACAAAAAGATTTGGAGATATCCTACAGTCAGGCAGTACTTATGCTAAACCAGTTTTTGATACAACACATTCTAAACATTCATATGTATTAGAGCAACAAGCTAAAAGATATGGTAAGTGGTTAGAGCGTAATATAACTCAGAAAACTGGATTAGAGAAGAGAATAGATAGAGGTATAAGTTCTTGGTCTAAGCATCTAGGTGAGATGGCAGCAGAGAAGAATAGTTTTGCTGCTAATACAATGGCTAAGTTAGCAGATGGTATGCCTATAACTAATCAAGTATATGGTACATTACGTTTTATAGCGGCATCCCCAAAACTTCTAACTCTGAATATACCCCAGTTAGCTATCCAGGCATCCCAGGCATTAGTGACTGTTAGTAGTGCTGTATTTAAGAATCCTATTACAGCAAGCAGAGCTATTACTAAACTTCCCATGATGGGTATGATCCATACCTATAAAAAACTAGGAAAAGAAGTTCCAACATCGTTTAAAAGTACAGATGCTTATAAAGCATATGATGATTTAGTTAAGTCAGGATACGCATCTGATCTATATACTTCAGATACTTTGTTTGGTATGCGTAATAGTTTAGACCCGTCAATAGGTAGGAAGTTTGTAGACAAGCTGAAGATAGTAGGTGCTGCGCCATTCAGGGGGGGTGAGGCTATTAACCGTGTTACAGCCTTTCTTACCGTAAGAGAACAAACTTTAGCTGCAATTAAAAGCGCGGCGCGTAAAACCAAAGGTAAAAACTTAACAACCTATAAAGATTATGAGACTGCACTCGGTTCAGAATTATATAAAGACGTATTAGGTTTTGATGGTAAACCTATGACTATGGCTGATATCGGCTCTCATCAGTTTAGGGAGTCTGTTGTTGACAAAGCTCAAGTACTAGCTCTTAATATGGCTAAGTCTGGTCAACTAGAGGCCATGTCTGGGGTAGGTTCTGTACTTCTGCAATTTAAACAAGTATTACCAAAACAATTATCTCTATTTGATAGTTCTAGGCTTACATTCCGGGAGAAGTTTGGAGCAGGGTTTGGGTTAGTTACATTCTGGGGTGGTGCAGGTATACCATTAGCTGCTGATGTATTAAACTTAGCAGACTACGCTTACTATAAGGTGAGAGGTGATGGTCCATCTGAAAGATTCTACGTTTCGGATCACGCTAAAGCTTTTATGGAAGCAGCTTCAGATTTTATGATAGACGATGCTGATGCTTCGTTATTTGCACAAACACTGCTTAAAAGAGGTTCTATAGCAGCATTTTCCGATGATGAAATAAATGTAATCAGTCGCGTAGCTTTAGGCAGTTTTATGACTGATAGTATGGATATACAAAGTGCAGATGATTTTGTAGTATCTTTTGCAGTACTTAATGATATGATAGATGCTGTTAATAGGATAGCTGGTGTAGATAAGATTGATATAGCAACAGGTGCGGCAGTAGGCGGGGCAATCTATGGTAAAAAGGGTGCTATTATAGGTGCTGCATCTGCAAAATTCCTACTTAATCCAATTTCATATATGGAATTGTTTTCTAGGTTCTCTGCTGGAGAGGATTTTGGGTTAGCAGTTTCAAAACAGTTTGAACCGGATTCAGCTATAGGTAAGTATCTTGCTGACGAGACTACCTGGCGTAGTGCTACTCTCGAAATAGTTAGAGAGACAGGTAAAGTATACTCTCAATTGGGATCATGGTCACGTATCGCTGATGCAGAAATGAGGTACGCAGTAAATCCAGATGCTCATATGTATAACCCCCTCGCCCCTAAAACCTATATGTCCTCTACCCTACGAGGGATTCCCGTAGAACAGAATGATTTTAGGGATTGGCAATTAAAATTAGGATTTACGCCTGGTAAAATTGTAAATGAATACAATAAACAAGACACCCAAAGGGCATATAACTCCGCATTAAGTGACTACAAAAGGACAATATCTGATGACTATAAAACTGCTCTTGGTGATGATGTGCGTCAAAAACGTATTAGAGAAGATGCTGCACATACATTATATAAATTTAAATCACATATGGAGTCATTAGGATTAGAGCATAATGTTCCTTCTAATATCTATGGAAGTTTAATAAGACAGTGGTTAGCTACAGAAAGTCATGCGTTTACCGGAGGTAAGATAAAATGAGTGATCGCCCAACAATTACTACTCTTCCTGCGGGTGGTCGTTATGATGTATCCACCTTAAATACAAACTTTACAGCGGTACGTAACAAGTTTGATGAACTTTTGGGGAGGAATGGTACAGGGGGTAGTAATAACTCTGTTTCCGGTAATTTAGATATGAATGGTAACAGCCTACTTAATGTGGGTGATGTACTAAATACTTCAGGGGCAGGACTTGTAAGTAGTGTTGATTACGCAGAGGAGTGGGCTAACAAGGCAGAAGATAGCTTAGTATCCTCTGCTGCTGGTGGAGATCAGTCAGATGACTACTCATCTAAACACTTCTCTATAAAAGCGGCAGCTTCAGCTACGGCAGCAGCAAGTTCAGCTACCTCATCGGCTAGTTCGGCAACAACGGCGGCAGCAACAGCCACG
>TARA_R110000824_G_scaffold144235_1_pt1 | contig 19977 bp, 18 predicted proteins | sample TARA_R110000824 | Tara Oceans TARA_R110000824 (sample SAMEA4397747) | marine metagenome | biome: Polar Biome; feature: [MES] marine water layer (ENVO:01000295) within the mesopelagic zone...; material: water (ENVO:00002006), including particulate matter (ENVO:01000060) such...
TCTGTGTTGTTGCTAATGCTACTTCTGATAACACTCCAGAACTATTTGCATTTCTACCTAATATTGAATTGGCTGCTACATTTTGGATGTGAGCAAAGTCAACACTGGCATCAGTATAATGTTCAGAATCAATAACATCATCTCCAATTTTTGCTGCCGTAACAGAATCAGCAGCTAACATAGCCGTTTCTACTGCACCACTAGCTATGGTTAAAACCCCTGTGTCTGCCATAGTTGCATCGCCTGACATAACATTATCAATCCATGTTGAGGTACCTGTATCATATAACAACAATGAAGCATCGGCTGCTGAAGTAATATTGGTATCATTCATTTCAGCTAATGTGTCCTCAGTTAAAATAACGGTATCTACATAGGCTTTAATACTTTGTTGCGTTGCTAATTTAGTTGCTGAATTAGATGACATATTATCTTCATCTGCAATGGTAAAGCCGTCAAACTGGTTAAGTTCACCTGTGGTTAAAGTACAACCATCTAGTATATTTAATTCAGCACTGCTTGCTGTTACTCCAGATAATTCAAAGGTGGTAACTTCTGGATTACCTGTACTAGAATTAAATTGTAGTAACTTGCCTAAACGAGCAGCTTTAGCAGGGATGGTCATATCAGTAGTTCCTGAAATACCCTCTGTCACAGGAATTTTAATAGTTCTACTATTCTCCTCTGATAACTGTTGTGCAAATATCACAAGAGAATCAAAATCTGTATTAAGTGCTGATGCTGTAAGTGAGCCAGAAGTTACAAAATCTGTTGTTCTAGCTAAAGCTCTTGACCCAACTAAAGTAACAGTATCACTACCTGATGCAGCACTACCAAGCGTAACACTACCAGTACCAGTAGTTGCAGATAAAGTTACCGAATAATCAGATGTTTCGGTTTTTAATGATGTATTTACATACACCGCTATATCAGAAGTTGCTAGACACGCAAAGCTAAATGCGTAGGGTCCAGTGCCAGCACTACCTGTGTAGACTGCCCTTCTGGTTACTGCTGCTATACTATAATCTGCCATAATTTGTCCTCATTTTTTGTATTATACCTAATCTTTTACTGGTTGCCATGATTTAATGTTTCCCCATTTTGGTGAACGCTCAATACTAAAGTTTTCTCCAGCCCACTTTCCCCTGTGTTCTTTTTGTAATTTTTTTAAATGCCTTTTTTTCTTTTCATTATATTGAGGGTCAACATGTTTTTTTAAATTATCAAATATTAAACTATGAGCGGCATATCTGGTATACCATAATTGATTAAATGGAGTATATTTACCCAGTAAATGTGCTAGCTGTGGAGTAACTTTATCTAAACTATTTTTATTTCTATATAACGCATTATGTACTGGGGTTAACCCTAGTTTGCTCAAATCATTTATTAACCCTGCAACTGGTCCCAGTACTGCTCCAACCGTACTTCTTCCATATTGACTAGTATCATTAAGGAATATGTCTCCATAAAACCCAGTACCGCCACCGTGCATTAACCCTTTAGCTAAAGTGCTGGCGTTCATAGGAGCTGGGTCTTCTCCTTTCAATATGTTTTTAAGTTGATATGCAAATGTTCCTAAGAAAGTAGTAAATGTTATTAATCCTAATGGATAAGCAACTCTAGCTGCATGACTAGGATGAGTCATCATTACATTTGTTGCTCTTGCTATTTGTGAAAATATAATAGTCATTGGAAAGTTTTTGAATAACCAGAATGAACGAGTTACTTCTCCTATGCCTGTTCCAGGTCGTGTTCCTCCCATCATAAAAGCACGACTGCGTGCCATCATTGTAGGAACTGATGATTCTGTTTCTGCAAACATGTAAGCATACCATTTATGGCGTATAGCTTGGTCTTGTATATCACCAACACGCAAATACTCAACCTTGCTGTCATATTTAGATGTATAAAGTTTTGTCTTACTAAGAGCTTGATGGTCTGCTTTAGTAATCCCATAACGCTTGTACATGTATGCAATATTTTTATCTCTTATTGCATCATCATATGTTCTTTTTGATAATTTTTTTAAATGAAATTGAAATTCAAATTTAAAAGCAGTACGAGCAGCTGCGGTACCTGGAGCTAATAAACTAACTTTCATTAACTTATTTGATGCCCATGACATATAGCCAGTGTCAAATTTTTCTCCTGAAAACCTACTAGCATTTTTTAATTCATCTCCTATTTCGTGAGATACTACTCTTGCTTCTCTAGCTAATGCTTTTGAATTCTTACTACCACTTATAAATCTTATATAGTTATTAAGTGTTTTATGTGCTGGCATCCCATTTAACATTCTTGTTAAAGCACCATAACTTAAATCTACAAGCGTCATGATGTACGCACCACCTAGTTGTGCAGTTACCAATAATGCTCTTGTTTCACTTGCTAATTTAGCAAGCCCTTGTCCATCAATAGCAAACTCTGAACCTGATAAATGGTCAAACATGCGACTAAATTGGTTATTTTTTGAATCAGTAATCTTGGCTTTAGCATCAAAGTCTCTTGCAAATTTTTCTAATCGTTTAGCGTTACGAATAGGATTAGGACCAAATATACGCAACATAGCTATTTCCATACTAGCATGGTCCATATAATCATCTAATGATACTAAAATATCTTTACCATATTGTTTATTATATCTAAGCCAGGAATCAGCATCTTTAAAAAATAATACCCTGCTATGTGCATTTTTTAATCTTAACTTAAAGCCTTCATCTACATTAGCAAAAGCTGATTTAGTATCACCATGTAAAATATTGTCATATGCTTCAGCTAATTTTTCTCTAAGTAACACATCAAGATTGGAGTCATCTGGGTCTATATCATACATTTTTGCTGTTCTTGTTTTGTTTAATTCTGGGAAAATATCATCTATCCATTGTTCTTGACTTACTTTGCCAACTTTATGACTAACATGTGTTTGAGGAAAAAAATTATTTAATTTATCCCAGGTCATCCCATTTTTAGAAGCTACATTATGTATATCATCAAACATAAGCGTTAATTGTTTTGCTAATAAAGCAGCTTTGGTATCAGTGGTGCTGCCTTTTTCAAATATTTCACGAATAATATTGTGCCCATGAAACTTATTAATGTCTTTGATTTTTGTAGTATGTAATGCTTCAATATCTAAACGATTCATAAAGTCTTGTCTGGTTGCTCTTTGTACAGAAACTATATTTTTAGGAAGAATATCACGCCCATAGCTAACTTCTAAAACATCAGTAATAATTTTTTGCATACTTTGTTTTTTACCTCTGCCTACAATTTTACCAATACCCCTAGTTGGAAATTTTAAGTATTGGGTCATAACCCCATTTAATAAATTAACCAAAGCTAAATCATCTAATATTTGTTGATTTCTTTCATTTTTGTTTTTACTTAAATTTTTTAAATATTCATCTTTATCTAAAAAATTTCTTAACCCTGATTTCTTTCCCATTAAAGTAGACATAAACCATTTCTCATTTGCCGAATCTGTTTGAATTCTTTTAAAATTAGTTAAAATTTCATCGGCATTTTTAAGCACATCATCTGCACTTAAAGCATCTAATCTTAAAACCCAATCTCCACCATCAACAGGTCTTTTTAATAGTTGATTATTTATTATAGAATTATGAAATTCAACACTGTAATTATTGTATTTCATAAGTCCTTCTAATGTTCTTGTTTGTTTAGGAGTTAAACTCTCTCCTTCTTTTAATAATTTTGTTTCAATTTCTTTTATTGCATTTGGAATATTTTTAATTGGTTTTATTAATGCTGTAGATGCTGGCATATATGTTTTATTAAAATTTACATCATTAGATGCTTTTATTATTTTTCTAAAATGTTCTACTAATTCAGTTTTTGATAAATTTTGTATAATTTCATCATTCATCCCTGTAGTTTGTATCTCTTGTGATAAATCTAATATTTGTTGTCTTGCTGCTTTATCTCCTGCCATTGTTGTGTTTACTAACCTACGCACTCCTTCAGATATAATACCAACGGTCCCCCCAAATAAAGCACCCATAAGGAAAACTGTTTCTATTCTTTGATTTAATTCTTCTTCTGTTATTCCTAAATTTTTCCAATCAACTCCAAATCTTTCTAATTCTTTTTGAACTGCTGGATTTGTAATTCTTAAGTCAATCGCTTCTTTATATTTTCTAGCAGTTTTTTGTGCATGTCCTTCTATTATAACTCCTCCCAAAGCTCCTTCTGCAGTCCAGGCTGCTATTCTAAGTAAAGCAGAACTCATCATTCCTATTGGAGTAGCTAGCAAAGGAAGGCTTGCCATATATAACATCATGGGTTTATCGCCAAGATGTGCTCTTGTTGAACCAAAAAATTGGTCCCACCCATTTTTATAATCATTATCTTCTAAAAGCATTGCCGCATACTGATGATTCATAGACTCATCTGCTAGCATATTTTTTAATTCTTCATCAGAGGTAACAAAATCCTGGATAAATGAATTGTTTTTATATTCAGGTTTGTTTTTAAAAGAATACATTTTTGCATAAAAATCATTTACAGCTAAACTATAAACCCATTGTTTACCATTTATTCCATGTTCTGATTCTATTTGTCTTAACATGTCAGGAGCTCTTAAACCATGTTTTATCATATATTTATCTAAAGCATCTTTTGGGGCGTCTACAGTTATGCCTGTTTCTTCATAAAAAATGTCTATTTGATTTTGAAAAATAGCATCAGTATTTTCATCCATTGTGTCAGAAAGATAGCGTCTTGCATTGTTATAAGCAATCTCAAATGCTGGTAAGGGAACATCTAATTTTCCATACTCAGTTAATTCTTCTTGTTCAATATTAAAAGTCATTTATCATCCTCAAATAATCTTTGAAATTTAGTGCCAAATTCTATAGGAGCAAAACTAGTACCACCAACTGCTTCTAATTGTTTCGCTCTGTTTCTAACCTCTACTTGATTTCTTACTAGCCCTTTTGACACATCTTCAAATTTAAGTTTAGGTCCTTCTGGAAAACCAAAATCATCAGTTCTTTGTATAATATCTCCTGGTTTTGCATATCTAATATCATATCGTTTAGTGGAAGTTGATTTACTAATAGTGCCTGGTCCATAATTAATATAATTTTGTTCTACAAGATAATCGTCATCAATAAATTCTCCTTTAACATAACCTAAATTAGGCTCTACATATTTTTTCCAATCATAGGCAGCTTGTTTTAAATCAAGTAAAACTTCTACAAGTTCTCCTTTATATTCAACTTTCATATTATTATTAAGATTTTCATCATAAATATTATAATAATTAGAATTAGTTTTAGCATTTTTAATATCCATATCTCTCGCATGTGTTGCTTTAAAAGGAATAGTTTTAACCGTTGGTTTGTCTATTTTTGTTCTATACTCAGATACATGAGAAGGTCCTCTTAAAGGATGTATAACAAGGCTATACCCTTTTTCCCATTTTACCATTTCCCCAGTGTGAGGGTCTTGGATATACATATAAGTATTCATAAAAGATGTGTCCATGCGTTGATAAACATCATTTATATTTTCAGCACTTACAATATCTCCTTTCCAATTTTCCTTTCTGTCCAATTCGTTTATATGTACCTTAGAACCATTATTTCCTAGTTCAAAATAACCATGCACTTGTTCATTATTAATATGTTTTCCAGTTACAGCATCAAAAGCTTCTTGTAATTCATCATTGACAGGACCAGCCCCTATATTAAAAAAACCCCATCCATCAAATCGTTGGTCTCCATAAGATGTAAGTGTATCCCCATACAAATATGTTCTTATTGCATCTTTAATATTTTGTGTAGTCATAGGTCTAATATTATTTGTAACTTGTCCAGCAGGTATATTATCATCAACCCAACTTGAAATAACGGTTTTAAGAAGTGCGTCAATCTCTGTGCGAGTTTTATCTTTTACTTCTGCTTTTTCCCAATTATTAATTGTTTCTCTGCCTACAACCATTCTTCGTGTCAGAGGTTCTCCAGTTAATTTTTCTTGCATAGCCCCCGCTAAATAATGAAAGAAGTTTTTTTGGTCATCATCTTTCATGTTGACCAACATATTAGACCCTAATGTTTCTAAATCTTCATAAGAAAACGCATTAAAAAATTTATTTATTGTTTCTATTTTTTCCTTTGGTTTAGCTAATTTAAGTGTATTCATCAAATCAGTAACTTCTGCGGCAGAAATAACAGCAAGCCCTCGTGTTTTTCTTTTATATGCAATCTCTTTTTTCTCATCCTCAGTTGCGTGTATTATATTATTTTTGTCATCATAAAGAGATTCTGTAAATTCAACTGGATTTGTATCATATTGTTTTATGCGTTTTAACGCATATGCTTCAAGAGAACTTTGAGAAGTCTCTCTAAAATATGGAATATTCTCCATGGGTCCTACAGTTAAACCACCATCTGCTTCTTTAACAGAAATATCTATTGGGTATACTGTTTTATTATGTGCACTAATTGTATCAATATAATTAGCTTTAGTTATCTCACCACTCATTATCAAAGCATCAATTAAGTCCATCATATTCATCGTTTCTGGCAACATGGAATCTTTGTTGTCATGATAAAATTCTTTTCTTGTAAAATTTATTCTGTTATCTGCTGCTTTATCAAGCACTTTTGCGTCAATCCCAGCTGCTTCTTCAATAGCCTTTAATAACATAGTTTTCTTTATTCTAAGTTCATGATTAGCTAACTCAGGGTCAATCAGCACATTTTTTACTAAATTATATTTTATTTGTAAAGTAATTAAAGAATTGTTTTTTAAGTCTTCTTTGTTAAGTTTATATAGTCTTGTCATAGATTCAAATTGTGCAAGGTCATATATATTTGAAAGCTCTATGGTATGTTTTTTTGCAAGCTCAGGATTTTGTTTTAGCCATTCCATTACTCCAGTTCTTGCTGTTTCTATTTCTTCGTTTGTCCCATCAAAGCTTGCCCCATAAAATTTCATTAGATTTTTGCCTTGTTTAATACTTCCTTGTAGTACATTATTACTTTTAATGGTTAACAAATTACTTTCATAATTAACTTTCATACGCCTAATGTATGGGTCTATTGTTTTCCTGGCTTCTAATTCTAATAATGGAGAGTCAATTCTTTCTTTACGAAATTTCTGGTATATGTCTAATACTTTTCTGTCAACTAAAGCATTAAATTCTGCACTAGGAATTTCATTATTTAAACTGTCGGTTTCTAATGCTTTGGTTTGTATTTCTAAATCAGTAATATAATCATTACCTATCTGTAACAAAACTTGTTCATTAGTTAATCTATCTTCTAAACCCATGCTATCTTTAGTGTTTTGATATTCTAAATATGGGTCATTATCTACTGCTCTGCGTTGAGCTTTTTTTACAGCATCTTTTGTAAATTTATCGTATGAAATTTTTTTACCTATATCCATTAATTGTTGTAATGACTCGGTTCTTATTTTACTGGTTTGTACTAATGGAGCATAAGACTTTTGGAAAGACTGAATTTGAGTATTAACATTAACTTGTGCTTTGGTTTTTTCGTATTTTTTTCTAGCCATTATGTAGTACCATAAGTAGTTGTGCTATAAGTTTTTCCTGGTCCGCCAGCCGTAATATTTGCACCGCTTCCAGAATCTAAATGTTTAGTTTGTTTGTCAAAGTATCCTGCATCAGCTCCTATACCATAAGCTGATATAAAATTCCCTGCTGCTTGAAAGTATCCAGCTGTTTTAATTTGTTTAGCACTAGTAGCTGCTATGCGTTTATCAAATTCTGTTTTAGAAGTTAATTGAGCTTGTTGTCCTTTTAATCGTTGTTGTATTAATGCTTCTTCTAAGCGAATGATAGACAGCTCCTCACTTAAATTTCTTAAACTAACAGTTTGAAATACATCCCCTGAAAACACTAAACCACTTGCTGCTTCTGCGGCTACATTTACCCCTATTGTTTTTCTTGCTTTCTTTAATTTTTCATTTTTTTCCATAGCTTTATTTACCCGCTCTTTTTCTGCAGTAATTTCTAAATCTGTTTGAGTAAAAGCAGCTTGCCTTTGAGTTTCTTCTGCTTGTCTTTCAATTAAATTAGCTTGATAACGAGCATTTTGTATAGCACTTAACCCTTGAGCAACTGATAATCCAGCAGCTAATGCTGGGTTAATTGCTGCTAATCCTGTCATTGCTGCTGCTTCTATACTCATTATGCTCCTGTGCTTACTTTATAATCCATTCCCAATAAGTGTAATTTGAGAGGTGCGGATTGTCCAATTTCTATTTGTCCAGTTAAACTGTAACCGAGTATACCATGTAATGTTTTGGTGCCAGTAAAACTTGGCACTGCTACATCTAAATTATCGGTTCCTAATTGTTTAATCGGAATGGTATTGCTATTAATGGTTATGTTTTGAGTTTCATTAAGAAACGCATTAACTTCTAAAACACGCTTTTTAAAGCCCTTCAAGCTAGCATAACCTTTTATTCCAGGTTCAATCGGCAAAGTTTTAATGGTTACCGTATAATCTAATCCAACTTCATAAGTTGATAAAGTAGCTGTTGGAAAAGTAATGCTGCTTGCTCCTGATGCAGTATCAGCTTGCATTACCCCATCTCCAATAATTTTTGTTGTGTACAGTGCTAAATGAGAAGTTGAAACACTTGATGCTGCGGTACCTGTAATCGCACTATCTGTGGTTAAACTTTCATCAAACAATTCAATATAATATTTATAATTAGCCATGACAAAATTTGTGACTGCCAAACGAGTTATATCTGTAGTAGTCACTGTTATATTTTCATCGCCCTTAGCAGCACGAGTTACGGTAACTACATTCGCTCCTGGATTTGCTGCCGAAAAATCGGCATGAGCATTAATCACAGTATAAATATTATCTGCTGTGGTATCATTACTTTCGTTATGAAAAAATTTATTGGTATCAGGTGTTCCTGCCCCTGCACCTTGACAAGTAAAAGTTACTGTAGTCCCATCTTGTTTGGTTAATACTAATTCAGCTCCAGTTTCTATATTAGAATAATCTGTTACCGTAATAGTACAGGTTGCTTGTGCTGGTAAATTTCTAGCAACAGCTACATATTGGTCAGACACGACAGTTGCTATATTTTTAAATAAACTATTAGTAGCATTACTACTGCCTTCTGTTGTAAATTTACTAGCTGCCACAATATTTTCATTTCTTAATAAAGTATAAATAACTAAGCTTCCATCTCCTGAATTAACTAAAGCCAATCTATCTCCTTCATCAGTTGAAGTTGCTTTACGAATTGACATATCAGTGGGAGTATCTAATAGATGACTAGACAGCAAACTAATTTGCGTTGAAGCATAAGCATCTTCTCCTGCATTATATAAAAATTCATTAAGAGCTTTGCCTTGTCTTTGTACAAATAAAGTATTACCTGCAACATTTTGTACTCTAATTGATTCTTTAGACCCATGACTTGATTGTAATTTAGCTACAAAATTAGTTGGAGTTAATGGGTCACTAAAATCTTGTGGTGCATAAAACTCACCACCTGTGGTAAATATTTGTAAATAGTTAGCCGAGATAATGTCTACAATAGCATTCAGCTGATTGGTGTCTAAGCTTGCTACAAAAGCATCATCAGCATTTCCTTCACCTGGATTAAAATTAAAAAACTCATTAACCCTAGATGCAAAAATAGTTGAAGGTCTTGACTTACTACCACCAAAATACAGCCTGCCTTGATGAAAACAAACACTTCTTGGATACCCTTTAGCCCCACTAAAAGTATCAACATACCCAGTTTCTAATTCCCAGTTAGCATTAGCAATGGCTGCAGTATCAAAAAATGGTATTTCTACATGTGCTTTAACTACTGTTCCACTGGTTTGCTCTACAATTCTAGCACGACCAAACTGATTACCACCAATAATATTAATATATTGGTCAGCATGAGCAGTAGCAAACACGCTACCTGATGAAGCGGTTAAAGTAATATTGCCCGATACTGCACTAGGAGTTAATGTTCCAGAAGTGGATGTATCTACAATGGTAAAGCTAGGGGCATACTGCGGATTAAAGTCAAAAGTAACATTGGCTATGGTCCAAGCCGTATCAGAAGTACGAGTAATTTTTTTAGGTACCATATCTTCTTGTACCGTAATTAAGGTATCAGCACTTTGAGTCCAACACATAGTATTTAACATGGCTGATGTAATGGTAGTAGTTAGATAATTATTACCACTCCCTGCAATATTGGTTTGTAATACGCCATCTTTAATAACATACATTTTATTGTTAGTGAACGCTAATAAATACGCATCACTGGTATTAAATTCAAACGCTACTAAGCGTACTCCACTTGCTGCAGCACTATCTAATTCGGTAATATATTTAAGTCCAGGTCTGCGTTTAATGCCGCCTTGTGGTAATACCACTACATTTAAAGCAGTTGTTAAACCTGATTCATATTGTTTAATATCAGTACGGGATAATAGCTTGGGGTCTAGTTCTCCAGATGTAAAACTATTTTGTATCGCTATGACTCTTGACATTAGCGGACCTCAATTAAATCGAAACTTTCGTTGCCTATGGTTTGGCTGCGTTGTCCTTGTGCATCAGCTTGACAAGCTTGTCTAAATAATCCTCCTCTACCATTTTCAGAAGGACTGCCAAATGCTAATGCTCTAAAAAAGTCTGCTTTAGTTATCTGGTCTGTCAATGGTTCAGCTATATCTGCTGCTAACGCATGACGGAGCATATAAATAAAGTATTCTGGAAATCTTGATTCATCAATATCTGCAATATAATCAACATATACTGTTGTATAATTAGTTAATAACCTTGGTTGTCCTACATAATAAAGCTCAAAATTACTTTGTGGATTAGCTCCAGCACTGCTTGTTGTAAAAACAGCTTTGGGAGTTCCAATCATATCTGCTGGCAGTGCATACACATAAGTCCATTCTGTTACTGGAGTATCAGATGTTTGGGCTAATTGCACTTTAACCTTAGCAAATGACCAAGGATAAATTGATAAAATATATTTTTTTAAATCGTCATAAAGACGGTCACAGATTTTTGCTGAATCTGTGCCTTCGGTAAATGAAGTCATCTCAGAAGCACCAAGCATCAACAGTGCGTCATTACATATTGTTAACTTGCTATCTCCTGCTGCCATATAATCTCCATTAAAAAGTAAGCCCTGCCGAAACAGGGCTACTCATATTACTAATCAGAATCGGTTACTACTCCAATTACTGTACCATCACCGACATCAACGACTCCTGATGCGTTTGATACAACAACATGCATTGTAACTGTTCTGGTGCCACCAGTTGCTCCATGAACAATTATCATATCACCAACTGAAAGCTGGTCTGATAAGTCATTAAAGTAACCCGCAGCATCTACTGCTGTATGTGCATCAGTGGTTGTATAAACATACAAAGCTGGTAAATCACCTGCTCTGCCTTGTCCAGCTAATGCTCCAAACCCTGCTCTTGCATATGCCATATTATCCTCCTGTTATTCACGACAAGTGATTTCAACTATACCATTTGTGTCAATACCAACTGACCCAGCAGAGAACATTGAGTTCACTAGGAACGATGATTTCTCAGCAATATAGTTAATTTCAGTTTTCTTATCCATGTTAATAGCAAGACCACAAGCATTTCTGTGCCAAGCTAAACATGTACGGTCAGATGAACCATCAACTGCTAATCCACCTTCTGTTCTGTCTCCAACCATGATGAATTTAAAACCTAAGAAAGTATCAACCATACCTTGAGCTAATGCTTTAGTAGTGTTGACATCAATAGTTTTAACATCACTGTCATCTAAGAACGCTGCCATGTTATTTGCATGACATAGGAAGAAACGGTCTTCTGCTGGAACTCCTTTTTGGTCCATTTGCTTTTTAGCTGATAATACTTTATCTACATTAAGATTAGTATTAGAACCACCAATAGAGTTAGCAACAGTTAACGATGTACCTGCTCCATCCAGTGCATCAATTACTAATTGGTCCATTCTACGACCAACCGCCATTGATACTGCTTTCACAAGTTCTGCTCTTTCGTCAAATAATACTTTGCCGCTAGTGAATATATCGCTATATTCTGCTGCATTGTAATCTGCCATTGTCGCTGACACTTGTGTATGTGTTAAGTTCATTGGAGTTACATCAGATTGTGGAATATGTAAATTCGCCACACCTGACCCTAACTTATTGAACTTGTATGTGTTACCAGATACCCCAGTTCTTTCACGAACTGTTCCAGCTAGCTGTCTATCATTTTGATAGGCTTGCTTAACTTCTGCATCAAAAATGGTAACAAAACTTGTACTAATAGATGTACTCATAATATCACTCCATAAAATTAATTAAAAATTTTACGCCAGAAGTTGTCCATTTGGGCTTCAAACTTGTAGGTAACGCCTACCTCGTGTCATTTTGACATTCAAGGGCAGCGTATGCTGTTGTCCTTATCTGTATTCTATAATGTAATTGCAGTAATTTGCAACTAAATTATGTAATCAGTATCAGGGTTATCTGGAAATCTTTGCTTAAACATTTTCTGAACTTTATTTCTGTATTGAATATCAGTTTTATATTCAGGTTTTCCAACCATTGCATACAATTCATCAGCAGTTGGTAGCCCTTCTGTAGTAGGCTCTGCTACTGGTACAGTTGCTTCTCCATAAAATCGTCTCAGCTTTTGTAATGCTCTAATTCCGTTAGCAGTTGAACCCGTTTGTTTAAATGCTTCTAACTCAGTTTCATTTAATACCCCTTTTTTAAATAAACTATCTGCCCATTGTGCAGTTGATTTAATTACGGCTTCAGCATTAGGACCTAATTTTTCTTTTTCAGCTTTAGCATCGGCAGTGTATTGGTCTAATTCTGATATTTGAGTATCAATATAATCTGCTGCTAATGCTTCAAACGCAGCTTGTGATACGCCATGTTCTTTAGCCCAGCCTTGGAATTTTTCTAATAAAGCATCATCACTGGCAATGCCTTTTTCCTCTGCAAATTTAATATCATAACCATCTTTAGGAGTTTTATGTTTTCCTTGTGAAAAATTCTTTTCCATTTCAGCGTATGATTTAGAAAATTTTTCAAGGTCAGGACCATCTTTTTCAGTCCAAAATTTTTCTGGAAAATAATCTGGTCTTTCAAGTTCTTTGGTTTCGCCCGCAGCGGTTTCTGCGTCTAATGGGTCTGGCGTTTCTGCTAATACATCTTCAATTACTTTTGGATTAGCATCTTTTTCGGCAGCAGCTTCCTCTGCAATCTCTTGTAATGGTTCATCTAATAAACTTTCTTGTGCTTCATCACTCATCCCCTTGCCCTCTCTATGCGTTTTTGGATTTCTCTAATAATGGAATTTTGTCCTTCACGACAATAGCCGTATGACGCAGATTCCCCTGGTATAAAACTTGGTTGTTCAATCGTAATTCCTCGTAAATGAGTTAATACTCTTTGCCCCTCCTCTGTAGTAAATACTTTAAAGTATAAACGGTTAAGTTCTTGTGGGTCAACATAATCTGGATAATCTAATTCTTGTTCAGCAGTTAAATTTAATTCATCCCAGCTCATACTTCCTCCTCAGTTGGTGGTTCTTCAGGCATTGGTGGTTGTTGCATTTGTTGTTCTGCTTGCATTTGTTGCTCTGCCATCATTTGTGTTTGTTGGATTATCATTGCACGCTCTTGTGGAGTGTTGCGTAATGCAGCTGGCACTCCTAATTTTTCAGCAATGTAATCGGTAATCTCACCAATCTTTAATGCAGTTGCACCTTCAGGTCCAAGTTGTGCAACAATTTGTGCAAACTGTACCACATTATTAACATCACCCGTATTTTGTGACATTGCAATCGGACTGACTGGAGTAATTTTTACCTCTAAACCATTGACTTTTAAAGGTAATTCTATTAAACCTTGTTGGTCCATAATGGTTAAAGTACGCTGAATAATAGGTGTCATCACTTCGGTAATCAATCGACCAAACGCACTGCCTAAATTCTGTGCCAGTTCTTGAATACGCTGTTGTATTTCAGTGGCACTACGAGCTGACATATCATCTCTAGGTAAAGATTCATCTAATAATATCTTTTTAATCGACATTACTAGTTGGTCTATTACAATTTGTGAAAGCTGAGGGTCCCCACTACGCTGCAAGGGTCTTAACGATTCGCCTTGCGGTCCACCATTTCTAGCCACTGGAATAATGGCACCAGGTTTTAACACCATGGTATTTGGATTTAACACTCCATCGTCTGCCGCAGTATACACGCCAGCAATCGCAAGTGACGCATTTTTTAATAATAATTCTTTTACCTTATTAAGAGTTTTTATATCAGGGATAGCTACTGTTAATGGTCCACGACCATACACTTCACCCGCTGCTTTCATATATCTTGATACTACCCAAGGAGATGAATTAAGTTGTCTATCGACTAACTTATATTTTTCTTTTTCCCAAATAACACAATAATAATAATAGCCTGTTTCTAAATCTTTAATGGTAGCTTCTAATAAATCTATTTCTGTAATTGGTTTGTTTTTAATCATATCTTGTAACGCAGCATTAAGCTTTGCATCAGGATACATATTCATTAATTGTTCAGGTCTACATTTTATTTTACGATAAACATTTTCAACTTGCCCATGATTACCTTCTTCAAGACACACTAAATACATTGGAATGGCAGTAAAACGAATCGGCATCGTTTCATCACCTGGTTGAATAAGCATCACTCCAGTACCGACACATAAGTCTAATAAAAATTCACCCATGGCTAAATCAAAATTAGAATTACGAATCACACTAAACATTTTTTCTGAGTACATTTCTAATACTTTGGTTACATCTTGTTGTGCTTCTTCAGGAATATCATTGCCTGGTTCTAACTTACACCAGTTAGTTTGCGGTGGAAATAATCCTGATTGAATACGATTGGCAAATTTTTGAGTAGAATCAATCGCTGTACTATCAAATACATCTGGCATTTTATTTTGTCCAGATACTCCGCCTTCATAATAACCTTCATAAAGATTACGATTGGGTAAAGCATAACGGTAACAATCTTCATAGACTGATTGCCAATTATCTTTCTTAGCTTTAGCACTACTGTAACGCTGCATAATTTGGTTAACTGGTAATTTTGCCATTAGAATTTACTCCTAAATTTAAAACCTAATTGTCCACCTTTATCTGTTTTACTTCCATAAATATCTAAAGAAGTGTCTTTATCTATTTTTTTTCTAAAACCACCTCTAATCTCTGTTTCAGGGTCATCCCTATCAGTTTTACTGCTATAAGTAGTCATTCCCAGTCTAAGACGAGAGTCACCAAAAATAGGTAAGTCTGATTCGGCATCAAGGTTAAACTTAATATAATCAGAATTTTCTGTCAGATTTCCTAAGATTTCATAATCTAATTGATTACTGCCACCAGCTACACTTTGTCTTACAAATTCTTCTTTAGCTATGTTTCGGTCCATGACTCCATGGTGATAATCTTCGAGCTGTGCAAAAGTTGCATTACTCAATGAAGCAAAATTTTCTTGTCGCAAATAAGATTCCTTGCGTATGTTTACCAATTCTTTTTCTACCATATCAGGTAACCCACTTAAAACTTTATTTTGCATGGTTGGTCCATTAGCAACTCCAATAACCTTAGATTTGTAATTTATATCTCTAGCATATCTTGGGATTCTATCGTCTGGAATATCTGTCATCACAGGTCCAGCATTATCAATGTTTTGTAATTCATTTAAAAATACATCTAAAGTTTTTGCCTTCCATGCTTTCTTATATTGGTTTTTTAAAATATCTATATAACCTTGTATTCCTTCTGCATGTGAAGCAAAGTTTGCAAAATAATCTGTTGTACTATATGTTGTGCCTGGTTTAAATTTATTTTTAAATTTATCAATGTTTCCCACATTATATCCTGCAATGGTACGCTCAGGTCTATCTGAATGACTTATCCATTCTTTTAATTCATTAAAGCTAGCAAACTCTTCTGTGGATTTTGATACTGTACCATCCCCAGGAGCAGCTTTATTTTTTAATTTGATACCCCATAAATTATTAGTTCCTGTTTTTGCATCTAAACTCCAACTACTTTCTTGAATAGTTTGTGCTAATAACCATTTAGCTTTTTCTGCATCTCTAATCTCAGAGTGTTTAACCAACTGAATATATAAATTTCGTATTGGTTCTCTGTCTGATTCTTTATAAGCACCCATAGTTTACCCTAATGTGGTTTTTTTAATTCCCATTTCGGCATCTTCTCGGTCAGCTAGAAGCGAGCGTCTTCCTCCGTAGCGTTGCCCACGCTTGCGTGCTTGCAACTGCTGCATTTCTTCTATCTTCTTACGCTCCGCTTCTGCCTTTTGTTCTGTTAATAAAGCTTTTTCTTCCGCTTGTGCTGTTCTAGCATCAGCTTGAGCTTTAATTTCATCAGCACTTGGTCCTGGAATTTTTGGTTTTGAAAATACTCCTCCCATCATTTACTCCTAATAATATTTACCATACATTACATAGTCTGCTTTATCATGTCCAAACTGTTTCATCAGACCCTCGTAGTTGAATTGTAATACAGATGCCCAGTTCTTTGCAACCTGATTATCAGCACGCACCGTAACTTGAATTCGATGTGCGGGTAAATATTTAGCCCCATGTTTAATCACAAATTTAGCGGTACGGGTAGTTGCCACTGGATATTTATGAAAAAGTTTGCTTCCCAAACACCACGCTTCATACACTCCAGGAACCACTTGGGCAAATCCCCAGCACGCTGCAATCTTACCTTGATAAATAATAGTAATCGCAGGTCCTACGGTTTGTAATGTTTCCACATATGCCACAGTTGCATCATAGCTACCAAAATATATAGCATCAGAATCACGATAATCGAGATAATAAGCGTCATTAGGTTCATAATAGCGGTACTTAATTCTGTCATTACGGTTTAAACTGTTATAAAATTCTACGATACCTTCATGGGTAGTTAAAGTAACGGGGTTAGTCTTCTCCCCCTTTAGGCTAACCCTCTTTTTTTTGCCTAACATTTCATTCAAATCAGAATACATTAAAATCTACCTTGGCAACCCGTTGCTCTTGTTGCCCAAATTGAGCATTTTTACGAGTTAAGATTCGATGTTCTCCTCCCCCTAACATTAAATAACCAAACGCATCGCCAATATGCGAAAAATTATTTTTTAAGGGAACATCTTTAAAGCGTTCGTACCCTGCTCCCACTGCTTCTCGTTTAAAAAAATAACCACCCGCCAAAGCTTTTCTTAAAGTGGCACAACTTTTATTCACAATTAATCCAGGAACTCCTGCAATCATGCGATTCATCGGCATCGCTCCCGCTTCTCGCCTAACTTTAAAATCGTTACTGACGGTAGGTCTGGCATTAAGTCCTTGAGTTTTTAAATGGTCAAACGCAGTCACTTCAAAGATTTCATCTCGTTTACTTCCCGCAGGGTCTCCCCAAATTCTAATCTCTTTGGCATTGGGAAACATTTTATTGATTTCTATTTTAAGTTGGGTAGTAAATCTCTCTAAACCCATGTCAAAAGTTACCAATTCATGCAAAATATGCCATCGACCATTCTCCAAACGCTGACCAAACACTGCCGCAGGCGTTAAACCAAAGTCTAACCCAATCTGAATTGGATATTCAGGCAAGTATTCAATGTTATCACTCATCACCACATCACTATACTCTTGCCACACAGCACGCCCCTCTTGGACAAAGGTATATTTACCTTGAGCATAGCAAGAAATCCAATCGAGATTCTTCCCCGCTAGCATTTGTTCATAGTACCCTTCGGTCAAATTAGGAATATTCTCGGCTTTCTCATTCATCGCCCAATATTTACCTGCCGCATAAATGGCATCCTCATAATTGGCATCGACTTCTTTCACTCCCCCAGGTTGTTTATAAAATTTCCAAGGGAAACGACCCTTCATTTTTTCTTTCTCAGCTAGATGATGCCACCAATGGTCATCATCCATCGGGTTGGTGTCCATAATAATAAACCGATGTTGACAACCCCCATGAGCTTTGGTAGGAAAACGACCGACTCGATGGGTCAAACCATCAATCACCGCTTTGGGTAACTCTCTGGCTTCATTGACCCAAGCACCTGTTAATTCTAATGACAATAATTTACGCACATCTTTAGGAGTATCAAGTGCTAGAAAAATGACTTCCATGTCGAGTCCTGCTAAATTCCCTTTAGGAGGTAATTGAATATGATGCGTCAACGGTGGCGACCAACGCATCGGTCCCCAAGTGGCTTCATCAAAGATTTCAAGCCAAGTTTTAATGGTGGTGGTTCTCAGCTCAGGATAAGAGTTACGCACAATGGCAAACCTGCTATGACGGATATTATCAACGGGTGATACAGGTTGTTGCAAAGCACGCAACATAATCTCAGCCGCACACGCATACGATTTCCCTGACCCGACTGGACCCATCAGTCCACGCACAAAAGAATCGTCTTTAAGAAAATTCCAAATGGTAGGATTGTGTTTAAAATTTAGATTAAGGTCTTGTATTGCTACAGGCTTTTTGCTTTCAGATTGAGTTTTGCGTTTTGATAGGTCTTTACTACCTTTAACTCTCGCCATCACTACTCCTTAAATGGTTGCCACTCCTGTATTTCCTTATCAGTAAACTGAATAGTAGGTATTTCAATCTGCATTTGCCTACTTTGTTTAGCCACGATGACAAACAAAATAGCACTTAATACCATAATCATAATATCTCTACTCGGTTTCATCGTTAAATCCAAATATCCCTGGTTTCTTTCACCCATGCAGTTGGAATGTTTATCATTGCATTATATTCGTTTTCTGATTTAGTACAAGCAATCAAAAGACGGTCTTTATTTCTATCAATGAGATAGCCAATGGTAACACATTCTGATAATTGGCATTCTCGTTTAGCATCTTCTAGTTTAATCCACCCAGTTTCCGCTACCGCATCCATCCATACCACCAGAATTATTTTAATTTTTTCCGTTTTTTTGTTTTTTTTCTTTAATGTCATAGGTTGTTTCAGGTCCTTGAATATTAATTCCTAATACTGAGGGTCTATTTTGTGAACTATCTACATTTAACATTCCATAATGTTTTGCTAATAGACGCAATGCCGCCAACTTATCGTGCATTTCAATCTCTATTTGGTTGCCGTACTGGGTTGGTGCGACCTTTAATTTTTTAATACTACGCTTAATTCTTTCTGGGAGTAAGGTAGAATCAACTACCGTTACTTTACCTGTTTCATCCCAACTAATCACATCGGTTAATTCTGATGCTCCAATCGCAGCAAGTTCTTGCTCTACGGCTTCTCGTTTAGCAAGTGAATTAGATTTCAATAAAGCCTTTGTTTCTCTTAGTGATAACTCTTTTGACATAATTTATTATAAAAGAATTTAATAAAAAATCACTAAAATTTTTTATGACACCCCCAAAGCAAAGCGGCGACCCCGTAGCCCCCCATATATGCCACCTGCCACATATTACGGGGCATAACGGGGTAAAAGTTGTTTGAAACGCTGTACTACGGGCGTTGTGAGCTGTGAATTTATTTGACATAATGATGATTATACGCAGTAGGTTTATATATCGATTAAATTCCTGTCATATGTGTTGGGAATGTTTTTCAAGTATAAATGGTTTCATACTTCCTTATATGTAACCAGCAAATTAATATTAAATAATACTTGCTATACTATATATATAGGTTTATAGTTATAGATACATTTAAACAATACAGGAGTATTCAACAATGACATATATAGTAAGACTAAAAACAGAGCAAGGGTATAGTATAAAAACTATTACTTGCAAAAATAGAAATGAGGTAATCTCTAAAATATCGGAAGATTATCCAGAAGCTAATATCACACATATTAAACAAGTATAGAGGAGAAATAAAAATGAAAGTAACAAATATGACAAGTATAAGATCTGGCAATCC
>TARA_R110000824_G_scaffold367208_1_pt1 | contig 19944 bp, 17 predicted proteins | sample TARA_R110000824 | Tara Oceans TARA_R110000824 (sample SAMEA4397747) | marine metagenome | biome: Polar Biome; feature: [MES] marine water layer (ENVO:01000295) within the mesopelagic zone...; material: water (ENVO:00002006), including particulate matter (ENVO:01000060) such...
AAAGATGTGCAGCATGAGTTACCGGACATCATTGTTGACAACTACCGGCCCTGACCATCGTAATAGTTGACGCCGGTAAAGTTCAGCCCCAGGCCCGCATCGCGCGAACTGGTCCAGGTGGTATTACGTGAGAGCACATCCACTTCGCCGGACTGCAGCGCCGTGAAGCGTTCCTTGGCGGTCAGCGGGCTGTAGCGTACTTTGGTTGCATCGCCAAATACGGCGGCGGCAACGGCACGGCATACATCCACATCCAGCCCAAGATAATTACCCTTTTCGTCGGCGTAGGAGAAGCCCGGCAAACCATCACTGATACCGCATTGCACAAAACCTTTTTTCTGGATCGCATCCAGCGTTGCGCCCGCATGGGCAAAGCTGCTGACGCCAAACGCTGTTGCTGTCGCGATTACTGCCAGAGTGGTTTTCACCGTATTCATGCAAAATCTCCAATGTTTTTAGTATTTGTAGAGGAGTCTCTTCTCCGTTGCCTGCACCTTGCAGAACAGGCGCTCCACCATGACAGCAATGCGGTCACACTGGAACGGAAATCGCCGTGAAACTGGCTCGAGACCATTGGCAATACGCCAACCTCAGTCCCGACAGTTACTGCAAGGGCTGTACCAGTACAGTTAAGTTCATTAGAAAGAATGTTTCACCATCAAAACGTTTAGCATTGCGACATAATAATTACAGATCCCGCTTATCTACTCGAAAGGCCGCCTTATCTCAGCGCACAGCGCGTCCTAAAGAGGGCGCGGGCTGAGCCAAAAAGGGGCAGAGCGGCAATAACATCACTCGACCAGCTTGATGCTGGGCTGCGACTGGCTGGCCTGGACGCGCACGGCAATGAACTTCGATGCTGGCGTAAAGCTGCCCGCACCATAGCTATCGAGCGCCACCAGCGGGTTGGTTTCGGGATAATAGGCAGCGGCCTGCCCCACCGGCACATCGAAATCGAGCAGAGTGAAAGCATTCACACGCCGCTCGATACCGTCCTCCCACAGTGCGATCAGATCCACCTTCTGGCCTGGCTCGAATCCAAGACGACGAATATCCAGCGCATTGGCGAACACCACCTCCCGGGTGCCGTGCACTCCGCGGTAGCGATCATCCAGACCATAGATAGTGGTGTTGTACTGATCATGGGAGCGTAGCGTCTGCAAGATAAGATCTGGCGTCTGGCCCGTCGCCAGCACGCGCTCGTGCAGCAAGCCGGAGGGAAGCGGGTTGACCTTGAAAGCCGCCTTGGACTCGGGCGTATTCCAGCGCAGCGCGTTGACCGGATTGGGCAGGTGAAATCCACCAGGCTCGGCAACCCGCTGATTGAATCGTTCAAACCCGGGAATGGTCGCGCTGATCAGATCACGGATGCGTGCGTAATCGCCAGCCAAGCATGACCAATCGACGGGATGCTCACCCAATGTGGCCTGGGCGATACCAGCGATAATGGCCGGCTCCGAACGCATCTGGTCAGATAGCGGCGGTAACTGCCCATAGGAAGCATGGATCATGCTGAACGAATCCTCTACCGTTACCGCCTGCGGCCCGGTCTGTTGCAGGTCGATATCCGTGCGGCCCAGACAAGGCAGAATGAGGGCGTCACGCCCGGGCATCAAATGGCTGCGGTTGAGCTTGGTGCTGATCTGAACCGTGAGCGCGCATTGTTGTAACGCCTGATGAGTCCGCGGCGTGTCAGGCGTGGCCTGCGCGAAGTTGCCTCCCAGGGCAACAAAAACGCGCACCTGCCCCGCCAGCATTGCGTTGATGGCTTCCACCGTATTGTGGCCATGCTGCCTGGGCGTCTGAATACCAAACTGCTGGTCGATGGCGTCAAGCAGACTGCTGCCCGGCCGCTCATTGATGCCCATGGTCCGGTCGCCCTGAACATTACTATGGCCGCGGACCGGACATACGCCCGCACCCGGCTTACCCAACTGCCCACGCAACATCTGCAAGTGCGCGATTTCCTGAATAGTGGCAACAGCATGGTGGTGTTGAGTAATGCCCATCGCCCAGCAGATAATCACCCTTTGGCAATGGCGGTAACGCTGAGCCGCCTGTTCGATGTCCTCCAAGGCAAGGCCGGACTGAGCCACGATGTGATTCCATGGAGTGGCATCCAGCTTCGCCAGATAGCGCTCCAGCCCATCACATTCCTGGGCAAGAAACGCCCGGTCAAATACCGCAGGCGCTCCGGTCTGCAGCGCTTCGCGCTCCCATTGCCAAAGGAACTTGGCCATCCCCCGTAACGCGGCAAAGTCACCGCCCAGGGCGGGGCGAAAGAAGGCCGTATTGAGCGGCGAGGAGCTGTTGCTGAGCATTTCCAAAGGCGACTGCGGATGCTGAAAGCGCTCAAGCCCGCGTTCACGCAAAGGGTTGAAACAGACTACCTGGGCACCGCGCTCTACTGCCTCTTTTAAAGGCTCGAGCATGCGCGGATGGTTGGTGCCCGGGTTCTGGCCGAGAATGAATATGCCGTCGGCCAGGGAAAAGTCCTTCAGCGTGACGGTGCCCTTGCCGGTTCCTAGCGTCGCATCCAGAGCAACGCCGCTGGCCTCGTGACACATGTTTGAACAGTCGGGGAAATTGTTGGTGCCGAGCGTACGTACAAAGAGTTGATACAGAAAAGCGGCTTCGTTACTGGCTCGCCCGGAAGTATAGAATTCCGCCTGGTGGGGGCTGTCCAATCCGTTCAGGTGCTCTGCCACCAGCGCAAAGGCCCGCTCCCAGCTTACCGGCACATAGTGATCGGTCGCCCGATCATAGCGCATGGGCTCTGTGAGCCGGCCCTGATACTCCAGCCAGTAGTCGCTCTGCTGACGCAACTGACTGACACTGTAGCGCGCAAAAAAAGCGGCATCGACCCTGCGCCGTGTCGCTTCCCAATTGACCGCCTTGGCGCCATTCTCACAGAACTTGATATGCGCAGACTCGCTGGAGTCGCCCCATGCGCAGCCCGGGCAATCAAACCCGCCATGCTGGTTGGTCTTGAGCATCGCCCGCAGGTTCTTGATAGGTTGCTTGCTATCCAGCCAGGCCAGGCTGACGCTGCGCAACGCGCCCCAACCAGCCGCAGGACCATGATAAGGTTTGTAATGCGGCGTCATGCGTTATCTCGTATGGGAAAAGGTGTATAGAGCCGAGGGGCGCTGTGGTGCGGAATATGGATCAGATTCAGCCCGTAGCGGCTAGCCCACTCAACACTGAGCGCAGTGGGTGCAGACAGACTTACCAGGGTTGCCAAGCGAACTCGCACGGCTTTTTGAATCAGCTCCAGACTGCAACGGCTGGTCACCACGGCAAATCCTTGCCGGCAATCGATATGCTGGTGGTGCAGCGCGCCAATCAGCTTGTCCAGCGCGTTGTGGCGCCCGATATCTTCCCGACACTGAACAATCTCACCGGCTGCATTCACAAACAGTGCCGCATGCATGGCGCCGCTGATCCGGGCCAGCGCCTGGAAATGAGCGATGCGCTCGCGCACATGATCAAAATGGTCAGCGGGGGGCAGCCCTACCCTTGCCATCGGCTCCAGCTCGGGAAGCGCCTGCGTCATCAACTCGACGCCACAAAGGCCGCAACCGCTGGTTCCTGCAATAGCTCGGCGGTGCTGCTTTAGAGCATGGAAAGCTCGGTGACTGATCTGCAGCGCTGCATGCCGGCGGGAACCTTCACCGGAAATATCCATACTGTAAAGGTCGCTGGCGGACGCGATCAAACCTGCGCTAAGACTGTAACCCAGGGCAAAATCGTCGAAGTCCCCGGGCGATACCATCATCACCGCTTGGGCAATACCATTGTAGCTAAGCGACAAAGCGCACTCTGCGGCCAGCGGGATCGCTGCGCCATTACCCGTAGAACCGATCTCCACATACGGATGCAATACTGCACCGGCAGGCTGGCAAACACGGTCCGCAACGGGATCAATATCGCTGTTTGACAAATCTGCGCTGCGAGGCATGGCTGAAAAGCCCCTATCTGAACCTGTATGGCTCTAGCCTAAGCGCTCACGACCGCCGCGTCTATCGGACGTAAAGCTTGAACACAAGCAATGGAATGCCAATGGCTATCTAGGAGCAGGAGAAGCAAAGAAGAGAGAAATCGAGTGCCTGGTGCGCGAGCCCGGATTCGAACCGGGGACCTACCGCTTAGGAGGCGGTCGCTCTATCCAGCTGAGCTACAAGCGCAATAAGGAACTCGCTTGAGGTATCTGGCATTTGCCAGCCCAAGAGAGCGGGCATATTAACTGAACTGCGCTGGAGTTGACCACCCGCTGACTCAAGGTTACGAATGGTTGCAAAACGCCATCTGTCGGAAATACGTCACAAGTTTGAGGCATTTTTTTGTCACTTGATGACATTGCTGCCCAAAAGCAGGTATAAAGACCTGAATTCGAACTTTGACGTCGAATCAGTGACAATCCCGAGCAAACTTTCAAGCTCGGATCTAAACTGATTGAAAAGGCAACTGGCTAATTTCCAATTGGCCAGTATCGATTTTATTCTATTAAGCGATTAATGTTGCCCCTATGAAAACTGCTACCCAACATTACACCAGCCGCACTGCTGACAAATTCGTCGTTCGCCTGCCTGAGGGTATGCGGGAACATATCGCTGAAGTTGCCAAGCAGCACCACCGCAGCATGAACTCAGAGATCATTGCCAGGCTGGAACACAGCTTGCTCGATCTGCCCACGCTGCCCGAACAACCTTCACGTCAGCTATTGAACGACAAGCAGCTCGATGAGTTGAGCCATCCGGAGCGCGAGTTGTTACTGCGCTTCCGTGAAATGAGCCGCCGCCAGCAGAACGCGCTACTCGCCTTGCTACCCGGCGAAGAACAGCAGCAAGCCTGACCTTCAAACCGATAAACCGTTGCTCATAAAAAAACCGCTCAATGAGCGGTTTTTTTGTTTCCGGCGTCCAGGCTATCAGCCAACAAACGCCAGCAGAATACCCGCGGCAACGGCAGAGCCGATAACGCCTGCAACGTTCGGTCCCATCGCATGCATCAGCAGGAAGTTCTGCGGATTGGCTTCCAGGCCAACCTTGTTGGACACCCTAGCGGCCATTGGTACCGCTGACACGCCAGCAGAGCCAATCAGGGGGTTGATCGGCTGCTTGCTGAACATGTTCATCAGCTTGGCCATCAACACGCCTGACGCGGTACCGACACAAAACGCAATCATGCCCAGCACCAGAATACCCAGCGTGGTGAGCTGCAAAAACGACTCGGCAGACAGCTTGGAGCCGACCGCCAGACCTAGACCGAGCGTCACGATGTTGATCAGCGCATTACGCGATGTATCGGCAAGGCGCTCAACTACACCACATTCGCGCATCAGGTTACCGAAACACAACATACCCACCAGCGGCGCGGCTGACGGCAGCAAAGCCGCCACCAACAGCAAGAGCACGAGCGGGAAGATGATCTTTTCGGTCTTGCTGACCACCCGAAGCTGCGTCATCACGATCGAACGCTCTTTCTCACTCGTTAGCGCGCGCATGATCGGCGGCTGAATCATCGGCACCAATGCCATATAGGCATAGGCCGCCACGGCAATCGGGCCAAGCAGATGCGGAGCCAGTTGCGAGGTGACAAAGATCGATGTCGGGCCATCGGCACCACCAATAATGGCGATGGAAGCGGCCTCTTTCAGGGTGAATTCGAACCCCGGGATGCCCCATGCAGTTAGCGCCAGGGCGCCCATCAGGGTACCGAAAATGCCGAACTGCGCCGCCGCACCCAGTAACAGCGTCCTGGGATTGGCGAGCATGGGACCGAAATCGGTCATCGCGCCAACACCCATGAAGATCAGCAGCGGGAACAACGTGGTAGGCAAACCAGCCTGATAGATGATGTAGAGAAGTCCGCCTGGGTCCGCCATGCCTGCCACCGGCAGATTGGCGAGAATACCGGCGAAGCCGATCGGGATCAGCAGCAACGGCTCAAAACCCTTGCGAATCGCCAGATAGATCATGCCCAGGCACACAGCGATCATGATGACCTGACCCGGCTCCATCCGGTAAAGCCCGGTGGATTGCCATAATTGAAGAATATTATCCATCCAGATTCATCCTCAACCTATGGTCAGCAAAGTGTCGCCGACGCTGACCGCATCGCCCACTTTGACATCGACAGAACCCACGGTACCGGCCTTGAACGCCTGCACTTCGGTTTCCATTTTCATCGCTTCGAGGATAATCACCACGTCACCCTCTTCCACCGTATCGCCAGGCGATACCAGCACCTTGAAAATGTTACCTGCCAAGGGCGCTTTCTGCGGTTCACCATCACCCACCGGAGCGGCAGCGGCCGGCGCAGCCGCCGTCTCGCCCAGCGGCTTGATGCCGGTGATATCCCCGCCGTCTGCCACTTGCACGACAAACTCCTTGCCGTTGACGGTGACCGTATAAACCTCAGGCTCGCCTGACTTGGCTGCGGCAGCGACTTCTTTGCCGGTAGGCACGGGCTCGAAGGCATCCGGATTGCCGCGATTTTCCAGGAACTTCAAACCGATTTGCGGGAACAGTGCATAGGTCAGCACGTCGTCGATCTCGTCGGCCGCCAGCTTAATACCTTTTTCCTTGGCCAGGCCGCGCAGCTCGGCGGTCAGCTTGTCCATCTCCGGCTCAAGCAGATCGGCAGGACGGCAGGTAATCGCCTCGGCGCCATCCAGAACACGCGCCTGCAGCTCCTTGTTAAAAGGCGCAGGCGCTGAGCCATACTCACCCTTCAGGATGCCGGCGGTTTCCTTGGTAATGGACTTGTAGCGCTCACCCGTGAGCACGTTGATCACAGCCTGTGTACCCACAATTTGTGATGTCGGTGTTACCAGCGGGATAAAGCCCAGGTCTTCACGTACACGCGGAATCTCTGCAAGCACTTCATCAAACTTGTCGCCAGCGCCCTGCTCTTTCAGTTGCCCTTCCATGTTGGTCAACATACCACCAGGAACCTGGGCAACCAGAATGCGCGAGTCAACGCCTTTGAGGCTGCCCTCGAACTTGGCGTACTTCTTCCGCACCTCGCGGAAATAAGCTGCTACTTCTTCCAACAACAGCAGATCCAGGCCAGTGTCACGTGGCGTGTTCTGGAAAATCGCCACTACTGACTCGGTCGGCGAATGGCCATAGGTCATGGACAGCGAGGAAATGGCGGTATCGACATTGTCGATGCCGGCTTCAGCTGCCTTGAGAATCGCGGCAGTGGACAAACCCGCAGTCGCGTGGCACTGCATATGCACCGGGATACTGAGTGTGCTCTTCAGCCGGGTGACCAGATCGAAGGCTATATAGGGGTTGAGAATCCCGGCCATATCCTTGATTGCGATAGAGTCGGCGCCCAGATCCTCGATCTGTTTGGCCAGGTCGACCCACATCTCGATGGTGTGAACCGGGCTGGTGGTGTACGAGATAGTACCTTGCGCGTGCTTACCCTGCGCCTTGACGGCTTTGAGGGCGGTTTCCAGGTTGCGCGGATCGTTCATCGCATCGAAAACCCGGAATACATCTACCCCGTTGACGGCTGCGCGCTCAACGAATTTTTCGACTACATCGTCAGCGTAATGACGATACCCCAGCAGGTTCTGACCACGCAGCAACATCTGCTGACGGGTATTAGGCATAGCCTTCTTCAATTCACGGATGCGCTCCCAGGGATCCTCACCGAGATAACGAATACAGGCATCAAAAGTCGCGCCGCCCCAGGACTCAACCGACCAGAAACCTACCTGATCAAGTTTGCCTGCAATCGGCAGCATGTCATCAAGACGCATGCGAGTCGCCAGAATGGACTGATGGGCGTCGCGAAGAATGACATCGGTAATGCCCAAGGGCTGCTGCTTGGTATCGGTCATTGTTATGGCCTTTCTAGTTTTAAGATAAAAATGCGCAAAGGGTGTCAGGTGCGGCTGCGGTGCTGCTTGATAGCTGCACCAATTACCGCGATTAATTCGGGATCGACAGCCGTTGCCGTCGGCTTGGGCCGTTTGGCTGGCGCCTTGGGCACTGGCGCCGCCTCAGGCAGGAAGCGTGTCAGCAAGCGCGACATGACAGTGGTCACAACAACCAGAAGAATGAGGAATACGAACACCGAGCCCATGCCCAGTAGCATCAGCTCCACACCTTCCATGATCAACTCGGACGAATTCATTGTCTCTCCAGCAATGATACAGCGCATCAATTGATGCGCCCCGGCAGAATCAACGGGACTTATCCAGCGCACAGAAGCATTTTGTTACGTGCTTTGCGCGGGAAAATCATCCCGAAGGGTTACAAAACCGGGCTAATGTATCCTGATGTGACATTTTTGGCAAACCAGGCGACATTCTTTTACAACAGGAAGAGGGTCGCCAGTCCGAGGAAAATAAAGAAGCCGCCACTATCGGTAATAGCGGTGATTAATACGCTGGAACCCAGCGCAGGGTCTCGGCCCAGACGCATTCTCGCCAATGGAATTACCACCCCCATCAACGCTGCCAGAAGCATATTCAGCACCATGGCAGCCATCAGCACTATGGATAGGGGAACATTGCCGTAAAGCAGATAGGCCGTTCCGGCCAGCACCACGCCCCAGAAGCTGCCGTTGATCAATGCAACGCTGGCCTCCTTGCGTATCAACCGTTTGGCATGGGCCACCTGAACCTGACCTGTTGCTACCCCGCGCACAATCATGGTGATGGTCTGATTGCCCGAATTGCCACCAATGCCGGCCACAATGGGCATCAGCGCTGCCAGAGCCACCAGTTGCTCAATCGAGTTCTCGAACAGACCGATGACCCTGGATGCGAGCAGCGCGGTACACAAGTTGATTGCCAGCCAGGCCCAACGGTTACGCACCGACTTCCAGACCGAAGCAAAAATGTCCTCCTCTTCACGGAGGCCCGCTGCGTTCAACACTTCAGCGTCATTTTCCTCACGAATGAAATCGAGCATTTCGTCGATGGTCAGACGGCCCTTGAGCTGGCCGCGCTTGTCGACCACCGGCGCAGACACCAGGTCATAGCGCTCGAACGCCTGCACGGCCTCCTGGGCATCATCATCGGGAGCAAAGATCACAGGCTCAGTGGACATAACATCAGCGACCAGCTCGTCAGGCGAGCTGACCAGCAATTTCTTGACCGGCAACACACCCTTCAACAGGCCATCAGAGTCCACAACAAATAGCTTGTCGGTGTGGTCCGGCAGCACATCGAAACGGCGCAGGTAGCGACTGACCACCTCCAGGGTGACATCATCACGGATGGTCACCATGTCGAAATCCATCAAGGCGCCAACCTGATCCTCATCGTAAGACAGCGCTGACTTCACCCGTTCGCGCTGCTGGGCATCTAGCGTGTCCATCAGCTCGCGCACCACATCGCGCGGCAAATCAGGGGCCAGGTCAGCCAGTTCATCGGCATCCAGTCCAGTCGCTGCGGCGAGGATTTCCTGATTGTTCATATCCGCGATCAGGGTTTCACGGACCGCGTCAGATACTTCCAGCAGGATGTCGCCATCCTGATCTGCCTTGACCAGTTGCCATACCGTCAGCCGCTCCTCCAACGGCAGCGACTCGAGAATGAAAGCCACATCGGCAGGATGCAGCTCCTCAAGCTTGCGCTGCAGCTCCAGGAGGCTCTGCTGGACTCTCAGCTCCTCTTCAGGTGTACGGGGCTCATCCCCGGTGGGCGCGAGCGCCTCGACCAGATGATGCCGGTGCAACAGATTCAGCACTTGATCCAGGCGATCCTGGAGGCTCTCGGGAGATTTTCTGTTGGGTAATGACATGGCGGCACCTGAGAGGATATCTATCGTGGCCCAGAGGCATTCAGGCTGGAAGTGACTTGGCCTGTCGCCGCGAGAGGGATAACGCTCTGGCCCAAGCGTAGCAGTTTTACCTTGCGCGGTGCCGGCCAACGTGAATCACGCGCAAAAAAAAACCCACTGAATAATCAATGGGTTTCTTAAGTGGTGCACTCGGGAGGATTCGAACCTCCGACCGCTCGGTTCGTAGCCGAGTACTCTATCCAGCTGAGCTACGAGTGCATCGTGGGGCGTATTATAGGGATTGAAACTTGGCTGTCAAACGCTTTTTTCCTTTTGATTCAGAAGCTAACGTCGAACAAAAGCTGCCAAAAACCCTAGAACACAAAAATGGCGGAGAGGGCGGGATTCGAACCCGCGATACCCTTTTGAGATATACTCCCTTAGCAGGGGAGCGCCTTCAGCCACTCGGCCACCTCTCCGTAACACGCGCAGAATATTACCTGCGCGCATTGCTCAATGCAATGAAAAACTTAATGAAATTAACTATTTGGTTCGTCATCCTTTTCCTTCTGGATGCGCTGGTAGATTTCTTCACGGTGAACAGCCACTTCTTTGGGTGCATTGACCCCAATTCGTACCTGATTACCTTTAACGCCTAGTACGGTTACGGTGACTTCGTCACCCACCATCAGGGTTTCACCAACCCTTCGAGTCAAAATAAGCATTCCATTTCTCCTTGCTCATGATCAGGACACAGCAGTCTGCAAAAAAGCCGGCACGTTGTCTGTCAGCACGTCGCTGCGCTATCACATGGACAACAGGATCAAACAACTCGTTCGTTATAACCTGTTGCATGCTGTATCCAGCGCCCAGCTAGGTTCTGAAAGAAGGGCACGACAGCCAGAAATCGTGCCCACAGGCTGCGCTAAACCGCCGCCCAGCCCTTAACTCTTACAGGTGATCTTCTGTCGAAGAATCCGCATCCAGCTCAAAGGCGGTGTGCAGCCCGCGAACTGCAAGCTCGAGATACTTCTCGTCAATCACCACGGAAATCTTGATCTCTGAGGTGGAAATCATCTGAATATTGATGCCGTCATTGGACAGCGCCTCGAACATCTTGCTCGCCACGCCCGCATGCGAACGCATACCAACGCCCACAATAGAGACCTTGGCAATCTTGCTGTCACCGGCAACTTCACGGGCGCCAATATTCTCGGCCACCTGGCGCAGAATCTCTTCGGCCTTGCGGAAATCATTGCGATGCACGGTGAAAGTGAAGTCGGTGGTGTTATCGCGCGAGACGTTCTGCACGATCATGTCCACTTCGATATTGCCTGCGCTGATCGGGCCAAGAATCTTGAAAGCCACGCCGGGCGTGTCCGGCACACCTCGGATAGTCAGTTTGGCTTCATCACGGTTGAAGGCAATGCCGGAAATAACGGGTTGTTCCATTGAAGCACCTTCCTCGAGGGTAATCAGGGTCCCGGGACCCTCCTTGAAACTGTGCAGAACCCGCAGCGGCACATTGTATTTGCCGGCGAATTCAACTGAACGGATCTGCAGTACCTTGCTGCCCAGGCTGGCCATTTCGAGCATTTCCTCGAAAGTGATCTTGTCCAGCCGTCGGGCGCTCTCGACCACACGTGGGTCGGTGGTGTAAACACCGTCTACATCGGTATAGATCTGGCACTCGTCCGCCTTCAGCGCAGCAGCAAGCGCCACACCGGTGGTGTCCGAGCCGCCGCGCCCGAGGGTGGTAATATTGCCCTGCTCATCCACACCCTGGAAACCGGCAACAATGACCACCTTGCCGGCCGCCAGCTCGGCGCGAATGTTGGCATCGTCGATATGCTGGATGCGCGCCTTGTTGTGCGCGCTGTCCGTGACAATACGCACCTGTGAGCCGGTATAGGATACCGCCGGCACATCGATGGCCTTGAGTGCCATCGCCAACAGGCCAATGGTCACCTGCTCGCCAGTGGACAGAATCACGTCCATCTCGCGCGCATCCGGCTCGGCCTGCACCTGCTTGGCCAGTTCGATCAGGCGATTGGTTTCACCGCTCATCGCGGAGACCACCACTACCAGGTCGATACCTTTGGCTCGGAAGCCCTTGATCTTTTCCGCGACCTGGCAGATGCGTTCCACACTGCCGACCGAGGTACCACCAAACTTCTGGACAATAAGTGCCATCTTGTTGCACTAACCCCCATTGAGAAATCGGCTTAACCGACTGATCCGTCAACCATCCTATTGGGATGCCTGCCTGTATTACTGCTGTTGCAACCAACCTAGCGCTTCGGCCAAAGCCGCATCCAGAGCCGCAGGATCGGCACCGCCGCCCTGGGCCATATCCGGACGCCCACCACCCTTTCCGCCCACCGCCGCAGCGGTATTGCGAATCAGGTCACCGGCCTTGACCCGCGAGGTCAGATCCTTGGTGACGCCAGCGACCAATACCACCTTGCCGTCCAGCTCTCCGCCGAGCAGCACGATGGCAGAGCCCAACTTGTTCTTCAACTGATCCATCAACGCCAGCAGCGCCTTGCCATCCTGCCCGTCCAGGCGTTTGACCAGCACCGGCAGATCACCGGCCTGCTGCACTTCGGAGGCCAGATCAGTACCGGCAGCACTGGCGGCCTTGGCCTTCCACTGCTCCAGATCCTTTTCCAACTGGCGAGTACGCTCCAGCGTGCTGGCGAGCTTGTCGAGCAGCGTCTCGCGGCTGCCCTTGAGCATCTGCGCAGCTTGGCGCAACTGATCTTCAGCCTCCAGCACGACATCCAGAGCGCCCTGACCGGTCACTGCCTCGATACGGCGCACACCAGAGGCGATACCGCTCTCGTTGGTGATCTTGAACAGGCCGATATCACCAGTGCGCGATACGTGCGTGCCGCCACAGAGTTCAACGGAAAAGCCGTCGCCCATGGTCAGCACGCGCACTTCATCACCGTACTTCTCGCCGAACAGGGCCATCGCACCCTTGCTTCTGGCGGTCTCGATATCGGTCACTTCAATCGCCGCCGGCGTATTCAGACGGATATGCTCGTTGACCAGTTCTTCCAGCGCACGGATCTGCTCCGGCTTGATCGGCTCGAAATGGCTGAAATCGAAACGCAGCCGCTGACTATCCACCAGCGAGCCTTTCTGGCTCACGTGTTCGCCGAGCACCTGGCGCAGCGCCGCATGCAACAGATGCGTTGCCGAGTGGTTGCGCTTGGTCGCCTCGCGCACATCACCATCAACCACGGCCTTGATGCTGGCACCCTTGCTCAGACTGCCCTTCACCACCAGGCCATGATGCAGGTGCGCTGCACCGGCCTTGGTGGTGTCGCTCACATCAAAGCGCACGCCGGCACTTTCCAGATAACCGTTGTCGCCGATCTGACCGCCCGATTCCGCATAGAAAGGCGTCTGATCCAGCACCACTACGCCAGACTCGCCCTCCTGCAGCGTATCGACCGACTGGCCATCGCGCAGCAGCGCGATGATTTGGCCGGAGCCGGAAGTGCCTTCATAACCCTGAAACCGCGTTTGCACGTCGATTTTCAACAGGCCGTTGTAATCCATGCCGAACTGACTGGCCGAACGAGCCCGATCACGCTGGGCGTCCATCGCGCGCTCGAAGCCCGCCTCATCAATACTCAAGTCGCGCTCGCGGGCGATATCGGCGGTCAGATCCATCGGGAAACCGTAGGTGTCGTACAGCTTGAACACCACTTCGCCGGGTATTTCCGTGCCCTTGAGGCTGGCCAGATCCTGCTCGAGGATTTTCAGCCCCTGCTCCAGCGTCTTGGCAAACTGCTCTTCTTCCGCCTTGAGCACGCGCTCGATATGCGCCTGCTGGTTCTTCAGCTCGGGAAAAGCCTCGCCCATCTCGGTTACAAGAGCGGCAACGATCTTATGGAAGAACACGCCCTGGGCGCCCAGCTTGTTGCCGTGACGGCAGGCGCGGCGAATAATCCGACGCAGCACGTAACCGCGCCCCTCATTGGACGGCAACACACCGTCGGCAATCAGGAAGCTGCACGAGCGAATATGGTCGGCCACGACCTTCAACGAAGCCGCATTATCCTGCTCACAGCCAATTGCCTTAGCAGAAGCCGCCAACAGGCTCTGGAACAGGTCGATCTCATAGTTCGCATGCACATGCTGCATGACCGCGCTGATGCGCTCCAGGCCCATGCCGGTATCCACGCTCGGTGCTGGTAACGGGTGCATTACGCCATCAGCAGTGCGGTTGAACTGCATGAATACGTTATTCCAGATCTCGATATAACGATCACCGTCCTCTTCCGGGCTGCCCGGCGGGCCGCCCCAGATATCGGCGCCGTGATCGTAGAAAATCTCGGTGCAGGGCCCGCAAGGGCCAGTGTCACCCATGGCCCAGAAATTATCTGATGCGTAAGGCGCACCTTTATTGTCACCAATGCGCACCATGTGTGCTTCAGGCACACCCACTTCCTTGGTCCAGATGTCGTAGGCTTCGTCGTCAGTAGCGTAGACGGTCACCCAGAGCTTGTCCTTGGGCAGGTTCAGCCACTGCTCGGAGGTCAGAAACTCCCAGGCATAGAGGATCGCATCACGCTTGAAGTAATCACCAAAGCTGAAATTACCCAGCATCTCGAAGAAAGTATGGTGGCGTGCGGTATAGCCCACATTCTCCAGATCATTATGCTTGCCGCCGGCACGCACGCATTTCTGGCTACTGGTGGCGCGGGTATAGGCACGCTTCTCCAGACCCAGAAAGCAATCCTTGAACTGGTTCATGCCTGCGTTGGTAAACAGCAGGGTCGGGTCGTTCTCCGGGATCAGCGAACTGGAGGCAACACGCTGGTGCCCTTTTTGTTCGAAAAAGTGGAGGAAGGCTTCTCGGATCTCTGCGCTTTTCATAGGTCCCTTACCAGAATCGGGTGTGCCTGCGCTAGATGGCGCAGGCGGAATCAGGGACGCATTATATAGGCATCAGTGCTGCACATGCATCATGCGCACGGCTTAATCTCTCTATTGCCGCTATAGTCAGAGCGCCAGTTCGATAGCCTTGATGAATTCCGGATCTTGCGGCGAGACCTTGCTGGGAAAGCTGCCGACAACCTTGCCATCCCGATCCAGCAGATACTTGTGGAAATTCCAGCCTGGAGCCTGGCCCGATTGCTCGGCCAGCTCACGATAGAACGGATGCGCCGCGTTGCCGGTAACGCGCTGGGGCTCGGTCATCGCAAAGGTGACGCCGTAGTTGACGTAACACACGTCCGCGATGGCTTCCTTGTCCTGCGCTTCCTGACGGAAATCATTCGAGGGCACGCCTATCACCTCAAGACCTTGATCCCGGTAACGCTGATAAACCGCCTCCAGGCCTTTGAACTGCGGGGTATAACCGCAGAAACTTGCGGTATTGACGACGATCAGTGGCTTGCCAGCGTAGCGCTCACACAAGTTGATGCTGTCCTTGGAGCGCAGCGCCTGCATGTCGTGCCTGAGGATATCGGCGCAATCAGCCAAAGCCAACGGGCTGAACATCAGGCACACAGGCACACACAGCAGCTTTAACGAACGAGCAATCGAGACTGACATGCTAATGCTCCAGAAGCATCGGTGACCGTCGAAGTATAGGGCAGCGACCGGGCCAGCGAAGCGAGCGGCTGTAACCCGGTATGTCAGATGCCGTAAGGATCTGGCAGATGCGCAGCATCCCGCCCGATCAGCGAGACCGCACGCACCAGAGTACCAGCACGCAGACCTAAGCGCTCCGCGGCCTGCGGCGCCACCACCAGCGTACCGGCGGCCACCCGTGCCGGGGTACTGATGATACGGCAGTCGGGCCGGCTACGGTTATGCACCAGATAAGGCTCCGCGTCATCGCCTGGAGTGCCGATAGACAGCAATAACAGCTGGCTCTCACGCACCGCACGAATCTGCGCCAACGGCGCTTCCAACGTAGCGCCGCCGTCGAAAATATCGATATAACCCTGATAGGTCATGCCCTCTTCCTTGAGCATTGCCAGACCCGGCTCGGAGTCGGGGTGTACCTGACCTATGGCGTCGCGCGCAGCCTGACTGAGAAAACACGCGTACAGCGGAAAGCGCGGCATCATCTCGGCGATAAAAGCCTTGTTGCCAATGCCAGTCAGATAGTCTGCCTGGGCAAAGTCCATCTTGAAAAAATGCTGTCCCAGGCTGTCCCAGAACGCCGAACGACCAACAGCGTCGGATAGGCCGCGCATTTCGACGATGACCTGATGGGAGAAATGCGCGGCATATTCGGCCATGAATAGAAAGCGCGCCTTGGAGATAAGTCTGCCCTTCTCGCTCTGCCGATGCTCGACAGGCAAGTACAGCGAGCACAATGCCGTGGCGGCGGTCAGGTCATTGACCAGAAACAGCGTCGGATGTTGCTGATAAACCCCCAGCTCACGGCTGGCGGTCACCGTCAACCCCATGCGGTAGCTGTACCAGGGCTCACGCATGCCTGCCGCAGCCAACATGCCGCTAGTGCCAATCACCTGGCCGTCCTGATCCTCAAGTACAAACAGATAGTCTGCATCCGCCTGCTCAACCTGACCCAGAAAGCTGCGCTCCACCGTCTGCAGGCGCCGCGCCAGGCGCTCTTCGCTGGCCGGCAAGGTGGTCAGGCCAGAGCCCGCATTAGCCGCCATCTGCATGAGTATCTGCAGGTCTTTCTGCCGCGCGCTGCGCACCAGCATGCTATACCCCCCTTACCAGGCGCAGGTGGTCGCCGCTGACCACTTGCAGCAAATCGGCGTCACGCGGTGACAGCACCAGCCGATCATCCCCAGCCCAGGCCAGATCCAGGCAGGCTGCGCGGAAATCGCCAATCTGTTGGTTGGCCACCAGCCAGTTGCCGGTCGGCACGCCAGGGTCGCCCAGCTCCACCTGCACCAACTGGCTATCGCGCGCGCTGTGCAGCTCGCTGGTACGGGCGTGAACCACAGGCCCGCCGTCGAATATGTCCACGTAGTTGTCGGTCTCGAAGCCTTCACGCATCAGCACATCAAAAATCGCCTGGGCGGTTGGATGCACCTGGCCTATCACTTCCTGCGCAGCATCGGAAAGCATCGGCACATAAATAGGATACCCCGGCATCAACTCGGCGAGAAAACTGCGTCCGCGGCTGCTGCCAATCTGCTCTGCCTCGCTGTAGCTGACGGCGAAGAAATGCCGCCCCAGCGCGTCCCAGAAAGGCGCATTGCCCTGCTCATCACTGACGCCGACAATCTCCACCGAGGTCGAATCGGCAAAACGTTGCGGGTGGTTGGCCATGAACAGCAGCCGCCCGCGCGCATTGAGCTCAATCCAAGGCGGTTGTTGAAAAGCCGCTTCCATATGAAAGCCGGCGAGCAGACTGTGCCCGGTCAGATCGTGGCAGAGTGACAGAACGTGAATGCGGTTGTGCAGCCCCAGTTCGCGCGAGGCGTGTACGAACATCTCGTTGCGAAAGGTGTAAAAGGGCTCACTGAAACCAGCCGAGGCGATAATGCTGCTGCAGCCAGCCAGCTTGCCGGTCTCGGTATCCTCCATGACGAAGAAATAGCGCTCCTCGCCACTGAAGCTGACTTCCTCAGCCATGGACGCTTCGGACATCTCCAGAATACTGGCCAACCGCGCCGGGTCAGCAGGCAACGCCGTGACGCCGACCGGACTGGCTGCCGCCAGGCGCTCAATTTCAGGCAGATCAGTGATTCTGCTCAGGCGTTGAACCAGCATCTACACGTTCTCCGGAGGGTTAACCGACCAATTTGGCCAGGGCTTTGCTCAAGCGTGCCAGGGCTTCCCGAATGTCTTCCTCGGGGATGATCAGGCTGGGAGCCAGACGGATGACATCCGGCCCGGCCTGCAACACCAGCAAACCCTCCTGCTGCGCGGCTTCCTGAATCTGCCGCGCCTGACCTTTCCAGGCTTCGGACAACACAGCGCCAAGCAGCAAACCACTGCCGCGCACACGAGAAAACACCGGGTAAATTTCGGCGATAGCCAGCAACCCCTCGACCAACAACTGGTGACGGTGCTCAACGCCCTCAAGCACTTCTGGCGTATTGACGATATCCAGCACCCGCTCCGCCACCGCACAACCCAGCGGGTTACCGCCGTAAGTGCTGCCGTGGGTACCGACGCCGAAATGGCTGGCCACCTTGTTGGTGGTCAGCATAGCCGCAATCGGAAAGCCGCCGCCAAGGCTCTTGGCGCTGGTCAGGATGTCGGGCTGCACGCCACTGTGCATATAGGCATACAGCTTGCCGGTGCGCCCCATACCGCTCTGCACCTCATCAAAGATCAGCAGCGCATCGTATTTGTCACAGAGTTCGCGCACGGCCTGCAGATAGCCCATCGCGGCAGGAATCACCCCGCCCTCCCCCTGAATCGGCTCGACCACTACCGCGCAAGTCCGCGCCGACATTTGTGCTTCCAGCGCCGCCAGATCGTTATAAGGGACATGACTGATGCCCTGCAACGCCGGGCCAAAACCCTGGGAATATTTCGGCTGACCGCCAACGCTGACGGTAAACAGGGTCCGCCCATGAAAGCTGTTGGTGCAGGCGATGATTTCGCTCTTGTCTGGGCCTGAAACCTCATGGGCCCAGCGCCGCGCCAGCTTGAATGCCGCTTCATTGGCTTCGGCACCGGAGTTGGCGAAAAACACCTTGTTGGCAAAGGTCGCATCAATCAGCTTGCTGGCCAGGCGCAACGCTGGCTCATTGGTCATGATATTGGACACGTGCCAGAGCTTGCCGGCCTGCTCGGTCAATGCCTCGATCATGCCCGGGTGGGCATGGCCGAGCGCGTTGACGGCAATGCCGCCGGCCAGGTCAATGTACTCGCGGCCTTGCTGATCCCACAGGCGGGAACCCAGGCCACGCACCGGGATCATGTCCACGGGGGCATAATTGGGCACCATGACCCGGTCGAAATCCGCCCGGCCGACCTGCATTGACTCTGACATTACCTGCTCTCCTGTGGTGGCGCTTCTAAGCGCCTGTATTAATAGTGCCTGTTACGTTAGTGCACCCAAACTCATATTTTCGCGGACGTATCCACCGCCTGCTGCGCGCGGCGCTGGTTGCGATCCTCCCGCGGCGTAATACCGAAGCAATTACGGTAGGCGCTGGAAAAATGCGGACCCGAGGAAAAACCACACGACAGCCCAATCTGGATAATCGACTTGCTGGTCTGCAGCAGCATTTGCCGCGCGCGGTTAAGCCGTAATTCCAGATAATACTGGGACGGAACGCTATTGAGATACTGCTTGAAAATACGCTCCAGCTGACGGCGGGAGACGCAGACGTGACGGGCGATTTCGTCCGTGGTCAGCGGCTCCTCGATATTCGATTCCATCAATATGACGGCCTGGGTCAGCTTGGGATGGGTGCTGCCCAATCGATTGCGCAGTGGCACCCGCTGCTTCTCGCTGCCATCACGTAGCCGTTCGACGATCAGATCCTCGGCTACCAGTGCGGCCAGATCCTGATCCTGCTCTTCTGCCAGCACGCTGAGAAACAGATCCAGAGTGGCCTGTCCACCGCTGCTGGTCAGCTTGCCGCGATCATTTTCAAACAGCTCGTTGCCGGCGATAACGCCGGGGAAGCGCTCGCGAAACTCATCAATCAGCCGCCAATGCACCGCGCAGCGGTGATCATCCAGCAACCCGGTCATTGCCAAAGGAAAAATGCCGCCCTCAAGGCCGCCCAGCTTCACTCCTTCCCGAGCCAGAATACGACACTGCTGGGCAAGCCCAGTGCTGATCAAATCCGGCAAAGCGCCCGGATCGGCCACCAGCCAGAGCCGGGCGTAACCGCGCAATTGCTGCGGCAGCATTCTGGCCGGCAGTTGCCACCCCTCGGGGCTGAGCAATGGCTGCTCATTCAAGGTAAAACAGTCGGCCTGATACAGCTCGGCTTCGGCCATCTTGTTGGCTGAGCGCAGCACCGACAGCGCAGGCATGACCGCACCGGGATGGGTACCCGGCCACAGCAAAAAGGCCATTCGCCGCAGCTCACCCGCCATGCACTGACCCGCATTCGCCCTGCCAACCGAACATGATCCGTTTCAGTCCCGATTTTGCAAAAACGCATTGTGCCACAAGCATCGGGGGCTGGCACCGGTGTCGGAAAACAAAAGCGCAGAGCAAATGGCGGGCATCGAGTAGGGTGAGGCGTTGCCGCCCCATCCCTCTCACAGA
>TARA_R110000824_G_scaffold15474_2_pt1 | contig 19897 bp, 4 predicted proteins | sample TARA_R110000824 | Tara Oceans TARA_R110000824 (sample SAMEA4397747) | marine metagenome | biome: Polar Biome; feature: [MES] marine water layer (ENVO:01000295) within the mesopelagic zone...; material: water (ENVO:00002006), including particulate matter (ENVO:01000060) such as......
ATGATGACGCTTTCAGATTTCATCATACAGGGTTGTGCGGGTGTGTTCATCACTGTCACGGTTGTATGGATGGTTCACACACTGTTCTCATTCTTTGGTTTAGAAAGAGATGAGTAACATGGGTCGGTTGCTTGAGCGGCTGAAGGTCAAGTGCCGTCGCTGTACACACCACCACATACCACGTAGGCTATCCGCTCGCTTCCTCGATGGTGACAAAGAGCGTATGCGCCTGTTGGTGTGTAAAGAGTGCGGCCACATTTGGCAAGACTCATCACTGAAGTCTGACAAAGGTGGGGTTTGATGCGTCACTTACGGTGCAGACGAAGCGACCATACCCACTTGCAGCAACAGTCGCCCCTTCAAAAGTAGCGGTATCGCCGGTATCTTGATTCAATATCTCAACGATATAACCGGCGGGAAAACAACCACTTGTAACAACACCACAAGTGCCGCTTCGTGCAGTTAAAATTAGAATGTTTGCATCACTTGATTTAATAGTCAATGATGTAGCGGCGGTTGTAAGAACACGGTCAAAGACTGACCTTGTAAATCGTGCGGCGTGTGTCGCACTGTAGTAAAGAACATCCTTGTCATTGTCAGCGGCTGTGGTGCTACCGATTTGGTCACCGAACGATTGCCATAGACCACCAAGAGTTGATGCTCCGAAGTCAGCCGCTTGTTGCGAACCCGTGTGTAGAGCATCAAGGTCTATGTGACTGTCTACCGCTGTTGTAGCGCCCACCGCACCCGAAGTAACGGGTGTAAAGTAAATCGGTGACGGTCGGAGGAACACTCTCTTGTCGTTACTTTCTGATACACTAACGTTGTAGTCACCACCTGCTGCGTACACAACACGTAACACGGCCAAGACAACAGTTTGCTTCACAGTGAGAGCAGCATCAGGGAAATTTAGGAACGATACAGGGGCCGATGGATATGTACTACTGGCTGTTGTAACCGGTGTACCCATTTCCCAAAACACATTCTTTGATGCGCCACTTCCATCTGATGATACGTACATTACAATGAGTGCTTCTTGACCACCAGATAGAGCGGCGGGGCTTCCCTTCTTACCTGCACTGTTTGTGAGGGCTATGTCTACGTAACTCCCCGGTCCATTGGCGAAGGTGTAAACAACACCATCTAACACACAGTGACCACCCGTGACTCTCACGGTGTAAGCGTTTGTTTGTTGCTCTATCACACCGGGCAAATCTTCAGGGACACTTCTGTTGCTGTCACCTGATGCCGTATCTTGCAACAACAGAATACCGTTGCCGTGTACACCTTCGTAGAGATTGGTGATAGATGGCGACAAGATGTGCGACCCGTCAATCAATTTGTCTGCTGCTGATGCCGAACCTGATAGACTCACGTTCGCGTTTGTATGTCCTGATAGGGGATTACCTGCCATTATGCCACCTCGATTACAATTTGTATGACCAATTCATTCGTTGTTGTTTTGGTGATTGGCCTCGTAGTGAAGCGTCCTATAGGTGTAAAACTACTTGCCCCACGAAATTGGACGTACACCTCCTTTATGGTTTCATCGAATGAATCAGCGAAGGGAAGGATGGCTTCAACCAACAGTGTATCATCGTCCACGACTGTGACCGTAGGCGTGAGCGTGATAGCAGGGCGACCCGCTGCACCGTCTGATGGGGTTGCGGTAGTACCATCGAAGCCTAACGTCACTTCGTTGATATTATCTGCAATTGTTTTGACCAACAAACGACGTAGATGATTCGACACAGGCATTCTATCACTTCCGTATATTCAATACACCGCGCTTTGCGGCGCCAATCTGTAGTCCATTCTTCCCAATCTTCCCTCTTGTTTTGGTCCCTTTCGTGCCACCCAAGAGCATTTTTGTAGTGCCTACGCCTCTCTGTTTGATATTCAAAGACACCCTCAATTTAATGTTTCCGAAGAAGTTGAGATTAAGAGTCTGTTTCTGTTGTACAATTTCGGGATTTTCACTTGCTTGTTGTGCCACCGCACCCTCTCTAACACCCCAAAGCACACCTTCTAATCCCTTGTCTACGTTCATCAAAACCAAATCAGTTAATGCCTTTGGAGTATGGTGTCTTGCTTCTATGACAACCTTATTCACGCCACCGTATGTGATAGTATCACCGGGTCTTACATCTGACAGTTGAACAAGACCTGAAGTTGAAATGCTTCCCGTGTCCGCTGCATTGGCTTGGAGAATTTGCCTTGCTATACGCCTCGCACCCTGTGATGTTCGTACGCTCATGTCCGTTACAACGGTGGGGTCCTCTAACACACTACCTTCTGTACCTGCTTGTTTTTCAGCATCGTCGGCAATTGCGTGTGCGTAATCATTCAAAGCACGTGCCTGTCCCATCACCAAAATTCTGTTTGGTACATCGTCTATGGGGTCCTCCTTTTCTGGACCCGCCCGCATCGTAGAATCAACCACTTTTTCTGATTCAGTAAATTTCAATGGCACATAGAGAAGATTGCCAAATTTATCGAACAGAATCATTCTCTTGTCGTGTCTTGATAGGAACTTCAAAGCGGTTTTCAAATTCACACCATTGAAATCTTGAGCCAAGTATCGAGTCGAATGAATACGTCTACCTGTTGCTGATTTACTGGACGACATAGGCAAACCAATGTTTACTGATACATCACTACCCGTCAGAGCCTTCCCCATCTGTAACGCTAAGTCTGTAGTTCTTAAACCTACATCAATTGGGTTGGCAAAATATACCGTATTGCCCGAAAAACCCACTTTCGATAATGATTGATTTTTCATATTTCGTAGAAACAATGTTCTTCCTATTGTGCTGGTTTCATTACTAGAAGGTGATAAACGTTCAGAAACCACATCTACGTTGAACAATAGGTTAGGTTGATTTGAAGATGAAATTTTGTCGTTGCTATAGAATGGGTTACCAGTATATCTGTGACCCGGCGTTAAATTGTGAGTAACCTGTAGTGAGGATTCGCCCTCAACAATCTTGTATTTTCGCTCTGGTGTCACCTTGAATGTAGTGGTATTGCTGCGCTCTATAGTCACCAAATTCTTTCCATTCATAGCCACCTCCACGCGAGCATGATGGATGGCGTTGTCTACGAACACGGGCTTACGTACGTGGTCCATGACTTCGGGCGCGTTCGTGTTGAAGCGACCAACTGCTGTGTCTGATACGAGGGTCACGAAGCATCACCACTGTGGTCTGATGTGTTGAAGTCTACATCTCCTTTGTGACCCTTTGGATGGAGGGACTGACTGAATCTTGGTTGTACATTGTAATCAACTCTCGTTTCTACGCCATCCTCATCCACCACTGTTCTACGACGCGCAGCATCAGCACGATGATGTTGGAGGGTGTTCTCACTGATAACCAAACGACTCACTGTAGTACCGAGTGTCGTCTTATCGTAGTCGGCCATACCAGACCCAAGGAGTTTCGGTCCTACACTCATGGGTACGGTGTCACTCACAGCAGGGACCATTCTGTACACAGGTGCGTACGGTGGATTGGTATCGGGATTTGTCCCGCGCATATACACTGCTGATGCACGTGCATTTGTCATCTCATAGGCAAACACGCCGTACTTACCACCCGCTGTTGCACTGTAAGCAGTGGGGCCATACTGTGGTGAACTGCTATGCAGTGCATTGTTTGGACGGAAGATTTCGATGTGTTGTTTGTCGAGCATACGTACAGGTCGTACAAGGAACTTCATGCTCTTGTCTGTGTAGTTCGTCTGTGTCGCACCCGCAGGGAAGGTGGCTGTTTCATATGGATTGCTTGTCTTGAATCCGGCTGTGCCGCTGATACCATATTTTGTTCCAAGATAAGCCTCTACACGTTTCATTTCTTCTGTTGTAAGAGAACGATTGTATTGAATCACTTCGGCAATTTGTCCTGTTAAATTGTACGCACCAACTTCACCTAGTGCGGGCGTCGAAGATGTGGCCGTCTTTTTTGTATACGCTCTCGTCTGTGAACTCGCTAACGTACCATTCACGTACAATTTTTGTGCTGCGGTTGCGCCCGCACCGTCACCACCTGATAGATTAAATGTAACAATGGACGGCGTGTTCGGTACAACCGAATCAGTTGCGCCCGCGTGTGTGAAAAATGCAGCCCCCGTACCGGTTTTAATCTGCCAAGCATTGTCGCTACCATACATTTTCGCGTACATATACCATCCTGTATTGCCATCTGAATTTTGTATGATACCCTGATATACGTTGTTATCCGAATCAACAGTCGAAACAACGAACAAAGTGAATTGATTAGTATTTAATGCTGCGTCAAACGCCACACTCAAAGAATCACCACCATCAAAATGTACGTATGGATTATTGTTATAATCAGAATCAGTTGCCACAAAGGATGGTTTAGCACTGCCTGTGCCTTGAACAAAGGAATGCCCATTACCTGATACATCATCCCATTGAGATACCGCCGCGCTATCCGCGTAAGTGAGTGAGTCAGCCTTAAGCCAAAGCGCCATTCCTGAATATGGAATCGCCGTCCAACCTGAATCATCCACGAACTTCAGATAATTGCGGGCCTCCATGATGTATGTACCACCCAAGACAGTGAATGGATTGGTGTGAGAAAATCGCATGACACCACCCTGTGGTTGCCCTGCGAAGGAGAGTGCAGTGAGGTCATAGTGCGCGAGCGTCTGCGAGCCTGATACGAGTCCACCTTCCATGACAATACGCTGACCCACGTTACGGTCTGTGTGTAGACTGTGTGCTTCAGTGTTGATTACAACAAGGTTCGCTTCTGTGGCTTGGTCGTTCTCGGCGTCAATACCGATACGTGGTGATGTTCTGCTGATTGGCTCTTTGTGTGGTGATGTACCGGAGATAGTTTCAATCTTGTCACTTACTACTCCTTCGGGTTTCAACAGTCCATCTTCGGCAATATCCAGTTTGTTGCTGATACCGCGTTTAATCTCGTCCGCTTGGAGAGTATCGTTTCTCGGTCTGATATACCCATTTGATACAGGAGGCTCTGCTGTGTTGTGTGACAAAACAAGACCAGTAACGTGTGTGGGTTCATCCAGCGCGGTGAGTACATCCTCGTTAAACTGCGTTGGGTATCTCACACCGCGACCGTTACCCATATCTCCGATACGCATTGAGTGTGTGGGTGCAAATACATCAACCAACTTGTCTGTGTTGTTGTTATTGTCGTCGTTCATCGTGCCGCCGTATCGAGGTAGAGTGTAGTTACTTGCGACACTGACTGTTGTGCCGTTCCAAGCCACCACATTCTTCGTGTTGAAAATTGGCTTCTCGTCATTGAGTATTCTCTCAAATGGTGTACGACCATTGGTTCGGTCATATTCGTAGGCATTCCCACAGTCCCACGCGGGCCTGATACCGAATCCACGTACAGGGTATCGTCTTACATCTTCTCCACGGGTGTTACCCCACCAATCTACAACATAGTAACCGGCGATTTGGTCTATGGTGGAGAGATTCTTACCCTCTCCATCACCCCACCAATCACGCGGTACGTTGTTGGTGTTACGAAGTGTACGAATCGGGCAACCGAAAGGCCGTGTCATGCGCCGTCCTTCGCTGTATCTGACCTGCCATTCAGCCTTGTCACCCGCAAGCATACCACTGAAGTTGGTCTTTCGTTCCATGATACCAACGTAGGTGTTGGGATAGGTGGCGTTTGAAAGACCAGACCCACCCGTGTACGTCCAAGTTTGGGTTTCTTCTTGTACGAGTGGTCCGTGTTTGTAACCTCGTAGGAATGTTGTGCCACTACTTCCTCCCTCGTTCGCTTCGATGAAACCACGCCCTCCATGCAAACTCCATTGAGGACGGTTGTATGGTTGTCGTAGACCATAGCGATAACCGAATGGTCGTGGTCTTGTACTACCACCACCACCATGTGTTGAGGCGTAATTTGCTTTCGTGATACCACTCGACACAACATACGAACCGTCATCATCGGCATCAGACCATACCGGTGTATCGAAGTAGTATTCACGTGGGTGTGTCCATGATGTTGAAACATACGCGTAACCATCTAATCGGCTAACGAGTGGTCCGCCACGACTACCGGACGGCCAAAACTTGTTGAGTGCGGTTTTTGATTGTGAATCACCCGCAACAAATTGACCACCGGGGAATGAACCAACCAAAATGTCAAGTGAGTTTGCCTCAAGGACTGAACCATCACCTTGGATGTAAATTTTATCACCAATATTAAACGACGGAATACTTGGTTGTGCAATTTTAATTTGCGTTGCTGTTGATTCATATACTGTTCCTATTGCTTTTCCATTTATCATAACAAAGAAACCTTTTGGTATTGGTGAAGAACTAAGCCTTGTATCGTGGTCAATTGTATGAATATGTCCACTTGACGAAATTCCTGTTACTGTGATAATACCACCGCCGTGTTTATGTGCGCCATACGCAGGTTCGGGTGTTTTGATATGGAAACCAAACGGACCCATACTAGCGTAGTAAGTTGCATCATGATAATGTACAGTTTCAAAGTGTTCGGGCATACTGTTGTATGGTTTCAAATCTACTGCTCGGTCACTTGTCGGGTTAGCCCATGTGCGACTACTATCGCTATAGAACGTGTGAGGGCGACCAAGATTTGGGTGCCAAAGTGAGAGGAAAGCATCAGCCATGTGCAAGGAATTTGTATCTCTACTACCCTGTAGTGTCTGTGGTAGTGTTCGTGTAATGATACTGGTTCTTGAATCTTTGAAGATAGAACCTGCCGGTTTGAAATCGTATGCACGTGACAAACGTATGGTCATACCAACTTCCAAATTTGCGTAGAAGGGGTCATCCTTATCCATCGCTGAAACCAATTCAATAGAGAATGCACTTGGTGTATTCTTCACGCCGTCTTGTACGCCTGAACGGAAGGTATACGTTTTCGTTTGTCTTACGCCGTTGTTGTCAGTATATTCTAACACCTGTCCGAAATACGGTTCTTCCATAAAGACGCGAGCATCATCAACACGAATACCTGTGTAAGTTGCGTCTATAGCCCAAGAAGCCTTACCGTTGGTATCTATCTCCTTGACAATTGCACTTGGATTCAAACTCGTATTCTCTAAGATGGGTGAATAAATGTCGGGATAAATGCTCGGATAACCAGCAAGCGTGAGTTGTGAAGATATTGAACCTAAATTTGCACGACAGAATTCATAGTAATTATCGAAACGATACATCGCAAGATGCCTGTAACCTATAGCATCGGCGTGTGTAGGGTCATTATGGATGATAGACCACCACGGAATATTTGTTGTGAAACCCGGCGTTGAATTGTCAAACATACCGGGGTGATACGGGAATGAATTAGCACGTGTGAATGCTGGTGATTCAGTACCCTGTACCCCTAATGCATTGTAGACAAGAAGAGGGGGGATGTTGGTGAACTGCGAACCGTGGTCAGGGTCAAGGTCAATCATCAGTTCATTGACAAACACCTCACAACCGCGTACATCGGCCATAGTTGCTTCGGCCAAGACAAGTGCTACAGCACCACGTACACTATCGGCTTGCTTGATACCAATCACCAAAGCAACCTGCTGACTGGTGAGTTCCACCGCCGACCCATCAGGCAAAGCAGTAGCCCCACCGTTGGCGTGGAATCCTGTCAATTGTGTACTGTGTAGGTTTGGTTGAATTACAATCTGATACGCACCTACTTCTGATGGGTCAGGGAAATGTTGGTCAAGTGTGTAATTCGCCGCTGCTTCCAATACAACGGTGTGTCCACCCTTGCTATTGATTACACCCGGTTCACCTTTCGATGCCAAAATTCCATATCCGTCGTGTCGAACCTTTGATTCAAACATCAGTGTGAATGCACCACCGTGTATGTCGCTCGGACCTGATGGGGTCGCCGTGAGTGAACTGAATTGCACAGGTGGGTCCAGTGCCGCGAATTGGTCTGTGACGCTGGATGCTACAGATGCCTTGAGTGTCGTCTTACCTTGTGCATCCAACAACTGTCTTTCCAATATGGGTGTCGTGGACGAGCGGCAAGCGCGGTGTAGGTCATACACGGCCTGATACGCGGGGTGCGCCCAATGACCCGGCAACATAGCCATCGTTGGTGTGACGTAGTGATGACCCATGCGTGGAATCGGCATCGGTGTGAGTTTGGGTTTTTTGTAAATCTCATACGCAGGTGTTTGGAAAGTTAGAGTAGCGCCACTACCTGTGCCTGTGGGCGCTGCGGATAATACAAAACGTGTAGCATCTGTAATAGACGCCACATATTTTCCTGTTCCTATATTGGTTCCCGACACAAGCATATTGACTCTAATTGCTGTTGAAGAAGAGTGAGTAATGGTCGTTGAACCTGAACCATATGAACCACCACCGACCGTGAAATCAGCCACACCATCGAAGTATTGCGTGTGAGCCATGTCAGGACTCGACCCACTCACCTCGCTATGGTCACGTAGTCTACGTGCTGCATAGAATCTGCTACTACCTGCGGGGATGTAGTAGGACGGAACAACCTTCAGTGCTGTAATAGAACTCGCAACCAACGTATCGAATTCAGGGTCACCGACACAGCCTCTAAATTCCGAACCACTGATACTGGTATATGAAGCAACACCGCCGCGTCCTGTCGTCGCATCGTACAGACGAAGGAATCTACGACCATCCTTGACTTCTGATTCTCCGAATCCCGTACCAAATAATGTCGCGTTAATTGCAGTGTTCACAGTTAGGGTTGTACCAGCGAATGATACTCCGGTAAGAGTATTGTTCACTACGCCCGCTGCGTGTGTGTAAGTAGTTGGGTGGCGGTGTGTATGTGTGCTACCGGACTTGGTAACGTGGAAGAATAGAGTTCGGTCGTGTAGTTCATATGAGGTCTGAAGAGGTTTGTCTTTTGTTGCGTTCGTCCAACCGCTTTTCTTCACATCAGGGAATGCTACACCTGATGCTTCTTGGCTGATATGTTCCCAATTATGGTTGTCGTACGAAGGCCCAAGTCGTGGACTCAAGATACTGTTGTTGAATAGATGCTTGACACTCGCATCCATACCGGGATGAAGCATACCACCGCCACCGATTGTTTCTGTCTGATAGGCTTGGATGGGGTCGAACCCTGAACGAACAACAATGTTTCCGGGGATGCTATCAGGGTTCGGCAACTGAACTTTGAGGTTTGGCGAGATACCACTGTTCGCAATAGCCGGTGCCAAACCTTCCGTTCCTCGGTCGCTTATGGTTCTGAAGCCCCGGATAACGGTACCAAACGGCGAGCCACCTTCCACAATATGGACTTGACCTGTATCATCCTGAACCTCAATCTCTTCAAATTGAATATCCTCATTCGGTATCATCATCACGTTTCGTAGTTCATCGGGATGACGAGCAGCGAGTTGTGGGTGTGACAATTCTTGTGCTTGTATCACAGGGAACATCGCACTGTTGGTTGTTTCAAAGGAGAAGCGACAGTTACCGAGCAACTCTTCACCCATAACATACGGTGTGTTACTCAACACTCTCGTAGTCCACGGCACAGCACCAAGACCACGTGCGTTTGATGCAGGTAGGGTGAGGTTACCACCATCCATTCGCTTCCAAACTACGTGTTCAACACTGAAATTTCGTGCGGGGTTATTCTTGTAGGTATCATAACCGTTCACATCACCAATCCAATATGCGTTGTTGTCATCAGATGCACCGTATCTATCATCAAGACCTGCCGCACCTGTACCCGGCCACCAATCTGGTGCAAGATTACGCTCTACTGTACCTGTCCTAGCGGCAAAACTCTCCAAGTGACCCGAACCGGGACTCTTATCGTAGTCAAAGAACAAGTCACCAATATGATTCAAACATGGCTCTGCATTGAATAACGCGGTATCTGTTGATACAGCCGAATGAAGTCCGTAAAGTGCATCGAAAGGACTTGCATCAGCATCATTCAAATTAGCGACAGTTGGTAGGGCTGTTCCTGTTGCAATCAGCGCTTCGACGTTCGGCCCTGCTGTGGCAGGTGCGGTGTATCGGCTTGGGTCGTGGATTCTCTCATCCCATTGTGTTGTTCCCGCGAACGTGATAGCCGTGGCCGCAGCCACACCCGCTGTTGTTTTGCTGACTACAGCAAGCCAATCACCCGTAGATGTGATACCGTCACGGTCACGCTTGGCGATTAACGGTAGTTCGCTTTCGTACGACACGACCAACATGGCTCTACTGTACAATCCCTGCGGGTGATACATTTTTGATGGTAAATCAAAATTGGTAATGTCGTAGTGTTCGGGTGTGTACATACTCAATGTGGCGCTGTCACTTGAACTACGATAGTGATAAAAATTCGTGCTATTTGATGTATACACACCCTCTGGTGTACTATCATAATCAGATAATGCACGGAATACATTCCAATGATATGGAGCATGAATCAATTTTGACCCCGCAATATTATGTTCATGACCATCAGAAATCGGTGATGCTTCAGGACTGTTCAACATAGGATATGCCGACGGAAGATGACTCAAGACATTCAGACATGAAGATGCTGCACCGTAAGGAGAGAAACCGAGTTTCGGATGCCATGCGCCCTTACCCGCTGCATACACACGATTGCCTTTGTAGATTACATCATTGTCAGCCAAAGCAACAAGAGTTCCGCCACCAACAGTAATAGCAGCACTCGCAACAACCGTGATTGTCCCAATCTTACTTCCATCTGCTTTGTAAATAACTTCACCCACGGCAAAGGATGTATTTGCCGCTGTGCCGCTTGTGACCATAGCACCAGTAGTCCCTGCCGCGTAACCTGCTGGTGCAGATGATTGGTGAATCAATGTGGCTTTGTAAATTAGTTCACCGCTTGCAAGTGCATACTTTGTTCCAGCACCGATTGTTAATTCAGTAGATGTAATGGCTGTAACAATACCCAATGCGTTGCCTGATGAATTAAATGCAGTATCATTGACAGCAAAATGAGCGCTAATATCTGATGTAATTGTCATAATAGATGTTGTTCCGGCCGCGTACGAAGTACCCGTCGTTTCAGTTGTACTTGTTACAGGCGCAGTAATACCATCTGTAATTGGTAACGTATTGAGATATGAATATCGTTCACCGGCCCAACCCATAGAGCCAATCGCTCTTGTTCGGTCAATCGCATCCATCAAACCACTAAAGTGGACTTGAGCCATGTGGTCACGCGCTGAATGATTCACGTTGTTGTAACGATGAACACCTGCTTTTGTCCAAACCATCAATTCTATAGCAGCACCGGGGTCAGCACCTAAACTTGGGAAAGATAGTGTATTGGCTGCTATAGTTTTACCTCTACAGTGTTGGTCGAATGTAAACGCATCTTCAAAAATCGGTAGACCCGAAATTCGATTTGGTGCAAGATAAAATTTTACCTTCCATCCACTATCATTGTAAACCTCTCGACTATGGTATGGTGCAAAAGCAGGAAATGCTAAATCTGTAATGTCCAACGGGTTCCTTCCACTCGTTGTAGTACGTAACCAACCACATTGAGGGAGTTGCTCACCTATCGCTTGTGTACCACAAGGCGCAATAATATGTGAATCAGAACTCGTTAGAGCAAGAGCAATCGTTTTGCTACCCGCTTCTGTTTCATTTATCGGTACAAGTGTATGGAGATTATACAGAGCCGCAACGGTATCAAATTGTACCCAACCCGTACGGTCTTGACGCATCGCATTACCCATTGATGGCATGAATGTCCCACCCATAGCCTTGAGCGCACCACCGCCGGGGTGTTCATTGATGGCATTACCGAGTACAGTAGCCAACTCTTCACTATTTTGACACCGTGTGGCATCTACAACGATGTATTCCATATCAACAGCAGCCGCATTTGCAGGTCCTGTATTGGGAAGAATGGATTTTGCCATGACAGAGGAAACACGGAATGCTGAAGGTTGTATCTGACCCCAAGATGGTTTGGCAATTCGATAATTACCTAATGCATGAGGTGGATTACAGGAGATTTGATTATCAAGCCATGAACCACCCGGTGCGTGACCCCCTTCCATGTGCCAAACATAGTCGGCAGCACGTGTACTACCATACCACGGATATACACAGTGTCTTGTCGGGTGAGCCGTCCTATAGAAAATCGCAGTATTGGAGTTTACAGCATTCGTAGTTGCATTGGTGAAACTGTCACCATAGAATCTACCCTCTTCGGGTCGTTGATTCAAACCTGCTGTACCGTGTGCAGACCCTATTGCTGGCATCCCCTTTGCGGGTTCCCAATTCATTCTTGTTCTCCAATGGAAAAATCCTATAGCCGTTTGATATGTACTACCGAAGGGACCTTCAAAATCTGATAAATTCGTAATAAGATTCGGCATACTTGGGTGTACCTTTGACCATGTATTTCCTATTGTGATAACGTGAGCAGGGTCAGGTTCATTTGCATTGTGAGCATTATCTTCCATTGATGGAAATGCCTGTCCCGGTCCAAAGACAATGTAAGTTGTCTTATTTTCTGTACCTGATACGTGGTCCTCGTATCGAGCAGTGGGGTGAGCAAAGCGTAGAACCAATGGTGATGGTTTTTGAATCAACATACCGGCTGAATATTTCGCAGGGTAGGGATGAGAAGCAATCACTGTAGCACCAGTGAGCGTCATATCAGGACTCAAAACGTTATCTTGATTGTAGAATGGTTTACCACGCGACCCACGATGATTGTCTGTTAATGCTGTACCGGGGAAGAATGCAAAGAGAGCGTTACAATCAACATTGGCGAACGATGTACTAATCTCATTTGCGTGTTGTATACCCGCACAGCCTGTCGGACCCTTTGAGTATGGATGCGTGTAGAATTCAGAGTAGTCATTCTGTGTACCGTCATTCACATCAAGCACGACACCACTGAAACCACCACCGAAATAAAGGGGTACGCTATGGTCTACACTGTCTTGTGCGCCTCGGAAGTATACGATTGGTTCCGAGAATGCACTACCGTGTAGCCTGTAGCCATCGAATAACCGCGCTCTTTCATCTGTGAAATGGCTCATCATCAATTGTCTATGATGAATATTTGCTGTAGAAACCATCGTGTCCCACTCATCAGAAGTAGATTCTTTCAGCCATTTTATTTCTCGATTCGGGGAAGCACGGTATAGAATATCGTCACCACTTCTCGCTTCCAAAACACCACCATCGGAAGCACAAGTAATCGTTGATGCCGCCACGCTTGTTACAATACCAAGAATACGACCTGATGCGGCGAAAACTGCGTCACCTGTGGTATATTGGTCCCTTGCCTCTTCATCTGCTGCACCTGCTGTATGAACATTTTTTGCTGCTGTACCCGTTGTCCAAGAAGAATTTACTTGCACTCCTTCTGCTGATGCTGTTCGATACAAATTGGCCTTTACAATTGTATTGTTACTTTCAACAAGTGCTGATGCTTTGCTATTACCCCCAAGATATGCAATTCTTAATTCACCAAAACCGGGTTCTATAGGACGCCAAGTAGTACCAGTAATATCGTATATCGTAGAACCCATACCAGAACCGGGTTTGATAAACGGATGTAAATCTCTTCTATTGGCATCAGTGCTAACACTTCCTTTATGTGTAGGAACCAAAGCATTGGTAGTATCAAATGGTGATGTACCACCATGTCTATCCTGAACCATCAAATCTATTGTTGGATTTTCAATTTTTGGTAGAATATGGTCACCGGGCATTCCGGTAAATCCTATACCCTTGAGATTCTTGCGCCATCGTTCTGTATCTACGGGGTCATTCATAGAATCTACAAGTATGGGTGTTGGTGTATTTGCATGATAACCGCGACCTTTTGTTCTAATCTGAAGAATTATTTTGGGTAAATATCCACAATCAAATCTTTTTTGATTTGCTATATCCGTGTCTGATAATGGTTCATTTTCATCATCAGCAGCATGAATGAACCATTTATTGTCATGATTTGTAATTTTGGTGTATTCACCAAATTCATTGTGTGCTGCTTGAATACCCATATCTCTATGAACAGATGCAGAAAACATTTCAGATATTGGACGTATCTTATTTTCAGGATTGAATGCTCTCACACGTATAGCATCAGACGCTATACCCCATTCACCAAATGTTCGTCCATCGAACGCATACATATCCGTGCAATCAAAAATCGCCCCTTCAATCTCATTTGGGTCTGCAAGATTGATAGCAAATTCTGTAACAGCAGCCATCAATTCATCAGTCATCAATGTAGTATGATTCAAAACGGGAGAGATTAAAGCACGAATTTGTGTTGAAGATGAACCAAAAGTTGTAGGCGTGGCGGCTGAATTACAACGAGTAGAATCTGCTGAATCGTGTGTCGGTGTAAATGTATTCCCTTCCACATCATAGAAAACATGAATACACGCAGTGTTACCATCCACGTTACTCTTTCTATCTCTTCGACTATACGAATATGTATGGCCTCTATCACCCCAATAAGCCGCCGTCGCTCCCCCAATAAGAGGGTCTGATAACTGAATCAATCCATTTTCTAAGGGAAAACCAAGAAAACCCAATAAATCATGCTCTTTAATCTGCCGTCCAGAACTAAGGGGGAATGTATTACCATACGGAGGCATCATTGTCAATGTCAAGGTTTTATTTGTCGAATCATATGTTGCCAATGTCTGAATAGCCATATTCGGTGCCGGAACACCCCGCCAACGGTTGCCGCGCCATTGTTGATATTTGGTTTCGGCCAACGGCGAACCACTCAAGTTTTCATCATACTGTGACATTCTTCCCGTAGCATCACCAGCGCCATACATATGTTGTCCAATTGTAAATCCACCCTGTGATACATCTTGGTCATTGAAGAAAATACAAACTTCATTCTCTATTGTTGAAGGAAGAATTGTTTGTTCATTGGAGAATTTTTGACCGAATTTCCGATAGACGTATCGTAGTCCATGACCTCTTCCGTAATGGTCTATGAGTCTGAAACCGTAGATAGAATCTTCTCCAATCTTGTTATTCTTTACATCTGCTGCTGGAACGTGCGCGGTGTATTTTTCAATGTTTACTTCTTTGCCGTACAAGAAACGCTTTCCATAATATCCTTTGAATCTCTTGTCACCCTTTCTGCCAAAACCCCACGGTCCTGTATCTGGTGCAAAGCCCGGAACTCCTGATTCGACAAGACCACCGAAATTCACTCGCGCCGTGGCTCTTGAGGCGGGTCGTAATCCTTCAACGAAACTTGCAGCAGGGCTTTGAATCTCATATGATTCATCGTTCACAGTATTGGAAGTCATACCTGAACCCATAGTTGATGAGAGCAAACGGAGATGGGCTGTGGGGTCTAAACGCGCTTCAAAATGTGGGTCACTTCTTTCAGCATAATCTGAATTACTCAAGAAGGGTTCAGTAGTGCTTTCAGTATTCAAATACTCACGAAGTGTCGTGACAGGTGCAAAAGGACGACCATGCTTATTCAAAGGCATAGGAGCAGGGTGCATATTTTCACCAAGTATTTCATCAGGCTGACACCAGAAATTTCGGAATCTCCCACCGTGACCAATCAAAAATTGAGGCTGATATGCTGATTGTCCCTTGCTGTTGTCCAACCAAACACAGAAATTACGACCACTTGCACCGGGAATTGTAGAGTGAATGACTACAGTGAAACCCGTTTGTCCGTTTCTATCTTCGATAACACGGCCCAAATGAGCGCGAGCATAGCCCATGTGAGAGCCACGGTCACTATTCTCTTGTGCGTTTTCAGGGTCCCACCACGGTGCGGGGTCGTAGGTAGAACCTGTAGCCGCAAAATCAGCACTGATATGAGCCGCCGTTGGGTCAATATTTTGGTCCATCGAATCTTGTCTTGCTCCTATTCTTTCCAAATCGAATCGGTCACTTTCACCGGGATATTGATGTGATGGTCTGCGGGCATGAGTACGACCTTTTGTTGCACCTGCTTGATTGATTAAACGAACAATTTCACGGGCTGCGGTTTCAATATCAGTGATTCCTTCCTTCTGTCCTACCTCTCCAAAATCAACCGATAAACGACGTACGAAATCCATTTCTGTCCAATGAGGTAGATGTTGTAATCTGCTCTCTTCGTGATTACTCAAATCAAGTTGAAGAGAGCGAACACCTTTGAGCGCAAGGAAAGCGGATATGCAGCGTGTACCATCGGGTGTATCAAATAATGTTGAAGATTCTTTGAAAGTGTAATCTACTCCATATGACAATCTATGATTTCTGAATGCACGAATCAAAGGATAAAGGGTATTTCTCTCCTTTCGACTCTCGATGTGATAATCGTTGGCCCAATGAGGATTACAGGTTGCGGGCGTAGTACGCGGTTGTGCGCTGTCAGCAACGGCTCGGTCGTCTGTTTTGGACTCATAACGTAGTCCAGAATAAACCACGTGACCATGTGATTTTCCATAGTAATTGAGATTCAAATCCTTGTAGATAGGGAATCCATTTTGAAGAGGTATGAGAGTTCCTCCACCGATTGTAATAGTAGATGCTGCAACGGCTGTAACTTCTCCTACCAAGACTCCAATATGAGGTATTGATTCACTACCGCCCATTACGGTGGCGTGTGAACTTGAATAAACCAAATCCCCTACGTTGAAATATTCTTGTGCATTGATTGTGGTTGTATTCATAGCACTTGTTGTACCTTTTACATAAGCCGCATTCATCGAGGGAGATGGCCCCACAGCACCGGTATCTGGAAGATTCAATAATTTTGGTCTTGAGAACGGTGAAGCATTCGTAAAGTGGTCTGAAACCCAAGCGTGATTATTGGTCGGAGAAGCATCTATCGCCACATTCGTATTTTTCGCCCCGAATTGATTATTCGCAATATCATGAGCGTACGCACCTTCAATGAATACTGATTGTTGAGTGCTTCGATGCCATTTATTTTCACTTGGGAAACCATTTGCTACATCCATTTGGGTACTATATTGAGATGGATTACCACCATTGATTGTAGTCATACTCAATGGTAAATCGAATGTACCGTCAATTGTACTAAACATACGTGGTACGCCCACGTATGATGCTTGTGCGCTTGATTGAACCTGCATATGAATATCATGGAAAGCAATAAATTCACGGTCATGTGCTACATCATAGAGAAGGACACGGGCCTTACCGCTAGATGCTAAATACGGGTCTACGTATGCAATTGTAGGGGCTTGAGAAGCATCTAATCCCATCGCCTCGTAATTCAATTCAATTGTCTTGTTGATGTGTTGCGCGAAGTTGATAGCAGTATCAAGACAATTATCTGCAATCAAGAAATTTTCAAGAGGTATACTCTCGCGTGGGCGTGATACGGCTAGTGACCCCTCACCGCCATTGAAACCGGACCACACAAGCCCCTCATTGAGAACACCACGACTCTTACAGAATAATCCCTCAACAGCGTGTGGATTATTCATCGTCATATTCATCCAAACGGTATCACCGTTGCGTAGTCCACCTTGAGAATACGGATAGTACCAAGTTGAATTCAATGTAGCATCTTCATCTTCTTCGATGACAGACCCTGAACCAACACGAATGAAGTCAGTAGCCGCAATTGCTGTGACGTTGTTTGCGTCAAGAGTAATTGTTGTTCGGCCACGAAGAAGTGTTGTGCCGTCGGCTACAATAACTAAGGCACCGGGCGCTGCGAGAGTAATTGTATTTGGCCCCGTGGCTGAAGATGCCACCACACCCACAAGACGACTTACACCTGATATTACTGCGTGAAGTATATCACCTGCTATGTAATGTGCTGTAGGGTCTGCACTTACACCAATTACTGTAACACCAGCCGCTGTTCCACCACTTTCTGTTAGACTCATTGGCGCTGTGGGAATCAAGTATGATGTAACACTCGCTACTTTACCAATATATCCGATAGCACCTCCGTTACCACTGTTATATTCTTGAACATAAAGTTCATCATCAGCACGGATAGCCAATCCTTGTTGATTGGCGTGTAGTAATCGTGCGCCATTTGTAGCATCTACTTGTGTAGCATAAAGCGTGGTCGTGCTACCAGCACTCGCAGTAATTTGATACTTCCATTCATCATAATCACCACCTCCGTAAGTACCATGTTCGATAGGTCTGAACGTTGCTGTAGTCATCTCATGGTCACGCTGTAACGTCGGGTTGCTAACAGATTTGACAGCCATTCCCTTCTTCTTGAGCATGATTTCTTTGCCTTCCATATTCGATACCCATGCAGGTATAGCGTATGATGGCGAACCGCTTATCTTCTCGGTCATAACCAAGAAGGATGTGTTACCAAGATTTTCTGCATTTGTCATGGGCGTTGTACCAAGATAGTACATCTCATAATCAACTTCTTCATGTGTAACTTGTGCGGTATAGAGTTCATCACCGGCACTGACGGTCATGGTTTTTTCACGAATTGTAGCAACAACGAATGATGCACCACTGCCGATATTGGCCCCACTATCTACAATTGAAAGAATATCTCCTACGCGATACCCCGACCCTTTCGCGTTGATTGTGACGCCCGTAACCGTTGTAGTAGAAAGTGTAACGTTCACGGTACAACCAGTGCCATGACCCCCTGTAGTAGCCAAACCTGTTGTACCGACATACCCTGTACCCGCAACAATTGTACTTACTGTGAGAGCAGAACCCGAAGAGTCCGCTGTAACTGACGTTGCATATTCAACTTCAGGAAATAGTTCAGCGGCTTTTTCATCAACTGTTACAATAGCCAAACCAGTGAATCCATTGTTGTTTGAGAGTGGCTCAACATTTTTCACGATACCTCTTGCTCTCTTAGATTGTACACGCGGCGCGTGAGGATTCACTTTTGGTCCCGCAGTAAATTCTACTGCGCTCACATATTGACGCAAACCGTAATCGAGATTCCCACCTTGAGTTTGTACGTTCGCTCTATCGAAATAATAATCACTTCGACCTTCAAAATCTGCTGTAGGTGTATTATCATCTGAACCAATCGGAATCAAAGATTCTGAATCGTATGAAGCACTGCTGAAAATTGCCGAACCTGCTTGAGCCTGTTCAAAGAAATTGTCGCTGTAGTAGTATACAGCAAGATAACCATCAGCACCGGGGTCGTTACTGTACAAACACCAAGCACCCGAAGCGAGGAATGCGCGTCTATATCTCCAACGAGGCCGCAGTTGTATATCTAAATCATTCACTGACTTTGGAAATATACTTGGTTGGGCAAGGTAGATTTTGTGATTATCGGTGGTAACATTCATTGTAATCTGTGTAATTGTTGTTGAAACAATGAAATCATTGTTAATGAAATTTTGATTAAATGATGAAAAGACACTCTTATCGTTTGCTTCGGTGTCCTTACATCGTCGTCCAACAGGTGTAGGATTCCACGAATGAGCCGTGTATGTACAATCGAGATGAATTTTCATACTATTGTCAGGACCGGGGTAGATAGCATCGGCAGAATTTTGGAAAAACTGATTTGGAAATACTGGAATTTCAACCAATGCTCGCGTTGAAGCATACTGCGAACCCAACTGATAATCATGTGTTACGTCATTCATTGTTTGAAACATACGGTCATTAACAGTTGTACCGTCCTGACACATATTCTCTTCCAAGAACTTATTTGTGTTGAAAATTACTTGGTTGATTGGGAAGATACCACTTTGATTTATCGTTGTCAAACCATTATGAACACACCATTCTGAAAACTTCTCCACCGCTTGACCATCACCCATTAGAAATTTTCCTTCTTTCAAAGCATTTGAACTATCAAAAAAGAATGCAGAACCCGTTTTAGTGTTATATTCTGCGCTCGCGCCATCAGCAAGATAGATGCGACCCTGCTTAGGGAAGCAGTACGTACCCCATGATTTTATATCAGGTGAGTCATTATTCAACGGC
>TARA_R110000824_G_scaffold401762_1_pt1 | contig 19867 bp, 31 predicted proteins | sample TARA_R110000824 | Tara Oceans TARA_R110000824 (sample SAMEA4397747) | marine metagenome | biome: Polar Biome; feature: [MES] marine water layer (ENVO:01000295) within the mesopelagic zone...; material: water (ENVO:00002006), including particulate matter (ENVO:01000060) such...
CCACTTTTTTACGTGGTCGAATTAAAACCAGTTCAGGGTATTCCCTCGACATGTCGGTAATGACTTTAGTCATGACGGGGAATTCCCTCTGATGGCTGGTCGACCGAGAAAGCCGACTGCTCTTAAATTAATTCATGGCTCAAGAGATAGGCACCAAAACAATAACGAGCCGATGCCGTCTGGAACTGCAACAGCTCCGAGCTGGCTGAGTGTTGGAGCGATGGAACACTGGCGAACGCTCTGCCCAGAACTCGAGGCTATAGGATTATTGACCTCGATAGATACGCAAGCCTTCGCGGTGTACTGCGAGAGCTACGCGGAACTGATCGAGGCAGAGGCGGAGCTGGTGACGTTCGGACGAACTCAAACGACTAAGGACGGTTTCATGCGTAAAAGCCCATGGCTGGCAATACGGGATGAGGCACATAAAAGAATGATGCAGATAGGTGGGCAGTTTGGTTTCAGTCCAGCAAGCCGTACGAGAATTGAAATAAAACCAAAAGACGATAAGAGCGATAAATCACAATACATTGCATGAGCAAGAAAAAGATAATAATAGCTGGCTTCGACCCCGAGCAAATGGCGGGAGAATGCTGGTATGATAATGAGGCTGCCGATAGAGCGATAGGATTCTTCAGAGACTGCTTAACCCATGTAAAGGGTGAAAAGGCAGGTCTACCGTTTGAACTTGACAACTGGCAAGAGGACATCGTAGGCGCACTATTCGGCTGGAAACGACCCGATGGCACAAGAAGATTTAGAACGGCATATATTGAGATACCACGGAAAAACGGAAAGAGTACGCTCTGCGCAGGACTCGCGCTCTATATGCTCTTCTCGGATGGAGAGGCAGGAGCAGAGGTATACAGTGCCGCTGCCGAACGAGAACAGGCGAGCATTGTTTTCGACATTGCCAGTCAAATGGTACAATCAGAGGGCGTACTTCGAGACTGTTCTAAGACATTCCGTAAGAGTATAGCGGTCGAGAGAACAGCCTCGAGCTACAAGGTACTCTCAGCAGATGCGTATACGAAGCATGGGCTAAACGCCTCAGCGATTATATTCGATGAGCTTCATGCCCAGCCCAATAGAGACCTCTGGGATGTAATGGCAACCTCAACAGGGGCAAGAGTACAGCCATTGACGATAGCCATTACAACGGCTGGCTTCGATAGGAATAGCGTATGCTGGGAGCAGCACGAATACGCGGAGAAGGTACGCGATGGGATTATCGAGGACGATGCGTTCCTTCCAGTGATATACGGAGCTGGTAAGGATGACGATTTCAGGCTCGAAAAAACGTGGAGAAAAGCGAACCCCGCCTATGGGATAAGCATACGCTCCGACTATCTCGAGCGTGAGGCAATGAAAGCCTCAGAGTTACCCAGTTACGAGAATACATTTCGACGTTTACATTTAAATCAATGGACTGAGCAAGCCGTACGATGGCTACCGATGGAGAGATGGGACGAGGCTGATCCATTCGAGGCGTTCGATGGTCGACCATGCTGGGGTGGATTAGACCTAGCGAGTACGACAGATATCGCAGCGTTCGTATTGGTGGCTCAGGATGATGAGGGCGGTATTGACGTACTACCGACATTCTGGATACCAGAAGAGAACGCGCACCGTCGAGAGCGTAAGGACCGCGTACCCTACGAGGCTTGGATTAAGCAGGGGCTAGTAAGGTCAACGTCCGGCAATGTCATCGACTACGACCAGATACGCGAGGATATTCTCAAGATGGCGCAGGAATTCCGAATTCAGGAAATCGCTGTCGATAGGTGGAACTCGACTCAGCTGGTTACACAACTCGACGGGGAATTGTCTGGGCAGGTCAACTTAGCAATGTTCGGTCAGGGCTTTCGGTCGATGTCTGCACCCTGCAAACTGCTTGAGAGTCTGGTAATGAGTAAGAAGTGCCACCATGGGGGAAACCCTGTAATGCGGTGGATGATGTCAAATGTCGCAATCGAGACTGATGCGAGTTTGAATATGAAGATATCTAAGAAGCGTTCTACCGAAAAGGTAGACGGCATAGTTGCCTTGGTAATGGCACTGGCTCGAGCTTCAGAATCAGGCGATACTGGAAGCGTTTACGATAACGAGGGAATTACAATACTATGATGTTTGGACTATTTGGCAAGAAGGAAGATAGGGCTACATTGCGTACCCCGACGAGTTGGCTCTTCGGCTCACTGGGCGGTACAAAAGTGGCGAGTGGGGTAACGGTGAACGAGTCAACTGCCCTAACATACTCAGCCGTCTACGCAGCCGTACGACTGTTAAGCGAATCGGTGGCAAGTTTGCCCTTGCATACATACGAACGCCTAGAGACGGGCAAACAGAGAGCCTATGGGCATCCTGTTGGTAGCTTGTTAAGTACCTCAGTAAACCCACAGCTCTCGAGCTACGCATTCAGAGAAACCCTCATGGGTCACGTATTGACCTATGGAAATGGTTACGCTGAAATTGTACGCGATGGCTCAGGTAATCCGGTTCAACTACTACCAATTACACCAGACCGCGTACGAGTTAAGCAGGATACAGACGGCTCTATTACGTATATCGTCGATGAGTCGGTACATTTATCTCAGGTAGATATGTTTCATATCGCAGGGCTAGGCTATGATGGACTCGTAGGATATTCGCCCATACAACTTTCAAAAAATTCGATAGGCTTAGGGCTAGGCTCCGAGCTATTCGGTGGCTCGTTCTTCGGCAACAGTGCCAGACCTGCTGGAGTGTTGACCCATCCCAATAGACTAAGTAAAGAGGCTAAAGAAAACCTGCGCGATTCTTGGCGGTCTACGTATGCTGGAGCTGACAACGCTGGGCGTACTGCGATACTCGAGGAGGGCGTACAGTTTAATAGTATCGGGCTAAGCAATGAGGATGCCCAGTATCTCCAGACTCGACAGTTTCAGGTTGTCGAGATAGCGCGCTGGTATGGCGTACCGCCTCACATGATAGCCTCAATGGAGGCTGCCACATTCTCGAACATAGAACACCAAGGTATCGAGTTTGTTACGTATTCACTACGTCCATGGCTCGTCAGGTGGGAGCAAGAGATAAGGCGCAAGCTATTCCTCACCGAGAGCTTTTTTAGCGAGTTTCAAGTGGACGGATTACTTCGAGGCGATACCAAAACAAGGTACGACGGGTACCGTATCGCGCGAGAATCTGGATGGCTCTCAGTGAACGAAATACGTACTCTCGAAAATCTCGAGAAAATAGATGGGGGCGATGCTTATATCCAACCTCTGAACATGGGAACAGTTGGCGAAGAGGTAGAGGCAGAGGAAGAGGTGGACGATGACGAGGCTCGAGATTGGGCTATCCCATTGCTCGAAGATGCATTCTTTAGAGCGAAGCGTCTGCAAGAGAATGGCGAACGTCTAGCTCGTAAGCGTAAGGGTGATTATTATGGCGAATGGCGCAGCAAATGGGTACTCGAAGAGTTACCGCCTCTGGTCGAGGAAATTATCGCGCCAGCACTGGAAGCAATATACCGAGCCAATACCAAAATGACAGAGAGCGAGTGGGATGACCAGATAGGCGTAATCGCAAGGCGTTCGATAGCAACAGCTAAAACAGTAAACGACTTTACTAAAACAATAGCAGGGGAGATAGGGAATGAGTGAGCGACGAGATTTAGGGTTCGAGAGTGCAGAGTTTAGGTTCGCTGATGGCGATAAGCGTACGCTGGAAGGATACGCCAGTATATACGGGGTATCTTACGACTTGGGCAGATTTGACGAAGTGGTCGAGGCTGGCGCATTTTCTCGAGCCTTAACAGAAGAGCAGGACGTTCGGGCATTGATAGACCATGACCCCGCCCGAATAATCGGACGTAGTAAGAACGGTACGCTCGAAATGCGCGAGGATAATAAGGGACTATTTACCCGTATCCATCTTCCAGATACGCAAGAGGCTCGAGATTTAGCGACGCTGGTGCAGCGGGGTGACTTGGATGCCATGAGCTTCGGCTTCACTGTGAAGAGTGACAGATGGGAGAATAACGAGGGCAGGAATACGCGGTACATCTCCGACGTTGATATCTTCGATATCTCAGTAGTCGCATTCCCAGCTAGTCCTACGACGAGCGTAGCATTGCGGTCTATGGAGGCTGCCGAGGCAGAAATCGAGGCAGACCATCGACGCAGACGGTTCTCTCTTATGCTCTTGGGGCTACGTGTAAATACGTGGCGCAAGTCCTGATTTAGATGCAATAATTCAACGAGTTAATCGTTATATATTTATCTGGGGGCTATGCCGTCGTTTACGCCTATGCGACTCGATAGCCATAGCTACCTAAAAAACTAGATAAGTTTACGCCAATGCGACTCTTACAGGTTTCTATCTATCAATAGACCTTAAGGGGTCGCATTTTTTAACAAGGGGGTTTTGCGATGGCAGAACAAACAACAACAGAACTAAAGCAGATTAGAGCGAAGGCTATTACCGAGATGCGTGACATCCTCGATACAGCTGATGCTGAAGGCGCAAGACCATTAAGTGCCGAGGAAACACAGAAGTATGACCGTATCGAGAAGGAAGTTGACGGGTTTTCCCAGACTATCGACCGACGCGAACGGCAAACCAAAGCCGAGAAAATGCTCGCAACATCTCCAGCAGAGGCTCGAGTATCAAGCAAAGCATTGACTAAGGCAGAACGCTTAGACTCAGACGAGTATCGCAACGCATTCGATAAGTATATGCGTTTCGGTGCTAATGCTCTCGTCGGCGATGAGGCTCGAGCTTTGCAAGAAGGGACAGATTCAGAGGGCGGTTACTTAACGGAAACCGTTTTAGAGCGTCGATTAGTTCAAACGCTTCAGGATCAAAACATTATGCGCCAGCTTGCGCTAGTGATTAATACCACAAGCGATAGAAATATCAGCGTAGAGAGTACAGTCGGGTCTGCAACATGGACAGCCGAGGAAGCTGCCTACACTGAGAGCGATAGTGCATTTAGCCAGATTTCTTTGGGCGCGTACAAGATTGCTACCATTATGAAAGTATCCGAGGAGCTTATGCAGGATAGCATTTTTGACATGGATAGCTACGTCGGAACAAACTTCGGGCGCAGAATTGCAGAAGCCGAGGAAGCCGCGTTCGTAGCTGGTAATGGCTCGAGCAAGCCAACAGGCGCAACAGTTGGCGCAAGTGCTGGCGTTACCGCAGCATCGGCTACAGCGATTACCTCGAATGAAATCCTAGATCTCCTGTACAGTCTGAAAAGGCAGTACCGACGGGGCGCAGCTTTCCTAATGAATGATAGCACTATTAAGGCTATTCGACAGTTGAAGGACTCCAACGGGCAGTATCTATGGCAACCAGCTCTATCAGCTGGCGATCCAGATACGCTTGGCGGTCGGCCTGTTCATGCTAGTTACGATATGCCAGCAGCAACCACAGGTTTAGTATCTGTATTGTTTGGCGATTTCAAAATGGGCTACATGATTGCAGACCGAGGTACTACTAGCTTCCAACGCTTAAACGAGCTTTATAGCGCGAATGGGCAGGTTGGATTCAGAGCATACCGTCGAGTCGATGGTAAGGTCGTGCTAGACGAAGCTATTAAAAAGCTGACAATGGCGTAAGCCATTTAGGTTTAGACCTATACGCTACCGCAGGGCTAACGCTCTGCGGTGGTTTTATGAAAATAAGAATGATGGTAAGCGTATGCACTGCTAACGGTGCATTTAACGAGGACGAGATATATACAGTGGATAAAGAGCAGGGCGCGGAATGGGTCAAGCTGGGATACGCTGTAAAGGTGGGCAGTCGAGAAGCTGCCGCTAATGCTCCAGCCAAGCGTACAGCTACCAAGCGTAAAGCGAGTAAACGATGAGTCTAGTACAAACGTCAGCCCCCAGCGTGGAGCCGGTTACGACCACCAACCAAAAAGATTGGATGCGCGTAGATGGCTCCGATGAGGATACGCTAATCGGCAACCTTGCAGCAGCTTCGAGAGCATACGTGGAGATGTCTACCAATCGTCAAATGATTACCGCGACATGGGTATACAAGTTTGATACGTTCCCGTCGGGCGATATTGTACTCCCCATATCACCGCTTCAAAGTGTTACAAGTATTACCTATGTCGATACTGCTGGGGCTACTCAAACGTGGTCGAATAGCCTCTACACAGTAGATACTGCGAGTGATGTCGGGCGAGTTAGACCCATCTACGACGAGGACTATCCCTCGAGTCGAGGGTACGCGCAAGATATCGTAGTTACATTTGTTGCTGGTTACGGGGACGCTTCCAGCGACGTACCAGATACAGCTCTTACAGCAATCAAGTTACTCGCCTCGAACTGGTTCGAGAATAGAGAATCGAACGCACCGGTAGAATTAAAAGAAGTGCCGATGGCATTACAGACCCTTATATGGTCCCTGAAGGATGGCAGTAGCGTATGAGAGCTGGGCGATTACGCCATCGCATAACGGTACAGTCGGTAGGTTCAACGTACGACGATTACGGGGACCTCAGCGATAGCTGGTCTACGCTTGCAAGCGTATGGGCGAGTATCTCGCCTATCTCTGGTAGAGAGGAAACGATAGCCAGTGAATTATCTGGAGTCGTAACGCATTCGATACTGGTTAGATACCGCTCTGGGATTACTGCCCAGAATCGTATCCAGTTTGATAGCAGAGTATTCCAGATAGAGAGCGTACGTAATTGGGAAGAGAGAAACATCTTTCTCGAGATACTGGCTAAAGAGGTGACTACGTGAGCATGACGTTAACAGGTGATAAGGTACTCGAGCGACGGCTTAAGAAGTTACCCGCTAATATTCAGCGCAACCTTGCGAGGAAATCATTACGTAAGGCTCTATCATTTGTGCGTAAGGATGCCAGAGAACTTGTACCAGTTTTTAGTAAGAACCTTAAAAAAGCGGTAAAAACAAAAGTATCTCTAAAACCAAATGGCGATATGACGGGCAGCGTGTTCATTAAAACGCGGGGCAAGGGTGGCGCGCCATACGCTCACATGGTTGAGTGGGGAAGCGTAAAGAACTCGAGTAGTCGGTTTATGACTAGGGCGTTCGAGAAGAACAGAGAGAAGATAATCTCAGACTTTCGCAGGGAATTGAAGTTAAACATTGAGAAGGCGGGGACACTATGAGCCTCGAGAAAGCAGTACGCTCCATTCTAATAGCAGACGGTACGGTTACAGGTTTGGTATCTTCTCGAGTCTATCCACAGCGTAGACCTCAAGGTACAGCCGTTCCAGCCATCGTATACCAAAACGTATTTCAAGCAACGAACGAGGCACTCGCTACGCAGGGCGGAATAAAGAGAACGCGACTATCGGTTGAAGTATTCGATAAGACGTATGGCGCAACCAAGACACTACGCAACGCAGTAGAGAGCGCGCTAATCAATTACACAGGTACAACCGAGGGCGAAACTATCGACAGTCTACGGCTCGAGAGCGCAGTAGATATCGACGAGACGAACGAGCCAGCAGGGGACTTCGGTTATTTTAGAACTATTTTAGATTTCGTAATATGGCACCAATAAGGGGGATAAAATCCAATGGCTATTACAGGTAACGGTACGACGTTTTCGTACGCAGGTGGGGCGGTTGCAGATGTTATAAGCATTTCAGCACCAACGGTATCGACAGCAACAATCGACACCACTAATATCGCGTCGATACATAGAACATTTATAGCGGGGACTATTGACTCTGGCGAGATGTCGCTGGAAATAATGTACGACCCCAATTCTGATACAGACATCGAGGATGCTTGGGATAATACTGCAGTCGCAGCCCCAGTATTTAAGCCCTGCATAATCGCATTTAGCGACTCTGCGACCTTCACGTTTGACGCGATTCTGGTCGGATTCTCTGCGAGTGTTGCAATCGATGATAAGGTTACTGCGAGCATAACGCTTAAGATTACAGGCGCAGTTACGGTAGCAGCTTCTTAATGTTAAGTAGAGAAGCGATACTAAAGACGGACGATTTACCCCGAGAACTGGTACAGGTGCCAGAATGGGGCGGGGACGTGTATGTGTCAACGCTTAACGGTACTCAGCGCGATGCGTTTGAGCAGTCGATGCAGGGCAAAAAAAACAAGTTAAACCTCGATAATGTTCGCGCCCGCTTCGCTGTTCTTACGCTCGTCGATGATAAGGGCGTACGCCTATTCACCGATGCAGATGCGAAGGTATTGGGCGAGAAGTCTGCAGCTGCGCTGGATCGCGTATTCGCGGTAGCCCAGCGACTCAATGGCTTTTCGGATTCAGACGCGCGAGAACTTCAAAAAAACTAGAACGCCCAGAGAGACGTTTTTACTTTAAGTTGGCGTTGGCTCTGGGCATGACAGTACGGGAGTTACTTGCAAGAATTGATAGTCTCGAGCTTGCTGAGTGGATGCAATTCTACGCGCTCGACCCGTGGGGTACGCAGCGTGATGACTTACAGGCTGGAATTGTTGCCTGCACGATAGCCAACGTAAATAGCAGTAAGGGTAAGGCGTTTCAGCCTATTGACTTTATGCCATACGCAGAGGGTAAAAAGGAACAGACAAACGAGGACATGAAAGCATTACTAAACACAATGGCGGGGCAAGATGGCAACAGTAGGTAGTCTATTTATCAATGTAAAGGCTCGAACGGCTTCATTCTCTAAGAAGATGAAGGGCGTAAGGTCTACCGTTACGCGCATGGCTAAGGGCTTTGGACGGCTGGCGATGAAGGTCGGCAAGTTTGCCGCCATTCTTGGCGGTATCGCGTTGGCTGCAATTATTGGGTTGACAGTCAAGGGTTTAAAAGCGGTCGATACGATGGCGAAGCTGGCGCAGAACATCGGTACAAGTGTCAAGTCAATTCAGGTGTTAAGACACATGGCTACGCTTGGCGGGGTATCTATCGAGAAGATGGATAAAGCAGTTAGCAAGATGGTTAAGAACATTGGCGAGACAGCGATGGGCATCGGAACGGCAACCGACGCATTGAAAGAGCTAGGACTCGATGCAAAAGTATTAGAGAATCAATCTCCCGAAAAAATGTTCGGAATTATTGCAGACGAGTTAAACAAAATACCCACATCAGCGCGACGAGCCAGCCTAGCATCGGACATCTTCGGAAAAGTAGGTCAAGAGTTAATCGTCACAATGAAGGGAGGAAGTGCATCGATTGGAGAAATGGCTGAAAAGCTGGAGAGTCTAGGGGTTATCATCGGGGATAAACAGGCTCAAATGGTAGAGAAGGCGAATGATGCATGGGCTGATATAGGTCTAGTTTGGTCGGGGCTGGCTAACCAACTAGCGGTCGAGTTTGCTCCAATCCTCACAACGATAGCAAACAAAATAATCGAGTTTGTGAAGAATGCGGGGGGTATGGGAAAGATTGCCGAGTTTATCGTTAAAGCGTTTTTCTATGTTGGTGCTACTGTTCTCGATGTTATCAGGGTTATGCAGCTTGGCTGGCTAGGACTTAAGACAGCAGTAATACAAGTAGCTGCAGATATCACTATGGCAATGTCTTGGGCTACGCAAAAGATTGCCGAGGGCTTTGCATGGCTCGAGGGTGCATCTATTAAATCTGCTGGAGTGATTGCAACAGCCTACGGATGGGCAGCTAGTAAAGTTGCAGATGCAGCGCAAGCAATGGGCGCAGATACAATAGCTGGATTTGCTCGCAGTACGTCTATGATAGGTACAGCAATGGGTCGGGCTGCCGATGCTGCTACCGAGGGTTCTTGGACCGACAACATTCAGTCAGATATGGCAGACTTTCTTAAATCAATGGGAACTAATCTAGGGGGTCAAGCAGCAGAATCTGGGCAGGAATTACAAAAACTTTGGGCAGAAGGCTGGAACATGGGCAAGGTGCCAGATTTCTTTAAGGAGCTACGCGAGTCGATGATGGGCGAGGGATTTGACTTAGGCGAAGGTGGCGCGATGAATATAGAGATGACGAGCGACCAGATTAAGGGCGCAGTAGACTCGCTACAGACGGCTATGGGTGGCTTCAAGGTCGAGGGTGACGGACAGACCAGACTATTACAAAGCGCGTTAAACGTCGAAGAGAAGCAACTGCAAACGAGTAAGGAAATACTAACGGCAATTACGCAACAAGGCGGGGGTGCATTGCAATGAGTGTCGTAGTAGTAGAACTGGCAGGATCTAAAAAGATATCGCAATCGGCTGAGGGTAAGCGGTCTGGTACGCGCTCCTTTTTCGTTTACGATGACGAGGGGACGAGCCTCATCGTCGACGATATTTTATTCGCGTCGGGTGTACCGTTACTTGGCTCGACTCATCCAGATATGGTTGGGCTGTACGCGAATAATTGGAACCTAACCGTATCAGATGATCGAGCGAACGCGTGGAGTCTGGTATGGAATTACTCTACCACTTTTGTGGATACGCAACCAGACGAGGAAGCTGAGGATACTGCCTTGCCCGATGGGTTGCAGGGTTTCAGTATGACGGTAGGCGTCACCATTATAGACATTTGGAAAGCAGACCCTACGATGCCCGCCAATCGTAATACACCAGCGACGGCTGATATCGGAGGTACTACCGTCTCAGAAGGTGGGCTACCTATATCGATGGCATTGCCGACGGCAGATATAAGACTACGTGAGAAGTTTACAGGACTTTTTGAAGGCGGTAAATTTCTTTCTAAGGTGGGGAAGCGAAACTCTTCATATTGGCAGGGATTCAGTGCTGGAAGTGTTCTATTCACTGGGATGAACGTAAACCATACCCGCGACGGTGTAAACGAAATCGAGTATACCCTAGCGTGGGATAAATGGTACCACTTAAGGCAAGTACCCGAGCGAGATGATGATGGTAATCCTGTGGTGGATGGAACTGCGGATCCTACGATAAACGTATATTTTAAACAACCTTTTGAAGATACGACAAACTTTAGTTTTCTGCCGATGTAATGCCAGAGTATCCGAACATATCTACGGGTCTAGGTAAACTTACTCCCCAGCTCTGGGATCGACTTATGCGAATGCTACGCTCATACGAGAGTACGTACCCTCGAGATGAGAGGCAAGTAAAGACAGCGGGCCGAGCGACGGCAGTTTCCTTCTTGGCGAAGATAACAGGCAACGCAGAAATTACAGCCAATCGATATAAGTACGCGTGGACTGAGGTTATCGTAGACGGTACAGACGGCACTACGTTTATCGCTAAGACTGGGGGAAAATCTGGTACGACCTCGACAGACTACGCGCTTAATGGTTGCGAGGCTGCAAATACTTCCACCGATGTAGGCTCTGGCGTAGAGCTAAACGGTGACGATTATCCGACGGGGTTTAGCATGATGGCGATAGGTCAACTATTCTCAGATGCTGCGGATAAGATAGATCTAGTGGTAGTAATGTTCCAATTTGCCGATGATGATGGCAGCGTACGGTACCTATTTAATATGGTTAACTCTCATGACGGTACTTGCGACGAATGACGGGCTATAGAAAATCTACTTGTGACTGTGATTGCAACTCTGCGCCCGAATGCTGGAATATAGGTACCACTACCTGCGTTCGAGAGTACAACCTAGCTCTCTCATTCCCTGCAACGACTACAAGGGTAATCCGCGCGCCTTATGGGTCTGGAGATTGCTGCTCTGGTAACGGGTACGCCTTATCAGATTCGCATACCTTAAGAGCTAAGGGGGACGCGTGTTGTTGGACGATGAAAGAGGACTCATCTATTACAGAGTTTACAGACGGTTCGTTATGGCGCGTTCCGTGTTGCGCCACTACTGGGGTAGAGGACGTAAGCATGGAAGGAAAAACGTCGGGGTCTTGGTGCGCTAGTCTCTGCGATGGTTTAGCAGATGTATCTGCGTCGACTTCCTGCACAACAACCGATACCTGCCCATCATCGACCGCATGGTTTGAGGGTACGTCTACTTGTGCATGGGATCCTCCAAGATGTTCAGTGCCTGAGATAACCAATAGACTTTTGACCTGTCCTATTGGCGTTCGCTGGTACTCCTCTCTCTGCTATAACGGTACATATTTCGATCTAAAAGTATGGGCGGGGGTTGCAATGGGAAGCGCAACAGGAGCAGCCAGCTGTACGTATAATTCTGGAACTGCTGCATGGGAATGGAGCTGGGGAGCAACTTCATTCTTGCCTACTCAGGCAAACATAGAATCCGTATGTACTCTGTCCTCTCTCTACAATGGTTCTGCGTCGGACTTCTGGCATTGGCGTTGGACGGCTGTTGAAAGCCCCTGCAATATAGCGATATCATCGGGTTCGGCATCTCTTATATCATCCCCTACAACAAGTACAATAAACGACTGCGCGAGAGGAACGGATACGGTCTACAACTGCTGGTATTACCAATGCGATCCGTTCACTCCTACATGGGTATTATCTTGAACGGGGTAAACTGCCAACACTGGACGAAGGGCGATTGTGGAATATGCCATATTACGTGCAAGCCAACAACCGAACAGTGTACGAGGTGCTATATGAGAAAGCCAATATTCGAGGATAGAGGGCTAGGCGATACGGTTAAGAAGGTTATCGATAAGATTACAAGGGGCAAGGTTAAGCCTTGCGGGGGATGCGAGAAACGCAGGGAATTACTGAATAAAATGATACCATACGGGGATAAAGATAATGGCAACTAAGCGATGGCTGGGAACAACTAATAGTACATGGACAACCGCCACGAATTGGGAGGGAGGTGTGATACCTGAGGCTGGCGATGACGTATATATCGTAAGTGGAAGCGTATCTATTGACGGCATCGACCAAGCGTCAATCGCGCTGGGTAGCATTACAGTAGGACAGCAGTACACTGGCTCCATTGGTACAAGTGGAGCCAAGCTACAAATTGACGCGACTAATTTTGACTACTCTGGCGTTGGCGATAGCGCGTACTTTGAAGGTACGTATACAACGCTCACGGTGCAGAATACAAGTACGGCAGATACAGCACTAAACATATCAGGCTCGACCGATACCATTACGACTCTACGCATTCTTGGCGGTCGGGGTACTATCAATATCGCCAGCAGTTGCAACATCGTTACAACCATAGAGCAAATTGGAGCCGATGCCGTTACGACGAACATAGCCGATAGTACTACGATCGGTGGTTCTTGCGCGTTGACAATGGATAGCGGGAAACTCGAGCTTAACCAAGCCGTCCCAACAATAACGGTATTCGGTGGCGAGTTAGAGGCGGTACTAGATGCGGGTACGGTGACAACTTTGGACCAATACGGGGGACGTATACGCTGGAATCCCTCTGCAAGCTGTACGATTACTACGCTCACTGTTTATAGTGGTCTATTCGACTCGAGGGATTCAACAGCCCCAGCGTTTACGGTTACGAATACGACAGTACATGAGGACGGTATTGTTGACGAGCGTAGTGGATTGCAAAACGCTACTTGGACCAATCCGATAGCTATGGAAGGTGGCGAGGTTAAGTACGACGTAGGTCGAGAGATAACCGTAACATAATGGCAACAACTACAACAATCTACGCGACTGAAGATGCTAACCTTCGGGAGCAGTATCCCGATACCAATTACAGTGGGAACTCGTCTATCCGCTGTGGGCAATATTCCACCACCATCAAACGAAGGCATGGCGTTTTTAAGTTTGACGTATCGAGCTTTACGGCTCCAGCTGATATAGTGAGTGCAAACCTGTATTTAACGGTATCGACTGATAGCGGCAGCACCAGAACGATGAAAGTGGTAAGGCTAAACCAAGATTTTGTCGAGGCAGAGACTACTTGGAATAGCGCGTCGAGTGGGGTATCTTGGACGGGTGGCGGAGGTGGTGAGGGGAACGGTGCATTTACTGAGCCTAATTACTCTATAAGCATCGGAAACCTACAAGGTGATCAAGAGGTGGATATTAAGGAACTCGTCATTGATGCGATAAACCGTAGAGATGATGAGCTATGGCTTATAATTTGCTTCGACCCTGCCGATACTTCGGCAACCCCGACGGGGAATAGTGCTTTTTATCCCAGTGAAGATACAACCGAGTCGAATAGACCTAAAATAGCTGTAACGGTAGCGGAGCGTATAACGTGGCAGGGTGGCGTAAGTGGTGATGCTGATAACGCTCTCAACTGGAGCAGCGGATCAATTCCTACGAGTAGTGATTACGCTCTCTTCAATACAGGCAGCGTTGATGTTACAGATGGGACGATAAATTGTGAAAGCCTCTACGTTGGGCGAACCTACAAAGGGAATATCGGTACTACGTCCAGCGCGAGGCGTATGATATGCGTCGCAGGTAACTTCTCATCGCCTCTTGCAGGGGTGCATTTACAATTCACTAGCTTGGCTGCGGAGGTACGTATTCGAGATACCTCTGGCTCTGCTGATACGTTTACGCTGGACGGTTTATTCTCAGCCATTGTAAACCGTACCAGACATGATATAACCCTTAAAACAGAGAACGCGACTACAATCGACGCGCACTCCGCGTCGGCTGTATTTACCTGTGACGATGACGTTGATACGCTAAGGCTAACGGGTGGATTTGCAACATTCGCAGATATTCCTACGGTTATGGTCCTAGCAGATCGCGCATTCGCTAAAGTTTCATGGGTAAACAACACCAATACGAGCGTAACCTTGGCAAGCAATTCAAGCGTTAAATGCCTAGCTTCTGCAGTTGGAGCGATTACGCTCTACCAAGGTACAAGAATTACATTTATGGGGAATGAGGGCGCGCCTATTGAGTGCGGAGAGGTGCTTGTTTACGGTGGGTCGATTCTCGATACAAGAACTGGCGCCCCTACGTGGACCACAAATGCCGAGATCATCGTACGCGGTGGACGCGTTCTAATGGACGGGTCTAGAGCTGTAACGGTTTCATAAAAAAAGCCCCCGCCATCCCTAGAGATGACGAGGGCGAAAAAGGTTTTACTTGTTTACTATTTCTTGGGCTTCTGTTAGCCAGCTTATAGCAGCTTCTAGCTCTTTATTAGTACGCCATTTCAAAGCCATCCTTACCGCAACTGTTGAAACGGGAAGGTGTTTTTCGCCTCGTTCTAGCCCATCTTTAGCTACTGATATGTGATGGATCGCCATTGCTATCTCATGTCTAGGGTCGTTTAATTTACTCATTGTCTGATCCTTTTTCTACCTTTTTCGTTTCGTACCTTTTTCTTAACTAAAAGAATTATCGTCTTTTTTTTTGAGTTTGTCCAGTAATATCTAAAGATATTTAGGTTCTTTTTCCGATTTACTAATATGGTTAACATAATCGTACTAATTGGGGCAATAATAGGCATTATAATGCTATTTATTACCGACTTGGAGCATCCAAATGGCTAAAACTTCGGGCATTGTATCGATTCATGGCAAGGATTACGCCACCGTAGCCTTTAGGCTGCAATGCTTTCGAGAGCTGCATCCTAACGGGCATATCATTACAACCCTAGAATCTGATGACGGCACTACTATCGTAATGAAGTGTCTTATCTATTTTAGCGAGTACGAGATGCCTGTAGCAAGTGGCTGGGCTGAAGAGGTACGGGGCAGTAGTAATATCAATAAAACGAGCGCGCTCGAGAATTGTGAAACTAGCGCAGTAGGTCGCGCTCTTGGCTTTGTTGGGTTTGGCTCGGCTGAATCAATCGCCTCAGCTGACGAGGTAGCTATTGCTATCGAACGTCAAAAGACAGAGGCAGCAGAGGCTCGAGCAACACTAGATAAGATGGCGAAGAAAAGCGAAGCGAAGGCAACTAAGAAACAGCGCGATACTATCGAGCAGTTTCTCGACCAGTGTACGGACGGTGATCTAAAGCTAGAGGCGATACTCGGCTGGGCAGGTGTAGACAACCTCTCAGAACTCACTAAGGACCAAGCCAAGGCAACACTAGAACGAATAAAAGGATTGGACGTAATCGCATGAAAGCAGAAATCGTAGCAATAGAATTAACGAGGACGAAAGCAGGCTCAAACGCTGTTAAAATCGTCATAAAGACAGAAGATGGGTCATGGCTCCGCGACTTTATTGGGGAGAATGCGCCATCATTTGTAATCGACCGTTATTGGAAGATGCTAAACATAAGCAGAGGGTGGGCTGCTTTTGCGTCTACCGAGGCGTTCGACCTTGTAGGACTCGAGTTAGAGATTAAAACAGAGGAAGGGGATTACGGGGAAAAGGTTACAGACTTGCGTCTGCTCGGTACTCAACCTACTGCAACCTCGAGCGTAATCGATGACGATATCCCATTCTAATGCTGTACTGGCACCGGATACGAGTGATACTACGGCTCAGCCCAGTAGCTTACGCCTTGCTTCTGATGTGAGGGGATACTCTACAACTCCAACGGCTCACGTTCGCGACCTTGTTGCTGATGGCATTAAGGGTAATGGACTCGCTGTTTACTTCGCCATAGCCGATAGGCAGGTCTACGATAAAGTAACCAAGGCAAAAGGCGAGTACTTTAGAAGCAATGAGAGTCTGGCAGAAGAGGCGGGTCTATCTAAAAGAACGGTCGGTCGCTGGATATCTGTTTTGAAAAACAAGGGGTATTTATCCGTTTGGTACGCAAATGGTGGTCGACGTATGAGGGTATTAACCAAGATAGGCACGACACCAGTGACTAGGGGGGTAGACACCAGTGACCAAGAGGGTAGTCACCAGTGTCTACCATATAAAGAAAACAATATAAAGAAAACAACACAACAAATGTGTGGCGTTTCTTTTCTTACGGAGAAGCATCGAGTCCTTTTTGGGGAGGGTAGTATCAATAAGCTGGTAGCCGACTTTGGAGAGGATAAGGTACGAGGTGGGCTGCTGGCTTTTGATGCTGAGAATCAGGACAAGATACACAACCCGATAGGCTGGCTTACTCGAGCGATCAAGGATGACTACGAGCCAAGGACGGCTACAGCTAAAGCGGAGAGGTTCACAGAGGATACGTTCGAGCATCATCGCATAATCAAGGACTATTCACAGATGAGCGAGGCGAACGCTGCAACCGTCGAGAAGCTGATTAAGCAGGGTAAAGACGAGGGCATTATCGCCTATAAGATATGGAGCAATAAGCTATGATCTGTAAAGAATGCAACAAGGCAGAAGCCAGTACAACGCTTAACGATGTAGACCTATGCGAAGAGTGCGCCAACAAGCTAGAGCCTAAACTTCGAGATATCGGTAGGCTCTTCGATGAGATGCGAGAGGAAAGGCGCGCCAATATAAAGCTATACGGAAACTCAAATGGCTCTATCGACCGCAACGAATACTGGGGTCGAAGGGGGCGAGGACTATGAAGAATAAACATAATACCCAGCCACAACGTCCTAGAGATATGCGGGGTGGAGATGAGCATATCGAAATTACTAAGGATAACGCTCATATGCATCTTAGGCGTATGGTTGCAGCGATCAATACGTTACGAGTCACCAGTGAACCAGACTCTCATATGGCTAAGATGATGACCCAGATACTACGAGCTGGAGGGATGCTGGTAGATGACGATAAATAGCAGAGCGAAGGGCGCAAGGTTCGAGCGTGAGGTAGCGCAATGGTTTAGGGATAAGCATTACGACTTGGAAGCTAGGCGTGGTCAGCAATTCGCTGGTGGTACGGATAGCCCAGATGTCATATTACCGAATATACCACAGCTACATATCGAAGCGAAGATGGTCGAGCGTTTTAACATCTACGATGCCATGAAGCAATCTATTCGAGATTCTGGCACTAAAATATCTACCGTGTGGATGCGTAAGAAGGGTGAGGAGATGCTAGCCATTATCCGAGCCGACGATATCGATAGATTCTCGTCTATGTGGCAGAATGACGTACTAACGAATGAATACTACGATAGGGCTATATTGGGGAACTAATGAGCAAGATATTAGTAATCGGGGATATACACGAGCCAGCTTGTCACGTTGGGTATAGGCGATTCTGCCAAGACCTGTACGAATCATGGGGGTGCAATACAGTACTTTTTATTGGTGATATCATCGACTTCCATTGCATTAGCTTCCATGCCAAGGACGTAGACGCGGATGGCGTAACGCGAGAGGCTGAGATGGCGTACAAGGGCGTACGCAAATGGTACAAGGCATTCCCTAAGGCTGAGGTGATGATAGGAAATCACGACGAACGAGTATTCAGGCTAGCTGCATCGGTAAACATACCAGCGCGGTTCATTCGAGACTATGACCTAGTATGGGATACGCCTAAGTGGCAATGGAAGAGAGATACGGAGATAGATAACGTCCATTATTTTCATGGGACGGGATGTACTGGCAAGATGCCAGCATTAAACGCGGCTAAGGCTTCAATGATGAGTACCGTAATTGGTCACTGTCATAGCGTCGCTGGTATCAAATGGAACTGTGGCGTTAACCGTCGCATTTTCGGTATGGACACAGGTTGCGGGGTAGATATAAACCATCCTGCAATGAATTACGGGCGTAACATGGTAAACAAACCGGTCCTCTCTGCAGGCGTTGTGCTGGATGGAATGCCCTATCATGAGATTATGCCAATGGCTCGAGGCGAGAAGTATCATAAGAGCAGATTTAAGAGTAAAGCATCTATTTAAATGCAATATATGGGGCTTTTATACGTTATGACAATATGGGGAATAAATGGACAATCCAGACCTAGGGGAGCGACTCATCTTAGATCAGTTGAAAGGGCAGCAGAAGCAACTGAGCCAGATAGACGATCGTCTACGCCATATCGAGATATCGATAGGCATACTAAAGGCGAAGGCTGCAGTTATTGGAACTATTGCGGGGCTTATACCCTCGCTATTTATATGGTGGTTAAATCGTGGGTAAGAAAGCATACTGGATACTTGGCTCTCTCATTCCCCTCGTACTGCTTTCTGGGTGTTCCATTTTCGGAGAGTCAACCAGCCCGTTTACGGGTTCGAGCGTTTGGACATCCAGCCCGCCACGATTACCAGAAGCATCGTCAGCGTTGGGGGTCTTAAATTGGACGGCTGGCGTAGCGATATTGGGGGGCTTAGTTGCGACCATACTAGGACTGAGGCAATCGGGAATCCGTTGTATTGCTGGTGGTGTAGTGTTAATTCTCATCAGTTATGCGGTGAGTGTGTACTTTCATTTAGTGATGATTCCAGTTGGGATATTCTTAACGATAGTCTCAGCATTATGGGGTTATCAGGTAATAGTAAAAGCATGGAGAATGAGGAAGTGATGATGATGGCAGACTTATTAGGTACAGCATGGTGGAGTGTTATATGTGTGATGATTGGGACAGCGTTTGGTATATTTATATACCCATGGCTCAAGAACAGAATGACGAGATAATCGGTGGATGGGGTGAGATGGTGGAGCGACGAGTAATGAAGAGCGCACCATCCCCCACTACCGAAACTTACTCCATGACTGAGCAAGAGCCTAAAGGATATAAGGTATCTGGATATGGAGAGGCAAGAGTGCCTAGACCATCCAGAAAGCTATACGAGTCGATGGCATTGAAAGCATGGCACGACTATAAGGAACGTATGGAGATACACGTCGGGCATGAGATGCCCGAATGGGATGAGCTAACGGACCAACTTAAAGAGGTCTGGATATCTGTAGCTCGAGGACAGCATGGCGTTCTAGTGGTATATGGTGGTGGGAAGATAAAGCGAATAGATGCCAAGAAAACCAGCGACGATATGTAACGGCTGCTCAAAGCCAATACGAGGTACGTGTACAACGTGTAGACGAGTGAGAGAGAAGGACAGACCCTCGGCTCATGCGAGAGGATACGGTGCAGCATGGCGCAAGTTAAGGCGATACATACTATCGTTGGACCCAATGTGCCAGCATTGCCAGCGTGAGGTAGCAACAGAGGTAGACCATATCAAGCGTAAGGCGGATGGTGGAGATGATGAGATGAATAACCTG
>TARA_R110000824_G_scaffold401793_1_pt1 | contig 19850 bp, 3 predicted proteins | sample TARA_R110000824 | Tara Oceans TARA_R110000824 (sample SAMEA4397747) | marine metagenome | biome: Polar Biome; feature: [MES] marine water layer (ENVO:01000295) within the mesopelagic zone...; material: water (ENVO:00002006), including particulate matter (ENVO:01000060) such as......
CCTAGACCGTACATACGGCGAATCGGAATCAAATGAATGGTTGTCTATGATGAGCGGGACACCTAGACTAGGAGTTTAATATGGCACTATTTCCACCTAATTTGGAAAGAACAATACAAAGAAGAAGCAGAGGATCTCGGTTACAGACTAGAGCAGCTCGTGGAGCAACTGAAGATACTGCAATGGATATTGCTAGTTCCAATAAGTGGCGAGAGCAATATACCCCACCACGTGCTAGAAATATTGCTGCAGCAGCGCAAGAATCTATACCTGCAACACCTGGCGCAGGGATGACTTCTGAACAAAGTCAAGCTGTAAGTGCAAACCAGAGGTTTCTTGCAGATAATCCGGACCTAGACCCAGGTAGTTATGAGCATGAATTTATTAGGGCAACGGAGCCACGTATACAACGTAGACCAAATGTTCAATGGCAGGGAGGAAGTGGCGACCCTCAACCACAGCAGGGAGCAGAGATAGGAGGTAGTGCATCTGACGTGGGAGGAGCTCAACGTATGGATCAGGAAACCTACGACTTTTTACAGCACCTGAAGGAGCAAGGGTTGTACGAAGATAATCAGGAGATTTCAGATTGGATGCAAGAAGCTATCGATGATCATTTAGCAGGAGTTTTAGATGAAGGTGATGTTTATGCGATGGAGCCAGAGATGGTTGTAGAAAATACACCACCCTCAATTGGTGGATTTCCATTAAGATATGGAGTAGCTTTACCTCCTGGTGCAAGAGGTGTATCACCAGCACCATACCAACTAAGATCTTAAGCAGGAGCTTAATTATGACACATGCTAGAGGACATAGAGGCAAACGAAAAGATAGGTACCGGAAACAACCAGCACCACCTGTGGTGGAGCACTTTGATGATCAGTTTATAGACCAAAGTCCTCGTGGTTATACTATTAAAAACCAAGCAGTAATAGACCAAATTATAAGAAGGAGAAGTGATAGGGAAGCGTATGGCTTAGGGATAAGGAGACCGCCCAACATGCAAGGTGGTGGTAGGGATTCGTCAGATATATCTAGACATGAGGTTGATCCAGAGCGCGATTGGGCGGGGAGATTACGCGCACATGAATTAGAGAGCCCGTTTCCTCAGCCCGGTATAAATGCTACGGTAACGGAAGGGGGACCACCAGCAGGCCAGGATTACTATGATCGTTTGACTGAAGAAGCGATAGTTCGACATGAAGACCGTCAAAGAGATCCTTTTTTGAAAAGTTTGATTAACCAGCCGGATACTTATGCTGGACTGGTAGGAGGGTCTGAAATAGACTTATTCGGGGGACTGGCTTCAAAATACATTGAAAGCATATATGACTCCCCTATAGCAGAATCTTTAGAACAGGCAGAAAAAACAGCAGCCGACCAAAATCTAAAGGTCACTGTGGATGAAGCAAAGCAATGGTTTAACCGACATCAAGCTGACGGAGAAGGACAAAAACGGGCAGAAACTGAACCTATTGGAGGAAGTGGACAGACGACATATTATACGGTACCAAATCCTGATCAAAAATCATATACAATTGGTGGTAGAGTGTTTTGGATTAACAAATCTAGATGGGTTGAAGCAGATGCGTATATGAAACAAATAGCAGAGGCAGAAACAGTTTCAGTCAAGAAAAATGCTGAATTTGTAGAATCGGGTGTAATGGGAGGACAATCAGGCGTATTACCTGATTATATAGCGGAGATAGAGTATGGAGATGGCACACCTGAGATTCGGCCTGAAAGAGATTCATTTGGCCGGGTAATTCTGCCTCCGGATAGTGATGCTGTTCTTGAGCGGCCAGGTGACTGGGAAGATACTATTAAAGTAGGAGACAAAGACGCAGAAGCAGAAGCTGACGAAAAAGTAGACGCAGACACTACCGTAGCAGCGGTTGAGCTTAAAGGTAACTATGGAGATGGTGTAGTCAACCCAATACGCAGGTCAGCTTATAAGTCAACGAGCGATCCCGATTTTGAAGCACCAGCTACAGACGAACAAAATGCGGCCTATATTATTCAGAAAGTATTTGGATTGGCTGAGGGTAGTAAACGGCAAGATCCGTACACAGGCGAGATATTGTCCGATGCATTTACGCACTTTAATTGGTCTAATCATGATTGGGAGGGCAATCCTCCAGGCGAGATAGACCTGAACCCACCATATCTACAAGAAGGCATTGATGAAGGATATCAAGAAGCAATGGATACACGTGGTGGCCCATTCAATATGGCGTATGAAGGAGAACACAAACCGGCTATTGTTGAATGGGCTGTGGATATTTTAAAATCTCAATATGGCTATAGCGACCAAGAACTAGACGACCTGATGAATGCAGGCTGGGCTTATTATAACTATACTGCTGAAGAGCTTGCTGGAGGAGGGAGTGGGCCTGAAGTTCCTAAGAGCCCAGTTACCACCCCTTCGGAGCCAGGCACATTAGGTAATGGCGACAATATAGCTGGTAATGATGGTAATCAGGCAGGTGAAGCTAAAGGTTGGGCGCGTGACTTTAGAGTACATGTGGCGAAGGGTAGCAATATATTGCCATTAGCGGGTGAAGCTCCTGATTGGTGGGAAGGTTATCTACCACAAGAGGTTAATCCCGACTCTATACATATAGCTACCATGAACGCAATCATGCCATTTTTATCTAAGGCAGACCAACAGAAATTAGGATTCCATCTAGCTTTAGCTTTAGGGGAAGGTGGAGGTTTGGATGCTTATAACTTTATAGATGGGTCTTCATTTTATGGTGAGGAAAGTTGGGATGATTTGATATACGACCCAACACGGTGGCAAAATTTATTCCAAACATTAGTCAACTTACGTGACTATTTCCAAGACGAATTAGGCCCCAATACTGTTGAGGCTAAAAATCTCATACAATTGGATTGGCTTATCAATGTTGTGCAAAGAGCTAAGAGGATGTTCTCAGCAGGTAGAATGTCCGGAATGGAATTAGAGCAAGCTAAAGACCAAGCACTACAATGGTTTAGTGAAGCTGAAGCTACGGGAGATCGAGATAACCCCAATTGGGCTGAAGGGTATGGCCCATTACTAAAAATGATTATCGAACCCTATGTTTCGTATCTTGAATCACCCTGGAAGGATATTCAAGAGAGGGAAGGGACACAAGAATATGGTAGATAGGACAATTAATGAGTAATGGTGGAAGGCCAGACGACCTTGTATCGTCTGACGTAATCGACAACGCATTAAAAAAAGTAAGAATAACATCTGGTCCTAGTTCTGTTACTCCTGCAAAAAGAGTCGGGAGTGTAGAGCAACCTATACCCGTTAGAACAGGTAGCCTCACTGAGATGGCAGAAGGCCAGCGTGAACAGGTAGAGGAAGAAAGAAGAGACTCGGTTGTTACTCAGGTCAAAGAACCAGATCTCGTTGCCTATCCTCCACTTGTAGAAGAGGAAGAGCCTGTACCAGGCTCTGATGTATCTTTATTAGACAAAACTCCACAAGAAATTCAGGAAGAGGTACAAACAGTAGAAGAGCCTAGAAATGATGGTGCGTTTGCATGGTACCCGAAATTTCATGCGTCTGTTGATAAAGGTCAGGCGGATGAAATTTCTCCGGCTGTTATAACAGCGATTGTTCAGGCTAGGTCAGCCGGAGATGAAGAATATATATATGGGGATGCGTATGGTTTGTTTGGTATGGGCGCATCTGAAAGAACATATGTACAGCAAGTATTGCGCCGTACTGGAGAACTGGAACCCGATGAAGTAATGTCCGTCAAAGAGTACAATGATTGGCGGGGCGAGCCTGATAACCAGATAAATTTTTATGTACCCATGATTCATGGGTTTGTGTTACGTGGAGTAGAAGCTGGAATTAAAGGGCGTGATCTGGCAGAGATGGTTGGTAAACAGGTGGAGTTACCAGGCTCTCGTGTTTTACCAGATGGAGCCTATGCAAAGGGATACGACACAGTTACTGCAACTGCGCAACAAAGAGTTAATGAAGAATTCCCCGATGGTGTTCCTGATAAGGTGCGTGTCGAAGCAGGAGTATTGTCACAAGACGCATTGCGAGAAGCAGGACTTAAAGTACCTACCAGACAGGTCGGGTTGTTTGAAAGTGAGTATCCTGAAGATGTAACACCACGCATGGTAACTACTGCCGAAGGTGAGCCGTTTGAAGCTGGTCGGTCACGCGAGTGGTATGAAAAATACCTAGTAGATCCTATATCTAGAGCATTTAGACCAGTCAAGCAATGGGCTGGATTGATGTATAACAGTTCACCACAAGGTAAGGCATCAGTTGAACTTGGGGCCGCAGCAGCAGATCGGTTGGGTGCTCTGGTGGTGACTAGTATTACAGCCGCTTCAGGCTCAGTTGGTGCGCCATTTTATGCGGTGGCTGGTTTTGCTAAAACCGATACTTCTAAAAGTGATAGCTTATGGCACTCTCTTGGAATGAAATCTGCCGGAGCATTTGAGGCAGTCAAACGTCGATGGGAGCGTGTAGGCGACCATTGGGCTCCGCAGTTTGTAAACAAAGAAGAAGACCAGAGTGGCTGGGAGTGGACCGTAGAGAAATGGAACGAACTAAAGGATCATGTGCCTGATGAAGGGTCTGGTCAAGATTGGTTTCAAACTGATTGGTCTATACCATTGGGATGGAAAGAATTTAAGCGAGCATTCATCCCCGGAACTCAGGGTTGGTCAGAAGAGAAATTAGACGAAGAGTGGAATAAGTCGCGTGATTGGTCTTACACTTTTATGTTCGACCCAGATGCTGAACGAGCTTACCTCAAGGATAAGGCACAGGTATTAGCGGAAGTCAATGCTCGTAGAGCAATGGACGGTTTAGGGCCGCGCTCACTTAGTTACCACGAAACTGATGAACTGAAATTAAGACACGAGGATCCATCTATAGAAATGGTGGGTGAAGTAGTGGGCGATCTTACCTGGCTTTTCCCGGGTAAGCTAATAAAAGGGGTGGGCTCACTTCTTAGTGAAAGCTTTGTAGCAAAAGGAATAAAGACTCAAGCACTAAAAATTCCTGCAATAAGATTATTAGTAACTGAACATATAGGTTCTACAGCCAATAAGCTTGCGGGACGCGCAACAACTCCAGTTGAAGATATACTTTATGCTTATCGTAAGTTAGCGGAAGATCTTCTTCCGGACCTTGAGCCGGGTGAGGCATTAAAAAAGTTCAATGATGCACAGGGAAAATTAATTGACCCCAATACTTTCACGTCAACATATTCGGATTCGGGTGGTGTTGTCGAAGCATTAGAGTTGCTGTTGCGTAAAGGCAAGATAGTAGATCCTTTGACAGGTGACATCATTGATTTAACAGGAGATGAAATACCAGAATTAGTAAGTAAGTTGTGGCTTAGGCTAGGTAGTAGACCTGATATGCCAACATGGACCTCAGTGCCGCATAAGTCCGGGTGGTTTTCCAGGCCGAAACTAAATCTTATAGCTCGTAATACAGAGAAAGTATTAGGTCCTCGCGCTACAGCACTTGGTCGTTCTGTACAGAAACGTCTAGAAACTGTTTATAAGATATATAAATATAATGACAACTTTTGGGATCACACAAGCGAGATAGCGAGGGATCCAGCAGAAGGATTTATAAAAGTCTTACGTGACCTTACAGAGCAGGCTCAGTCCCAAATGGGTGATGCCTGGGGTGGGTTAGATGATATTGGTAAGCAAGATGAAATCCTAAACTTGTTTAAAAAGGATGTGTCTAAAGAATTTAAAATGAAACATGGATTTGCTCAGGGAGGGAAAATCTATGACACGTTGGAAGCCAGTGACACGTATAGACAACTTATAGACGCAGAAACTATTAACCCATTCCTAATGGCAGGCCCACGCTTTTTCCGAGGCTTATGGATTGAATCTAACTTAAGTGCTCGCCCAGGGTTTACAGCTAGGAATGTAATTGATTCAACCTTTAGGGCACTTACTTTCGGTGGTGGGGGTATCTTTAGAAGGTCACTAAAAAAGATAATGGCTGATACTCCTTTGGTAGACGAGATATTAGCAGGTCTTCAAAGAGGGGCTGGCACTGGTGCATCTGCCGCAATTCTACAGAAGTATGGGAGATTACCTAGATTTTGGTCTCCGAAAGATTGGTGGACTGCCATAAGGGAAGTTACTGAGGCGGCCCAAAAAGAAGGTGCCAGCCCTGGAGCTATAGCTAAACTCCCTTGGCCGGCAGGGCGTTGGGGTTGGGGAAGTAAATGGAGAGGTACTTGGAAGACACCGTGGGGCGATATGAATCTCACTTACTCTACGATGGTGGATGTGATGCGGGATTGGAACGAGGCATTCGAGGTGATGTTGCGTATCAGGTTGTTTGATAAATTTTATCATAACTTGTTTGACGATATATTCAAATGGTGGCGCAAGGGCGTACTAAATAATCCGAATTTATCACGGGCATCTCGACAGAAACTGAAAGAAATGCTAGATAATTTGCCAGACAAAGAGGAAGATGTTGCAATTGTGGTAGCACACTTTTTAGAATCGACAGGTGCGGACTTGTCAAATGCTTTGATTCCTAAAGAGGTAACAGCCCTCATAGACAATATGGATGTGGCGGATCCTTTGAATATTCGTAGTGCTAAACAAATAGTTAGGGAAATAGCTGACGACCTTTACAGTGCATATAAGAAGAATAAAAAACTTGACCAAGCTGATGTTGATGAGATATTTAGCAAACGCCTTGAGGAACTACATAAAAACTTTGACGATGCATTAGATGATGCAAAAGCTACTAACATGCCAAAAGACAGTGATGATGATGTATCTGGCTTCATTTCAGATGATCCTAAAGGTCCTAAAGATCCTAAAGATCCTAAAGATGACTTGGATTTTTCAAGTATGGGTGGTAAGGGAGATGGTGAGACAAAGAAAAAGCGAGGCGTAGAGCATACAAACAATGCTCAACATACTACAACTAAAGGCGGAGATCTTACCCAAGAAGCAGTTGCCAAACAAAAAGCAGAAGTACAAGAACAGATTGGAAAGGCTCAAAAGGCCAAAAAAGTTCCTGACGTAGAAGTTAAAGAGGTGATGTCTGACTATCAGCTAAACAGCACTAATAGCTATACAACAATTCACAACAACAGTGTACTTGAGTACGGTAAGGGTAGTGTAGAGGCAAAACTATATTACAAAGTAAATCACACTATTAGGAGTTTATGGAAGTTTTTGTTATCTCATCCTTCTGCAAATGCTAAATCTGCGGATAAATTGTATTATGCTACACGAGCAAAAGATAATTTATACGGTTGGTTAGCACCAAATGCAGCATTGAATACGGATGGGGCTCATACAGCTAAAGCCTTTATAAGAGCTCGTGATGTGATGGCACATGTAAATAAAACAGTAGCAGAGCTTCTAGATAAAAAGAACCTAAACCGCATGGACAACTTATTAGAACTAGCCACTTTAGAAGGATTTTTAGATAATATGGGATGGAAATGGGATGCGCTAGGAAAAGCACAGTTTAGAGAGTCGGGTGCACTTGCTGATGAAGCAGCGAAACTAATTAAAGACACAGGTTATGAAGTAGGTACATTGACCAAGCTAGACATTGAAGTGTTGAGGAATGGTGATCCAGCACTTTCGTCCTATAGAATAAAATGGGAATGGGACCCCAAAGGCGAGAAGAAAGGAACAGTTGTGAAGGGGAAAGAACATTTTCATGCTCCCGATGAAGCAGATTTAATTCATTTGTCAGAAGGATGGGATAACTGGGTTGTAAGAGACGGGAAGTCAATTAAAGTTAGGGGGAAAAATGACGGACTGGGTTATGCAAACTTCGAGGGAAAGGATATTATGGATGACCTCAATTATAAATATGATAATCAAGACGAAAATGTTGCAGATGCATTTCGCGCTATGGTAGACCCTAACTTTGAAGGAACCTTAGATGTTGCAGATGCAAATGAGAAAATGTTACAACAGGATATTGGCATAGGTACTCCCACTAATACCACGAAAACATCCCAGGCCTCTGGTCGTACATATCAAGAAATGCCTAACGACGAATTCAATACACTTATTGATAACATAGATGATGTTGATGAGCTAGGTCGTATCGAAGATGCTATTCATCAAGAAGCTGGTGGGCCATCTACACAAGGAAAAATACTTAGTGATGTAGATGCAGTGAAAGCAAAAAGAATTGCTGATAGAAAGCATGTCCTGGAAAATCTAAGAAATGAGGGCAATATTAATGTAGAGGCACAAGCGCGAATTGTAAACACAAACGAACTACAGATACGAGAAGCCCAAACTGCATTGCAAAACATTAGGCAGGCTCTTGAGATTAGGATGGCAGACATTGAAAAAATGAGTCCTGATGTTGCAGACAAATACCTTGTAGACCATGCGCACCTAATGGATTTAGAGACATACGCCAATAAGGTTGGTGAGACACCGTATGGCAAGCCAATTTATCATAGCGACAAGCATGTTGATAAGGTCAATGCAGTATTAGATTTGAATACTCATGAGGTAATAGAAGGAGGCGTTTACGCAGAAGCCAGTGGGTACATTGAAGATGTTAGAGCATTAATTAAACCTGTTCGTCTTGCAGATTTAGAGTTTATTGCTTCATCTTATGGTATGCCATTCAAATATAAATTAGGAAGAATAAGTAAAGACCAATACAGTGAACAGATCTTGACCTGGCTGGAGCTACGTCAACGAATGATGACTTGGGAGAAAGAGGCTAGTGGTGATTTGGTACGTCATATAACGAAAGATGGCGGGATGAGTGATGAAGTACGAGAATGGATGATCCAAACATTCAAGGGTTTGTATCCTGACGCAGAGGATTTTATAATTCCCCTCCAAAGCGTGACAGATGAACTTGTACTTATGCGTTACACAGAAGACCTTGTGGCATTTTATCGAGAAGGCAAGGTACTTGCAAATGAGTTTTCGATTTTAAAAAGCTATAGGGATAGAGTTGTAAAGGCAGTTAGAGATGGTAAACAGTTAAGTGATGATGTTATAAGAGCTACATTGCGTGCTGAAGATGCTTTGGTTGATCGATTCGACCAAAAGGCACTTGGTCTAAGCCTGAAACACGTCGATCTAGATGAACAAGAGGAAGCATTGAGTATCTTTAATAAGGTATTTATACCCGACCATGACTTGATGAGTGGCGAAAGAGCGAGAGACGCGGGATATAATTTGACAGAATTCTCGTTTACATCGCCAAATGAAATAAATAATTGGCTGGCTACTTCACTTGAAAGTCAACAATGGTTAAAAACATCAATTGCGATAGTCAAAGAAGACGATTTATATCGTATTGCTGTCAAGAATATAGATATGAAAAAAGCCCCTTGGCAAATGACAACTCCAGAGTTTCTAGTTTGGTGGACGGGTAGCCCAAAAGAAACCTTAGCAAGTTGGGGACTGGTACACATACCCCAAGAGCTTGCTCTGCCTGCGTATCGTACACGATTACAAATTAGGATAAATAGTTTAGATGATGCGAAAGCAATGTGGTCATCTAACTTTACAGAGGAGGAAATAAAATTGTATGGGCTCTTACATAGTAATCGCCGTAAAGTATTAGACACTGCTATTGAGAGAGGCCATGATGTTGATGATAACTTCCTCAAAGCATATGATGGGCTTATCCAGCAACAGTCTGTACTAAGGCACCAAGGTTTTGAAAATGGCTTACCTATTATTCGCGTAGGCCGAGGTAAGACAAGAGTTCAGCCCACTAAAGAAATGCAGGGTTTGCCGTTCGTAGAGAAGTACAACAAAGAAACAGGAAGGGCTCAATTGTCATACCGGACATTAGATGAGTTTATTGCGATCTGGGACTTCATGGAGCCCGTGGGCACCAAAGGCAAGAAAGTGCTCCGAACAGGATGGGGTGAACATCTGTGGCAAGATGATTATATAGGGCTCAAGACGACTAAGAAAAGAGGTGAGCCGATAAAAATTACGGACACTAAAGCCTTACCAAGAGTTATAGATCTTATTGCAAGTATTACTGATGTAATAATTAACTATACTCCTGATTATCAAATGCAGTCACTCATTAATGTGCGCAAAAACATTAGGCCAAAACAGAGAAGAGTCATCAATGTCTTAACACAATTAGAAGATTTAAAATTTCAATATGCGAAAGAAGCAGGTACACGCGAGATAGTAGAACAGGCTATTGATAATGTCAAGCAAGCTAGGGATGACATTGAAAAAGTAATGATGTTATTGGACGACAGGATTGAGAAAAATTATCCATCTAATAGCTCATTTCAGATAGATGAATTACGAAAGAAGGAAGGTATTACGCGCGTTATGGCGGGCATTGGTGATATGGATCCTTTGCAGGCTAAAATACAGCATGGCACAGGTTGGAGTTTAGCAGGGGGACCGACAAAACAACGTGGTCAACTTCCTATGCGTTCGCAAATAGATGAGATGCGAGCATACGTAAGAAAGCAGGGTGAGCCTGTAACTGCTAAGTATAAAGATGCTCGCACATGGGCTTTGTTTGAATTGTTGAATGGAACTGGACTGCGTATAAGTGAAGTGAGAGATTTGCGGTGGAGTAATATTGTAGAACTCCCAAATGGAAACTTCGCAATCACAATCAAACAAACAGATAATCGGAGAGGTGTACAGATAACTTTAGATGAAGGGGCACAGAATGCCTTAGCGAAATTACAAGAACGTGCCCAGCTTGGTATAGGAGTTCCTGCAGTTTCGGAAGAGACACTATTCGATACACATGTGTTTGTGAGAGAGAATGGAGAAAGATATAAGAATAGTAGCGCATTAACTGGACACATATCAGATTCTGGCGGCGAAACTCAGTGGGGACTAAACGCAGAAAGTATAAAAAAATGGAAGGGCAAAACACCTTCTGACAAATTCTATGACAAGACAGGAGCTCATCTTTATGTCTGGCGACCAGACCAGAAGTTACATGCACATGACCTAAGACGGAATTATGCCGTTAGGGTATTTGAGAAAACGGGCGGTGATATTGCGGCAGCACAAAATCAATTAGGCCATGAAGGACCAATCACAACTGTGTTGTATTATTTGCGCCGAGGTGGAGTAACAGATGATCGGTTGGGCGATGCTATCAAAGATAGTAAGTCAGCCACTGTTGACAAAATAATGAAAGAGTTTCAAGAGATGGTTGGTACCGAAGAGGGTGCTAAGGTAGCTAAGGAAGCAGAGAAAGCAATGTTGGCAAAGAAATTTGCGGCAATCAACTATCACCAAATAAAGATGTTGAAGCCGATTAACTTGAAAACTGCTAAGAACTTTGGAAAGATAAAAGAACGTGTAAAACGAAACCTTGAATACTTTTTTGCCTACGACCATGCAGATAAGCAAGCAACAAAAGCAGGTGTGCATTTCAAAAATAAATTTAAGTCTATTATTGATGTGATACTGGAGGACGAACAAGTTGCAAATCAGTTTTATGAGGAGGTTGCACGTAGAACACAAGGTTCATTGAATGATATTCAGATGGGGCAAAAGCTCATACACCAGGCCGGATTACGACGGATAGATGTAATGGATATGATTCCAATTACCTTGCGTGATGAGCCACAGGATTTGGCAGGAATGGTACAAGCAGAGTGGGGAGACCCTTGGTATCGAGTGAGAGATTTCGGTCAACAGAAAGGTGGTATGTCTACTCAAGACGTTCTGAAAGAGTATTTAGAAGAATTACAAGGAATAGTGGATCCTAGCGTAGGACGAAAAACCGTTAATTATCTTGAGTCTCCTAATGTTGACGCAATATCAGGCTGGCAACTAACAGATCAAAGCGGAAAGGTTGTAGAGTTTAGCCCAGTATATCTTACTAGAGAGGCAGCCGAGCAGGATGCATATTATTATGCGATGCGAAAAAACATAGCTCCTAAGATGACAGTAAAGGAAGTGGAGTTAGGAAGTAGCGCAGCCTGGGAAGACGTACTTCCGAATTATTATCGTAATTGGAGACGGTCTCAATGGTATCACAACAAAGAAGAGATATTACAATATGAGGCTTATCAAGATATAGTTGAAAACTATGAGTTATGGAATAGGGAACTGCCTGGTAAATATGCGGCAGGGCTAAAAGATTTCCACCCACTTATTAATGATGATGCGCCTTTAGGGTATCGAAAGTTTTTGGCTGACCTAAAACGCCGTAATATGGGTCTTGCTGACCTAGAGGCAAATACGCCTCGGTATATTAAGCCTACTGATAAGGAAGCAGAAGCTCTTATACAGGCTGGTATAGAACATTCTGGTTATTGGAATCGTCAAATACAAACTGGTAAATCATTAGGGACTAAGAATAATCACCCTCCAGTACAGATGGGATTAAATCCTAAGTATAATAAACCACGACAATATATTGTAGTTGGCCCACGACATGCGTATGAAATGATTCCGGAAGAGGACTATATAGCCTACGTTGTAGATGCTCCGAAAGGTGTGAAAGAAGTGATTGATGAAAGTCTACAAAAGCAGGGTATTTCTGCACGGTATTTTCCACAAACTAAAGAAATTAAATACCAATCAGAAAGCATGAAATACAATCCGACAATTAGAAATCATGAGATTGGGCATGCCTTAGTACACGATATGGTTGGTACTATAGATATAAATAAGACCCTATCTGATCAAAGTGTGCATCCATTGTTTAGGGAGTATGGTGAAGCATGGCATGGTGAAAGTCATGAACCAATTAGAAACTTCCTGGACGAGGACAAAGCAGAAGCATTTTGGAAAGATTTAGAGTTATGGCTTACTGACCCAGACAGTTTAGATAAACCGGATATTGTATCCGTCTTCAAAAAGCATTTTGGAGATGTACATAAAGATCTAAGTCCCATAAGAAAGCAACCGGCTCAGTATGATCCGGGTATACATGGCTTGAATTATGAAGGTGTAAAAGTAAAATATGCTAACAAACCATATGTCTTAACAAACAATACACATTATTATCCGTCTGAAGATTTGATTGCGCCTCTTAGTGATATTGGAATGTGGCATGACCAACCTCCAATTTATGGTAAGAAAATTATACTTACGAGAGGTAGGCATCAGTGGGGTGCTCATTATGCTATTGTAGATCTAATGCAATTAAAGCCCCAATATCAATGGGTGACAAGCCCTATCAAGACCGGAGTCGGCAAGTATTCCCTTGAGCTTAATCCCGAGGTAAATCCGCGATTCCTGCGTGACTTTCCAATTAATGTTGATGCAAGTGCCAGTTCTATTAGAGCAACAGCACAGAACTATGTACCAGAGTATGGACTTAGTAGTGAATTAGATGCCCTTAAAGGCATACTGATTGATACGAATGGTAATGTTTTGAATAACCATAGAGATGTATTGGTACATCAATATTGGGATTTACCCGAAGTTTTGTTGCACAATAAAAAAGAGCAATATAACAAAGAGTTATTCCAGAGTCTTACTGCCAGGTTTGGTATAGATGAAAGTGAACTAGCAAAACTTCAGGGACAGACTCGCACAATGGAACACCCAGTTTTAGTGCGTATGCTTAACCCTTTAGATGAGGCTAGTATGCAAGATTTGATAGACAGAGTTAATCCAAGAGTGATAGCACCACCCGATGGAAGTGCACTCAAAAAGATAATAAAGCGTGAAGCAAAGCTTATAGAGAGTGCACTAGATGAAGGGGTATTACCAGGGCTCAAACAAGATGATGAGGTAATTATTACTTTTGATGACTTTATATCGCACTTGGCAAATAAGCCAGATGCTTTGGGTGGAAGGAAGTTCATCAAAGGAAATCAATATCAGGTAGAGCCTCAGTTCCGAGAGAGTATCTGGCGTACTATGGCAATTGTACTCTTTCCGGAAGAGCAGGCAGATTTTGTGTTAGATATGGTAGATTTCCGAAAACTATCACCCGATGAACGTGTACATAACTTAATGGATATTATCACCAATGAGTTTGGGTGGCTGTTGAAGTATAAAAAAGACCACCCTGATTTGTATAGTAAATATATAGCTGGCAAAGATGGTATAGGTCTCTTGTATGATATCGAAGAGGCATCGCGAATATTAGCAGCGACGAAATACTTAATGCCTGATAAGGATATTCGATACGGTATCGAACAGATATTAAAACCAGAGACTGTAGACGGAGTCATGAGTCCGATAAGATTGATCCGAGATGTAACCCAGCCAGATGAGATTATATCGGAAAATGCTATATTGTTAGCAGAACATACTGCCAGTCATGGGCGTTTTGCTGGTAGTAACTTGAGTATATTGTCTAAGGCACTAAAAGAAGAATTTGACAGGCAAGTGAGACAAAGAAACCCACAATTACTACAATCGTTAGAGGACATAATAAAAAATGGTATCAAAAGAGCAGAAGAAGAAATCGCAAACCAATCAGTTACACAACGAACCTACGCAGCAGGAGCAGCAGACGCAGCAATCGTCTCAACAAGAAATACCCAAGCAGTTAGTGATGGGCTTGAAACAGTTGAAAGAACTAATAGAGCCAAGCTGGCGAAGTATGCAGAAGAAATAGCAAAAGCGAAAAAATTGACGGCAGAGCAAATACAGTATATGGCTCTAATGCATAGAGTAATGCCTGATGTGCTGGGAGAAATCGATCCCGACTATATTGCTCGTACAGCATCAAACCTTTCAGAAATAGCATTAGGTCCAGAGCAAGTCAAAGCGAGATTCGGTGAGAAAACTTTAGGGGAGGTTGCGGTCTCATGGAAACATATGGCTGACAATATTGAGGACAATGTTTTTGTAGAATGGCATCGCCAGATTCTCGATATTGTTAATGAATATGGTCCACAAAAGCCAGTGACTGAAGGTTCATACGACACTATATACTACACGAAAGTGAAGGCTGATGGTCCGTGGGACAAATTTGCCTTAGAGAATGCAGACAAAGCAGATATTGTAGAGGCATTTGCTGAGTGGGTAGACAAAGGTGCTAAGGAAGCTTGGATTGAATTATCTGATATGGAAAAGACGATGTATCATAGAGCAAAAGAATGGTTAAATAGGGTACAAAGTGAGTCAGGTCTTTTCAGTATTCCACATCAACATCAGGATGGTAAAGCTGCGCCTTATGAAGAGTTGATTGAGTTGTGGAAGCATTTGGATGTGTATCTATTAGCTCATGGTTATACTGGTGCACCAATCGCCTTTGGTGGAAAAGATGCAGCCCAAGCTGTATGGAGAGTAACGGGTGCAGGAGATGGCTCACCAATGGGTTTTGAATATACAACTTATGGGAAGGAATTACGTGAAAAGATAATAAAAATGTTTATCGCCAAACAGCAAGTAGGGACGGTGAATGCTTCAGTACCAAAGTGGTCGCAAGAAATATTAGAAGGATTGGCTGATCAAATTGTAGACCTAGTACATTTATACGATAATGGAATAATTAATCAGGCTTTTGGTAAAGCGAGACCGAAGGGTGGCATACGCACAAGACTAGCACAAGCTGATGTTGGAGTAAGAAAGGCTAAAGATCAACACCCGACAACTATTTCCAACCAAAAACATATTGCTGATAGTATCGGCATGTGGTTAGATATGATTTCTAAAGCACCAGAATATGGCGGATTGGGTATACCATTAGGGGATGAAAATATATGGGAACTATTACAAATAGTATCAGCAAGGGATGTTTTTAGGACAACAGGACAAGAAGCAAGAGAGACATTAGTAGAGAAATTGAACTATTATCATTATGCTAACCTCTCAGATAATATTAATCAAATTACTAAGACGGGCCAGGTTCCTCCTTCATTAAAACAGCTTAGTGAGAAGAAGAAATTAGCTGCTATTACAGGAAGTAAATATGCAGACCCTGAAGATACACTCAAAGCTATCAATATTCAGTTAAGATTCGCACACTCTGAATTATGGGATGCAATGAATGCTAAGGGTATCGATGAAAAGCTTAGATTGATCGGTCCAAACCCTATGCAAATTGAGGATATAAACACACCTGTTCCGCAACAACTGGTTGACGGATTGGATAATAGTGTGGAGTGGGGATTACTTTCGGAAGAACAGGCTGCTACTTGGGCAAATGAAGCGATAGCATGGAATGGGCAGGGTGATACTTTTGCATATCATCCTAATAAAAACCAAAATCCATTACCACATAATGAGGCTACCGAACAGGAGCTGCTATATGTCAAAGAAGAGATTGAAAAAGCATTGCGGCAATGGCATCGAGACTTGGTGGGACCGGAGGGTAATCTCAATCAGGGAATCGAATTACCTATAGAAGAAGAACATGAAATCCGTGAACAGTTGAAGAGTGCATGGATACAAGAAGGAGGATTATTAGATCAGTACCGGGCAATTAAGCATACTGCTATTTATGGAACAAAAGATACAAGTCAGTTGAGTAAAGTCTTAATGCCTGAAGCACCACGATCTGATTTAGAACAAGTTGTTGATGCATATGTTGATAGGAGTTTGGACGAGTTTAAGTTGGGACCTGACCCGTATGATATGGATTTATGGCAAAGTCGCTATGGTCCTGGAAGTGACAATTGGGAAACAAGTAAAAATAAAATGTCTGAAACATTTCAAGACTTAGCTGAAAGAGTTGATCTAGAGGACCAACCTGCAGAAGTTGTAATGAGTCAAAGATTTGACAAACATGTTGAGCGAGTAAAGCAGGACCCCATGAAATGGATGGACTGGAGAACTTTGAGATCTACAATCGATGCTCAGGAAGGGTTGGCTTCATTAGAGGGTGCTGTTAGCAGGTTGACCCCTGAAGAATTAGCTCTACTGGCTCCTGGATATTACAATTGGGGCTTTGGCATTCCTTTAGTCGGCGATAGGGTAGTGCTAGGGGCTACTAAACCGAGAAAGATACATGGTGCGACTAAGCTGGTAGGTAATGCGATGGTTGATTATCAAACTAATACCAATCTTGATCAGGTGATGAAGACAATCTTTCCGTTTTGGATATTCCCTACCAGGTCCATCAAGTTCTGGCTGGGCGAGTTAGCGGCCAAGCCTAAGATCCTTTCTACATGGTCGCAAATACAAGGTATGTCAGAAAGAATGGCACATGATGTTGGGGCCACTGATACTCGAGGGCATCAGTTGCCGAGATTTAGGGGTAACATAAATCTGACAGGTACAAATTGGTGGTGGAATCCTACTGCTCCACTGTCGTTTACACAAGCTCTCCCTGGCGCAAGAAATATTTATGGGTTAGCAGATTCTGAAGCACCTATATTCAAGAGATTAGCTACGTATCTTTATGCTTTTGGTCCGGCAACAGGGTTTCATCTAGCACCGTGGATCTCAATCCCAATGCATCGAATGGGCTGGTTAGACGAAAACGAATTTCCACAACGGTCTTTATTAGGACAGGCTGACTTAATACCTGAATGGCATCAAAGAGATATATTGAAGAAAGTACAAGATTCGCTTTGGTATAGTATACGACCTGATGCTACCTGGACTCCTGAAGTAAGCTGGAAGGATTTCCTTATAGAAAGGCAGGTACTAATCAATCTTAATCAAGAGATTGAGCCCATGCATGAACTTGGCAAGCAGGAGAAAGTGAAAGAAGCGGAGATGGCCATCTTACTACGTACTGGCGAGAGATGGAGTACGGCCAGACAAGAGCTAGAGCAAACTGATTATTTTGCTAGGATAGTAGGATACTTATCTGGTACGTATGGAAAGAAGTTTCATAAGGGCGAAGCAGCATTGTATGAGGCCCGGGATGAAGTTGGTCGATTACGTAGACAAATATCTTTAGATGCGAACTATGAAGAGTTTTATAAGGATTACCGTTATAACACAGCAGATGGATTGACCTATGGTTTATACAAAGACATCAGTTGGGTGACTGATGAAGATGGTAAGCAATTGTATGGCCAAGCACGATGGGATGAGGTCTCGAAGAACATTGCATATCAACAACAAATGGCGGCCAAGATAGCACGAGAAGGAGCTAACAGAAGGATGTTAGAAATTAGGCTGTCGGAATTACCTATCGGCTCACCCTGGGAGGCGAAAGAAGAGATTTATCAGGACTATGAAGAAATACAGAAATCTATTTTGAAGTCATTCCCTGATGTGGTGTACCAATGGGGTCCATACAATAAGAACGACGAAACTATACGAGAGCATGTCGTAGATAAATGGATGAAAATTGTGGGTGAGGGTAGGCCTTTCAACTGGAATAGAGAAGAGCAGGATTGGACTCAATTCCAGAATAGTATTGTGGAATGGGAAGATGACATACCAAATATAGGTAAACTAAATATTGACCGCTTGTTTATGGAGTTAGCTGGCGAGAAACTATTGGAGCCTTTGAAAGATTATGAGGGTCAACCTTTATACCAGAAAGATGAAGCAGGCAATGTATTGTTAGATGCGAAAGGAGAGCCTGTACCAGAAACAATCTTTGAATCAGTACTAGGTAAGAGAATAGAGGTCAAGAAAGCTTTATTGGCAATGGCAACATCAGCCGAATGGAACAAGTGGGACATTGATGGTGACTCATTGGATGATGCACTCAATAGAGTATGGCTTGATAATTATGCTGGAGCATTTTATGACACCATTGATGCAGGTGGTCTTAACGAAGCTGAAGGGTCAGAGAGAGAACAGCTTGAGCGGGCTTGGATAGAGAAATATCCTGGTGGGCCTAGTACAGTTGATCTTACTGGTTGGATAAGAACAATTTATGGTGACAAGTGGTCAGACGAACAAATTGCTTTACATAGATATGGTTCTGGTGTAGCTACAAGAGAAGAAAGAAGTGAGATGCAAGCTACTGCAAGGCAAAAAGCGGCCAATGAAGTATATAAGTGGTATGGCTGGGTTGGACCACGAGGTGCTAAATCAGAATTCTATGATACCTTAGAAAAAATTGACGAAAGGGATGGTACTGAATGGACTGAGGTATTGGGGGACTTCTTGGATCCCAGTCGAAAACGTACATCAAGTGCTCAAGGTTTGTTTACATACTGGTCCGATAAATTCTGGACAGATTTTTATAATGCAATGCGTGAGGTATCTCTAGTTTTAGACTTACAGGCACCCACAGACGAGGAGTTGGAGGAATGGGTGCTTGCAGAACAATTGGATGATCAATTCAATAGGTATAGAGAACTTGAATATGGTCCTAATTGGGATGGGTTGAATGCATTGTATTACAATAAAACTAGGTCTGAGCAGTTGGACTGGCGTAAAGAAAACCCCGGTCTGTGGCAACGGTTACAAGATGGTTGGACGATGAAAGATGCTTGGGGGGAACAACATCCAGCGTGGCAAAAATTCTTTGACCCTGATGTATATCATGGTACTGAAACAGCTAGATCATCTATCTCTGGTTACTCCGGAGTTGGTTCCACAGTAACATTTGGTGGTGAAAACTGGAGACATTCCTTTGCACCATCAGCAGCCTTAGATAGCTATAAAGGTGTTAGTATCAGCAAGATCATTCAAGGTTTAGAAAGGCCTCAGACTCCAGGGCAATGGCCTACGTTAGAAGTATCACAATTAGCATTAGAAGAGTTGTTGGCTGGTAAAGTCAGTGATACAACAGAAGAATACCTGAAGAAATTACACCAGAGAGTAGCATCTTATTCTCCATATGAGACGTTCTTGAAGCAACTCAGGGATTTGGCACGTTCAGTATTGGGAGATATCACTAAAGAAGAAGATGATTGGATTTGGAACAGGGAGGGTGCAAGCACGGATACTGTATCCCCTGAAATGCCAGTGACACCCGGTGGTAGGGAAGATACATTTACCCCACAAAGGTCGTGAGTGCTTGCTATACATGAATAATTCCTGTATAATGTTCACTGTATGAA
>TARA_R110000824_G_scaffold107299_4_pt1 | contig 19819 bp, 19 predicted proteins | sample TARA_R110000824 | Tara Oceans TARA_R110000824 (sample SAMEA4397747) | marine metagenome | biome: Polar Biome; feature: [MES] marine water layer (ENVO:01000295) within the mesopelagic zone...; material: water (ENVO:00002006), including particulate matter (ENVO:01000060) such...
TGTTTCTGAAAAATTTAACCCATTCATGCTTCCTTTAAATGACAAGCTTGAAGAGTTAATAACTACTCAAGATAGAAACTTTTTAGAACAAAAGAAAATTATAAACGCTTTGCCAATAAACTATTTAAGAGGATCTAATTGGATAAACAAAATTATTATTGCAGATGAGTCTCAAAACTTTACTTTTAAAGAGTTAACAACTTTAATTACAAGACTCGGAGAGAACAGTAAGTTATTTATTTGTGGAGACCCAATGCAAAGCGATATAAACGGAAAAAGTGGATTTACCCGCATGGCTGACGTTTTCAATAATAAAGAATCTTCTGCGAAAGGAATTCATTGTTTTGACTTTCATAAACAAGATATTGTTAGAAGTGAAATTTTAAAATTCATCGTTGAAAAGATTGAAATAGCCAACAAAGCAGAAGATAAAACCCCTGCAAAAACAAGGAGCAATAGGAAAACTTAAAAAAGATTGTGTAACCTATAAATGGAAAAATTTATTTAAACATATTAATATAAAACATGCCATTTATATACTGTACAGGATGTGGTTACAAAAATGTCTTCACCACAAGGCAAGCTAAGTTTTGCGCTGGCTGTGGACAGTCTCTTTTAGAAGAGACTGCAAATAGAACATCGAACGCTGCAATTAACCGTTCGCAGCCATCACGTAGCAACATTCAAGAAGATGTCGATACAGCATCATCTATTCCTAATATACAAAAATTAGAATATACCGTTGATTCAGTTCAGAAAAAGCAAACAGTCGGAGACCTTATAAATACCAAAAAAGAAGGAGATGAAAAATTTGAAAGGTCATCGAAGGCTAATAGAGGAAAACCCAAAACTCGTGAACAGTTAGAGGCTGAATCTATTCGTGAGTGTGCGTCTTCAAAAACTAGATCAGAGGATTAATGCCTAGACGCAAGAAAATAAGATACGAGGACAGAGTATCTGTTATCGATCAAGAGCTTCAAAAAAGAAGGCATAAATGGCATTTAAATGCAGTTGCTTGGTTTGACTTTGAAGATGTAGAGCAAATTATTCGTTTTCATATTTTTAAGAAATGGGATCAGTGGGATCAGAAAAGACCATTAGAACCATGGGTAAACAGAATTATATCAAATCAACTTAAAAATATTTTAAGAAATAATTATAGTAATTTTGCGCGTCCGTGTCTAAATTGTCCTTTTAGCCAATCCAATCAACAAGAATCAGCTAATGGAAATTTATGCGCATTCACTGCTAGTGGAACTCAATGTGGCGAATGTAAACTATATGCTAAATGGGAAAAAGGTAAAAAACACGCTTATGATATTAAACTTCCATTAGCACTAGAAAATCATCATCAAGAAGTTTTTTCTATTGCTTCGACTGAGTTTGACTTATCCAACTCTATTACTAAACTGCACATAGAAATGAAATTTATTTTAACTGAAAAACATTATGAGGTTTATGAAGATTTGTTTGTAAAAAATTTATCAGAAGACGAGGTCGCAAAGAAACTTGGTTATACTACTAACGAGAAAAATAGAAAAGCAGGTTACAAGCAAATTAAGAACTTAAAAAAGATGTTTAAGGAAAAAGCTGTGACAGTTATCAAACAAAAAGACATTATCATCGTAAATGACTGAATTAACCAAAGAGCAAGAGAAGCTAATTAGAAATAACTATAAATCAATTTCTGATTTAACTAGGCTGACTCAAATGGTATCTGGGGATGAAACCTTGGATGGCAGAAGCAAAATAGGCAGAGCAATAAGAAAATTTATGGTTGCTCAAGGATTAGATTATGCAACTAGTACTCATCAAAAGGTTGACGACATAGTTTTAACTGAACAAGAAAAAGAGTTCTTAGATTCTTATGCTGGACAAAATATGAGCAGTATACAGCTCGCGGAGCTTTTGTGGCCAAATAAAGAAATAAAAAAATTATCCAAAGAGCAAAGAGTTATTGCGGATTATATTAAAAACCATCACCCAGATTTTGTAAAGTCAGAGGAAAGTGCTTTGGGTACAAAATATAGCCCTCCAAAAGCTCTATCTAGATCTATCAAAAAAATAAACGATTTTGCTGGCAAAGATTTAGACGAAAGTAGATTGCAAATGCAAGATAAAAAATGTGCAGAGACTTTAATGACTTCTTTATCTAGCCCAAGATTTTTACAAGTAATTAATAGTTATACTTCACAAGAAGATCGAGAACTGTTTGAAGCTGAATTCGTAAGGTCTGTTTGGGATAAACCAGATTTAACATCTGACGAAATTAATCTTTATATCAATGTCTGCATGGACTACATTAATTTAAAACACATTGAGCACCAAAAAGCAAAATTAAATTTAATGTTTGACGATGCTCAAGACCAACAAGAATTTACTATTAGATTAACAGAAATACTTAAAACAAAAAGTGAAGAGTATAATCAGTGTGCATCACGTATGGATAAGCTTATAACAAAGCTAAATGGAGACAGAGCGAAAAGAGTAGCATCAAGAAACGAACAAACCGCAAGTATATTAAATATTGTTCAATTGTTTCAAGAAGAGGAAGAGCGCCACATTATGGTCAGAATGGCGGAGATGCAAAAACAGATTATTAGAAAAGAAGCAGACGAAATCGAATCAATGAGCGATTGGAAGTCTAGAGTTTTAGGAGTTAGGAAAGATGATGTCATTTAATTGCAACGAATGTAATAAAGAATTTAATGGAGAAGCTTCGCTTCATAGGCATATTAAAATGCATGATATGAATTTAGCTGATTACTATACTAAACATTTTCCTAGAAAGAATTTATTAACTGGAGATTTGCTTCCATTCAAAAATAAAACAGATTATTTTAATAAAGATTTTTCTAGATATAGTCAGTTATTAAAATGGTGCCATAGCGCTTCTCCTGAGGAAGTTAAAAAGTATTGTCTGCAAAAACTTAAAAAAAGGATTTTAGATAAAGATTTAAAATTTGGCCCAACACACTTAGAGTTGCTAGTAAGCGAACTTCCTACTATTGACATTTATAAAAAGTTTTTTACAAGTTACTCGCATGCATGTAGAGAAGTTGGAGTCACTCCAATGCTGCATAGAAAATTACCTGAAAGTTTTTTTGATGCAGCAGATTTTACTAATTTAGAAATAGTTATTGATACTAGGGAAAACCATCCTCTTCCGTTTGAAAAGACAAAAAAGTTTGCTTTAGACTTCGCGGATTATACTGCAAGTGGAAGTAAATATGATTATACTTTTGTTGAGAGGAAGAGTGAGAATGACTTTAAAGGGACTATGTCTCAAAATTTTAATAGATTTAGAAGAGAAATTTCTAGAGCAAAAGCAATGGATAGTTATGTATTTATCGTTGTTGACAGTGATATTAAAAAAATAAAAAAAACAAATCACTTTGCTCCTCATCAAGCAAACTTAAAATTTATTTTTCACAATATGAAGGCTTTATGCCACGAATTCCCAGAAACATGTCAATTTATTTTTTCTGGAAACAGAACAACATCAATGGATTTAATTCAAAGAATATTATATTTTGGAAGAAAAATTTGGTATTGTGACTTACAATATTATATAGACGCAAGAAATTATGGCCTGGCAAGAAGGAAATCAAAAACAGAGAAAAAGCAAATACCGAGGAATCAACGAGCGACTTCTTGATAAAGATTTAGGTTTTATTGATGAACGTGAAGCCAAATTATATCTTTATAACTTTTTAAGAGAAAATACAACTTTTGCCGCAGACTTATTAATGGGCATTAAGCTGTTTCCGTTTCAGCATATGTCTGTTAAAGCTATGTTTGAAACAGATTATTATATGGGGGTTTGGTCTCGTGGTATGTCTAAGTCTTTTACTACTGCAATTTTTGCTGCGCTAGATGCAGTTTTAAATCAAGGAGTTGAGATTGGGATTTTATCTAAATCATTTAGACAGGCAAAAATGATATTTAAAAAAATTGAAGACATTGCTGCAAAACCTGAAGCTGCTTTATTCGCTCAATGCATAACAAAAAAAAGCAAAAGTAATGATGAATGGTTAATGGAGATAGGCAGTTCAAGAATCAGAGCTCTACCTTTGGGTGATGGTGAAAAACTACGTGGATTTCGGTTTCATAGAATTATCATTGATGAGTTTTTATTAATGCCAGAAAGAATTTATAATGAAGTTATCGTGCCCTTTTTATCTGTGGTAGAAAATCCAACTCAACGCCAGGACTTACATAATTTAGAAACACAACTAATTAACGAAGGCAAACTAACTGAAGAAGAAAGGTATGTTTGGCCTAACAATAAGTTAATAGCACTTTCATCTGCCTCTTACAAATTTGAATATATGTATAAGTTATATACTCAATTTGAAAACCTTATATTTAATCAAGCTTCCACAGACACCGCCCATAGAACTATTATGCAATTTTCTTATGATTGTGCACCAAAACAATTATATGATCAAAATTTGTTGAATCAGGCTAAATCAACAATGAGTCAAAGTCAATTCGAGCGAGAGTTTGGTGCTAGGTTTACTGATGACAGTAGTGGATATTTTAAAATTTCTAAAATGGCAGAGTGCGTAATACCCGATGGAGAAAGCCCTTCTGTTGAAGTGGCTGGAGAAGCTGGAGCAGAATATTTAGTAGCTTTTGATCCTAGCTGGGCAGAAAGTGAAAGTTCGGATGATTTTGCTATACAAGTTTTTAAACTTAATAAAGAAAAACAATTAGGGACTGTCGTACACAGTTATGCTTTATCAGGTTCACCAATGAAAGATCATATAAGATACATGGCTTATATATTATTAAATTTTAACGTGGTAATGATAATTGGGGATTATGCTGGCGGCGTACAGTTTATAAGTGCGTGTAATGAAAGTGAAATTTTTAAAAAAGACAAACTAAACTTAGGAATAATTGATTGTGACTTTGAAAAGCCTGAGAATTATAATACTGATTTACAAAAAGCTAGAAACGACTATAATAAAAATGAAAATAAAATTTGTTATTTAAGAAAACCAACTAGTAATTGGATCCGTCAAGCTAATGAGCTTTTACAATCTAACTTTGATCACAAAAGAATATTTTTTGGCTCTAGAGCTATTGATGATTCTTATCAAATTCAAAAAAGAAAAAATATACCAATCGAAAGTTTAAGATATCTTAGGACTGGGGAGCTCAATGAAAAAATGAACAAGCAGGCAAAAATGATTGATTTTATAGAACATCAGTCTGACATGATCGAACTAACAAAAGTAGAATGTGCATTAATACAAATAACAACTACAAGCCAAGGAACTCAAACTTTTGATTTACCCTCCAACTTGAAACGACAGTCTGGGCGCGATAAAGCTAGAAAAGATAGCTATTCTTCTTTAGTATTAGGTAATTGGATGGTAAAAACATATTTTGATATTATGAACTTTAAACAAAAACAGGTTGTATCTACTTTCACTCCAATGTTTATTAATTAAAGTAACTTTTTAAACTTTTAAAAGTAACTTTGATAACTTTCGTGTAACTAAAACAAATGGCCTCAAAAAGAAAATATAATAAAAAGTCGGAATATTGGAGTAAGTTTTCTAAAAGCCAATCAATTGATGAAGCTTTAGCTACTAATCCATTGTTTCAAAACAGTACTTATACTCCTAGTTTAGAGGGAGATGCTTATTTTAATTCAGTTGCAAAAGCTTCGAGAGGTGGAGGAGCTTCCTATCAGGGAACACGAACAAGGTCAAATCGAATTCATAAAACTGTCCAAAGAGATAAATACACTAATATTCGGAGTGGCTTGCTACCTTTTGATTATGCAGTTAATGGTATAAATGTTAGGGACACTATAGAACTTTGTCAAAAAGCATATGCCAATGTTGCTATTTTTAGAAATGCTATTGATATTATGGCTGAGTTTGCTAATGCAGAAATTTTCTTAGATGGTGGAAGTAGAAAATCTAGAGACTTTATTGAAACATGGTTTAAGAGAATTAAACTGTGGAAATTAAGGGATCAATATTTTCGGGAATATTATAGATCTGGAAATATCTTTTTTTATAAAATTGACGCAAAGTTTAATACTGATGATTTTATAAAGATGACAAAAACTTATGGATCTGTTTCCGTCAATAAAATTCCAATTAAATATATTCTTTTGAATCCGTTTGACGTAGTAGCTCGCAGAACAACTGGGTTTGAAACAACTGGTGTATATGCAAAAGTTTTAAGTGAATATGAAATCGAAAGACTAAAAAATCCGAAGAACGATTATGATCAAGAAGTTTATGATGCCTTGCCTGATAATATTAAAAAGAATTTTAAAATGAATGGATATTCGCCTGACGGAGCTAAAATTGAATTAGAACCAGAAAGACTTAGATATTCATTTTATAAAAAGCAAGATTACGAACCTTTTGCTGTCCCATTTGGATTTTCTGTTTTAGAAGATATCAATATGAAGCTTGAGTTTAAAAAAATTGATCAAGCAATAGTTAGAACAATTGAAAACGTAATCTTACTTATTACTATGGGCAATGAGCCTACCAAAGGAGGAATAAACCACAATAACCTTGCTGCTATGCAAGAGCTATTTAGAAATGAAAGCGTGGGACGGGTTTTAGTTTCCGACTACACTACTAAAGCTGAATTTCTTATTCCTGATATGAACAAAGTTTTAGGATATGAAAAATATCGCATAGTAAATGAAGATATTAAAGAAGGTTTACAGAATATTATTGTTGGTAGCGAGAAATACAGCAATACAGCAGTAAAGGCAGAAATATTTTTAGAAAGATTAAAAGAATCAAGACAAGCATTTTTAAATGATTTCTTACAACCAGAAATAAAACAGCTTTGTAAAAACATGGGATTTAAAAACTACCCAACTGCTAGATTCAAAGAGGTAGACACTCAAGACGCAACTCAAACGCAAAGAGTCGCAACAAGACTTATGGAGTTAGGTTTGATAACTCCAGAACAAGGAATGGATGTAATAAATAAAGGCGTATTCCCTGAGGCTGAACAAATTGGCAAATCTCAAGATAAGTTTGTTGAACAGCGTAAAAAAGGATATTATAATCCAATTGTTGGCGGAGTTCCAATGTTAGAAGATAATCCAACTGACTCTAAACCTCAACAATCGGCTCAAGGGCCTCAAAAAGTTCCTGGAACACCTGGAAGGCCTAGCGGAACAAAAGACATTCCACAAGAAGTTGCTAGAGCAAACATATCAACAGAAAACATTGCTGAGATCATAAAGGCTTCAGAAAATTTAGAAAACTTTTCACGTAAAGCTGCAAGAAAGCATTTTAAAATAAAGAGATTAAGCAAAAGTCAAAATACGATGATTAACGATTTGTGTAAAAAAGTTGTAATTGCTAAGAAAATTGACGATTGGGAGTCTGCTGCTGAAGCATGCATTAAAGATAATAAAAATATTCTAAAGCTAGATCTGCCAAAAGAAATTGAAGAAGCGGGCGAACTTCATAAACTCACTGACTACACAGCAGCAATAGTTTATCACTCAGAAAACTTCTCAAATTGATAATAAGCGTGTAACACTTTTTGTAGTTTCAACACTTTATCAATAAAATAAAATGGGTTCAAAATATAAATACACAACTTCTTTTTCGCAGCCAATTATTGCATCTGCAGATATTGATCAAAAAAATATTAAAATTTCTAAAGCTTCAATGGACGATTTGAAGACTTTAATGCCTGAGTCTATTAATCTAGATAAAAATATAGATTTAGTAGGCGTTGCATTTAATGCTGCAGTAGTAAACACATTTAATAAAAATCATGATGGAATATCCACTGATACCGCGCTTGCGGTAAAAGACTATTTCGTTCATAAACCAACTAACATTGAGCATAAAAAGCAGAGGATAGTGGGACATATAGTTTCAGCTGGCTTTTCAAGCTATGGAGATAGTGAAATTTTAAAAGATGAAGATCTGGCGGGTTACGAAGATCCATTTAATATTGCACTTGGAGCAGTTGTTTATAGAATGGTTGACAAAAAATTTGCTCAATTGTTAAATGAGTCAGCAGATCCAGAAAGCCCACTTCATAATCAAGTTTCTGCTAGTTGGGAGATTGGATTTAACGATTATCAAATTGCTGTTGGCAGCGAAAACTTATCAGAAGCTGAAATTGTTACTGATGAAAAACAAATCAAAGAGCTTTCTCAATACTTAAAAGCTGCCGAAGGAAATGGAACAATGAAGGACGGCACGCTTGTTAGAAGACTTGTTGTTGGCGACGTTTATCCGCTTGGTATTGGGTTCACCGCGAATCCTGCTGCTGACGTTGAAGGGGTAGTATTAACAGACACGGGTGATGATTTTGAGATATCAGATCGAAGAGATTCATCAGTTAACATAGACGACCGTTCAGAAAGAATATTAAAAAATATTTTAAATTTTAAAAATAAAATTTCACAAAGTGAAAAAAACACTGTAAAATCTGAGAGAGAGAGTAATCCTAGCATTATGAATACTAACCAATTAGTTCAAGAAATTAAATCTGTGCTCGATGAAAAGCTTTCTTCTGAAAAGATGTCGAAAGACACTTTCGCTGAGGAGTCAGTTGCCTCGATTTCTAGTCTCGTGAATCAAGCGATTCGCGAAAAGAATGAAGAATACAAGCAACAACTTTCAAGCGCAAAAGAAGAAAAAGCTAACGTCGAGGCTCAGCACCAAGAGCTTTCTGCTTCCGTTGAAGAAATGAAACAGAAGCTGGAAGCGGCTGAAGACAAGATTCGTCAGTTCGAAGAAGACACCCAGCGCCAAGAGGCGTTGGCTCGTTTTAACGCTCGCATGGAAGCTGTTGAGCAAGATTATGAACTGAGTGAGGCCGATTTGAAGATCGTCGCATCTGAAGTCAAAGAATTAGACTTAGCAGATGAGGCTTTCGCTTCTTATCGGGAGAAGTTAGCCATAGTTTTTGCTCATAAAGATAAAGAGCACATTCAGGCTGAAAAAGAAAAATTCGACCATGCTGTTTCAGAAGCGGTAGAAAAACGTGTCACTGACATGAAAGAAACCAAAGCTTCTACTGAGCCAGCGGTAGTCGAGGAAAAAGTTAATTTAGAAGAGGTTTTGGAAGATGCGGAACAGGTCACACCTGAAATTTCCAATACTAATGAAGCTTCTTCGGGCGAAACGGAAACCCTGCGAACTAAGTTCCAGTCTGCGTTTAGCAAAGAAAACATCAACATCACATACTAATCAAGCATTATGTCAAATAGACTATTACCATTCAGGCAATACGACGAAAACGATGTTATCAACTTGTTCGCTAATGCAGCGGTTGATTCAAAACCCAGCACAAACGGCAACGGTAGCGCGGGAGTTTTCGTATCGATAAATGAGGGGGACTTCAGTAATGACCCCGTCAAATACACTGATCATGATGGCGGTTACGCTACTTATGATCATACTAAGAACCAATATCCAGTTGTTCCAATGTCAGTTACCGCATCAGCGGTTGGCTCGATTGCGGGCAAAGTTATTGGTGTTACATTGAAGCAAACACTTACTCAAGACGAGAATGAAGAGAAACTTCTCTACAATCCAGTCAAGAGAGATGAACTTCAAGCTGTTCTCTCTGGTCAGGCAGTTCCTGTCGCCACGAGAGGTATTTTTACTTTAACAAGTGATGCATTTGATACTGCAGCTAATGGCACAAACTCTTGTGTTCCAGGAACCGCTGCGGTTATCTCTCCAGAAACCGCTGGTAAAGTGAGTGGAATTGATTTCGATTCTCTTTTCACTTTTGAGGGTGTTCTTGGAAACAACGTTCCAACTGGTGTTAACTTTGTTACCCAAGGCGGAACTATCATTAAGTACACTCCTAACCACGTTGTTGGTACATGGATTGGTACAGGTGATAGAGAGTCTGTTGGTCCAGTTACAGATGCACATGCAGGATTCTATTCTGTACTTAAGTTAAACCTCTAATCTTAGAAACCATAATATAGGAATCAAGAAAATGAATATTACCTTAAAAAGAACTCAAGAACAAATTGAGCTGATTCAGGCAATGGGCTCTAAGAATAGAGACACTGCTTATGAAGCTCAAGTAGCTCTGGCCGAATTTATCGGTCCAGTAATCAATGAAGTCGTAAGTAATGCTCCTACGTTGAGCAATTTATTTACTCCACTTCAGTATAACGCTGATGACAATCCTAGTATCCCACTAGATGTCTACTATGATATATCCGATGAGGATTATATAAATGTTTACAGCACTAACTCACCAGGCGGTCTTCCTACTAACCAGGTAACTCCTACTCACAGTGAATTAAAGCTAATGACTTACAAGCTTGACACAGCTATTTCTTTCGATAAGAAATACGCTTCTCGTTCAAGATTGGACGTTGTGAGCAAGTCTTTCACTCGTGCTGCACAGGAAATCTTGTTAAAACAGGAAAGAACTTCTGGCAACTTATTGCTTGGAGCTCTAGCTAGTGCCACGACAACTGTCAACGGCGCTACTAAGAAGCATACAATTCAGGCTAATCAGGCAAATAGATTTTTGCTAGATGACTTGAATGCTATGATGACTCTAGCCAAAAGGATTCGTCCTTCTTGGGCTGGTGGAACTCCTGTAGCTGGAAGTGCTGGCCTCACAGACATCATCGTTTCTCCAGAAACTGTTGAAGATCTTCGTGAGATGGCATACAACCCAATCAATACTAGAGAGGCTGATGGTACAGCCGCTGGTGCTCAGCAGGGTCTTGCAGCCCCTGACTCACTGCGTGCTGGTATGTACACAAGTGCTGGAATTCCTGAGTTCTATGGCGTTAGCGTCATGGAAATTCACGAGTTGGGTCCAAACAGTAAGTTCCAAAAGATCTTCAATGTGCTTGATAGCTCTAGCATCGACAATAACCCAAATGGTGGGCGTTCTGCTCAGACAGTTGGTGATGACGATGATCTAGTTCTCGGTATTGACCGTAGTCGTGACGCATTCGTGCGCGCAATCGCGGTTGATCAGGAAACTGGTTCTGAGTTTAATCTAGTTGCTGATGATCAGTACAGCGTCCGTCAAGCTAAAGTTGGCTGGTTCGGCTCTATCGAAGAAGGTAGAGTTGTTCTAGATGACAGAGCAATTGTGGCTGTTGCAGTCGAAAGATAATCAACGCTTACTTTGTTGTTTTACAGACCCACTCCTTCGGGAGTGGGTTTTTTTATTTCTATTTTAAAGGTTAAAAGTGTAACTCTCAATAGAATTTAAAGGTCTAAGGCATAATATAATATTATCATGAAAAAGATACCAAAAGCAAAAAGAGTTGGTCCAAAAGGCGCTAAGAAAGCTACTGCAGCAAAAAAACAAAGTAATCTCGATAATTTGAATTTAGCAGACGGTAAAATGGATGTTGATAAAGTTAGAGAGTTAGAAGAGATACTTGGCGTAGATCAAATGAATATCTTTAGAACTAATGATCTTGAAGTATTCAAAGAAAATCTAGACGAAATGACTTTAACTGATTTACAAACTTTAGCGGCAGAAGCTGGTGTTTTTCCTGGGGGTAATAAAATGGCCCTAAAGAATAGAATAAAAAAAGAGTTTGTTAGTCAAACAAAAGGTAGCAGACTAGCCTCTGGATCACAAAAGCCTATTCTTAAACCAGAAGATCCTAGGTTTGATCAACTTAAAAAATTAATGACCGAGGGTCTATAACGTGAATAACGATTTCGAGATTTTGGCTAATACTGTGTTTGTCAATGAATTTGACAGCGATACAGACATGGCAACCCTTAGCCAAATATCTGGCTGGTTTGAAAATAACATTGGAGAATTAAACACTGTACTATTTACTTCTTTTAGCGGTTCTGGGGTTGACAGCACTGATGAAGTTAGAATCGTGCCTTCTGGAGCATTTAGTACAGAAGAAAGTGGAATTTTTAAACAGCTATACTTAAAGCACTTCTATAGAAAAAAAGCTAGAAATGTTTTAAAAGCAATTGATAGTAGTGCTGATTTCATAACCTTGCGTGAAGGAGACTCAGTTATCACTCGTACAAATAAAAACGAAATAGCTAAAACTTATCGAGGTTTCGCCAAAGATGCGGAAGAAGAGTTACAGAATTTAGTTTATGCTTATAACTTTTATCAAGCTAAGCCTCGTCAAGTTGCTGGTAACGAAGTAAGGTCTGTGCCTGTTACTGGTCAAGGAGATAATATTATTTAATCTCCAACTGCCGCCGCAAGGCCACTAAATAACAAACCCCTCTCAGGATTGCATTCGAAGGAGAAAGTGGCTTCAAAGGTCATTTCTGAGCCAATAGACTGTGATATAGACTGTGATTCAATCTTAGCTCCTTGTATTTTAGCAGAAACTGTATGAGTTTTGTCTGCTGAAGAGTCAGAAGTGTTAAATCTTATCTCCATTTGATAAGCATCATCATGCGAAAATATTTTGTCAGTTACGCCAGATAATGGCGTGTTTGCTATAGCTGAAATATCTAAAGTTCCTAATGACGGATACTCCACCCTTCTATCATAAACATATTCAGAACCCAAGCCATATAAATCAGTTCTATTAACGGGAACATTAATCGACACACTTTGTACATGCATTTGAGTTTCGCCGCTTAAGTTGATACCGCCAATATTTGGATTAGCTAAAAATAAATCTATATCTCCTGGGAGTAGATAGTGAGTTTGGCTACTGTTATATACTCCTCCATCATCAATAGTACCTTGTTTGACTACATATCCATATTCGTCAAAGCTATCTGCAAGCGTACCGTTTTCTCTATTTACTGCAGGAATAAGCCCAGATGCGAAAATATTACTACTTGCGTCTTGTTGATATGTACCGCTAGGCTGATCAAACCTGACATTGCTTGCAGAGTAATCGACTGTAACAGCTGGAAAATTTCCTACACTCGCGTCTATTGTATAACTATTTAAATAACAATTCCCAAAACTAAGAACATTTAAATTACTATATCCGCTTTGTAAATTAAAATCTTGTTCAGCTTTTTCTGTAATAAATAAGAAAAAGTTTCTATCGTCGTTTCCTGTGACTCCACTTAAAAATGAAGTATCTCCTGCTACGTTAAGCCCTAAAGTTTTTTCGTTTCTGCCATCTGTTAGATTGTATGAAAATCCTAAAGACACGTTAGGTTGAGATATAGGCTGTCTTACAGCAAGTTTATTTCCTATTCTTGAGCCACCTATTTGTTTTACTTCTGCTCTTGTGATTCCTATGTCAAAACTTGCAGTAGTAACAGTATTTATTGAAGTGAGCTTGGATGAGCCGTCTGCGCCACTATGAACTTGATAAGCTGGAGATGGACCAGTTAACAGCCCTACGTTGTTGTATATAATCCTGTTTTTACTCATGCCTATATATAAAATTACACCACAATTAAAAATCGTGGTGTAAGTTTGTTCCTAATATTTTATTAAAAGGTTTTATTAATCAATAGACCTAAGATCATTTGGTAATTGAGATCCAGAAATAAATAATCCATTAACTGCATCATCTGGCCCACCAACTGTGGCGCTAAATGTCAAATCAACAGATTTATTATCTCCAATACTAGAGCTGAAAGACTCACTTTCAAGCGTACAATTTTTTAGTATGTATCTTAGCTGAGCATCACCTGCAGCGGCTCCACCAGCGGCTGGGGCTTTCATCACGATTTCTATATCAGATTTTGTGTTATCATACAGCTCATTAAATAAATTACCAGCTTTAAGATCTGCGGCAATTGCGGAAAAGCTACATGATACTTGCACTGGGAAATCAACTTCTCTTGCAAAACCAAAAGAGTTGCCTAATCTTTGTAATACGCTTCTTCCTAATGGCAAGTCAATACTAAAGCTTTGAATATGCGCTGAAGTTTTGCCGCCAGCGTCAGCCATATTAGCCAAAAGACCAGTAGCTCCACCGTCTGTGAGGTTGATTTCTATGTCGCCTGGCCTTAGTATTTCACCAACATTGTCTCTTGTAGCAGCGTCAGTTTTGGGGCCTGTGATTGGCGCAGGCAATGTAAATAAAGCAGCTCCTTGCGTTCCATCAGTGGGATTAATCGCAGGTGTTAGCATTCCAGTACCAGCAGTTTGAGCTGTAATATTTAAACCTTCAACAGAAACACTTGCGCTTGGAAGTGAGCCAACCGCAGCACTAACGCTGTAATTTGTTATATATCCATTACCAATAGAAACAACCGTACTAGTACTGTCGGATTGTAGTGAAGATTCGTTCGCGTCACGACCTTCTTTTACAGTTAGGATGTGGTAATTTCTTCCAGATATATTTGATAAAAGTCCAGAAATAGCAGATGTAGTTGGGGTAGCTTTGCCTTGGGGTTCGCATGAGATACCCAATTTGTCTTCATTTAAGCCGTTTGTAACTAAGTATGTAAAATCAAGCCCAACAGTTGGAGCGTCGATAACAGCAGTATCAATACGTGCTAGATTACCGAATTGATTTACATCTGTTCTATTAATCGCAAAGTTATAGTTTGCGCTTTGTACTCGATGAATTTGATGGAAGTGTCCTGAAGCCAACTGTGAACTATCTGCGTCATCCGCGAAACCCCCATCTGGGTGGTGAGTTCCGTTCACAATATCCAGGGTTTGATTTCCTGAATTTTGAGAAGTCACAAAAAGCGCTTCACTTTGATAAATTACTCTGTTTCTTGCCATGATATTTTATAAGGTTTAAGGTTATTGTTGTTTACAGTATTTTGTTGTTAATGTGAAATTTTTTTTAAATTTTAAAGTCAAAAGTTAACTTTATACTTTAGATTACACTTATTATCCGCGAGGGTTACGGTATTTATGAATTTCAAAATCAATAAATGCAATAAAAACATTAGGATTTACTTTCTTTTTCACTCGATCACTCAACTTTGATACAAAAACATCTTCAATATGAAACAAGTCTGAAGTGTTATCGTTTTCTATTTGATTGTAGCTATATCCTGTTGGATAAGTTGCAGTTTTTATATCTCCAAATTCTGTCACTGGAAAATCTTCAAATTCGACTTGTGAGAAAGACCTCTTTCGTGAGTCTGCAGCAAGAGAGCATACACAATCCAAGCAGTATAGGTCGCTAGTCATAACAACAGCTTTAACATTTGTTTTTGTAATATCTTGCCCTCCAAAAGATAAAGGCTCGTTTTGTATACTCTCTGAAGTAACGAACACAGCTGGTAAGACTTGATCATACGGAGATACTCCAGAAGTTTCCAAATTACCGAATCTGTCATTTGTTTTAAACTTATTTTCAATAACCAAATCTTCTTCTGTTTGGTTAGTTAGATAAACATTAAAATCTTTTACTCCAAATCCTCCGCTTAGCGATAATGAATTTCCTGGTAAATTTCCTGCGCTGTCTCCTGAAAAGAATACTCTACCATTTTCATAATCTATCGTCAATCCACTTTCTCCTCTGGTTAAATGAAATGCGCCGCCATCTTCTCTTTCTCCGCTAACTCTATCAACAACAATTGGTCCTTCTGAGCCTTGTCCATTGTCATACGCTCCTGTATGCAATCCACTATCAAATATAAATTGTTTATATGGAGAAGAATAAACGTTGTACGAACTATCAAGTCTATCGTCAACCATGTTAAAAAATATACCCGTTTTATTATTGTAAGCTTCTCCGTATTTTTGGAGATAATTGTCAAACCAAAGGAAAAAGCTTGTGGTTAATGTGTGTTGAAATTGCGGCTTCATAAAGATAATTTTTCTATTTTTTTAATAAAGTTATTTAATATTTTTGAAATATATGCAGTATTTTTAAATCTTCCAGACTTCACTGAGTTGTCTGCTTGTATACCTCCTCCTGATCGGCTAGCTTCACTTTCTATGTTTAAATATTTTCCTAATCCAGATAATCCAGACTCTATACCTTTAAGCCAACTTCTTCCAGTAGCCCAAGGAAGAGGAGTTGCGTCAAAGAGTTCTTCTTTCGATGGGTATACAACTTTAAAATCGATAACTGCCCCTTTTATTCTTACGAAAACTAAATCAGAAGACTTAAGCATGCTTCTTACGACATCAACAGGTTCGTCATTCTCATGAAAACCAATAAAACCAAACAAGCTGCCTTCGCCAACAAATGAACTTGGGTTTGCCGCAGTTTTCATTTCGAGCTCTCGGGTTACAGGGTGACTATTAAATTCAGCAAGCATTTCATCTTTAGCTTCGTCAAACTGTTTTGACAGTCTGGGCTCTACGTTGGGTTTGATAAATTTGCCAGTTTGATTTGCTACAATATCAACCGCTCCTTTGGGTACTACAACTCTCATTATTCGTCAATTGGTTTTAAATAATAAGTATAGTACCTTGAGTCAAAAAGCCCGTGAGGTGTATAATCACTAAAAATTGTAAATCTTCTATCATCTAACTGAATACGCTTTGCATCTTTAAGATAGTCATGCGCATCACCAGAAACCTTTAATCTTACGCTTCCAGCAGGAATTTTTATTTTTAACTGAGAATCTAACTGAGAATCTGAAAAATATTCTTCATCTTGTCTTAGATATTGAACTCTAGCTTTGTATGTACCAGACTGAGTTTCATATACCAAACTAGTACTTGATCCAGCGGTTCCATACACAGAGTTAAATTGAGAATTTGGCGAAGTAACTGTCTTTTTAGCTTCCTTGATTATTTGCACATCTCTAGCAAACGTATCATGAAGATCATCCATCGCCTCATTCATGGTTGTTTTTTCTGCATTTGTTAGTAGGCTAGCCATGTTTTTCTTTACACTTTTTATTGTTTTTTGTGTAAAGATATTTAGGTTTAAGGTTAAAATATGGACGCAAAAGGAATACTTGGCGATTATTACGGTCGTAATACTAAGCGACTCTTCAAAACTTTTTTAATTCTTCTTGAAGATTTAAAAATAGAACATGACATACATTTTTGTAAACTTCGCAAAAATTTACCCCAACATAAAGAATTACTAGAGCAAGGAGATTACTTTGACGAAAAGAAAATGCAGTATCTTCGTAAAAAAGTTCTAGACATGGGTAATGAAAATATAAGAAGCAATGATGATGACTTAGAAAAGTTTACAATAGAATTTGAATTTAAAAAATAAAAAAATATTATAAGAAGGCATGAAAGAAATATACAGCTTTTCCATAGATTTGGAAACAATAACAACGCAGGAAGTCGAAAAAGTCATTACTGACAAAGAGACTGGCAAAAAAGAAAAAGTCAAGGTCGAAGAAGAAATCACATCGACAGAACCTGTACGCGTTATCTTAAAAGAACCAAATCGAAGGCAAGTAGAAGAAGCTGACATGGAGTACAGCATTGAAATGAGTCAATGTGTCAAGCGAGGAATATTGACAAAAGCTATGCTTGCCAATAAATATACTGACACTGGCGGATTGATTGCACAAGAAGACGCAAAGAATATTGGTAAAATGTATGGTCAACTTGCAGAAGTTCAATCAGAATACACAAGACTTTCTACTAAAACTGGCAAAAAAACAAAACAAGACGAAGAAAAGATTTCAGAGTTACTTGCTGATGTTGGCACTTTAAGAAAACAGATTATTGATACAGAAACCGCTTACTCTTCATTGTTTAATCATACCGCTGACACAAAAGCTCAAAATAGAGTTATCATGTGGTATGTTTTAAATTTAACACATGTCATCCGTGGAGAAAAAGGAGAAATGAAACCTTTTTTCACAGGCGAAACTTACGAAGAAAAAGAAAATCACTACTACGAGCTTGATGAAAAAAATGATCCACTATATAATATTATACAAGGTAAAATCGCAACATTTATGAGTTATTGGTATTTTGCAAGTGCAGTAACAAAAGAGGATTTTGATCAGCTTAATAAAGATATTGAATCTGGAGCAGCTTAATGCATGTCCACTTTAAAACAATCAATCTTAAAAAGAATACTGAGAGATGTCACTCGCGGCTTCAGCGTAACTAGCTATAAAGAAAAAAGAATTTATGTAAAACATCTTGGTCTTATAGATCAAGTTGATATTGATGATTATCGCGAAGAACATTATGAGCGAGCAGAAAAACGAGGAGTACCTACTGAAAAAGAAGCTCTTGAGATTTTAATTGGAAATGGCGATTGGACAAAAGAAGAAGAAAAAGAAATAGAAACTAAGACTAAGTTTATTGAGCAACTAATTGAAAATAAATCTGGCATGTATTTGCAGAGCCAGTTAGACAGTCAAGAAAAAATAATTGAAGAAGAACGTAAAAATCTTACACAAACAATAAATATACGTCACTCTTTACTTGGAAATACTTGTGAACAATACGCAGATAAAAGATGTATTGATTTGTACGTTATAAAAAGTTTTTTTACTGATAGAGAATTTCAAAAGCCAGTATTTACTCAAGAATACTTTGATGATTTAACTCAAAGCGAACTGACTATAATTACTAATGTTTATGACAGTATATTTGCTACTTTCACAGAAGAAAATTTTCAAAAATTAGTTATTGAAGATTTTTATTCTACTTATTTGCACGCTTGCGAACAACCAATTGATTTTTTCGGAATTGCGACATTAGAGTTAACTCACTACCAATTAAGGCTTTATTCATATACAACTTTATTTAAAAACATATTTACTTCTGGAGAAGAGATACCTTTTCAAATACGTAAAAACCCTCAAAAAATACTTGATTGGGCTAGAAATCCAAAAGGACGAGAAAAAGCTAAAGAAGTTATGGAAAAAGCAAATGAAGGTGGCGCAGGTTTATTTGGCGCGACCCAAGAAGACTTGGATCAACTAGGTATAGAAACTAAAGGAGCAGGAACTGTATCCTTAGAAGATGCTGCAAAGAAAAAGGGTGGAACATTAAATATGAAGGATCTTATGGAATTAAGCGGAATGGGTTAATTTTTTGGTGTAATTGGATATAAGGACAATTGTACCAATGGCTAGAGCAATAGAAGTACCAGTAGTAGTTAAAAGAGGAACGCTTGCAAGATCGATTGAAGGCGAGGCAAGTACAGCGTTTCGTAAGTTGGGGGCATCATCGGGATCTGTCGCGCCATTAGGTAGAATGTTCGGAAAAATTACTGCGGATGCCGACGAATTCACAAAATCTATTGAAGCTTCTAATGCTCGTGTTCTTGCATTTGGTGCTAGTGTCGCAGTTATAAATGGAGTCGCAAATGCCTTTAAACAACTGGTTGCGGTAACCGTTAATGTAGAAAAGTCATTAACTGACATTAATGTTGTTTTAAATGCTAACCAAAGTCAATTATCAAAATTTGGTGACGGACTATTTAAAGTCGCAAAAAATACAGCGCAAAGTTTTGACGTTGTGGCTGAAGCTGCAACAGAATTTGCTCGTCAAGGTTTAAGTCTTGACGAAACACTAAAGCGTACAAATGATGCTCTTATCCTCACGCGATTAACTGGATTAAAAGCCGCAGACTCTGTTAAAGGTTTGACTGCTGCTACAAACGGCTTTGCAAAAGCTGGACTTACTACTACTCAAATTATCAATAAACTAGCTGCAGTTGATGTTAAGTTTGCTGTTAGTGCAGATGATTTGATTGCTGCTTTGAGTCGAACTGGTGCAGTAGCTCAAGATGCTGGCATGAGTATGGACGAATTAATCGGCATGGTCACAGCCGCACAACAAGTAACTGCACGTGGTGGCCCTGTAATTGGTAACGCATTCAAAACAATTTTTACAAGAGTACAAAGACCAGAAACATTAAAAACTTTAAGAGAGTTAAAAATTGCTGTTGAGGATACTTCTGGCGCTGCTTTGCCAGCTAGTAAAGTTTTACAAAATTTAGCTACTTCTTATGACGGTTTATCTCGTTCTGCAAAAGATGCTGTAAACCAGC
>TARA_R110000824_G_scaffold57546_1_pt1 | contig 19816 bp, 11 predicted proteins | sample TARA_R110000824 | Tara Oceans TARA_R110000824 (sample SAMEA4397747) | marine metagenome | biome: Polar Biome; feature: [MES] marine water layer (ENVO:01000295) within the mesopelagic zone...; material: water (ENVO:00002006), including particulate matter (ENVO:01000060) such as......
AAGACCATTGCCGATGGTCAAATTACAGTTTCTGGCTTTGCTGGTGGTCGAGGCACCGCCGTCACACAAGCGGATAATTGCCTTTGGTGGAAAGACAGAGCTGTCAGAACAGATAATATAGCAGGCTTGAGTTCTTCTGTTAATAATGTCGACGAAGATAGAGAAACAATTAGAAGAATAACTACAACTTCGCGAGCTTCAGGCTCTGGAGCAAGCTATGTGATTAGGAACTTAACAAAGCCGTTTAAGATCTCAATCAATCATGATCTTATTATCCATGGAGGCCACAATTATCCTTCTGTTAAAAACTATGAATTTTATAAAGCTTGGCTAGCTACTGGATCAAGTAATTATTTTGAAATAACCTCGAGCGATTTTGTTAATCGTTATTGTTCTGATGACGAAGCGATTACTAAAATTAAAAAAGTAGAACAATCTTATACGGTTAAAACTCCGGATGGTTTTGTTGGAAAAGGAGATGTAATTACACCGTTTAGCCTTTATAGTTCCTCAGTTGGGACTGGATCAGTTGAAGATCATATAACAAATATTCTTCATGACGGTTATGGACATTCTGCGGAAGTGCCAATGCAGGGCCCATTTACGGAAAAATATGTTGGTGGTATGCCTCATAGACACGTGTTTTTTCCAACATCTTCTATTACACCCAATGATCCATTACGAAGTGAGGCATGGAAAGTAGAATTAAAAAATTATAGCGATGTTGGAAACCCCACACAGATCAGGTTTGTTGAAGTAGATGCTCATCGTCCCAAATCTTATATTTCACGCGATGGGTTAGCCAAAAGACCGGTAAATATTAGAAACATTCTTCAACAAACCGGATCCAATGAACACCTTGCAACAATAATTGGTAACTATGAAAAAAACTATCAGGTTGTGCAAACATCTGGCCGATCTGTGAATCCTAGATATTTTGTTGAAACTAATGGCTTATTGTCCGCAACAGTAGAAACTAGTATTTTTTCTGGTGTTATTGATTATGCATTGCCGGATCGAGGCCGGCACTCTTCTATTATTGTGGAGAAATTTTCAGCACCAGGCGGCCCTGAAGTTATGTCTAGAGGATTTTTAGATCCTGTTGCGGAAGAATTTTCAGTATATAATAATTTAAACAATAGAAATCTTGTTGTAAGACAACCTCTACAGGCTGTATTAACCAGACATATGGGTAAATTTGGTTATGATAGTTTGATTGGAAATCCCTTTGCTGCTACTCCAGTGCTTAGCGCATCTTATCATAAAATTCCAAGAAACGCTGCTTATAAAATTGTATACAGCGGCGCTTTGGGTACTGATAGAATCGGCACAGCATCGTCATATGATAATTGGTATGTTCAGCGCCCAATCCCGAGAAGCGATCTTCAATATCAATGGATTACCGCTTCTATATTATATGTCACTGGTGTTACTGTCGATCCAATACAAGTTAAAAGGTTGGACGGAAATGCAGAGTTGCTTACCTCTTCAGTAGCATTTGGATATCAAAAATCAAATTATACACGTGTCTCTTCTTCATATTATGGGACATGGGATGCTTCAACTGACCTTGTGTTTGCTTCTGCTAGTGATTATGGATCCCGTCGCGACGGCGCAACTCGAGAATTCGGCTCAACATACCATCAAAGGTCATCTAATGAGTTTATGCCTACTGATTTTGTTGGCTTAAATTATCACATTGTTGAACCTATTACTGAGAGCTTAAATCATTTAGGATATCCAATTGACCAGCTAGCGCCACAAGGCCAATTGAGAACTATAGGAATAGCAGCTGGGGAGTTTATAACTGATGGCCCGTCGACCAATCCTGCAACTCCAACACCGCAGGAAGGCACATCATCTCTTTTCAATGCCCTCATACTTAACAGAAATGGGCCTTATCATTATCCATCTTGGAAACAAATTAGAACTGGTGAACATCCAGTTGCAAGACACCAAAGAAATAACAATCTGTTAGATTTTGTTGTCGACCGACCCCAGGAAGTTTTTGTGGATCCATTATATCCAGATAATTGGACTAATCCAATTGGCGAAGAACCTTCTGGTCATCCATCAAACCCATACGCGGTGGGGATTGGAGAGTTAAATCAATCTTCAAGTAATAAAGAATCATACAAATCTGTCTTTGAAGACAAAAGGGTTAAATACAAGATAACACCGGTTACAAATAAATATAAACCCATGACACACCATCTTGAACAAAAATCATATGAACAGCAGAAAATGGTGCAAGTTTCGTTAAGACATACGTATGGGAATAATTTAAATTATTGGCCAATTAGCGGAGGTGTGTTAGATTTTCAATTAGGAATTAAAAGAGATCCGGATCAAGTATTATATGATGAAATAACTGATGAGGTTAAGACCTTTTTCTACGCGCCATCTCCTGGTGCCGGCGGCGGCATAGGCCCGCTGAAGCTTCAATATGGCACCAAGGGTTCTTCCCGTCTCAAAAATTTGTCTTATAGGGAAGTCATATTTCCACGCGAAGAACATGCTTACTTAGGAAAAGTTCGTGGAAGACAACATTATACAGAGAGTTCAGGTTATGGTTCAGAAAGTTATGATCGAACACATGGTGAACATAGAACGTTCTGGAGAGCCAATAGAGCAGATAGACGCAGAACAGATGTGAGCACCAACAGCCCGGGCCATGGAAACGCCCCGCCTTCAGGCGCCATTAATTCAATGGGTACCCGAATTGATGAGCAAATATTAACAAACTGGACTATCGCCCAGATTTTTGGGGTCGGAACGGACCACACGCCAGATGCAAAATTAGCAGCGCATCCAGCTTGCTTGAGAAGTAACGCTCGCCGTGAATGGAATCCAAGTTATTTGAGTATGTGGCCATTAGATACACAAGAAAGCGGATCTGATGATCACAAATATAAAGGATCAGGTTTTCTATGTGGTGAATTATATTCAAACCCATATATGACAATGACAGGTTCAAATTACGCCGCCGCCCAGAGTTCATTAGGCGGTACTATGACACATATTCCTACAGCTTCGCAAACATTTTTCTTTCCAAATTTTTGGATTCATAATAGGGTCTATAATTCATGGGGACTAGATGAGCCATATCATTGTACGATTGGTGAAGTACAAATGGTTGCTAGCATGGATATCGGCGCCGACCCGGATACCGCCGTTTCCGGCGCCATGTTCAAACCGCAATACAGCGCCAGTGCTTATTCAGGTAAAACTCCGATGTTTGATTCATATGATGACTGGGCAGCCGATGTAAGGGCAATGGGGCAAGGATATTCTATTGTTCCGGAATTTAGAATTTCCGATCATATGGAATATTATATAGATAATAGTTTTAAACCGGTAATAAATAACAAATTTTTATCTTTGGATGGAGGGGTGTTCACTTCAAGTGCCGACACTGAAGATGGAGACAGTATTAATTCATTTTATAGAACTTATTCTCATTCTGATTTTCTCAAATTTGTAGATATTATTAAAGATGATTATATCGGCTCGCCAGAATCTCCGGAGACAAATAAAGGTGTGCATGGATCTTTTACTTTAAGATGCAAAGCGATTAAAAAATTGCTACCATATAATGGCTTTTATCCTGTGAATCGATGTATTCAGCTGGGTTCTTTGTTTTCTCAGTCCTATGCGCCGCATTTAAATGTTATAGACGGGGACACATATGTACATAAAAATGAACAAATACAATCCATATTGCAGCCAACTTTTGCGCCTGGCATCATGTATAACACAATTAAATCAGCTATAGCTGTTGATTGGCCAGGTTACACCGGATCAATGCCTTCCGCGAAAGGATTCGCCCGGGCAGCCTGGCTGACTCAAACAGCCAGCGCCGCCGAGACAGAAGTTTATCATAACGTAAGATATCCATTCGAAACGATTATTGAGCCTCATAAATACTTTCCAGATGTAGGTGACGACACAGCCGAAACTAAAGGCACTCTTGATAAAAGAATAATCATGATCTCGCCGCCTTTTGAAAAAACCGGCAGCGCCATCACACCTAAATATACTCTTTATTCTGGAGAATATAAATCAAATTATAGCATGGCTGCTAACAATTTTTTTGGTGAAATTCCTAGATTTTTCTTGGAGGATGGCAAGTTTCAATCTTTCAAGTCTAAAACTGGATTATTTGAATTGTTATCCGGCACAACATATTTTATGGATGTCACTCTTAATAAATCACAAAAATCAGATCGTCAAGAAGACTTGATTATATATGAAGGTCCAGATTTTGCTTTTACCGCGTCTCACTATGATCCGATCTACGACGAAGAGTTTGACACAGCGCAGTTTCTTGGTTGGAATTCAGCTTTTCCCTCTGGTTCAGCCAGAGGCATTCATTTCGGACCACCTTGTCAAGTAAGCAACTTATCCCTGTACAGAGCCATGAACTGGCAAGATCCGGGCTTTGCCCCTTATACTCCTCCATATTTTTATGGCAAGTCTGTTGCTAGAGTGCAGTTTTCTCCTCATAAACATCAAGATCTTCTATCGGCACGTGATTTGGGGGCCAAACATGGAGAATATGGGTCATTTACTATTGATGAAATTATTAACGGAGCTAGAACTGAAACGATATATGATCCCAATGATTCAGAAGCTTGGAATTTGCTTAAAAATTATGGAGCAGTCCATCCGGATGGAAATGAGACTGCTGGAAAGAGGAGATTATATGGTAATGTTGCAGACGCTGCACAGGAGGATAGATCGCTCCTGGGTGGCAGCAACGCCGAAAGGGCATACCTAGGCAGAACCGGCCATGAAAGCTTAGCATACAAAAGTAGAATGAGGCTTGACGCCTCAATTAAACTTTTTGGCAAAATATTTGAACCAGAAATTACGTGGGAACCTGAAGTCAGCCCACAGGGCGTGCCTAAATGGAAGCCAGGCGGCATTACATACAAAAAATCTGAGGGAGCATATAATTCTTGGGTTATCTCACCCAAATTTGAAACTCCAGTATTAAATTTTTCTGGCAATCACGAACCATTTCTCACTAGAGGCATGTGGTATGGGTATGGAACTGAGCCAAAGAAGGGTCAAGGGTTATATATGAAATTAAGAGAATCTCATCCCCATGCTGTATTTAAGGCAATGTTCGGCGGCGCCACATCGCAAGAAGCAGCTACACACGGCATTGGCACAGCCATCTCTACTCTTACTGATGGTTCAGGGCAAACTGGTTCATTGCTTCAAGTTTTGGGCTTTAAAGAAGAATCCGGTGATCTAACAAGAAAACTTGGACAAGTAGCTAATAGCAAGATAATTTCTGAGGCTGTGGTAGCTGTTCCATATAAGCCAAATCAAGATTTCCCGTTCTTTCCCATCACACGAAAGCGTATCAATGACGCCCTCGAGGGCAAGGGTTCTAGAGCCACTATAGATATGGTAAACAAAATGCAGAAATATTATTTTCCGCCTCATATGGATTTCTTGACATACGATGGCAAAAGGATACATCCTTCGCCCAACTCGCCATTTGGGGACAGCGTTCAGCCATTTGCCATGTATATTTTTGAATTTCATCATTGTTTGTCAAAAAAGGATCTTATTGATATATGGCAAAATCTTATGCCAAGGATAGCGGAAAAAGCACAAAAAGATGAATCTATAATCACTCATACTCAAGATGACTCAGCTGGGTTTTTTAATATTGGCGACATTACTTCCGATACTAGATGGATGATTTTTAAGGTGAAACAAAAAGCGCAACAAAGTTATTATGATGTCACAGCAGACACCTATGATGATAGTAGATTTAAATTTGATATTGGTCAATCAAAAGTTAAACCAAAATATAGTTATAACTGGCCATATGATTTCTTTTCTTTAGTTGAATTAGTTCAAATTGAGGCAGAAACAACTATAAAGGCCCCACGAAAGCCAGGGGGAAATTAATTTATGACCTTTTTTAACAAAAAAGAAGATGTTATAGAAATACAACTTACCCAATATGGAAAATATCTTTTATCTCAAGGTAAATTTAAACCGGTTGAATATGCCTTTTTTGACAATGATATTATATATGACACTGGATGGGCCGATGCCGCGCCACCCGAAACTTACCAAGCTGAAGCTCAAAGCGATTCCGAACAAAGAATAAAAGACGCTATTAGACCAAAGACTCAATATGTTTTCAGTCCAGGTCCAGAAAAACAAATTCGCGAGGCCAATATAAACATACTTCACAACAGATCGGAAGAATTTCTTTCATTTGTGTCCGAGTTTAATGATACTTCAATTGAGAATACACGAGATTCAAGACTTACAGAAGAACAAAAAATTAAATTACAAAAAGAAATGATTCAGCCCTCTTCTATGAAAGATTATGTACTTTCTTTACCGTTGGGGACTTCAGATTATGCTTCAAATTTTTCTCCTTCTTGGTCTGTTGAATTTATTAATGGAACTTTAACCGGATCTCAATCTATTCACTCTAGCTCGTCTGGAATTGTTCCTATACCTCAATTGTACGCAACTGGTTCTTTTGAGATATATACAACTTTTATCGACGACGATGGTGAACTAGTGCAAGATTATGTTCCAGACGAACTAGATTTAGGAATCTTTGCTGATTCCTCTTTTGAGGCTTCTCTTGACTATGGTACTGATTTCGCTGGTCAAGTATTTGAAGATGGTTCTTTATTCCAAATTAAGGAAGATTATTTTCTTATGCAAGTATTTGAAAGAAATACCACATTTGATAAAGAGAATTTTGAAATTGAAGTTTATAAATGTCTTCGATCTGAAGATGAGAAGGATAATGATGCTCAAGAACTATTATTGTTTCGAGAATCTGATGATGAACCTTTAACACCCAGGCATGTTGAATATTATTTCCATTTATTAGTGGATAATGAAATAGATGATGAAATATTTTGTGCCTCAGAACACTTGTATAAGAAACAACATATTTTTTCAGATCAGGATAGAACATTTGATTGTATCGATATTCGAGAACCAATTGGAAATGTTTATGAAACTTTCATTACAGATGAAGATTATGAGGAGCCCTGTTAATGGCCGAAACTAATGTAGAAAGTTATTTTGCATCGGATTTACCTGGTGTGTTTATTAATCGGGTTGTTCTGGATATCGCCGGCGGCTCACCGCCCGGGACTCCTTTTAATAAAGATCCACACATAGTTCAGCCGACCCTAGATGTTCAATTAGTAGAGTCTTCAACACCAGAGGTTTTACAAGTTCAAGTTGATTTTAATTTAAAAGTTAAGACACGAGCCAACAAAGCCTCTAAAGACCTCATGTCCAGTTGGATGTTTAGTAAATATTTTTTAAATTATTATAAAATTGTTTTAATTCTTGTGAACGACGGCGATGCGTATCAAAGCCTTATAAATGACATCCAAACACAACTCACAAAACCAGTCTTAAACCAACTTGTACAAGCTTTTGCTTCTAATAACCCTTATGGGCAAAGTAAAGTGTTAAGTTTGGGAGGTGATAGTGGAATTTTTAATTTAACTAGCGAAGAAGACATTAACAGTTATTTGCAATCTTTAGAAAAAGTGGCCGCCGGCAATAATCACGTTTATAGTGTGCCTTTTTCTCATAAAACAGAATTTTCTCAACCTTATCCAGAGCATTTGTCCCTTTTTGTAGTTCCATATATAGATTTTGACCAGATTAAAATAGATTATGATCTTGAAGATTCAGATCTCGATGCGAGATATCTTTTTGGGCAGATAATAAATGAGTTAATCATTCATAACGGAGAAACTAGTGCGCGCAAGAGAATTTTTCACGAGATGCCAACTGCTGAAGAGATTAATAATTTTATACCTACTCTTGAAACCCCAGCTCCCCGGGGCCAAATTTATGCGGGGGAAGCGCATCAAATGCCAGGCGGTGGATGGATGAAGGGTGCCTACCATGGACAGATGGATGATGCGCCATTGACTATAAGACAAATTAAAAATAATGTAGTACAAGATATGAGAATAACCAAACAGCTTGAAAAAATATCTTTTGATTATTCTCTAATAGAAAACAATAAACTTGGCTTTAATTCGCCTAAATTATCTACACTTATAAATGATAATTTAGATGTAGTAAGAGATCCCTCATATATTTCGTCTCTTTCTACTTCTAGAGACCACAGCGGAAACTATAGGTTCTTCTTCAGTGTCGATTATTTAACCATGATTAAAAAAAATTCTGTTTTTAAAATTCTTTTTGATAGATCTACAAATTCGCAAATAGAAAATTTATTAAGAAAATCTATAATTCGTCAATTTAAATTTTTCAGAAAAAGAGTAAAAGGTAAAAATAGGTCTGGACTAGTAAACAAACTTGGTCAACCTCAAGGACCCTCTGATTTTGACTCCAATAAATCTGTTGATTTTTTAATAAGAACCGGTGATGATGCGCAGGGGCATTCATCCGGCTACCCGGGAACACGTTTGCTAAGTCAAACTAATAAAAGAAATCGTAACACCTTTGTAGATGACGATATGCAAAATCCGGATCTAGGCAAGATACCAATTGCTTCTCTAAAGGAGGTTGATTTGTTGACCCCTATAGGAGAAAGTAGGTCTAATTATCCATACATGAGACATTTTTCAGGGGTTGACTTTGAAGTGTCCATGATGACAGATGGTTTTTATCAATATGGAGTTGAAATTGAAATTGAAGATCCGACAGTTAATTATATGGAAGACAAACTGTCAGAACTTGCAGACTTGATAACAATATATGAAGAATATTATGTTCTTGCTTCTGGTTTAAATACAAATCAAATTGCATTATCTAACTTTGGTGAAGAAGTTAGAGGGGCTCAAAAGATACATAATTTTAGCTTAGTGGCACAAAAGTATATACCGGAGTTTTTAGAGCAGCTCGAAAAATATGAACTAGGGGATCCCCTTTCTATAATTGCGAAAGAAGCCAGATTAGGCTATCAATTCTCCGACGACTCCTTTTACGGAGTACTCATCAGAGACCACATTAATCAATATTTCGACACCTTGCAGTTATTAACTAAAGGTGAACTCAGAGATCAAGACACCGACAAATTCATTGAAGGATTAGCCAAAGTTTTAAGTCCTATTAGCGGAACACCAACTGGAATTTCTACGTTCATAAAGCTGTTAAACAGTCTTGCTGGCAGCATGAAAACGTTATTAGATTCTGCCATAAGTGGCCCAGTGAATAAAAGTCCAGCCAATTCTGACTCTCCGGAGAAGCCTTTGTCTAGATTTAAAGTTGACGCTACTAGGGTTTTTAAAATATCTAAACATTTTTCTGATGTGGAAGAAATATTTGATGCTGATTTTCCCAAATCATTTGGTGTTGATTATGTTACTTCTTATATGCTTCCGGAATCATTAGCTAGGGGCGATGATATGGGCCTGATTTCGATCAATACGGCCGATTATTTAGAAAGAGCAGTTGCTGAAACAAATAAATTTTTTGGACCAGGGAATGATTGGAGGCTACCAAAGCCCCCTACCAATCATATGGATGAAACTCTTGCTAATTCTCCAAATCAACTTAAGGCTTTATATGGTCTTGTTACTTATTTGTTTGATCCAACTATAATAAGTGGCCCTTCTCCTGTTGATATGTTAGTGGATTGGGATAAATTTAGAACTTTGTGGAACGAACAGGACACTTTTGGTTTTATTTATACAAATATTATAAATTTGGCAAAAGTTGAAATTTTATCTGGTTATAACGTAGACAATTCAGCAGGCCAAAATGAAGCTCAAATGAAAAAACCTAGATTTAATCTTTTGGACGCTACTCGTTGGAATGGAATAGGCGACCTTGATTCTTCTAGAGGCCAGTCTCCCGGAATTTTATGTAGGCTTCGTCTTAACGGAAATCAGACTGAAGCTTTAGATATACCAATATATAATGAACATTTTTTTATGTACCCCGCCACGTCGCGATCCGGAACTCCGATGTCTGACGGTGGCGTAGATTTAACAACTCCTTATCAAGCTGCTAAAGATCAGCCGCAGGCGACCATGGACGAAGACGGGAATATCGTCCTCACCACCTCCGCCTTTTTCCACCCTGTGCCAATATCGAGATTTAAATATTCTCATTTGGCACCTAGCCGAATCCACGTCCCTTCCGCAGCTAAATTTGATGTTTTAAGAGACGGTTTTAATAAAACTGATGCTTTTTACAATTCTGACAAATATAGTGAAATATTATTGGCTATTCTTAGGTACAATAGTGGTTTAAGTCTTTTTCGCCAGCCATACAATATCGAAGAGAACGAATCGATGAGTGTTGGCAAACAAGCAGTGCGCGGCAATTTAATCGATTTCATGGCTAGTAAAAGTTGTACTGTAAATAATATGGTATCTTTCAACGCAAAAATTGAAAATAATGTAATTACTGATCTTTGTGGAAATCTTGATAGTTCGAAAAAGGTTGCTGATGCCGAGGACGGATTTGATATGGCTGACTTTCTAAAAGCTGTTGTTTCTAAAAAATCAAAATATGGATTAAACGCTATATCATGGGACTCTCTTGATCCTACATATGTTCTTTCAAAACTAGCAAAGCGCTTTTTGACGGATTTTAATTTTGGTATCTTGAAACTGGAAACATATAATCTATTTGGGCCCGAGCACCAATACATAGACCAAGCACCACAACCAACCACGACACAAACAGCAGAGACAGGCGCCACCGCTGAGTCCGGAGTAGAACAGACCACTATAGGCGAAGGTGGAAGCGATCCGACGACACCTGGCGCCGGCACCACAACAACCGGCGTCGAGGGAGCTGGAACTATTGAGTCTCCTGTCGGCGGAGGTGTTGATTTGACAAGTCCTTCAGGCCCGGAATATCAATAAAGGAATTAATTTAAATGGCAACAGAGCAAGAAGATAAAGTAGCAACCTTAGGAGATACAAAAGGTGTAGTTAACATATCAGTTGCGGAAGGTGGAAGCTTTTTTTCTGACAAAAAATTTACTTTTTTTGATGATGAATTCCGGTTTATGAAAGATGGGAACAAAACTCCAGCTTATTATTTTAAAAATTCTGTTGCGAAACAGTTTGTTAAGTTAAATCAGAGTTATAAGGATAACTTATCTATAGCTGAAGCAAAAATATCGTGGTGGGAAAATTATTATTCCCATACAGAAGATGAAATACGTGCTGCCATGGGTCGTTTTTGGCGTCGCGGCTGGAAATCCAATTCCTGGAATTACCCCACCGACGCTCGCCTTTATTCTAAAACACCCGATGGCCACCGCGCCGCGCCACCTTTTTCGGATCATGGCCCAAATAATGTCTCAGGACTAACTGATTGGATACTAAAACCTGTAGAGGGAGTAGATTCGTCGGTGAACAACGTCCCATGGAGAGAAGAAACAATAACCTTTCAAGATTGTTCCGAGTGTACGCCATCCAATACCATTTCCTTTGCTGAAGATGCATCAACACCTGAACTGGTGACATTGGCGGCCAACGTTGCTGAAAGGGAACATTATCAGGGAGAAGAGTTTCCGCCCGCTGGAGGTTCAAAAAAGCATGTTGACTATACAACAACTTATTTTCAAGCCATTTCTCACAAAGAAATAGAAGATAAAGGAGTTATTAATAGACCTTTATATTATAAAGCGGAATCTGATTACAATTTTTACATAAAATCTTATGAAAATTATCTAAGCGAAAAGATGAACAATCAAAGAATAGTTTTATTACCAAACATCAATGTGATGTTGTTAGAAGAAATGACGAGAGATGATGATGAGAAAACTAATTTTCATGATTTTATAACGTTAGGTGGAAAAATTGAAAAAGCTTTTACAGATGTTATGAACGAGAAGGGAGAAAAAATAAAAGAGGTTAGTAATGGTCAATATTTTGAAAAGTGGCGACATGCATATGGACGTATGAACGAGACCAAAAAATTAGCATTATTAGACCAATACAAAGATATTCTCATGCCTTACGAACTTAATAAAAAAGTAGCTGAATATCAACACAAGCGTTTTATGTTTCCAATGTTCTTTGATCTAGAGTTTGCAACTGACACAAATTGTAAACTTGCGGATTTATTAGATGAATTTGGTTTGGACGGTCCATTATTAAAAACAATTGTTGAGGGCAGTAGAGAGGAATTTGGGTCTGGAATGAAGAGTCGGCTCGGTTTCAACGTTAGAAGTGATCGTTTTTGGATCCACAATGACAAAATCAATACAGAAGAATCATTAAGCGCCAGAACTAGTTTTAAATTTTTTGATGACACTGGAAAAAATTGGATTCACCAATACGGTTCAAAAGGGCCCGAAATATTTTTCAGGCCTAATAGTGACAGTTTCGCTGCTTTGGCTCCACAGAATTCTGATTATTATAAAACGCTCCACAAAGGCGAAAGTAACGAAGGAAAAATTATAAATAAACTTTTGTTTGCCATCTTCAAAGGAAAGTTTTACAAACTGTTAAAAGAAAAAACTCGAAGTTTTAAAACTATTTTGCAAGGTAAAAAGGCATATTCTGAAGTAGTTGCTTATAAGATTGAAAAATATTACGTATACAAGCCGAATGAAGAAGGTCAAGAGTTGCGACATGTGCAAAATTATTATTATACAAATACTAGCAAATTGGATATATTAAAGCATGTCGACACGCAAATGAAGTATAATAAAACATATCATTATAGAGTGTATTCTTGGTTGGCTATTTTTGGAACCCAGTACGAATATAAGGTTCACAATAAGCATCTACCGCAAAGTTACGGAGGTAAGGCGCCTGTAAGTTGGATCGCGCGGATGAGAACGAATATGAACATGCTAAAGCAATTAGATGTTGATATTGAATCGCAGCCAATTGTTAAGATGGTTGAAGTTCCCTATTTTTCTACCACAACTAGGATTGCAGACACCCCACCTTTGGCACCAAATGTAAACATGATTCCTTACAAAAATAATAGAAATAAATTTTTGATTAATTTGACCAGTCAAACTGGTGAAGCCGAAGAACCTCCAATTCTGATCGATTCCGCCCCCGATTTTGATAATTTTTTTGAGTGTTATCAAGCTCAGGAACGCGCCACCCTGGACGACGACACTAACACGTACATGCCGTTATTTTTTCAAAGTGATGACCCAACACAAGTATTTCAGATTTTTAGACTTGATAGACCTCCAGAAAGTTATTCGGATTTTGCTGGGACCAAGAAAGAATATAATACAGCCACACTACCAAAATATACCGCAGCTTCCTCTTTTTCGATTGTTGATACTATTAGTCCAAATACAAAATATTATTATACATTTAGAACTGTAGATATTCATGGCCACATTTCTAATCCTTCACCGGTTTATAAAGTGGAAATAGTTGACAACGGAGGAGCTGTTTACTTTTTGGTAGAGTTGTTTAGTTTCGAAGACTACGCCCCCAAGCCTATGACAAGGAAGAACATGAAAAGATTTATTTCACTTCTTCCTGCAGTCGAACAAAAAATACTTAATGCAGAAGAATCAGGTTTGGAGTTTGATGACATGGGAGCGGGACAAGACACAGTTGTCAATAAAAATCCGGTCTTGGGAACTGCGGAAGTATCTATATATAATGCAACTAATCCAAGACAGTTTTTTAAGGTTAGGCTTATTTCGAAGTCGACAGGGAGAAAGATTGATTTTAATTTAGCTTTTGAATATGATCATAAAAATCCAAATGTTAAACAAATATCAGATATTAAGGATAGCGACTCTGCAACTACACCTAATTAAAATGATTATAAAAAAATGATATAATAGTAAAGACGGACTATTTATAATAGAAAAAACTAGTTAAAAAAAAGGAGTATTTTTTATGGCTTTTCTTGACAACAGTGGCGATATTATTTTAGATGCGGTTTTAACTGATACTGGTCGAATGCGACTTTCTAAAGGCGATGGAACTTTTAAAATTGCAAAATATGCTTTTGCTGATGATGAAATAGATTATCAGAAATATAACAAAGACCATGCTAGTGGCTCTGCTTATTACGATTTAGATATTCTTCAAACTCCTATTTTAGAAGCATTTACGAATAATACGTCTACAATGAAAAACAAGCTCCTTTCAATTCCAAGAACAAATCTTTTGTATCTCCCTATATTAAAATTAAAAGAAGCCGAAGGTAACACAAGAAGAAATAGCGATACTGCTCAGGCAAACGGCAGATTTGTGGTCACAGTTGATGAGCGAACGGGTAGGAAAACAGAAGCCGGAGACCTCGACGCCGGATTAATGCCAAACGACACATCGGCCGCCGGCGTGATGAACGGTTTCGATCCGAAAGCCGAAACTGACAATGGAGCTTTTGTTGAGATAGTTCAAGGATTAGACACAACCGAAATTGATCCATCTCATACCTTATCGGGTGATTTGGTAGAAACTCAATATATTATCGAAATTGACAATAGGCTTGGCACAATCGTTTCTGCCGGCTCAAAAGGAACTAAAGAACGAGGCATCACGGCTGCAGTCTCTTTTATTGATGATGATAATGTGGCTAGCTATTACTTGTCCATGGGCACTGATCCTGATTTTGTTGGTTCAGTTACTGACAAAGCAAAAACTAACTTCCCGGAGCGTGATATGAGAGGTCCGAGAGGAACGTCTATCGCCTTTACTGTGGTCGCTTCAACAGAATTACAAACGAGTAATTTTTTGTTTACTCGACTGGGCTCGACCGGTAAGAGTTGGACTCCTAAAGGTGCAACTGGCGCCGCGCTCACCGCCGCCACAGTAAATTATATTGATTCGAGTATCCGTGTTGTTGGGGTTACAACGGGATATAGGATCGATCTCCCATTTAGATTTATTAAACGAACTGCTTAAATTAAAAAGGTAAAAAAATATGGCTACAACATTTAAAACTTTTGCTAATAACGATGTTTCTACAACTAGAACTTTACTTCATGAATCGATTCCACTTACAGGAACAATTGTTTCCGGAACATATGGTGGGCAAACCGTTGCCACTGGAAGTGAACCAAATATTAAAAATTTTTCCCACGGACTCTTTCAATCGATTTACGATTATCCGCATTTAAGTTCATCTTCAAATCATATTTTTGACATTACATTTGGTTATCATTCAAGCTCTCAATTTAATAAAGGTGGTGATCAAGCCGATGGGAATGCCGCCAATGAAGGAAACAGAAGAATAAACACTATCGCGAATACAATGAACACTCAAAAGAAAAACATTTACAATCAAATGGCTCAATTATTAATGGGCCATGACATTAAGGGGAATATCAAACCTTTTCAACTTCCAAATGGTCAAGAAATTTTGGAAGCCTATTTCATTAATTTTTCTAGATTGTTAGTAAAAGATGAAATTAAAAAAGGCTCCTTCGCGATGATTGTAGGCACTGGTTCTGCTTACAACTCTGGCGATGCCTATAGTGACAGCGGAGACCACAATGCATTCAAAATGCTTAGAAAATATCATGACGAAGGCGCCGCCACCACATATTATACAGATTCTCCAGCTGGTGAATATGCTATAATTACATCTTCAGTTTTGGCAGGAGTTAATCCACCTGATGAAGCGGAATCCGATACTACGAGCGCCGGATGCGCGGGAAAAGGTTGTATAACTGGCTCAGGCTTGATTTTTTATCAAGCTGGCATTATGGTTCTTTCATGTTCTGATTCTATGATGAGATCTGTCACTGCCTCAATTGGCGATCCTGCAACACACGCGAGCGACGGGCTGACGAGCACCGGCGTCTGGGCTAGTATTTTGACCGGTAGTTCTATTTCCGGAACTGCCCACGCACTGAGACACAGAATTCAAAACATCTCCTTTAACAACACAACAGAATTAAACTCGTCAATTTATTTCTGCAGAGCAAATCATAATGAATTCAATTATAGTTCTAATCCGACGTATGCGACCGCTAGTAAATTGCGTGTTAAGAATACATCGATGGATCAACCGGTATCATATATTACAACGGTTGGTCTGTATTCTGCCGATAATGAATTGTTGGCAGTTGCTAAGCTTTCAGAACCATTAAAGAAGACTCCAGATACAGAATTAACTTTGAGGGTTCGTTTGGACTACTAAGATGCCTTATTATGAATTTGGGCCAAATGATATATTTCACAATAGGATAAAAACTCATCCTAAAGTTGAATTTGTTATTTATGCCAATAAGGTTTATTACAACAATGATGCGATGATTTCAGGAAGCCTTCCATCTCGCACTACAAACGTTACACATGTCGATACCGGCTTTATCAGTTTATATGAATTAAATGTTCATAGAGATGAAAGAGAAAAGACGGCTACGGATTCGACAACTCAAATGATTTATCCATTCATAACAAAGAATGGAAGCTTGTCGTCTTTTAGCACTGTCAGTTCCAATGAGTTTAATTCAGATTTTAATTATGGAGATGTTCTGACTAGTTCTTATCCAATGTCGTCATCAATAAGAAGAGACTTTTTTGATACTGACGCAACTAGAACTCGAGTAGAAGCGCTAAGAAACACATTAGATTATTATGTACACATAAGCCCGCATTATGCTTATTCGTCTTCAGAGCCTGGAGATACACTAAAAACAATCCACCCACAGGCACAAGTGGTTCCTGGTTGCGATAAAAGTACACAGGCTTTGGGTCTGGTAAGTATTCCTTCAATTTTTTATGGTTCCTCTATTAGAAAGGGCTCCGTACATCTTAAGTTTTTTATTAGTGGAACATTATTAGGAGAACTACATGACAGAGATAAAAATGGTAGTTTAATTGAAGTTACCAGTTCGGTCCATGCCACTGGAAATGTCGGTGGAGTTGTGTTGTATAATGAAGGGTTTCTTGTATTAACTGGAGCGTGGGATATGCATCCGGGAACTTTTCAAGATACATACAAGGGAGCTGGAGGAGGAAATCAAGATCCTCAGTGGGTTTTCTTCGGAGCCGGCGCAACTGACGGCACCACTGCGACTACGGCTCCATCTTCTAGTTTTTCTTTAGAATATGAAGGCATTAATTATATTCCTACATTAACAATGTTAGCTCATGCACCAAAAGGATTGTTAAATGATTCTAGCAATCCTACATTTTTGAAATCTGGCTCATATACGAAAAATATGAAATTCACTATTACTGAATCTCATCATTATGCGGAAGATAATAGTTTTGCAATTAAAAATATAGTTAGTAGTTCTCATCCACACTTCAGTGCTAGTTTTCGAAAGCAAACATATATTTCTCAAATCGGTCTTTTTGATGAGGAAAGAAACTTAGTTGGAATTGCCAAATTAGCAACACCGGTGAAAAAAACTGAAGATCGAGAATTTACATTTAAATTAAAGCTTGATTTCTAGTATAATATAATTGTGATTCTTGGCCTGGATATATCAACATCAATAACTGGCGTAACTGTTCTTGATGACAACGGCAAAATATTACATTGCGAAGCTTTGGATATGAGAAATAAAAATCATTTTCCAAGCCCATTTATAAAAGCAGACTTTGTTAAAAACAGTTTATTAGATCTGACTATGAAATTTCGCATTGAATATATTTTCGTTGAACAATCTCTACAAGCATTTAGGCCTGGATTTTCTTCAGCAAAAACATTATTGACATTGGCGCGCTTTAATGGTATAGTATCTTACATATGTTTAGATGTGGTGGGAATCGAACCAGAATATATTTCAGCGTCAACTGCTAGAAAATTAAATGGAATTAAAATCCCTCGAGGTCAAAAGGCAAAACAGGTCGTTCTTAAATATGTTCTTGACAACGAACCAAATTTTGTGGTAGAATACACAAAGCAAGGAAATCCAAAGCCAGGTTCTTATGATCGGGCAGATAGTTTGGTTATTGCAAGAGCAGGTTATGAGTTATGGAAGGAGAAAAACTCCAACTACTAAAAAGTATTTTTGGAAAGTTTCATCATTCGAACGATGAGCACCTTTTTTATTGCCCAAAATGCAAACATCACAAGCGTAAACTCTCTATTAATTTAGAGAAAAATGCTTTTAAGTGTTGGATTTGTGATTATTATGGGCGTTCCATCCGCCGCATTGTAAGAAAATATAGCGACTTTCGCACACTGCAAAAGTGGGACAAATTAAATGGCCGAGAGGATATAACAAAATTTGATGATATATTTTCAGAAGATAATGAAGTTGAACCACTACAAAGGATTGATTTGCCACAAGAATTTATGTCTCTCGCAAACGAAGATCTTCCTTTGGCAATGATGCCCGCTTTGAATTATTTGGGGAACAGAGGGGTAACAAAGAAAGATATTGTTCGTTGGAAAATTGGTTGTTGCATGCGAGGCGAATACAATAATAGAGTTATTATCCCTTCTTTTGACGAAGAAGGTTATATTAATTATTTTGTTGCGAGAACGTTTAATGGAGCATGGAAGAAATACTTAAATCCCTCCGCTTCAAAAGATATTATATTTAATGAACTATATTTAGATCTCGATCAAGATCTTGTAATCGTTGAAGGTATCTTTGATGCAATAATCGCCGGCCCAAACGCTGTTCCAATTCTTGGCTCCACTTTGCGCGAGGACACAAAATTGTTTCAGCTGATTGTAAAGAATGATACACCAATTTATATTGGTTTAGATATTGATGCCGAAAAGAAATCAAACAAGATAATAAAGGATTTATTAAATTATGGAATTGAAATATATAAGATTGATACATCTGGTTATGATGACATTGGATCGATGACAAAAGATCAATTTATAAAGAGAAAAAATGAAGCGGTATTATGCGATTCTAATGACTACTTATTATACGAAGCGATAGGAGAAATAAAATAATGAAAGGTTTACTACACAGATTGAAAAATCTTTTAAATGACAACCACTGCTGCTGTTGTTGTGGATGCTGCAACTGCGAAGGCTGCAAAGGTAAATGCAACGCTAAATCACGCAGAGGTCGACCTAAAAAGAAATGAAATTAAACACAACAGAAAATTTAAGCGAAGGCGACAGAAGAGCAATTGTGGAGCATTTCGCAAAAGAAGTTGTTAACATTACTCTCCAGAACACGAATGGTGATTACAGTTTAACAAAGAGTATCTTTTTTAAAGCCGCTTCTTATATCCAAAAACAAATAAGGGAAATGGAAAATGAAGATCTCAGCTGAAAGGCTAAAACAAATCATTAAAGAAGAAATTGAAAAACTACACGAATTTTATGAGAAAGAAACTGAAACTCCTCCATTAGATTTTACAAACATTTTGATGGAACTAGGTCAGATCTTGAAAACATGGGAAGAGAAAGAATACCCTTCTGACGAAGATAGATATAGAAGCTATTATGAAGACGTGGAGAGTCTTGTTGGCAAGTATGATCCTTGCGCCCATCCGGGACAACAATGTGAAGAGGCTCATGAGGGACAAACTCACGAAGAATGTTTGGAAGATAAACGGGAAAGCGAAGATGAAGATCTCGGCTGAAAGATTAAAACAAATCGTTAAAGAAGAACTTAACAATATGTCAGAAGGTTTCTTCGGTGATGTTTGGTCGGCCGCATCCACCACCAGCGCCGGCGATCCTCTAGAACTCGGCGCCTCCACACCTTCGAAGAATATTCCTTCATATAGTACAGCGCTGTCTGAGCAAGTTAGTGACGTAATTAAAGAGTTAATGTATTTGGCTGGCGACCAGAAAGACAGCCGCGTATATGAAAAGATTCATGAAATTATAACTAAATTGAAGCCGATAAGAGATAAGCTTGTTAATCCGAAATATAATTCTTGACAATTAAAATACTTTGTGTTATAGTAACAAGAGAGACAAAATAGGAGACCGA
>TARA_R110000824_G_scaffold67377_7_pt1 | contig 19814 bp, 20 predicted proteins | sample TARA_R110000824 | Tara Oceans TARA_R110000824 (sample SAMEA4397747) | marine metagenome | biome: Polar Biome; feature: [MES] marine water layer (ENVO:01000295) within the mesopelagic zone...; material: water (ENVO:00002006), including particulate matter (ENVO:01000060) such as......
ATAGAGATGGCGGGGTTATAGAAAGAGTTGAAGGCGAATCTTCCTTAGTGGGAGCAGACGTGTTGAGAGGTTAAATATGGCAACATTTAGTAAACAATTTTTAAGTAGCTCGCAAAGCCCAGGAAGTGGAAGTTATTTTGGACTTCCCATAGAGGTATTACAAACGGCGAGTTATCCAGCAATTTCAGAATATGGGACACCTATACATACGCCACCGGAAGGTTCAACTGAAATCGATGAAATATGGATATACGCCACTAATGCCGGAACAGCGGCTAAAACGCTTGTTGTACAATTTGGTAATTCTGGAAGTGCTTATGAAATTATTCAAGAGATACCTTCTAGGAGTGGGTTAACTTTGATGGTACCGGGCCTTGTGATTGGCAAAACAGGAAGCCTATCTACACCTAGTTTACCTGAAGGGGCCCAAATTGCTGCATATGCTGGAGGCTCATCAGATAGCGACTCTTCGGATATTTTAATAACAGGTTACGTCAATAGAATGAGCGGGAGTGTTTAGTGGCTTCTAAAGACACAAGAAGGCTAAACCCTGGAATTCAAGTTGGCGATCTGTTTGTGGGCATTGGCTCAAAAGTAGACCCACATTTGATTCCGAAAACATCAGACCCGCAGCTTAAGTCTTACAGCGTACCGTCTATGGGCGAACAAGGCGCCGCCCCCTCAGTGAACTTTGCTTTAAATTCTAGTGGCAGTATGACGGACTTGACTCCTAGCGATTGGTTATCTGCCAGCGCTATTGATTTTGATGGTGGCAACGAATATCTTAATATGAGTACTAATTCTAATTTTGATTTTGAATATAATTCACCGTTTACTTTGGCTGGCTGGACACACACCACGAACACATCAGAGGACACAATAATAAGTAAAATGGCTTCTTCAGATTCTTATCGCGGCTGGAGCCTCCGCACCGCCGCTGGGCGCATACGATTTTATCTTATTAACACATGGTCTTCAAAAACAATAGATGTTATAAGCACAAGCACCACCAATGTAATAACCGATGGTTACAGTCATCATGTAGCGGTTACATATGATGGCTCTACAAATGCAGCGGGAGTTACTTTATATATTGATGGCGATGCCGTGAGCAAGACCACAAGCATAGACAATTTAGGAAACGACACAACAGTTAACACAATTGATATAAATATTGCCCGTGATGACTATGGTAACTATTTTGATGGATATTTGGCGCATGTCGCTGTCTGGAATAAAGAATTAAGCTCAGGCGAAATCGACGCGGTTTATAATAGTGGCAAACCCGGCAACTTGTTAACTCACGCCGCATCAGCTAGTTTAGTTGCATGGTGGAAGACTGGCGATGGTAGTAGTGGTTCGCTTGATGACGATACGAATAGTAGCGACTCGGACGCTCGAATATATGACATGAGTACCGGCAGTCATGATGTGACACCAGAAAATACGGAAAAATATGACATTCAAATGATTTAAGGATAATTAAGATATGGCAGAAAAACATTCTCAAGTGACAATCGCCACACAAACATGGCAATATTATTTGCAGCAGTTGTGGAACTTTGTTCAGAACACTCAGTCAGGAATTGTTCAGTTTGTTACCGAAGGCGGTAATGTCGCAATAAAATCTGGAGGCGCTTTCCACGCAGCCGATACTGATCTATCTAGCGGTTTCGGCAGTGACGGCGATTATATTGTTATTGAGCCAGTAAATGCTTATCCTGGCGGCGGGAAATGGCAATGTAAGTTTGTGGCTGTTGATGTTTCCGATGACGAGACTAACGAATGCACAGTTGAGGTTTCTTGGCTCGGAGGCTATGATACTTCGGCCGATGATTTCCCAGCCGCAAATCAAACTTCTGGAGCACTAACATATGCTGTGGGATATTCTAAGATGGCTAGCGGGGACAGTTGGTATTTCTCTTGTTCGAATAGCGATACATATGCTAATAATGCTGGCACGCAAACATATACATATTTCAGAGTGTTGCTTTTTGATTCCGGCGCCTCAGAAAACACCAAATTTCAAGGAACATATGTAGGTGGATATATTCCAACGGAAGTAAATGATGACACAAAACCAGTATGCTTGTTCACAAGGATAATGACAGGTACTGACAATGGTACCGCATGGTCCGACAGCGATGGCACTCACTGTCTTGCACCGGGAGACTATATACACTCAATAAATGGTGGCAATATATCGTGTACTATTACCCAAGCCGGTGGAGAGACTTATAGTTGGTTTAGTCTGTCTAGAAGCGGACGCTGGGTTAATGGCCCTTGCGCGGTTTTAGACCACAGCAACGATACCACTCTTGGTGTTTTTGGTGAATATACGCTGCTTAAGGGCACAGGAAATAGCTATCAGCGTCCCGATGGTGGAATGGATGGCACCAGCAAATATAAAGTAGCTGCTGAGTTGTTGTTTAGGTGGAACACGGCTGCATAACATGAAGCTTAAAAACCTAGATAAAGTAGCTAAAATAGAAAAAGCCATGGCAAAAAAATATGGTGTAGAGACAATTGTAAACCCCAAGTCTTTCTGGACGGATGAAAAAGAAGAAGAATATTTAGAAGAAGTTAAAGAATTTTATAAAGAAGAATATCAAAGAAAAGATAAAGTTGAGAAAGTTGAGAAAGATGGCTTTTTCCTCTCAAAGAATCTAATTACTAAGGAAAATAAAAGAAAGTGTTCTGCATGCGGAATATATTCTTTTAAATTAAAAGACGACTTATATATGAATAAGTTTGAATGCTGTTTTAGATGTTATATTCAACATGTTGAATTTAATGAGGAAAGGTGGTTAGACGGATGGAGGCCAAACAATGAGAGCACGAGTTGTTAGAAAAGGCAAAAAGAACATAAACCCTCGATATTTTTTAAATGAAACCACACTACGGGAACATGAAACCGATTCGTATGATCATGACGACGAGTTAGCCGCTAATGATCCGGAAGAGGTTAGCTCCGATTTAGTATATGAGGCTTCAAGGACATTTGCCCAGCTTTCTGCAGGCGGCATATGCGGGACTCACTCTGAAGTGCGCGCAGGCATAGAAGGGCTAAATAAATATTTACATCATTTTGATGAGGAAGAGCGAGAAAAATTAGTGTATTATCGTGAAGAGTTGCGCAAGTTATTAAGAGATGTACCAGAATATGACTCTAGAGACCACGAAGGAACAAAACGCGCATCCCAAGAAGTGGGATGGTCTTTTATAGAACAAATTATAAGATACGTATATTCTATGTATGAAAAAGCAGGCTTAATTGAGTGGGGGCAAGTAAAGGAAAAAACTAGGCAATTCGCGACATGCCCTGAAGCAAAACAATATAATCTAGAAGAGGCTATCAAAAAGGAGATAAATAAATGGCAACTGTATATGAAATTATAAAAGGAATTAATCAAGCGGCGGCAAATGTTTATGATGGGTCGCATGATAAAAGGTTTGTTGTAGATGGCGAAGATAAAGTTGTAGGCCTCAAGCGCGAAGAAGGTTGCCCGATTAATGATTCTAGAGTGATAGATGGCTTTAAGGTGCGTATTGCAGGCCCAAAACTTATCGTAACCTACCAGAGTGAATTGCCAATCAAGTCTTTTCACAATGTTAAGCTAGATAGTGAAATTGAACAAACCTATGCTGACATTGTTAAGTTTTTAAAGAAAGAATACAAGAAGATTACTGGTAACACTCTAGCCCTGAAAGCTGATGGACCTTGCGATATTCTTTTACAAAACATGTCTCGTATTAGAACTTGGTGTCAATGTAAAAAAGTATATACTATTGGTGGAATAAAAGATGTTGAAGCTGTGGGTGAGAATTCACCTGGAACCGCAGAAGAGAAACTTAGAGCAGCTGTTGAAAAATGGCTTCAAACAGGAAAACCAAAATATTCTGGAGCAAAAAAAGCAAGCAATGCTAAGGTATAATGGGCTACAAATTAACAAAGAAAGAGATCTTAAAAGAGGTGTTGAAGTGCGGCAAAGATTCGCGGTGCTTTATAAGAAACTACGCTAAAATACCCCACCCCGGACAAGGCTTAATCCCGTTTAAAACTTATGATTATCAAGATAATCTTTTAGATGACTTTAATGATTATCGCTTCACAGTTATACTTAAGGCAAGACAATTAGGTATTTCTACAATAGTGGCGGCCTATATTGCATGGATGTTGCTGTTTCATCGCGATAAAAATGTTCTTGTTGTTGCAACAAAATTATCTACAGCGGCGAATCTTGTACGAAAAGTCAAAGGAATTATCAAACATCTCCCAGATTGGCTAAGGATTGCAAGTATTGATGTTGATAATAAAAATTCATTTGAATTAAGTAATGGATCTCAAGTAAAAGCATCCTCCACTTCTGGAGACGCAGGCCGCTCCGAAGCTTTATCTCTATTGGTTATTGACGAGGCAGCCCACATAGAAAACCTCACAGATTTGTGGACAGGGCTCTACCCTACAATTTCTACCGGTGGAAGATGTATTGCACTTTCGACCCCGAATGGTGTTGGAGATTGGTTTCATGATGTATACGTGAAAGCCGAGGCAGGCCAAAATGAGTTTTATCCAGTGAGGCTTCATTGGGATGTGCACCCTGATCGTGATCAAGGGTGGTTTGAGACTGAAACCAAAAATATGAGCAAACGACAGATTGCACAAGAATACCAATGCAACTTCAATACTTCAGGAGAGACGGTTATTGATGGTGGTGATATACAATTTTTAAAAAGCAAAATTCAAGATCCGAAATATAGAACTGGCATTGATAGAAACTATTGGATATGGGAAGAATTTAAGCCAGAGAATTCTTATTTATTGGTCGCGGATGTTGCCCGAGGTGATGGCGCAGATTCAAGCACATTTCATATTTTTAAATTAGAAACAATGGAAATTATTGCAGAGTATCAAGGAAAGGTCACACCAGATTTATTTTCTGATATAGTTTATAATGCGGGCAGAGAATACGGAAATGCAATGGTGGTGGTTGAAAATAATAATGTTGGTTTTGCAGTGCTGGAAAAATTAAATGAAAAGACATATCCAAGCGTCTATCATTCTCTCAAATCGTCTCACGAGTATATTGATCAATATCAAGCTGAAACTCACTCTTCTGCAATTCCAGGTTTTACAACCTCTTTGAAGACCAGACCTTTAATCGTCGCCAAATTTGAAGAATATATAAGAAACAAAATGCTTACTATTTATTCAAAGAGGCTAATTAATGAGTTAGATACTTTTATTTGGAGAAATGGTAGGCCCGAGGCGCAAAGAGGGTATAATGATGATTTAATTATGGCTTGTGCCATCGGATGCTGGGTAAGAGATACAGTACTTATTGAAAATAAACGAGATATGGAGTATAAAAAAGCATTTTTAAATTGTATAATGTCAAATAAGACCGAATTAAGCACTCATGTCCCTGGAATGCAAAAGCCTAGGAAAACTGAATTGTTTGAAAAAGCAATTGACGAGAAAAACAAAATGAAAGAATTCATTTGGTTGTTAAAAGGATAAATAGATGGATCCAAAACATGTAAAAAATACTAAAAACCCAAAAAACCCAGACGCAAACTTATATAAAAGGTTAACTAGGCTGTTTTCTGGGCCTTTAATCAACTATCGCTCTCAGAACACGCGCCAATTAAGACGCAGAAGGCTAGACAAATACGCTAAAACATTTAAAGACGTTGCAGGTCAGAAATTTGAGAGATTAGGATATAATCCTTTTGACAATTTCTCTGCTTACATGATGGGCACCCAATCACGTCTCCAGAGATATGCCGATTTTGATCAAATGGAATATACGCCTGAAATTGCTTCTGCAATGGACATATATGCGGATGAGATGACCACCCACACGGGAATAAAAAAAATAATTGATATCGATTGTCACGACGAAGAGATTAAGGGGATATTAGATACATTATTTTTTAACGTTTTGAATATAGAATTTAATTTATTTGGGTGGTGTCGAACCATGTGTAAATATGGTGACTTTTATATGTATTTGGATATTGATGCCGAAACAGGCATTAAACAAGTCATTGGACTGCCGACAGATCAAGTAGAGAGGTTGGAAGGGGAAGATAAGACTAATCCTAATTACGTCCAGTATCAGTGGAATACTGGTGGCGTCACATTTGAAAATTGGCAAGTGGGCCACTTTAGAATTTTAGGTAATGATAAGTTTGCTCCATATGGCACTTCAATCTTAGACTCGGCAAGAAGAATTTGGCGCCAACTTATACTTTTGGAAGATGCAATGATGGCTTATCGTATTGTTAGGGCCCCCGAGCGAAGGGTGTTTAAAATTGATGTTGGAAACATTCCCCCTCAAGATGTAGAACAATACATGCAGCGCGTCATAACCTCTATGAAGCGGAATCAAATTGTTGATGCTGACACAGGAAGAGTCGACTTGCGCTACAACCCGATGTCGGTTGAGGAAGACTATTTTATTCCTGTGCGCGGCGGAGTAGGTACAGAAATTACGTCTTTGCCTGGGGGGACGTATACGGGCGACATTGATGATGTTAAGTATCTGAGAGACAAGTTGTTTTCGGCATTAAAAGTGCCAGCATCTTATCTTTCTCGTGGCGACGGCGGCGATGAGGACAAAGCTACGCTAGCTCAAAAAGACATTCGCTTTGCCAGGACTATCCAGCGTTTGCAAAGGTCTGTAACAACTGAATTAGAAAAAATAGGAATCGTCCATCTTTATACATTGGGCTACAGAGGCGACGACTTGTTGGCATTTAAAATTAAATTAAACAACCCATCTAAGATTTCTGAACTTCAAGAGTTGGAACATTGGAATACTAAATTTAGCGTTGCTGCGCAAGCAGTTGAAGGATTTTTTAGTAAGCGATGGGTGGCACGACACTTGTTTGATATGTCTGAAGAAGAATTCTTAAGGAATCAAAGAGAACTATATTACGATAAATATTTCTCGCAATCGATTGAAATGCTTGGGCAAGATGCTATGGCCGCCGGGGCACCAGCAGGCGGCGACGCCATGGGCGATATGGGAGCGCTGGGAGGCGAAGAGATGGCAGCGCCAGATATGGGCGGCGAAGATATGGGCGGCGAAGATATGGCCCTTGAAGCTCCAGCAGATGCGCCACCAGCAGAAGATACCGCACTTATGGCCGCACCAGGAAAAAGAGATGATGATGCGTGGGTTAAAGCAAAAGTTAAAAAAACGGCCTTTGGGGGAGTTGATAAAACTAAAACTGCCAAATCTAAAGGATGGTACGAGCCTGTTGATAGTGACAAGCGACAAATTGGCGCCCGAAAACGAAATATGAGAGCGCAAGATGCTCATGAATTTGCTACGCTACCGAAAAGACAACTTAGAATGAATTTGCCGGATGGCGCAGAAGAATTACTCGGCCTTGGAAAAGGTATTTATGAATCAAAAGAAACTAATTACAATGATGAAGAGCGCAAACTATTTGAAGTAAAGCAATCTGTAAGAGATTTACTAGAGGAACTGGAGCACAAAGATAATGCCCAAACATAATAAAAAAAGAAATACGGCCTTTCTTTACGAGGCGCTAGTGAGAGAGGTGGTAAGACAATCTCTAAATAAAAATACAGAAATTAGAAATAAAGTTGTCTGTGCCCTAAAAGAGCACTTTAGTATAGAAAGTGAAATAGGAAAAGAGTTGCGCTTATTCAAAATTTTGTTAGAAACTAAAGGCACCTCAACAAGAATTGGTGAAAAACTTATCCAAGAAACTAAAAAAGAATATAAAAAGTTAAATGAAAAAAAGATATTTGTTGAGCAGAGCGCACTCATAAAAAAAATAAACAAAGAAATATCAAGTGCGGTTTTTTCTAATTTTGTACCCAATTATAAAGATTTAGCAACTTTATCACAAATATTTGGAGAGGAGGTGAGTGTTAAAAAGAGAGTTATGTTAGAAGAAAAAGTGCTCGCAAGCCTCTCCTTGAAGAGACAATCGAAAATTAAAAATGATAAGTTGAACAACTTGGTCATTAATAAATTTGTAGAAAGGTTTAACAAACAGTACAACAATAAGTTACTAGAAAGCCAAAAGAGCCTACTGAATAAGTACATTTTATCATTTTTAGACAACGGGGTGGACTTAAAAGTATATTTAAACGAAGAACTCCAGAGGCTAAAGGATGTTTTGAGTGAGTCCTTTGGTATAGATGAGTTGAAAAATGATAATAAAATGACAGAAAAGATGAAAAAGGTACAACACGCGCTAGAGTCCTTTAGTGGCGCCCCCCTTAATAGAGAAACAATTGAAGGAGTACTTAAAGTACAGCTAGTTGCAAAAGAGGTTCAAAGTTAATGGCAGCTTTTAATGTAAAAATAGTGGATAACAAGGGCGCTGAAGAAAACATTCCACCACCTCCCGTCGCAGCCTTTAAAGTTACTGTAGAAAATCCAATTTCTGCAAAAGTAAATCTAAAAGCTCGAAAAACAATGGATGGCAATATATTAATAATGGACCATCCAGAAATAGACATTGTTTTATCTCCAGCCCAAAATAAGGTTTTAGCCTTTTCTAAGACACAATATGGTGATCATGTATATGCCACCCAGTCTAGACTTTTTGAACACCTAGCAAAGAATGGAGTTATTGACCCCTCCACGATTCACGGTGGAAATGTATTTGGATCTCTTGAGGGCAAAATTATGGTGCCTGACAAAATAAAAAAAATTGATCCCATACAAATGACTTTATATACTGTAGTTTCATTCCTATTAGAAGAAAAACCACACTATCTTGCGGTTCAAAAATATAAGATTGATTTTGAAAAAGAGCTTCTTGATCCAGACGAGCAGGACTCTACTGAACTCGGAGAAATCCCCCACGGCAAGAGACGAGGAACCATCAACCAAATGACAGGATATCCTGCGCAGTATGGCTTCTTTGGCAGAGGCGGATTTTAAGTATTAAAAAGAGGTTTAAATGGATTTAATATATTTTATATTGGCTGCATACGGTTTGACACAAATATTAATTCTTGGTTCAATATTTAATAAGATTCGCCCGTCTAAAAGTTGGGCCTCGGGATTTGGAAAACTATTTCATTGTCCCATGTGCATGGGCTTTTGGGTAGGCTTATTTTTATTCGGAATTAATGGAAATACAGAACTATTTACATTTGAATACAGTTTAGCTAATGCGCTTGTGTTGGGCTGTCTGAGTTCAGGCACAAGCTATTTGTTGAGTGTTCTAGTTAATGATTTTGGGTTTAAAATAACTCATAAAGATGAGGGAGATTGTTATGTTGACTAAAAAATGGAAGTTACAACCTGTGCGACGGTGTTGCAGTGGATCTAATATCGGGCGGCGTGAGGCCGCATAGAAGGAAAATATGATGTCTAAAGCGCTTTTAAGAGAATATTTTGAATTAAGTTGCGACGAGCGGGGCTGCCAAGATCTTTTGAACGAAAGTGAAAAAAGAATGATTAATGATGGCTTTTTGTTGTTTCCGGCTAAGCTGCAGCAGTGTGACGTTCAAAATGGCAATGGCCGAGTTTATGGCAGAGAAGTGCTAGAGCGGGAAATAGAGAATTATGCAAAAATGGTTGCCGAAGGGCGAGCGATAGGTGAGTGCGATCATCCTGACGATAGTGTAATAAATCTCAAGAACGCGTCCCACAAGATTGTTAGAGTTTGGTGGGATGGCGACAATGTTATTGGTGTAATCCAGTGTTTAAAAACGCCATCGGGACAAATTCTAGAAGGCCTTTATAAGAGTGGTGTTAAATTTGGGTTTTCTTCAAGAGCTTTAGGATCTTTGCGCCCGTGCCCGAAAGGAACGGGGGCACAAATGGTACAAGACGATCTTCAATTAATTTGTTTTGATGCCGTTTCTGAACCTTCGGCTCCAAATGCATATATTTTAGATCAAAAAGTTAAAATGTATGAGAATTTGGAAAAAGATTTGTCAAAAATCTTTACAAAAGGCGATAGAATTAATCGTGCTTTAAACAACATTGTTTTATAAATTTATAGGATATTAAATGGATAGAAATGATTTAAAAAAAGTTTTAAAACCACTGATCAAACAGTGCATTAAAGAAGTTATATTAGAAGAGGGCGTTCTGTCTAATATTGTTTCTGAAGTTGTGGTTGGCCTTGCGCCAATGCTAACAGAAAACAGAAATGGCAATGCCACACAAGAACGAACAGAAAAGCTCTTAGAAGAGCAGCATCGCACGGCTGAAGAAGAAAAGTGGCGTATGTTAAAAGAACAAAAGAGAAAAGTTTTAGATGCTACTGGGTTTGGAAGTGAAATATTTGAAGATGTTGAGCCAATTCCAACAGGCGGAAGTCTGAACGATTCTTCACCACCCGGTACGTTAAGCGGCGTAGACCCAAAAGACCCAGGTGTAGATATTTCTGGGATTATGGCCGTCGGCGCTCACAAGTGGAATAAATTAGTTTGAGGAAAATTTAATATGGGAAAACCAATTAATGTAGAAGTTTGTCCGAGAGATAAAAATGAACATCCAGAAAGGATGATTAAAAGATTTACCAAAAAAGTTAAAAATAGTAAAATTTTAGAGCTATATAGAGAACGGATGAGATACGAAAAACCTTCTGATAAAAGGCGCAAGCAAAAAGCAAAAAGAAAAAAGCTTTTAGAAAAACTTCACAATCAAAAGATTAAAGAACTAGGAAACTAATTAATAGGTAAGGAGTAGAAAAACATGTCACACCCAGCAGATGATGATAATAGATTGATTGGCTATCCCGGCCATGGAGTTGGTTTAAGAAATGTGGGCTCATATCAAGTTTCTGGCGAACCATGGCTGACGAGCAGCGCAATTGCGGCTGATGGAGAAACTGCAGTTAGTTTTCCCTACGTAACACAAGCGTTTACAGTACAAGTAACTGGCAGTCAGGCGGTCAGCGTTGGCTTTGACACCTTCGACAATGATAGTACTGACAACCACAGGTTTGATGTCTACCCTATGAGCAGTTCCGCATTTGGAGTGAGGGAGATGTCGCAGAGATTTGAGGTAAAATGTAAAACAGTTTATATCGCCAATGATAGTGACAGTGTTGTAACCGGCTTTAATTTGGTTGCAGAACTAACCAACATCCCGTCCGGTCGAATGTATGACCTGACTGGCTCTGGCATTAACTCTTAATAAAAAGGCATTTACTTATTTATCTAACTATTTATTCTTGAAAACTTTTCTGGAAGGAGCATGTTTTATGTCTAATATGTTAGAACAAGCCATTATTGATGCAGAATCATTAAAGGAAGCCGCGCGAACGAGCGCTGAAGAAAAAATTATTGAACACTTTTCTAAGGATATCAAAGAAGCTGTTGACATGATTTTGGAGCAAGAAGAAATGGGTATGGGCGCCCCAGGTGACTTCGCCACGATGGCCACGGCCGATCCATATGATCCCGCAGCAGCAGGCGCTACTGGCGGTATGGGGGCCCCTTCAATGGTTGATATTGAAGCTGATAAAAACACAAAAGATAGTGGTAAATTTGTTGTAGACCAACTGCCATATGCTGCGACTACAGATAGCAAGACTTTTGTGAGTATCGACTTGGACAGACTAGAAGAGTCTATTAGACAAGAGCTTGAAGAGTCCTCTCTGAGTCCTGAAAATTTAGAAGAAGAATATGAATTGGAAGAAACTATTTTATTAGAAGATGGGCCCGAGGAAGAAGAGGAAGAAGAAGAGGAAGAAGAAGAAGAAGGGGTAAATGAGAGTGTTGCGAGAATGATTCGCAGCATGCTTTCAGAAGAAATGGAAGATCTTTTGGAGCTTGAAACCGAGGAATCAGATAGCGATGGAGATTCCGAATTGGTTTCTGAAGACGTAGGCGCCGTCGCCGATGAAGAAGAGTCGATGAGCCTAAACGTTTCAGATGAAGTGGAAGGCCTCCATAGAGAGTCTTTAACGCTAAGAAAGCGAAACAAGACACTTATAACTGAACAAAAAACACTTAATAACAAAGTCCATACGTTAAAAGAAAAGTTAAACAAATATGGCACAATCATTAATAAGCTTAAAGACAAGCTTAATGAAACTAATTTAGCAAACGCTAAATTATTATATCAAAACCGCGTTTTAGATAGTGACTCCTTGAATGAGCGACAAAAAGATAGAATTGTCGAAACTATTATGAATGCGAAAACAGTTGAAGAAGCAAAAATTATATATGAAACTCTTCAAAGTGCAGTGGGAGCCCGCGCACCAGCGCGCAAGCCAAAATCACTGAACGAAGTTGTGACTAAACGCTCTTCAGCCTTTATGCCTCGTAAAGAGGAGAAAAGGGAAGATCCCTTTGCGGCAAGAATGAAAGCTCTTGCTGGAATTAAGGACTAGATTTTTTATTTATAAAGGAGGAGAAAAAAACAATGTCTATACTTCAAAAATTAACAGAAGGTATCGTTAAACGCGATATGAAGAAGGAAGGTGCCGCGCTACTTAACAAGTGGGGCAACACTGGACTTTTAGAGGGTCTTGGGGGTGAGCAGTCGAAACAGACTATGGCTCGACTTCTTGAGAACCAAGCGAAGGAGCTTCTTCGCGAAGCTTCAACTATGGCACAGGGTGATGTTGAAGGTTTTGCAGCCGTTGCATTCCCAATTGTGCGTCGTGTATTTGGTGGCTTGCTAGCTAACGACCTCGTTAGTGTGCAGCCCATGAGTCTTCCATCAGGACTTATTTTCTTTATGGATTTCACTTTTGATGCGACTACCGGAAGTCGACTTGGTAACACCGCAAACGAATCACTGTATGGTGGTGGCGTTGTTGGTCAAGCAGTAACCGGTGGCGTTGACTTGACTGGTGCGAACGAAGAGAAGAGCTTTTATAGCTTGAACAACGGCTATTCGTCACCAACCGGGTCCACTTCAGTTGTCGAGCACGAGTTTATGGCTTCGGGTACTTGGGATGGCGGTAATGACCTTAGCGTCCCCGGCACGGCCCTTAGCACGGATCAAATACTCAGCATTCTTAATTGGGATCCAGCACTTGTTTCTGGTACCACCAAGTTTGCAATTGCAGCAATTGAACTCACCGGCACGACAGACAGCATCGATCAGTTCAATGAGGATGATTTGGTTGCGTTTGTGGCTACCAAAGCTGGTCAAGGTGTCTACAATTTGAGTCCGTCCGTAAATCAGACGCGCCGCCTGACATGCTATTCGGGTTCAGATGGTCGCAGTCAAACGCGAACTGATAGCATATATGTCGTTGGCTTGTCTAATGACGCAACCGACGGCACTGCAGCCAAGAGCGGCATGGGCACCTCTGCCCAGACTTATCAGTTCCCCATCAATGACAACTTCAGTGGCGTTCCCGCTGCTGGCACCACCAATGCCATTGGTTCAGTTGTTGGAGATGACGATTGGGGCCTGGAGAACAATACGGCGATTCCCGAGATTGATCTCAAGGTCGATTCAGTATCCGTTACGGCGATGACTAAAAAGCTCAAAGCCAAGTGGACTCCTGAATTAGGTCAGGATCTCAACGCTTATCATAACCTTGATGCAGAGGTTGAGCTTACGTCGATTCTCTCTGAGCAGATTGCTCTAGAAATTGACCGTGAGATTCTTGAGGATCTTATTAAGGGTGCGACAGCCGGTACTTATTACTGGTCGCGCTCTCCTGGCTTGTTCGTCAACAGAACCACCGGCAATGAAGTAGGTGCTGCCTCGGCTGCTCCTGACTTCACCGGTACCGTTTCTGAGTGGTATGAAACACTTTTAGAGACAGTTAACGATGTTTCGGCTCAGATCCACAGAAAGACTCTCCGTGGTGGTGCTAACTTCTTAGTTACTTCACCGGAAGTTTCCTCAATTCTTGAGTTTACTAGTGGATTCCGCGCCTCTGTTGCTGTTGATGAAAACAAAGGTACCGCAGGCGCTGTGAAAGTTGGCAGTATCAGTAAGAAGTGGGATGTGTATGTGGATCCTTATTTCCACCGCAATCTTATTTTGATTGGTCGTAAGGGTAGTAGCTTCCTTGAAAGTGGCTACGTATATGCTCCTTATGTGCCGCTGCAGGTTACTCCCACAATCTTTGGCGTAGAGGACTTCGTACCTCGCAAGGGTGTCATGACTCGCTATGCCAAGAAAATGGTTCGGCCTGATATGTATGGCTTAGTTGTCGTGCGCGGCCTCCTTGGTGAGACTGGCGCCAGCGACGGCGGTAGTTAAACTGCTAAAACCAACTTAGGTTAGTTATAAGCCCCGGTTTCTTTCGAGAAACCGGGGCTTTTTTGTAAAACTAAATGCACCTATAGAGCCATGTTGGCCAAATTTTCGCACGGCCAATTTTTTGAGATTTTGAATTCAGGAGGTAGAAAGAGAATAAAGATTCTATCAAAGAAATAACATTTAGTTTTTTGCCATCCTCTAAACTATTTATACGTGAGGAGAATTAGATGAATGGCCCTACCTATTTTAAATCCCGTATCTCAAGTCAGCGCCGTTGTCCTGACAACAGGAAGCAGCCCTATCGATGTTGCTGATAATAATAGCTTACCTTTTGGGCTCTACTCGAATACGACGTCTGGACTATATTCTCAATATTTCTGTTCTGGCGCAGCAGAACAAGTATCATATACATATAAAAAACTAGGCGGCGACGTTTTAGACATTGAGTTAACTAATAATAATGTATTTGCATCTTACGAAGAAGCTGTTTTAGAGTATTCTTATATTGTCAATATCCATCAGGCTAAAAACGCACTTTCTGATTTGCTTGGCGCCGCAACTGGTACATTTGACCATGAAGGCCAATTAACTTCCGGAAGCTCTCTAGAGGGCCAAGATGTTAATTTAAAATTTCCAAGATTTGAGTTTGCTTATTCTCGCCGCGTCGGCTATGGCGTTTCCACAGAGATTGGCTTTGGTGGCGAAGTTAGCATTTATTCGGCGTCATTCGACGCCGTTAACGGAACGCAAGATTACGACTTACAACAAATAGTTTCATCTTCTGCGGCTTTAAGCTCTTCTGTGCCCTATTACGGCAAGGTGGGGAATAAGCGTATTAATGTAACCAAGGTTTATTATAAAACCCCTAACGCCATGTGGAGGTTTTATGGATATTATGGTGGGATTAACACAGTGGGCAACTTAGCTAGTTATGGCCAATGGGCAGATGATTCAACATTTGAAATTATACCAACGTGGCAAAACAAATCTCAAGCCATGGCCTTCGAAGATGCCATATGGACACGAAATTCGCACTATTCATTTGAAATTAAAAATAATAGACTTCGAATATATCCTGATGTTATTGATGCTGGTCCAGATAAATATTGGATAGACTTTTTTGTTGATCCTGAGCCGTGGGACACAGGAGACACTGATGGAAGAGGGGGGGATACTGTAACGAACGGCATCAACAACTTGAATACTCTTCCTTATGAAAATTTGCCCTATGAAAATATTAACTCTATTGGAAAGCAGTGGATTAGAAGATTTGCACTTTCCCTTTCAAAAGAAACTTTGGGCAACATCCGAAGTAAATTTACAAGCATACCAATTCCGGGTGATAATATTACGTTAGATGGCCCCGCGCTGTTGTCGCAAGCCCAGGCGGAACAAGAAAAGCTGAGAGAAGAATTAAAAACAACTTTAGATGAGCTAACTTATACTAAACTTATGGCTGAAGACGCCTCGCTGATGGAGTCAGTCAACACTATTAACAAACATATTCCTTTGAAGGTCTATGTGGGGTAATGTAATATGGCAGAAGCGACAGACAAGACTAAGTGGACACAGCCTGATTCACCTCCCCCTCCTTTGTTTTTAGGAGAAAAGGAGAGGAATTTAGTAAAGCAAGTTAACGATGAGCTAATTGAAAGAGTTATCGGCCAGGAAATAATATATTACCCTATTAGCTTAGAACATACAAGTTTTCACCCCCTGTACGGAGAGGCTGTAGAAAAAAACTTTTTGGCGCCAGTTAGAATACATGTATTGGTGGCCTGGGAGGGTTACACAACTACAGTTACCAACTTAGGTATTGATAAAAGACTTTCTTTGACAGTTAAATTTCATAGAAGAAGGCTAATTGAAGATCAAGATTTATATCTTCGTGAAGGTGACTTTATATTATATGGCGAAGATTTTTTTGAAATTGCTACTGTAAACTACCCTAAACAAATATTTGGACAAGGGTATGCTGGCTGGGATCGCATTTTTGAAGCCGAAGCAAAATGTATAAAAGCAAGGGAAGGGACTTTCGATGCCAGCTGATTATGATTCCAAAGTTTTAGAGGACGGTAATAAGAGATTGGACGAATCTTTATTGAGCCCTTCTAATCTTGAAACAATTGATTATGCATTTTATGATTTTATTAATGAAAAAATGCACATTAGGACTCACACCAACAAGGGGTGGAAAAAAGCTACAATCATTTGGTCTTCACCGGAGAGAGTTTATTATTCTAAAAAAAACAAAGACATGTTTGATCTTGATGGTACTTTAATTTATCCGATTATAAGCATTCAAAGAACCTCCATGAGTAAAGATTTAGCTAGAAAAGGAAAATTTTATGGGGCGCCCCCAAACTTTACAGACCCGCATAGAGGTGGCCGAATTATTGTTTCTAAGAGAATAGTTAAAGACAAAACAAACAACTTTGCAGCTGCTCACAATATTAGGAAGTCTTCTAACACAAACAGAACACCGAACAGACAAGCTTATTATCCATTGACGGAAAAAAGAAACAAAAAAATTGTAATTGAAAGCTTGTCAGTGCCACAGCCAGTATATCTAAGTATTGGATATCAAGTCACTTTAAGGTCAAATTATCAACAGCACATGAATCAAATGGTGCAGCCTTTTGTTACGTTAGGTGGCCACATCAACTCATTTCTTATTGAGCGCGACGGGCACATGTACGAGACGTTTTTAAAATCAGACTTGGCACAAGACAATAATATTTCTTCTTTTGATCAGGAAGAAAGGGTTTTTCAGACTACGATTGACTTTGAGGTGTTGGGATACGTAATTGGCGAAGGTGAAAATCAAGAAAGAGCTACAATTAGTCGCACAGAGAACGCAGTGGACGTAAAAATTCCGAGAGAAAGGGTCATATTGGGGGATGAGCAGGATTTTGATCCTAATAGTGGATTTTATAGAGATTGAAAAAATTATAAAAAGGTTTTTGCTTTATTGTGCTACTATTTATTAAAGAATTATAACGCCTCTGTTTAAAGGAGAAAACAGCATATGTCTTACAAAAAATTTAAGTTTATATCACCAGGAGTATTTATTAATGAGATTGACAATTCTCAGCTTCCTGCCGAACCGACCGCCATTGGGCCCAGCGTAATTGGAAGAACGGAAAGGGGACCGGCCCTCAAACCTGTATTAGTTAATTCATTTGCAGACTTTGTAGATGTTTTTGGTAAGCCAATTGCAGGTGGCAAAGGCGGGGATGTTTTTCGATATGGAAATTATACTTCGCCCACATATGCAGCATATGCAGCCCAGGCGTGGCTGCGGAATAGCTCTCCTATAACAGTAGTTAGACTCCTAGGTCAAACACATAGAAATGCTGTACAGTCGACTGGATATGCTGGGTGGACGACAAACCCTGCGGGCCCTATTGCCTCCTCAAGTGCGACGGCTAATAATGGCGCGTATGGGCTCTTTGTATGCGAAGGTAGCTCTAGCAGCACCCTCACTGCATCGATCACTGGTGACTTTGATGCAAGCAAAAACCCCCTTGAAGGAACTCTAGCAGCTATATGGTATTTAACAAAAGGGAGTATCGAGCTTTCTGGGGCCATAGCCGACCACTCCGCGACCAACTATACATCTTCTGCATTCACTTTTGTTGAGGCAGTTGATTCAGGCCCGACCTTTAAAGTAAAATTAAAAGACGCTAGTGGCGAAACTGCTGTTGAGTCTTCTTTTAATTTTGATGCTGATTCTCCTAAATTTATTAGAAAGGTGTTTAATACGAATCCAATTAAAACAAACGATGACATAATGGATGCATCTGGAAACGAAACTGACTCTTATTGGCTAGGGGAGACTTTTGAAGGTAATCTAAGAACATATAACGGCACAGGCATATCAGGCTCTGTCCCTTCTCAATGTTATGGTATTTTGATGCGCCTTGGTACACCATCGGGCCTCACGGACGGCGCAGACTTTAGAATGGGCCCCACAAAAAGCCCAACACAACAATTTTCTAAGACAGGGTGGTTTTTTGCTCAAGATCTGTCGACAACATTTGAGAATTACGATCCATCCGAGATGCAAAAGTTATTTAGATTTTGTTCTAGAGAGTTGGGTGAAGAAACACAACGCAAGGTTAAAATAAGTATTAAAGACTTGAAATCGGCAGATCCTCTTGACACAAATCAATATGGATCTTTTACTGTGCTGGTTAGGGACATTGCGGACACTGATGCTAATCCAGTCGTACTAGAGCAATATAATAATTGTAACTTAGATCCCGGCTCGGAACACTTTGTAGCTAGAAAAGTTGGAAATAAATTTACTCAATGGGATGACATTGATAGAAGATATAGAACGTTTGGCGATTTTAATAATTCCTCTAACTATGTTTATGTTGAAGTCTCCCCTACTGTTGAGCGCGGCACTCACAATGCTAAGTGCCTCCCATATGGTGTTTGTGGGCCCCCTCGCTATAATGGCTGGGCAGTTTCAGGCTCTGGCCAATTCCAAGATTATAATTACACTGAGACTTTAGCTGGTGCGTACGGCACGTTTGTTATGTCTGGCGCCGCAGACCCTGGCGGCGAGCCCGTACTCGGCAGCTGGCATACTGCTAGCAGCGGAGATGTTGTAAATGCTAGATTTAAATTTCCAGAATTACGACTTCGATTGAGTTCTAGCGAAGGCGCTTCCCTGACGGATCCAAAAGATGCCTACTTTGGAGTGGACACATCTTATAACGGATCTCGCGGAATAGATTATAGCACTTTCGATGTACTGCGTACAAAGGCCGAAGACCTAGATAGCTGGGACAGAACCGACGTCGGCGGCGGCCAGGTTACTGAAATTTCTTGGCACTTTTCACTTGATGACGTCAGAAATGCAAATGTCACTAGTCAAGCAGATTCTAGTAGTTATAGTACACAGGCTGTTTATCAATCTGGCTCCCGTGCCGCAGGATACTCTTATACTGCACACACTGCCTCTTCGGTTGCTACCGGCTCTGGTGAAACTGCTGGTCCTGCATCAGTCAACTACCTTAACGTCATCGATGATGATAGTGGTGGGGACACAGCAGGCTGGAAACAGTTTAGCACAATGCTGCATGGCGGCTCAGATGGCTTAGATATTACTGAGAGTGACCCTTTCAGAAATTCTGGGCTTTCCGAGAAGTCTGAAACAACCAGCGCTGCCTATAATTCAATTTCAGTTGCTATTGACTCTCTCAGAGATCCAGAAGTTGTAGAGTATAATATATTATCAGCCCCCGGTATCACGGAGAGCACCCTAAGCAACAAGATGGTCAACATGTGTGAGTTGAGAGGTGACGCGCTGGCTATTATTGATTTGGCTGGAGGCTATACGCCGCCGCACGAAAGCAATGCCAGCAGGGTGAATCGCAAAGGAAGTGTAAAAACTGTTGTTAGTAACAAAAAGAATACACTTCAAGTTAACAGCAGCTATGGTTGTGCTTATTATCCATGGGTTCAAATTAGAGACACTATCAATGGTGTAACGCTGTGGGCGCCCCCGTCGGTTGTCGCACTTGGAGCAATGTCTTATGGCTCAGCGAATTCGCAACTTTGGTTCGCCCCAGCAGGATTCACTCGCGGCGGCCTAAGCTTCAATCGCGCCGG
>TARA_R110000824_G_scaffold13896_3_pt1 | contig 19797 bp, 12 predicted proteins | sample TARA_R110000824 | Tara Oceans TARA_R110000824 (sample SAMEA4397747) | marine metagenome | biome: Polar Biome; feature: [MES] marine water layer (ENVO:01000295) within the mesopelagic zone...; material: water (ENVO:00002006), including particulate matter (ENVO:01000060) such as......
AAAGAAAGGAGACTAAGTGAAAATTGTTGTAATCACAGGATGTTTAGGACTTATTGGGTCATATGTCACACGACAATGTATCCAAAAGGGTTGGATGGTATACGGAATTGACAAGTTTACTTATGCGGCTAATGAAGAATCATGTAATGAATTCATACAGTATGAAAACTTTGAATTTGTTAAAGAAGATATCGCCACTTTAACATATCTCCCTGATTGTGATTATGTTATTAATATTGCAGCAGAGTCTCATGTGGGGAATAGCATAATTGACAGCCACGATTTTATTCAATCAAATGTTGTAGGAGTTAAAAATCTTCTAGACATTATCCGAAGAAAGCCAAAAAACATTGATAACCAACCAATCTTCTTTCACTTTAGTACTGATGAGGTTTATGGAGATATTATTGAAGGCGAACATATCGAAACAGACATTTTAAATCCAAGCAACCCTTACTCAGCCTCGAAAGCAGCCGCAGATATGTTTATTTTGGCATGGGCTAGAACTTATGATATGAAATATATTATTTTAAGACCGACTAACAACTACGGGATTGGTCAATATCCTGAAAAATTAATACCAGTAGCGGTTAAAATGCTCAAAAGAGGGAAGAAAATCCGCTTACATGACCAAGGAGAACCAGTTAGAAATTGGTTACATGCTGATGATACAGCAAGTGCTGTTATCTCAATTATTGAATCTGGCAACTATAATGAAATTTATAATGTCGCCGGAGGATTCGAGCAAAAAAATCTAGACACAGTGAAAAAAATAATTAAATGTTATTATGGAAATTGTGATAAGTTTTATGATTTAATTGATTTAAATCATAAAAGGGAAGGACAAGATGTCCGTTATGCCCTCAACGATAATAAAATTAGAATTCTTGGTTGGCAACCTAAAAAATCTTTCGATCAAGAACTTCCAAAAATTATCAAATATTATAAACAAAATTTTAAATGGTAGGAGTAAAAAATGAACCATAATTTATCAGATCAAGCTATAGGTGCAATAATGATGGCACTACAAAAATCTTTGATGGAACAAGCAGATATTGTTCCTGTTCTTCAGGGATTTGAAATTCAAGTGGATGACTCAGGGCAACTTGTTGTCATGAACCCACCTACTGTTCGTGTTCCACATTTAGAAGGCGAAACTGTAGAAACCAGTCAACAATAGTGCCTAAGTATTATTATAAATGTAATAACTGTGATGAAGAATTAGAAGTCCGACATGGAATAAGCGATTGTTTAAGTGATTGCGAAGAATGTTCCATGTCGGATTCTCTAATCCGGATTCCTCAACTTAATTTCAAAGTAGAAGTAAAAAAGCGAAATGAAAAAGTTGGCTCAAAAGTGAATGAAGCAATTAGAGAAAACAAAAAACTTTTACAACAAATGAAAAAAGAAGGAGCATTCAATGACATTAGCTAATTGGACGATTGTGTGTCTAATAATATCTATAATAGGTAATATTTGTTGCATTTGGTACATTCGTAAGCTTCTAGGTAAGCTTTTGTTTATATCTCAAAATTTAACTGATTTAGTGGATCTTTTATCTACATATAGAAATCATTTAAAAAAGATTCATAGTCTTGATATGTTTCATGGAGATGAGACATTAAAATTTCTTATACAACATACAAACTCACTACTAGATGTATTAGAAGATTACAGCGATATTTATTTAATGACCGAGCCAATGGTGCTCGATGAAATTCAAGAGGAAGAATATGATGAACAGACGCAGAGGCCGGAAACCCTCAACGAAGAGAATGTATTTTACGGCGGTTCACGAAGCAGCGATAGTTGAATATTGTTCGAGTGAGTGTAATGAAAGAAAATCAGAGCTTTATGTAGAGTTTATACAGCCAACATTTAATGAGATGGTAGATAAAATTGTTTACTCGTATCATTTTACTTCATTGGCTAATATAGATGATCTAAGAGCAGAATGCAAAGCATGGCTTATAACAATTTTGGATAAGTTTGACCCTGCGAAGGGCTCGAAAGCTTTTTCCTATTTTAGTGTTGTAACCAAGAACTGGTTTATCCACAAAGTTAAAAAACAGACGAAGCAAAACCAACGAGAAATACAATATGATCTTGTTGCTCAAGAAGTTTATGATAAACAATTACAACCGGATTCAAACTATCTTTTGAAGAGAGAAAAAGAAGATTTTTGGCTTAAACTTTGGGAAGAAATTGACTCGTGGGGAACTAATGATATGCGAGATAATGAAAAGAAAGTCTATGAAGCCATAAAAATTATTTTATCATCCTCTGATGATATCGAAATTTTTAATAAAAAAGCAGTATATTTATATCTTCGAGAATTAACGGGACTTAATACAAAACAAATTGTAACCCAGCTTAATAAAATGCGCGAGAAATACAAGGATTTTAAGGAAGACTGGGATGATGGTAAAATCTAATTAATGTCTAATTAGTTAGGGAGTATACCAATGGCAAAATATAAGAAAAATTATCTTAATGGATCATTAGCTAATGAATTTTCAAGTAATGTAAATAATAAATTTAATTATTTAATGTCTAATATCATTGATGCTCACTACGATTATTTATTAACTAGCCCAAAGAATGATTTTAAAGCCATTGTTTTATCTGGTATGAAGAGTGGGCAGAATAATGGATCAGGCCCTAATATAAATGATGCTAAAGTAGTTGAAAGAAATGTTGGTGATTCAATTAATAGACACCTTTCAATTAAAATCCGTCCCATCGACATCCGTGGTTCCACTTTACCAGATCCCATAAATACACAAAATAATAAAGATCAAGATTTTTTAATTGGTATGCACGAATGGGCTATTTCAGATGTTCCCATAGGAGACGACATGCCAACTATTAATGCTGGTGATGAAGTAAGTTGTTATTACACTGATGGCCGTGAAATGGGCTTTTCAGAAAAACAATTATTTTTTAAATCTAGAGAGATAGGAAGTAGTTATTTATCGCGACTGGCACAAGGTTTTGCTGATGCTGGTAGTTCTGTGGCAGGGCTTTTTTCAAGCCAACAAGAAATAGCTACTCTTGGCGATCCGAAAACCCCAGTTGTAAGAGGTAGTAAAATTTATAGTCTTCAGGGTTATAGAGAAATTGCTAGGCGCTTGAATAATAATGTTATGAAGAATATCCGTAACCACGAATCAAACAATAAACCAACAATTTCAAATTATGGCTATACTACTTATGCAAAAGAATTCCCAGAATTTGAAACTTATACTGTTGACCAAATAAGACAAATCCAAGAATCCGGAATGTTCAATGGAAAAAATTATAAAAAGCCCGGTACTACTGCAACACCTTTTGCAGTTGGTCTGTACCAAATAATTCCTGATACAATGGATTGGATTAGGGGCGCTGTTCCAGCCGTTAGAAATTTAAAGTTTACTAGAGATACTCAACATATACTCGGTGCTATTTTAATTATGAATAAGCGACCCGTAATGGGCAATTATTTGTTAGGAAAACATAAAAATATAATAGAAGCTGGTCAAAATTGGGCCTATGAATGGGCTTATGCTCCATCACAATATGATACAAAAAGACGAGTAAAAAAAGGACCACCACCACAATATATTGGTGTTCCCATGGGTGCAAGTTATTATACTGATTCTGGTGGGAATAGGGCTGGAACAGACCCTTCAACAATTCGATCTGAATTAAAAGCAGGGCGAACTGCAATGCAAGGCTTTTCCGGCACTACACCAGATGCCTTTGGCGAAAGCGACCCTAATGCAATTCAAGACTTTTTAACCAGCACACCAGAATTGGGGCCATATGGGCTCCCAACACCAACAACCGCAGCAGAATTAATAACGGAAGGACTTGATGTTTTCAATGATTTACTTTCTAGCGAATCATTTGATCCATATGGGACTTCGGAGCAATAAATGTCAAAAGTAGAAGAACAAATCAAGAAGGCTCTTGATAATATTAATGAAGATAGAAGAATTACACGAGAGCTTTTAGACGATGCTATAAAGTATGTAGCCATCGACGAAGCAAGGCATAAAGAAATAGGTATCGTAATGTCTAAATATGTGGAGACACTTCAAAGATCTAATGAACAACTAGTTAAAGTTATTACGATTATGAGCAAAAAAGAGGCATCTCAAGGATTAAACTCTTTTGATAAAGATGAGCTTTTTGATTTAATTGCTGGAGAAAAAACAGATGCCAAAAATAATTAAAATTGAACGCGGCAAAAAGCCAAATATTGATTTAAATAAATTGGACAAGGAATCTCAAAAGCTCAATAGCGAAGTAGAAAAAAACCTTCGCCCATTAGGGATGAATGGCGATAAAATAATTGAGCCGATCCCGCAGTTTAATAGAGCAGGTTGTGAGAAATTAATCCAAAATGGTAATTCCACAATTGTATTGGGAAGAGATAGAAATGCTAGTTTAAAGAGTGGCTATATGGGTGCCCGATCAACCGGATGTGGATCTATAGATTTAGTCGTAGGCCGAGCAAGTTCTCATAAGCCTGTCGGTGATTCATACGGATCGTCGCCCGGTCAAAAGATAATGGTTGATCCAAACTTTTATAATGATGCCGCCCGTATTTATATTTCACAAAAAGCAGATATAGATGAATATTTTGGTTTAGCCCCAGTGCCATTGGAAGATAGCAAGGGCCGCTCTGGTGTTGGTGTCAAGGCTGATCATGTTAGAATAGTTGGTCGCAACAGTATTAAAATTGTTACCGGAAAAGGAATAGCGAAAGGCCCCCTAAGCGGTGAGCTAAATTCACAAGGTGGCAAAATTGATGGACCCGGAACAATTTCTTTAATAGCTGGGAATTATACAGAAGGAAATTCTGTTTTGAAAGTGCCATTATTTTTTGATGAACCAATTGAAACACTACAGCCAATACCAAAGGGTGATAATCTTATTGATTGTTTGAGAGATATAATTGAAAATTTAAAAAGTGTAAGTGATATGGTAATGGCAAATACTCAAGGTATAATAGAGTTGGCTGGTGCTGTTGATACTCATTTTCATGATTACGGAGGTGGCTTCGGCCCAACAACACCATCTAGTGTATTGGCTTTAAGAATAATACCAACATATATAATGGCGATTACTTCGATGTTAGATAATTTAAGCTTTACTTATAACAATACAATTATTGATTTAAATTATTTAAACGATTGGAGCCCAAAGTATATTAATAGCAGACATGTAAGTACAACTTAGGAATTATCATGGCAGAAAAAAAAGAATTTTCCGATTTTCAACAATATAAATGTGATATTTTAGAGCCGATTGATGATATAGAATATCCTAATTTTTGCCCTACTTGTACAAAAGACCCTTCTTATGTGGAGCCAACTTGGTATTCCACCGACGAGCCATATTTGGATAAAAAGAATTGTTTGTATAAATTTAATGTTACTGCCATTATAGATGACTTAAGGCTCGGAGCAAATGAAAAAAGGCTACGAACCTTTGCAATAACTTTTAGAAATCATTCAGAAGAAGATAGAGATTATAATAGACCAGAAGTTCAAAGCAAAATTTTAAGAACGGCTGTTTATAAAATGCTCATAGGGCTTGATAAAGAAGTAACATATGGCAACATTTGCAGTACAATTAACTGTGAACCATCACCAGGTTCTTTTTTGTCTCCTGATCGATTAGCTCAATACGAGCAAATCCTTGATAAATTAAAGTTTTTAAAAGAAAGCATCATAAATGATATCTCAGATGGAGATGTTGTTGAATTTATAGGATTATCTGAATCGGTAGATTCGGATTTGAATAATGTTAATAGTTATTTTGAATATAGATTAGATCTAGAGAATGAACAAGAAATCTCGGCTATTTTATCTGTTACATTAGAACAATATGATGCATTGCTTGAAGAAAGAAACAATTTATTATCAAAATCAAAAAAGCCTATAGAAAATTTTAACCCCTATGGTGTGGAGAACTACGCAGAGATTGCAGATAAATATTTTCCTGCTAATGAAAATCCTGGCAACATTATACAATTTTTAGTTTCAGTACCAGCTTTTGTAATTGATAGGATACCAGAGTCCTCCACTGCTGGTGATGACGATGATGAAACAGAAGGTCTAGAAGATTTTGTAATTAAAGGCCGAAAGTTAAGAAGACAATTGACTGTTCTTAGTTCTGCTATGTTTTTATATACACAACAATATGCAATAGCCAGAAATTTAGATAATGTGGCAATGTACTACAAAGATAAGGGTCTAAAAGAATATGCATTTAATGAAGTACGCCGACAATTAAAAACATTCCCAGCAGATGGTAAGATAGATTTTGACAGATCGGGTAACAATGTATTTTTTCAATTAATGAAACAAGCTCTAAAGTCTAATCGCTTTAGAATTGATAACTTCCAAGTCGGCTTTGGTAAATTGGTCAAAGACATAAAATTTAAAGTTGATGAAAATAGTGATGAGCCATTTCAAATTAAGAAAATTTTAGTTAATTCAAAAGAATGTAGATATAAAAAATTAAAAGGTGCTAAAGCCAATAAATTAATTAATTTATTAAACAGGCATAGATTTATATCTAAATTTTTAAGTAAAATAGATTCTATAGAAACAGAATTAACCGCAAATACAACACCAGAGTGGCAAGATTTTATACCTAAACATGCTTATCCTGATGTTGTAATACAGCAAGCAATAAATAAAGATGGAATTGAGGGGTCAAATGAAAGAATAGCACTAGAGTGTTTATTTGAAGATGCTGGAATAGATTCATTCGGCTCTGGCCAAATAAGGAATTATTTAATTGAAAAATCAGTAGGATTGGCAAAGCTATTAGCTTTTACATTTAATCAAAGTGCTTGTTTTCAAGCTTCTGAAGCAGCAGAAAAAAACCCAACAACAACTAAATTTACAAGTCTTTTTGGCCCACAGGCTTATCAAAATAATTATGATAGATTTTATCAACAAGAAATAGATAAGATAATGTCAGGAGAATCCGAAGTAGATATTTCTGGTACCAAGTACAACAGAAATGAACAAGTTAGTGATATTAATACTCCAAGCACTCTTGAAGATTATGCAAGAGCAATTTCATCTAAGACTAATGAAAATTATAGTACAATTCTAGAACAATTGAAGGTAACTGTTAATGAACGAGCCGAAGATAGAGTCGAGGCTCAAGTTGAAGCCGCGAAAGCACCCGGCGGCAATCTAGGAAATATAACTGGATATGGGGGTGAACAAGGCAACTTTTTTACAGGTGACTCAGGACACCCTTTACTTATTGAAGCAGCAGAACTAGCAAAAGAAAAATTTAAATTTGAAGATACTTTTTTAAGTTCTCTATTAGATTATAAAAGGGGCGAAGTTTTTGACTATGCCACCGATGGCAAGAAAGACTTAGCTGGATTATTTTCTTTTTTTGGCATTTGTGGTTATAAATCCCTTATCGGTGGAGTTTTAGAGTGCCTTCTGGGTGGAGTAAGTTTCGAACAATTTGTTGCAAAATTTATTGAATCACAATTAAAAAATCTTAGTATTGAACAACTTGGACTATTTGTAGAAGGACTTCCTCCTGAAGAGCAAGCCAAAGTTTATGCCGAGGTTCAAAGATCACTAGGAACACTTGTTAAGCCATGGGAAGCCGGTGGTGGCTTCGCAGAAAATACTGTTAATACAGCAATTGGTCAAACACCTCTAACATTTACGAAGGAAACTGAAGAAGAACGACTTGATTCCATAAAAAATGACACAGTTATAGAACTTGAAACATGGAATGCACTGTCTGATGAGGCCAAAGAACAAGCAGAGGATGCTTGGGGAAAACCTAGAGTTGATGTAATGAATCCAAGCTTTACTGGTGATTTTACACAAACAACGATTGGAACATCCGTCAGTAATGTCGCTGGTACATTTGTTAAGGCTTATACAACAGCAATACTTAATACACTTGACTATGATATCCTTTTAGACAAGGTAAAAGATTATCCCGGTGCTCAATTATTAAAAAAGGTTTTGTTTCAATTTGCTTGTATGACTCCACCTTTAATGCACCCACCAATTTCAGAGTTTTTAAAATCTTTTTCGTTACAAGTTTGTGATCCTCAGATTGGTTTGACTATTCCAATGTTAACAAACCTCAGTCTTTCAAATCCTTGGGCAATCATTAAAAGTAAATTAAAAGAAATAATTATAAATGAAATTAGAGATATTCTAATAGAAGCTTTATATTCTATTATACAGAAGATACTTGAGCTTATTGATGGTCTTTTGTGTCGTGCATTAGCAGGTGTTGGAAAATTTGCAGGAAGTTATTTACAAGATGCAGTTACCGGCGATGGATCTGGGATGAGCTTTACAACTGCAATGAGAGAAGCTTTTTGTGGTCCAGATGTACCAGAAGCAAAAGTAAATGCTTTATCAGAATCACTATTAGAAGGACTCGGGTATGTTCCTAATAACCCAGATTTTGCAAATGCAGAAATTATAACTGATAATGCTTTAACACCTGCACAAAGGACTATGGCCATGCTGTCGGGTTTGATGAGTAAAGACGAATTATTATTAGCTATTGCTTCTGATTACGATGATCAAGATTTAACATTACTTAATACAATCTCTAGAGCCATACAAGCCACAGCCCCAGAAATGGCATCTCTGTTGGGAACCCCACAACAATTATCAAGCCTATTCTCTTCAATATCAAATTTCTTGTCACCAGACCAAAGACAACAAATTTTAGATTCTTTAGAAAATCCTATCCCAGACACTCCTCTCAATGATAGCCTTTGTTTGACTAATGAAGAATATGATCGTTGGGTAGAATCAAGGAGAAGATTGTTCGATGCTTATGGTTTTGATAATGCTCCCCAAATTGTTTCAGGCCAAGATGATCAGCTTTTGGATGATTTGGGTGATTTATTAGATGCATATACAAATCCCTTGGATTCAATTAATAACGGGGTATCTGACTTATTAGTAGATCCTCTATGTGCTGATGGAAAGGGCATCATACCCAGAGATACCGAGGAAACAAAAGAAATAGTAAATAGATTTTCAAATGATATCTTTAATAATCTTAGGATTTCTATTTATCGTGATCTGTTAGGGAATAAAGGTTATTTAAATCAGCTTCTAACAGATGAAAAAGGAAAGCCATTCCGCCGACATAGATTTAGAACATTTTTTCAAAGAAATTATGTAAATGCCGAAGATGAAAACTCCACTCGGCGTAAATCAAAAGGTATGTTCCCAGAGACTGTTGCCATTCATTTAAAAGATCAAATAGAAAGCCAAAACCCTAAATTTAATCTTTCTTCGGGAGAAGAAAGGTTGGAAGAAAAATTACAAGCTGGAATTAGAAGAAAAAGAGAATTGTTTGCTTCAGCTATAAATGAAAATCGAGATGAAAAATATACAAATTCAAATGATAAAACTAAGGAACTGGGTAAAAAGAGAATTAAAGTTAATTTACCGGCAAAGAAAATAAATAACCCAACAACAGTAATGTCATTTACAGATAATGCTGATGACGAGCCTTATAAATTTAATATAACATACGGCGATAAAAGAATAAATAATCCTGATGGTGAAATGTGGTCTGAAACATCCATTACAGTTCAATTTGGAGATGAAGTTGGAAATTCTACAATTTATAGGCAACAAGAATTTCTACCAACAGAAATAATAAATCTTTATGGATCACAAGTTTCTTCTACTTCAAATCCCCGTTTAGAATATTTTAAAGCCTTTATGAATTCTAAAATTCAAGTTGGTGCCCCTGAAGCTCAAAACTTTAATCTTTTGATCAAAGATAATTATGAAAAGCTAAATCAATTGTTTTTACAACAATTAATCCCAACGGTTACTAAAGCACCAGATGGAGATATTGCTAATGGTTTTGTATTTGGTTATAAATCTGAAACCCTAACAGAAGATGACTTAAAATATGTTGACCCCGAACCTGGCTCGACTGAGTATACTTACAAAAATCGCGAACACATCCTTGGTAGAAGCAAAACAAATAACTCAAGAGTTGTTTTCTTGGACCCAGAGGAATACGGAGGCAGATATACAAATCCGCCATTTATGATTGAGCCATCAAACCATGGTGGCTGGTTTGGTCTTGCTCAAAGTCTAATACCACAACATAATTTTTGTAATAAAAAAGAGGTTGACTTAATTGGTTTTGATTATATTAAAAAGCAAGTTAATTATTACTATAATAATTTGCCAAGTGATCCTCGATTACAACAAGAACAAGAATGTATAAATGAGCCTCCATTTGCAAAAATTGCAAATAGGCAAACAAAGGCAAATTTACACGGCATAACAGCCGCTATTGTTCGAATGTATTTGTCTCAAGCATATTTAAATGCATACCCAATTTTTTCAAATATCTCTTTTTCTTCTAGAAATTATTCTAATGTATTTTATGATTTTGTGACTGATTTAATGGAAGATAGTTTATCAGAAACCCCAGAAAGAGATACAAACTTTATTAGAACAAAGATTAAAAAAGAAAATTATTTTTTATTATTTTTAGAACAAGCTGTAGAATCTTATCAAAGACTTGTTGATTATAAAGGTGTGAAGCCTCCTAAAAATGTTGTTAATGCCATGAATACAATAAAGAAGGTTCAAGCATTTTATCAATCTCCGGATAAGTCAGATGTTGATAAGATTAAAACAGATAATAATAGTGAATTCAAATTAGATGTTTCCAATAATGAATTTGAATTAATAACAAATAAAAAATATCTTAAATTTTATAAACATGCTCTTGCTTATCAAAACTGGGGAGATGCAATTTTTGAATCAGATAATAAAATAAAATTAAAATATTTACACAAGACTGATAGATATTTAAAATATTTTAAATTAGTATCAAAGATTTTCTGTATTCGCCTTGTTAAGAAACAAGCAATGGAAATCCTATCTGAATTTACAAAGTATGAGGCGGATAAACTATTCAAAACCCTTGATAGAAAAATAAATCCAAAACCTCCAATACACAATATAGTTCCATATTTATTGCAAAGCGATAAAATTTGTGTTACCCCAAATCACAAATATGGATTAAGACAACCATTAGTTGAACTTAAGGCAAATGGCGAAGCAGATTTTGGAACGGTCCACGATGTTCAGCACGACATTTTTTCTGCAAACCCTATGCGAGGGGCTACACAAGCGGAAGTCGATATGATAAACTCAAAGGGTCGCTTTATCATTGAAAGATATATCCGCGTTAAGGATAAAGAAGAAATTCCTGTCCAAGTTGCATCTAGAAACGAAAATCTTTTCGGTGTTGCTAATATGGAGAAATTTCAAGAATATCTTGGCGGCTTAGATCAAGATAAAAAGATCTCAGATTATTTTGGAGATTTAGAATTTGTTTATTCAACAAAAGTAGAATTTCTAGTTTCGAAAGGATATACACTTAGATCTCTTTATAATTTAGGACTAGATAAAGATATCCGAGCCCTAACACCAGAAGTTTTAGAAACCACCCTCGTCGTTCCAGCTAGCAAGCTTACATTTGATTTAGAAGAATTAGAACCAGTTAGTATTGTCGGATCAAGTGGATTATCTTATGGATTAAGGATTTGTTACTTTTTACCTGATAACTTTCCTGCGAACGAGTTTAGGGTATCAAACGAAACAGCCATAAATAATAAAGCTTTTAATTTAATAAAGGTTCCTGAAATTAAAAATTCTTCTTTTATGGTCCCCCTAATAGAAACAGAAATAGAAATAGTAGATCAAGTTTTGTCAGATGTAAACTTCTTTGAGGGGCCAAACTCTTTTGATTTATACTGCATGTTTCGAGAACAAGAAAATAATCCCGAGTTTAAATTTTTATTTGAAAATGTTATTCAAGTTAAGTCTTTTATGTCTTTATATACACTTTACTCTAATTTTGGATTTCAAGCATCGTGGGGTGTTGGAGAAGAAATTGATATCGATGCACAGCAAGATGAAGAAGATGACGATGATTTTGATTTTGACGGCGATGGCGATGAATACGATTTTAATTTTTATTCAAAAGGAAAAAAGAAAGCGAGAAAACTTTTTGTAAATTTTTATAATCAAAACGATTTCTTGGATGATGAAAATGCTGGAAATGATAATATTTTTGAGTTTATGAAATTATTTAATCCATTCAAATTTAGGCTACCGTTTAGACTTCCATGGTGGAAGCGAAGGCGGAAGAGAGATTATAGATGTCCCGATTGAGGCTAATCGGTTCAAAATCTTACAAATTTGTAATTAGTAAGAGGGATTTTACATGACATTTGCTCCTAACGATATAATAATGAGTATTACGGGGTCTCAAGACCCTGTATTGCATTCAGCAGATCCAACAGATTTATCTGATTATGCTAATCCAACAATTACCGATCCAACAGTTGCTGCTAAATTTTTGTTTGAAAACATCCTATTGACAAATCCCGGTGAGAAATTGTCTGATCCAAATTTTGGAATTGGCTTAAACTCATTTTTATTTGAGCCACACACTAATTTGCTTGATCTTCAATCAATAGTTGAGGGTCAATTAAAATCATATGCGGTTGGCATTTCTATTTTGGATGTATCTGTAGATTTTGCTGGAGTTGACTCAAATTCTATTTCTATTAGAATTAAATATTTGAACCCAGATAAAACAATAAATAATTATTTGTTGAATACAGATTTAGGAAATAGTAACATGGCTATTTATACTTAGGAATAATAATAAATGAAAGATAAAAAATTAATAAGATATACAAGTAGAGATTTTGATTCAATCAAAGCAGACCTTGTTGAACATGCAAGAAGATATTATCCTAATTCGTATAATGATTTTAGAGAAGGCTCATTTGGCTCACTAATGTTTGATTCTGTTGCTTATGTTGGTGACATTCTTTCTTTTTATTTGGATTACCAAGTAAACGAAAGCTTCTTAGAGACAGCAATAGAATATGACAATATTCGACGACATGCAAAAAGATATGGTTATAATTTTTATGGAAGGCCATCTGCTTATGGTATTGCTACTTTTTATGTTCTCGTACCCGCTGCCTCATCAGGTTTAGGACCAGATTCAAATTATTTATTGCGTGTAAAAACAGGAACCAAGATAAATTCGACAACAGGAGCAACCTTCCAGTTAACCGAAGACATTGATTTTGGAGATCCTAAAAATGAAGTTGTTGTTGCTCGTGTTGACGAAACAACAGGTAGGCCAACCTATTATGCTATAAGAGCAACCGGACAAGTAAAGTCTGGGACATTATATCGAACAAATTTAGCTGTTGGCTCATACAAGAGATTTAGAAGAGAGAGAATCGGCCCCTCATCAATTAATGAAATTATGTCAGTTTATGATTCTGAAGGCCACAGATATTATCAAGTGGATTATTTATCTCAAAATACTGTATTTGTCGAAGTTACAAATAAAGATTCTGTAAGTGATGGAGTAAGATCTTTAATGAAGCCGTTTGTGGTTCCTCGTCGTTTTGTTATCGAACAGGATTCAACTGGAACATATATTGTTTTCGGCCATGGATCAGATGAAGAAACAAGTAACACTCTTAATGTTGCAGACCCAGCTTCAGCAGCAATTAAATTAAATGGCAAAAATTATATAACTAATCGATCATTCGATCCAACAAGGTTGCTTGATACAAATAAACTTGGAGTTGCACCAGCAAATACAACACTAACAATTGTCTATGGTGCGAACAATTCTGATGATGTTAATGTACCAACAGATTCATTAAATTCTATAAAAGAACTCTCTTATGAATTTCCAGATAGTTCTTTGGTTAATACTGTTGAAGTATCTTTTGTACTTAGTACTTTAGAGGTTACAAATGATAAACGAATTATTGGTAATACACCTTCACCTTCACCTGATGAAATTAGGATAAGGTCGTTTGGTGCCCAAGCAAGTCAAAATCGAGCAGTAACTAGAGAAGATTATGAATCTTATGTTTATTTAATGCCTCCTAAGTTTGGCTCGATTAAAAGAGCAGGAATTATAAATGATCCTTCATCTAGCAACAGGAAACTTAGTTTATATTTAATTTCAACAGACAATAACGGCAGTTTATCACTTTCAAATGATACATTAAAATCTAATGTTAAAGTTTGGCTAAACTCTAACAAAATGCTAAATGACAGCATTGATATTTATGATCCATATATCATTAATGTTGGGTTTACTTTTTATGTTTCTGTTGAATCAACTTACGATAAGCAGGTTGTGTTAAATACTTGCTTTGATACACTTAATAACATTTTTTCAGATAAGATGTATATTGGTGAACCATTTTATATTTCTAAAATTTATAAGGAATTAAACAAGCTTGATGGTGTGATAGATGTTCAAAATGTCATTTTTAACATAAAAAATAGTGCTAATTATGCATCTTCTCCTATTTCTCTTGATGAATTAGTATCAAGTGATGGAACATTTCTTAAGACACCAAAAAATGCCATAATAGAGATAAAATTCCCCAAGCTTGACATCAAAGGAATTGCAAGATAATGATTAAAAAGATTTACGCCAATGCTGATAATACAATAACAAATGCCCATGCACCAACAGCTAATGGGTTTTCTGAGACTCGTGCTACGGGTTCAAATATGGGAGCAGCAGATATTATTGAAGTCTATGGTTTGTACCATAATTATAATACATCGTCAGCAGAAATTTCTAGAGCATTAATACAATTCCCAGCCTCAGATTTTACAACAATGAGAAACTCTGGAGAAATCCCAGCATCAGGCTCAGTAAATTTTTATTTAAATTTAAAAAATGCTCCATCGATGGAGACATTACCTTCTGACTATACAATTTCTGTTTATGCTATTTCTTCTTCGTGGGAAGAGGGCTTCGGCCTAGACATGGATAATTATTCTGACCTCACATATAATGCCGTCGGCTCAAACTGGATAAAAAGATCCGGTGCTACAAGTTGGACAACATTTGGAGGTGATTTTTTACCCGCAACACTTATAGATCAAACTTTTATTTCTGGAGATGAAGATTTAGAAATAGATGTTTCTAACATTGTAGAATCTTGGCTTGCAAGTGGTTATTCAAATAATGGATTTTTAATAAGATTATCTCAAAGTTATGAGCCATACCACTCTAATTCAAGCGGAGTAAATGTCTCTCCCGATTTTCAGAATACAGATGGAGCTACTCGATCTTATTTTACGAAGCGATTTTTCTCAAGACATACAGAATTTTATTTTAAAAAACCGGCTATCGTTGCTCGTTGGGATGCCTCTCGTAAAGATGACCGAGGCAACTTCTACACATCTTCATCGCTTGCTCCCGCAGCGGATAACCTGAATACTCTTTACCTCTACAACAATGTCCGAGGACAATTAAAAAACATTCCTGCTGTTGGAACAGGCACCATTAATGTTGATTTATATTCTACTCTTGGTGGAACAGCAATAACTCAATGTGTAGACACTCCAGTTACAGGTGGATGGTATGCCACAGGAATTTATACAGCTTCTGTCTGTCTCGATTCAACAGCATCACTGCTTTATGATGTATGGCACTCTAATAGTGTTCAATACCATACGGGGACGATTACTCCCCTTACTGCCTCTGCCACTACTATAAATCAAAATATAAAATACATTTTTTCTCTCACGAATCATAAAAAAGCATATGAAAAAGATGAAATTGCAAATGTTAATGTTTTTGTGAGGCCAAAAGATTGGTCCCCAAATATTTATACTGTTGCTCAATCAACTATTACAAATACAGTCATAGAGCAGATGCACTATAAAGTTCTACGCTCTGTCGATAATTTTACAGTTGTCAGCTATGAGACTGGCTCAATTAAGAGCACACAATTGTCATATAACGATGATGGAAATTATTTTAATTTTGATATGTCAATTTTAGAACCAGGCTATGAATATAAATTTAAATTTGTTATTTATGATGATTATAGACAAACATATGTGGAACAACCATACGAGTTTAAATTTAAGGTATCCGAATGAGCTTACAAGATCTTTTTAGAAAGCCGGGCAAAAATTCATCTGTTGCATCTGCGGATAATGCTACTAGTTCTGCTGAATATGTCGAATCAGTTTCTACGATTAAAAGAAAAGAAGAATTAAATGATCAATTTGTTCCGCGTCTTGATTATTCAATAGCATCAAACTTTGCAAAATTTGGATCGGCTGAATTATATTATGAATACGGTTATCAAAGAATTTATAATGAATACCCTTATGACGGAACAGATAAAGAGAAAATAGAGTTCCGTTTATCGTCATCATATCTTGACGACTACATTTTTGAAAACCTTTACCCAAGAACAAACGGGCATGTAATTTTTTCTTATGTAAATAATACAACAACGAGTATCCAAAGAGGATATGGTCGGCCATCAACTCCTGAATATATTTTAACACTCGGCGGACCACATACAGCATCAGGGGGCATGACTGGGAAAACTCTTGCGTCTACTTTTGGAGAATCAAATTATTATGATTCAAGCACTGGTCTTGGGTCAAGCTTGGAAGCCAACTTAGACGCTGGTGTAACTGTTGAATTCTGGCTTAAAAAAGATGCTTTTGATGTAACCAAAACAGAAAAAGAAGTCATCTTTGATCTCTGGAACAACCAAATATCCTCGTCAGCAGATTACGGACGATTAACAATCGCTCTTACATCGAGTGCAACCGCTGGTGCTAACCCTTTTCTTATTACCGCACAATCCGGAACCACAGGTTTTTCAGAGTATCAACCAACAATTGCAAATTTTACAACTGCATCGCTTGCTGATGGAAACTGGCATCATTATGCTTTTACTTTTGCCTCACAATCTGCCGGGATACAAACAAAAATCTATGTCGATGGTGTTAAAAAAATAACTGATTTAAATGGATCTGTTGGAATTGGCAATATTAGAACCATATCAGGCAATATCTCCCTCCTCGGTGGTCTTGTAACATCACCATCTGGATCAACCTTCACCAATGTAACCGGTTCTGGTAAATTAAGCGGCTCTATGGATGAATTCCGCTATTGGAAACAAGCGAGAACTGACAAGCAAGTTGCCAACACATTCTTTATACCAATCGGTGGTGGAACTAATGATTTTGATTATAATAGGAACCTTGGGTTATATTATAAATTTAATGAAGGCATCACTGGAAATGATTTAATTGACAATCAAGTTCTTGATTATTCCGGTCGTATTGCTAATGGAGTTTGGTATAATTATACTAGTGGCTCCCGACAAACTACTTCTGCAATGGTTGAATCCGGCTATGCTTTGTCTGAATTTAAAGATCCAATTATTTATTCAAGCCATCCGGCTGTTATTTCAACTCTTGCGACTTTGACAGCAACAGGTTCTGAACAAGATAATGATGGTACTTCAAAATTCATGTCCCTTTTACCGGGCTGGCTACAAGAAAAAGACAGAGATGATTATGACAATCAAGTAAAGAAATTTACTCAAATACTTGCAAGTTATTTTGACAATTTAAATGCTCAACTAGGAGAATTTAATAATATTTTTGATGAGAAATATCCCACTACTACAGAAGAACCTTATTCTTTTTCACAAAAATTGCTTGAATCTCGCGGTTTTGTAGTACCTGATTTATTTACTGATGGGGATTTAATCAATTATCTTTTGCAAAAAGATGATGATGAAACTTTTGAACAGAACATTTCTGATGTTAAGAATAGAATTTATCACAACATCTATAATAACCTCACACATATTCTAAAATCAAAAGGAACAGAGAAGTCTTTCCGTAATCTTCTTCGCTGTTTTGGAATTGATACTGAGGTCATGAGATTAAGCTTATATGCTGATGATTCAACATACACAATCCTCGACAACTATGAATACACAAGTGTCGAGAAAAAAGCACTCAACCTAAACAATCGCTATAATCTCGAAGCAACGATTTATAATACAGCTTCTGCTGGATCAACATTTACATATATTTCGGCATCGGAGGGAGATACAGAACAATACACAGCTTTTACTGCTGAATGTGAAGCAATGTTCCCGCTACAACTTGAAAAGTTTGATGATGGCTATTTTCCAAAACAATTTTATACTGCTTCAATTTGTGGCTTTCATCGTGCTCTCACCTCTTCTGTGGCTGATTATACATGGCATGCCGTTCTAGATACAGACCTTAAAATTTATGCTGTAAAGCCAGAACAAGAAAGCAAAGATGTTTATTTTGTTGCTACAAGTTCTTATGGTGGTTTTAATTTAACATCTTCAACATTCTTCAACACTTATGAAAATAACAAATGGAACTTTGCTTTTAGAATCAAAAATAATAAGTATCCATACACTTATGGATTATCGGGTTCAACTGGTGATATATACTACGCTGAGTTTGTGGGGTATAATTCCGAGGGTGACACAACGAAAAACAGCTTTTCTGTGTCTACTAGTATTTCAAATACAATAGGAAAGAAGTTTTTAGACTCTTCTAAGCGTCTTTATGCTGGAGCCCACAAAACAAACTTTACAGGATCAACTCTTCTTAAGTCAGATGTATTAGTTACAGATGTAAAATACTGGCAATCATATCTTGATGACGAAACAATTCAGTATCACTCTTTCAATCCAGACAATGCCGGAACAAAAACTCCATTCAAGCCAGATAATGTTAATACTGGCATAGAATACCACGAACTAACAGACTATGAAACTCTTGCTCTTCATTGGCGGTTTGATACACTCACGGGCTCAAATGCCTCGGGAGAGATCACAGGATTTGATTTCTCTTCTGGATCAACCGAAGATGCCTCAAGGAACTCTTGGCTCGGAGGAATAACTGGCCGTAAGTATCCGTTCAAGGGGCAAAGTTTTATTACTTCTTCATCGAAGGCTATAGATAAGCAATTTATTTATTCAGCAAAACAAAGAAGCTTGGGTGTTGTAATGTCCTCTGATGGAGTGACCATTAAGAACGATGCGAACACTATGCTCTTTACAGATGATGATGTAAGCGATAACTTTTATTCATTCGAGAAAAGTTATCATGGCGTAATCTCTCAGGAAATACTTAATATTTTCGCTTCTCTAGTTGAGTTTAATGATCTGATCGGTTCCCCTATCGATGGATATAAAAGATCTTATAAAGAAATGGAGAAACTCACAAGACTTTTCTTTGAAAAAGTCGAGAGCAGAATTGAGCCTGAAAGGTTTTTTGAATTTTATAAGTGGATTGACTCTTCAATCATGTATGCCTTGGGACAATTATTCCCAGCATCAGCAAAATTCTCTGAAACCTCTAGAAATGTAATTGAGAGCCATGTGCTTGAAAGAAATAAATTTGATCGCAAGTTCCCAATCCTCATCGATGTCTCGGCAACCGAAGGTTATGCCCGAGGTATAAACGAATTATTTTATAGTTGGAAGTTTGGTCATGCTCCCGTAAACGGCAATGAAAATGAAAACTGCCTATGGCAAAAGCATAGAAAAGAAAGAACAGACATAACCGACCGCCAAACATTGCTAGATAGCCTAAATTCTGGTAATAATAGTAAATATTTAGCGGAGTTCGAGCAAGATGGGACTGCTTATGCGGGTAGCACCTATGCCCTAAGAAATTTCTCTTCCTTGCATCGTTTTGATATACAAATGGACAAAAACATCCATGGTGGAACCAATTACTCTCAAAATAAGAATCGTGAGATTGTTTGGGATGCAACTTATATTCATGGCCCTGTTTCACAACAATATCCAGCAGGTATACCACAAAATGTCCTTGTTGTTGGATTAGGCGAAGGACAAGGAACGGA
>TARA_R110000824_G_scaffold401786_1_pt1 | contig 19773 bp, 33 predicted proteins | sample TARA_R110000824 | Tara Oceans TARA_R110000824 (sample SAMEA4397747) | marine metagenome | biome: Polar Biome; feature: [MES] marine water layer (ENVO:01000295) within the mesopelagic zone...; material: water (ENVO:00002006), including particulate matter (ENVO:01000060) such...
CAAGCCATGCAACCCGTCCACCCATTCCTTAGCCGGACAGCAGTGGGACAAGCCGGGCCATGACGATTTGGGATGAGGAAAAAGGCCCATCATCACCCCTCCAACCCGTCGAAGGCACCCTTCGCGTCGCGCTCTTCGAGGCCGAGCAGTTTCCAGCTCGTCTTCATGTGCGGCGGCAATTCGGCTTCGATGAAGAGCCGCCCGCCATCGGGATGGGCAATGTCGATGGAGCGCGCATGAAGATGCAGCTGGCGCGGGATCTCGCCGCCGGGATGGGCGGTGATGCCGCCATATTTGCCGTCGCCGACGATCGGCGTGCCGATGGCACGCGCATGGGCGCGGATCTGGTGCGTGCGGCCTGTGAGCGGCATGAAGGCGACCCAGGCGAATTTGGTCGAGACGCTGGTGACGACCGAATAATGCGTGACGGCGTTCTGCGCGTCCTCGTCGCCCGCCTCGGCCGGCGAAACGCGCTCGGCGCGCGGCCCGCCCTGCTTGGCCAGCGCCAGATCGATCGTGCCCTGCAGCGGCGCCGGCGTGCCGACAACCAGCGCCCAGTAGATCTTGCGCGCATCCTTCTGCTGGAAGGCCCGGGCGAGCGCGGCCGCCGCGCGCGCCGTGCGCGCCAGCACGATGACGCCCGACGTGTCGCGGTCGAGACGATGGACGAGACGCGGGCGTTCGGCCGCCTCGAATTGCAGCGCATCGAGCATGCCGTCGAGATGGCGCTCGGTCTTCGTGCCGCCCTGCACCGCCAGCCCGGCCGGCTTGTTGAGCACCAGCACCGACTTGTCCTTGTGGATGACGAGATCGCGGACGAAGCGGGCGTCCTTGTCGCTCAAGGCCCGTTCGGGCTTCGGCGCCGGCCGTTCGATCTCCGCGCCAAGCGGCGGCACGCGCACGGTCTGGCCGGCGGCCAGCCGCGCATTGGCTTTGGCCCGCGCGCCATCGATCCGCACCTGGCCGGTGCGCAGGAGCTTTTCGAGCCGGCCATGGGTCAGCGCCGGATAGTGCCGCTTGAACCAGCGATCGAGCCGGATGCCGTCCTCGTCGCCGGCCACCGCGATCTGTGCGACCTCGCTCATGCCGAAAACAACGCGCGCGCAAGCCACAAGCCGGCAAAGAGCGCGCCGACCGCGCCGGCGACCGAGCCGGCCATGTAGAGCCCCGCCAGACCCATGTCGCCGCGCTCGATCATGTTGGCGGCGTCGAGCGAAAAGGCCGAGAAGGTCGTGAAGCCGCCGAGAACGCCGGTGGCGAGGAAGCTGCGCATTTCGGGCGAGAGATCGTATTTCAGCGCGAAGGCGCCGGCGAGCAATCCCATCAGCAGCGAACCGATGATGTTGACGCCGAAGGTGCCCCAGGGAAAGTTGGGTCCAAGCAGCCGCAGCGCCTGAAGATTGAAGAGATAGCGCGCCGAGGCGCCGACCGCGCCGCCGGCGGCAACCGCAAGAAGACTGTTCATGCCTGCCGTTCCTCTCTCAGCTTCTGCCACCAGGCCAGACGCTTGCCGATTTCGCGCTCGAAGCCGCGTTCCTCGGGGCGATAGAAATTCTGCCGCCCGACTTCCGCCGGAAAATAGTCCTGCCCCGAAAAGGCGTCCGGCGCGTCGTGGTCGTATGCGTAACCGGCGCCATAGCCAAGCTCTTTCATCAGCCTGGTCGGCGCGTTGAGAATATGCGCCGGCGGCGCCACCGAGCCGGTGTCGCGCGCCGCGCGCCGCGCCGCGCCGAAGGCGGCATAGGCGGCATTCGATTTGGGCGCCGTGGCCAGATAGATCACCGCCTGGGCCAGCGCCAGTTCGCCTTCCGGCACGCCGAGAAAATCGACCACGTCTTTGGCGGCCAGCGCCTGATGCACGGCTTCGGGATCGGCCAGACCGATATCCTCGATCGCGGCGCGCACCAGCCGGCGGGCGATATAGAGCGGCGCCTCGCCGCCCACCAGCATGCGCGCCAGCCAGTAGAGCGCCGCATCGCAATCGGAACCCCGGATCGACTTGTGCAGCGCGCTGATGAGGTTGTAATGCCCTTCCCGCCCCTTGTCGTAGAGCGGCGCGCGGCGCTGCACGGCGGCGATCAGTGCGGCCGTGTCGAGCGGCGCCGCGGGCGCCTGGGCGAAGACCTCCTCGGCCAGATTGAGCGCATAGCGCCCGTCGCCATCGGCCATCGCACGCAGGCTGGCGCGGGCATCGTCGGTCAGCGGCAGCTTGCGCTCGTAAAAGGCCTCGGCACGGATGAGCAGTTCCTCGAGCGCCGCATCGTCGAGCCGGTTGAGCACCAGTACCTGCGCCCGCGACAGCAGCGCCGCATTGAGTTCGAAAGAGGGGTTCTCGGTGGTGGCGCCGACCAGCGTGACGGTGCCGTCTTCCATCACCGGCAGGAAGCCGTCCTGCTGGGCGCGGTTGAAGCGGTGGATCTCGTCGACGAAGAGCAGCGTGCCCCGACCGGTCGAGCGCCGGGCGCGCGCCGCCTCGAAGACCTTCTTGAGATCGGCGACGCCCGAAAAGATCGCCGACATCGGTTCGAAATGAAGCCCGACGCGGTCCGCCAGCAGCCGGGCGATGGTGGTCTTGCCGGTGCCGGGCGGGCCCCAGAAGATGACCGAGGAGAGATGCCCGGATGCGATCATCCGGCCCAGGGGCCCCGTCGGACCCAGCAGGTGTTCCTGGCCCACCACCTCCTCGAGCGCCTTCGGGCGCAGCCGGTCGGCCAGCGGGCGCGGTGCCCCCTCATCCATCCCGGCTGCCTCGAAAAGATTGCTCATGGCCGCTCTTTAGCACGTTTCCGGGCCGCCCTCACCGGCCCCGGCCGGGCCGGCCCGCCCTGCGACAATTTTGCAAGGGATTCGCATTCACAACGCTATTGCAAACCATTCGCAGATCTGAGACCTTGAATGGCTCCCGGGGCTCCCCCCGGGCCAACAGGCGACAAGCCGGCAGGAAACGACCCAGATGATCGTTTGCGTGTGCAATGCCAAGAACTGTCAGACCGTCCGCGCGACGCTGGCCGGCGCCCCGCATGTCGATACGCCGGCCGCGCTGCACCGCGCCATGGGCACCAAGCCGCAATGCGGCCGCTGCCTGCCCTCGCTGGCCGAACTGATCGCCGAGGCCCGCGCCGACGAAACGCTGGCCGCGCTGATGGCCGCCGCCGACTGATCGCCCCGTTCTCGCGACATACTCTCAGGATCATTTGCAGCTGGTTGGCGCCGTTCGAATTTTTCGAATTGCGTTTGACGCCGCGCGCGCACCGGACGACCATGCCGCATCGAACGTCACAAGGAGCGGCACATGCGCGGCGACAGCAAGGTCATCGAATATCTCAACAAGGCGCTGAAGCTCGAACTGACCGCCATCAACCAGTATTTCCTGCATGCGCGCATGTTCCGGAACTGGGGCTTCACCAAGCTCGGCGAGGTCGAATATCACGAATCGATCGACGAGATGAAACATGCCGACAAGCTGATCGAGCGCATCCTGTTTCTTGAGGGCCTGCCCAACCTGCAGGATCTCGACAAGCTGCTGATCGGCGAGAACGTCGTCGAATGCATGGAATGCGACCTGAAGCTCGAATATGCCGGCCACGCCTTCTACAAGGAGGCGATCGCCCATTGCGAGCAGGCGCGCGACTATGTCAGCCGCGAACTCTTCGAGGACATCCTGGCAGACGAGGAAGAACATATCGACTTCCTCGAAACGCAGCTCGAACTGGTGAAGTCGGTCGGCCTCGAAAACTATCTGCAGTCGCAGATGGGCGAGACGGAAGGATCATAGCGGACCATTTTCCGCCCCCCGGCCCTCCGCTTTCGCTCCGGGCGTTCAAGGCTCGAAAAGGTCCACCGGACCTTTTCGCTTGCGTCCCGCAAGCCGCCTTTCACCCACCGACCGTCGCCTGGAAGGTGCGCTCGCCGCGCTTGATCGAGAACTCCCATTGCGGACGTGTGGCCGAGGTGACGCGGACCAGATCGCGCACGGTGGCGATCCTGGTGCCGGCCACTTCGACGATGATATCGCCCCGCTGCATCTGCATCCGGCCGGCCGGCGTGCCGATGCCGACATGGGTGACGACGACGCCGCGCGCCGCCATCGTGTCGAGCCCCAGCCGGTCGGCGATGGCCGGCGACAGATTGGCAACCGTCGCCCCGGCAAAGGGATTGCGCCCGGTGATTTCGGTCTCCTCCGCCGCCGGCTCCTCCGGCGGTGCGATCAGCGCGACGCGCGCCTCGCGCGCCGCGCCGTCGCGCAGATAGCCGATCCGCGCCTGGCCGCCGACGCCCTTGGTCGCCATCCGGTAGCGCACGGCCTGCGGATCCTCGACATCGAAACCGTCGATCGTGCGGATGACATCGCCGACCCTGAGACCGGCCCTGTCGGCCGGACCGCCGGGATGGATCTCGCGCACAATGCCGCCGCCCGGCCGGTCGAGACCGAGCGACTGGGCCAGGTCGTTGTCGACCGCCTGCAGCTGCGCGCCGAACCAGGGCCGCTTGACATGGCCGCCATCGCGCGCCGAGGCGACGACGCTCTCGACCATGTTGGAGGGAATGGCAAAGCCGATGCCGATGCTGCCGCCGCTCTGCGAATAGATGGCGCTGTTGATGCCGACAAGCCCGCCATCCATCGTCACCAGCGCGCCGCCCGAATTGCCGGGATTGATGGCCGCATCGGTCTGGATGAAGAACTGATAGTCGGACACGCCGATATGGGTGCGCGCCAGCGCCGAGACGATGCCGCTGGTCACCGTCTGGCCCACGCCGAAGGGATTGCCGATGGCGAGAACCAGGTCGCCAACCTCGATCGTGTCGGAATCCTTGAAGGAGAGATGCGGCAGCTTCTGCCTGCCGACATCGATCTTCAGCACGGCCAGATCCGTGCGCTCGTCGGCCAGCACCAGCTGCGCATCGAACTCGCGCCGGTCGGCCAGCGCCACCGTGAACTGTTGCCCGCCCTTGATCACGTGATGATTGGTGACGATCAGACCCGACGGATCGACGATCACGCCGGAACCGAGCGATTGCTGCACCCGTTCGCGCGGCACGCCGAAGCTGAAACGGTTGCCGAAGAATTGCTGGAAGAAGGGATCGTTGAAGAGCGGCGAGCCCGCACGTTCCTGCACGACGCGCTTGGTATAGACATTGACCACCGCCGGCGCGACCCGCTTGACCACCGGCGCGTAGGACAGTTGCAGCTCGGCCCGGCTGTTCGGCAATTGCCGCTCCTGCGCAGCGGCGCCGAAGGACAGAAATGCCAGGGCCGCCGTCAGGACGATGGCGGCCAGCGCCATCGAAAACGCCCCCGCCCAGGAAGACTCGGACAACATTTCAACCACCATGACCCGCGCCCTCGTACAAGGACGGGCAATCGACCCCCACGCCCGGACACACCGCCGCCGGCGAAATTCTGTGGGTTGGCGACGGCGCTGACAAGACCGAAATGACCGGAAACGGCACAACAAACGAAAAGGGCAGCGCCGGAAGCCGGCACTGCCCTTCAGATTCAGCTGAACGGATGACCGCTCAGGCGACTTCTTCCTCGGTCTCGACCTGTACCGGACCGGAATCCTGACCCTTGGCGCTCTCGTCGCGATCGACAAACTCGATCACCGCCATCGGCGCGCTGTCGCCATGCCGGAAGCCGGCCTTGAGGACGCGGATATAGCCGCCGGCACGTTCCTGATAGCGCGGGCCCAGCACATCAAACAGCTTCGCCGCCCAGACCTTGTCCGGGAGCGCCGCATAGGCCTGGCGGCGCGCATGAAGATCGCCCCGCTTGCCCAACGTCACCAGCTTCTCGACATAGGGACGAAGCTCCTTGGCCTTGGGCAGCGTCGTGACGATCTGCTCATGCTTGATGAGCGCGACCGCCATGTTCGCCAGCATGGCCTTGCGATGACTTGCCGTCCTGTTGAGCTTGCGGCCGGAATTTCCGTGACGCATGTGCCCTTCTCCTCGTTACCTGCGGCGTCACCAGGACGCGGCGTTTCTTGAAACTCAGTACTGGTCTTCGTAGCGCTTGGCCAGCTCTTCGATATTCTCCGGCGGCCAGTTCGGCACTTCCATACCGAGATGGAGGCCCATCTGCGCCAGCACTTCCTTGATCTCGTTCAGCGACTTGCGGCCGAAGTTCGGCGTGCGAAGCATCTCGCCTTCCGTCTTCTGGATCAGGTCGCCGATATAGACGATATTGTCGTTCTTCAGGCAGTTGGCCGAACGAACCGAAAGCTCCAGTTCGTCAACCTTCTTCAGAAGCGCCGCATTGAATTCGAGTTCGGGGCGGCTCTCCTCGACATGCTTCTGTTCCGGCTCGTCGAAGTTGACGAACGTCTGAAGCTGGTCCTGCAGGATGCGTGCGGCATAGGCCACGGCATCTTCCGGCGTGATCGCGCCATTGGTCTCGATCTGCATGGTCAGCTTGTCGTAATCGAGGACCTGGCCTTCGCGCGTATTCTCGACCTTGTAGGAGACGCGGCGCACCGGGCTGTAGAGACTGTCGACCGGAATGAGACCGATCGGCGCGTCTTCGGGACGGTTGCGATCCGACGCGACATAACCCTTGCCAAGCGCAACGGTGAATTCCATGCGGATGTCGGCACCCTCGTCGAGCGTGCAAAGCACCAGATCCGGATTGAGCACCTCGATGTCGGCGCCGACCGAAATGTCGCCGGCGGTGACGACGCCCGGACCCTTCTTCGACAGCGACATGCGCTTCGGGCCTTCGGCATGAAGGCGCAGCGCAAGCTGCTTGATATTGAGAACGATGTCGGTGACATCCTCGCGCACGCCGGCGATCGAGGAGAATTCATGCAGCACACCATCGATCTGGACAGCCGTAACAGCCGCACCCTGGAGCGACGACATCAGAACACGACGAAGCGAGTTGCCGAGCGTCAGGCCGAAGCCGCGCTCAAGCGGTTCGGCGACGACGGTCGCAAAGCGCTGCGTGTCATGGCCCGGATTGATTTCGAGCTTGGTCGGCTTGATAAGCTCTTCCCAGTTTTTCTGGATCACGTTGATAACCTCGTGTCGTTTGCGGCAGGCCCATCGGGCACACCGGGCGGGAGACATCCGCCACCTGATCTCTTTAACGTCCACCCCACCATTCAATCGTGCGAGCAGACGTGACCGGCAAGGCCCTTGAGGACCGCCGGTCAGATACCGGTCTAGACGCGACGCCGCTTGGGCGGGCGGCAGCCATTGTGCGGGATCGGCGTGACGTCGCGGATCGTCGTGACGGTGAAGCCGACCGACTGCAGCGCACGAAGCGCCGACTCGCGGCCCGAACCCGGACCGCAAACCTCGACTTCGAGGGTGCGCATGCCGTGTTCCATGGCCTTCTTGCCCGCATCTTCCGCAGCCATCTGCGCGGCGAAGGGCGTCGACTTGCGGCTGCCCTTGAACCCCATCATACCGGCGGACGACCAGGCGATCGCATTGCCCTGCGCATCCGCAATGGTGATCATGGTGTTGTTGAACGTCGAATTCACATGGGCCACGCCCGATGAGATGTTCTTCCGTTCCTTGCGCTTGACGCGCGTCTTTTCCTTCGCCATCCGTCCTAAACCTTCGTGTCACGCGGGAGCCGCAAGAAACGCGCCCCGGCTCGTATGTCCTGTGGGCCTTACTTCTTCTTGCCGGCAATTGCCTTGGCCGGACCCTTGCGGGTGCGGGCATTGGTGTGGGTCCGCTGGCCGCGCACCGGCAGCCCCTTGCGGTGACGGAGGCCGCGATAGCAGCCGAGATCCATCAGCCGCTTGATATTCATCGCAACTTCGCGCCGCAGATCGCCCTCGACGATATAGTCGCTGTCGATCGCTTCGCGGATCTGGATGACCTCGGCGTCGGTCAGCTCGTTGACGCGGCGCTCGGCCGGAATGCCGACCTTGCCGCAAATCTCCACTGCCTTGGTGTCGCCAATGCCGTGAATATAGGTCAGTGCAATGACCACCCGCTTGTTGGTCGGGATGTTGACACCAGCGATACGAGCCACGTTCTTCTCCTAAACTTCGGGAATCGCTCAAGACGGCACTTGCGTCAAATCCGGCTGGGATCGTCCGAAAACCGCGGAATTCCGCCATTTTTCGGCCCGGCCGTCATTTTCCTTGAAAGTGCCGTCGCGAAGGCCGGGATTATAGAATTTACTTCTTCCCAGTCAACCGCTTAAGCCAGCTTCCCTTTCCTGTTTCAAAGCCCGAGGACCGCCTCGATCTGGCGGGTGACCTCATCCATATCCTTCATGCCGTCCACGGTCCGGAGCGTCCCCTTGGCCTTGTAATAGGCCGTCAGCGGCGCCGTCTGCTCGTGATAGACCTTGAGGCGCTTCGCAAGCGCCTCGGCATTGTCGTCGGCCCGAGGCCCCCCGGCCGTTTCGGCCGCGCGGGTTTCGATCCGCTGCAGCAGGATGCCGTCATCGACCTCGAGTTCGACAACTGCGTCGAGCTTCGAGCCCTTGCTCGCCAGCATCGTATCGAGCGCTTCGGCCTGGGCCACGTTGCGCGGGAAACCGTCGAGAATGTAACCCCTGGCTGCATCCGGCTGGGCGATGCGTTCGGCGATGATGCCGACGACCACATCGTTCGGGACCAGCTCGCCCCGCGCCATGATCGCCTCGGCCTGCTTGCCCACATCGGAACCTGCCGCAACCGCCGCGCGCAGCATGTCGCCGGTCGAGAGCTGGATAAAGCCGTACTTGTCTTCCAGACGCTTGGCCTGCGTCCCCTTGCCGGCACCAGGCGGTCCAAGCAGTATCAGTCTCATCGCTTGCCCCCGCGCAGCTTCGACTTCTTGATCAATCCCTCATACTGGTGCGCCAGCAGATGGCTCTGGATCTGCGACACCGTATCCATCGTCACGCTGACCACGATCAGAAGCGAAGTGCCGCCGAAATAGAACGGCACGCTGTACTGGGAGATCAGTATTTCCGGCAACAGACAGACGATCGTCAGATAAATGGCGCCAACCGCTGTCAATCGCGTCAAAACGAAATCAATGTGCTCGGCCGTCCGCTGACCGGGCCGAATGCCCGGAATGAAGCCGCCATATTTCTTGAGATTGTCGGCCGTGTCCGCCGGGTTGAACACGATCGCTGTGTAGAAGAAGGCGAAGAAGATGATGCCGGCGGCGTAGAGAGCCATATAGAGCGGCTGGCCGTGCCCGAGCATGGCCGTGATCGTGTTGAGCCAGTCCGGGCCCTGGCCGGAACTGAAATTGGCGATCGTCATCGGCAACAGCAGCAACGACGAGGCAAAGATCGGCGGAATGACGCCGGCCGTGTTGAGCTTCAGCGGAAGATGCGAACTGTCGCCGCCATAAAGCTTGTTGCCGACCTGCCGCTTGGGATACTGCACCAGCAACCGGCGCTGCGCCCGCTCGACAAAGACGATGATCATGATGACGACGACGACCATCACCGCCAGGAAGAGGATGATGAAGGTCGAGAGTGCGCCCTGACGGCCAAGCTCCAGCGTACCGGCAAGCGCCCGCGGCAGCTCCGCCACGATGCCTGAAAAGATGATCAGTGAAATGCCGTTGCCGACGCCACGCGCCGTGATCTGTTCGCCAAGCCACATCAGGAAGATCGTGCCGCCGACCAGCGTGATGACCGTGGTCATGCGGAAGAAGATGCCGGGATCGATAACGACCCCGCCTGCGCCTTCGAGGCCCACTGCGATACCGTAGCCCTGGAGCGCGGCGAGGATGACGGTGCCGTAGCGTGTGTACTGATTGATCTGCTTTCGGCCCTGCTCGCCTTCCTTCTTGAGCTGAGCCAGATGCGGCGAAACCGTCGTCATCAGCTGCATGATGATCGACGACGAGATGTAGGGCATGATCGCCAGCGCGAAGATCGCCATGCGGCCGACGGCGCCGCCGGCAAACATGTCGAAAACGCCGAGAAGGCCCGACTGCTGCTGTTCGAAAACCTGCGCCAGCGCCACCGGATCAATGCCCGGCAACGGCACATAGGTGCCAAGACGATAGACAATCAGCACACCCAGCGTGAACCAGATGCGCTTTTTCAGCTCGGTCGCTTTCGCGAAGGCGGCAAAGTTAAGATTTGCCGCGAGCTGTTCAGCCGCTGATGCCATTCATCTCACCCTGTGCACACCGGAACCATGTGCGCGCATATGAAAGAGAGTGCCCGCTCCCTGGATCGTCCTATTCGGCGGCAACCCGAGCCGGCGCCGTCACCTTGACCGAACCACCGGCCTTCTCGACCGCCGCCACCGCGCTCGCGGAAGCACCGGCCACTTCGAAATTGAGCTTGGCCTTCAGCTCGCCCTTGGCGAGCAGACGAACGCCATCCTTGGCGCGTCGAATGACGCCCGCCGCGACGAGCGCTGCCGCATCGACCGTTGCGCTCTGGTCGAGCTTGCCGGCATCGATGGCGACCTGCACGCGGCCGAGATTGACCGCATTGTAATCCAGCCGGAAGAGGTTCTTGAAGCCACGCTTCGGCAGGCGCATGTGGATCGGCATCTGGCCGCCCTCATAGCCCTTGATTGCGACGCCGGTACGGGACTTCTGCCCCTTCACGCCGCGACCGCCGGTCTTGCCCTTGCCGGAGCCGATACCACGGCCGACGCGGATACGCGACTTGCGCGCGCCTTCGTTGTCGGTGATTTCATTCAGTTTCATCGAAATGCCTCGCGAGCCTTATGCCTCGTCCACGACGCGGACGAGATGGGCCACCTTGTTGATCATGCCGCGCACGGCGGCGGTATCCTGCAGCGTCCGCGTACGGCGCATCTTGTTGAGGCCGAGCCCGATCAGCGTTTGCCGCTGCGAAGGCTCGCGCCGAAGCGGACTTCCGATCTGCTGCACGGTCACTGTCTTGCCGCCGGTCTTTTTCGCTGACATCGCTCGCTTCCTCTTCTCGTGCCTTACTCGGCGCTCGCCTCAGTGGCAGCATCCGTCCGGCGGCCGACGATCTCGCTGACCTTCTTGCCGCGGCGGGCCGCAACCATGCGCGGGCTCTCTTCATGCTTCAGCGCATCGAATGTCGCACGCACCATGTTGTACGGATTGGTCGAACCGAGCGACTTCGCCACCACGTCCTGGACGCCGAGCGTCTCGAAAACGGCGCGCATCGGACCGCCCGCGATGATGCCGGTACCGGGAGGTGCCGCACGCAGAACGACGCGACCGGCGCCGTGACGTCCATCAACATCGTGATGCAGCGTCCGGCCCTCGCGCAACGGCACGCGGATCATGGCGCGCTTCGCAGCCTCGGTTGCCTTGCGGATCGCTTCAGGAACCTCGCGTGCCTTGCCATGACCGAAGCCGACCCGGCCCTTCTGATCGCCGACCACGACGAGCGCGGCGAAGCCGAAGCGCCGGCCGCCCTTGACGACCTTTGCGACGCGATTGATGTGAACCAGCTTGTCGACGAACTCGCCGTCGCGCTCGTCCCGATCCCGGTCCCTGTTTTCTTTACGTGCCACAGCTTGAATCCCTTAGAAGTTGAGGCCGCCTTCGCGGGCGCCCTCAGCGAGCGCCTTGACGCGCCCATGATAGATGTAGCCGCCACGATCGAAGACGACATCGGTGATACCCGCTTCTTTCGCACGCGCGGCGACGAGTTTGCCGACTTCCTCCGCCGCCGTAACATTGGCGCCGGCCTTCTTGCCGAATTTTTCGTCGAGCGTGGACGCTGCAGCCAGCGTGACACCGCGCCGGTCGTCGATGACCTGCGCATAGATGTGCTTCGACGAACGGAACACCGAAAGCCGCGGACGCTCTGTTGCGACCCTTGCGAGCTTGCTGCGATTGCGCATCGCACGGCGTTGGGACGTGTTTTTCATTTTGCTCATGGCGCGCATCCGCTCACTTCTTCTTGCCTTCCTTGCGGAAGATGTATTCGCCGGCGTATTTCACGCCCTTGCCCTTGTAGGGTTCCGGTCCGCGATAGCTGCGAATTTCCGCCGCCACCTGGCCGACCTTCTGCTTGTCCATGCCGCTGATCGTGATCTCGGTCGGCTTCGCACACTTGATGTCGATATCGGCCGGAATCGGATAGAGCACATCGTGGCTGAAGCCGAGATTGAGCTGCAGGTTCTTGCCCTGAATCGCCGCGCGGTAGCCCACGCCGTTGATTTCGAGCGTCTTCGTGAACCCGTCGGTCACGCCGACGACCAGATTCTCGACCAGCGTGCGCGAAAGGCCCCACATCGCACGGGCGCGCTGCGTGTCCTCGCGCGGACGAACGGTCAATCCCGCCTCGCCCTGCTCGATCGTAACGTCATCCACCAGCGTGAGCTTCAGCTCACCCTTCGGACCCTTCACGGCAACTTCCTGGCCGTTCAGCGTCACCGTCACCCCTTTGGGGATACCGACGGGGTACTTACCAATTCGCGACATGGTCTCTGTTTCCTGTCGTCTGCATTTGTCGATTGCCGCACGCGTCTTTAGAAAACGCGGCAGAGCACCTCGCCACCAACATTCTGTTCCCGCGCCGCATTGTCGGACATGATGCCCTTCGGCGTCGAGAGGATCGAAATGCCGAGGCCGTTGTGGACCGTCGGCATCGTCTTCACCGACGAATAGACACGCCGGCCCGGCGTCGACACGCGTTCGATCATCTGAATGACCGGCGCGCCTTCATTGTATTTCAGCTCGATCTCGAAATCGCTCTTGCCGCCCGGGTAGTCGACGCGCGCATAGCCACGGATAAAGCCTTCGTCGGCGAGCACGTCCAGCACCCAGCCCCGAAGCTTGGAAGCCGGCGTTACCACCTTGCTCTTGCCACGAAGCTGAGCATTGCGGATGCGTGTAAGCATATCGCCAAGAGGATCGGTCATCGTCATTCGCGTCTCTCCTACCAGCTCGACTTCACCATGCCGGGGATCTGCCCTTTGGACGCGAGGTCCCGGAGGGCGATACGCGACATGCGCAGCTTGCGGTAATAGGCCTTGCTGCGGCCCGTGATCTCGCAGCGGTTGTGAATACGGGTCTTGGACGAATTGCGCGGCAATTCGGCAAGCTTGAGCTGCGCCTGGAACCGGTCTTCCATCGAAAGCGTCTCGTCCTTCGTGGCAGCCTTCAGCTTTGCCCGCTTCGCGGCGAACTTCGCCGTCAGCTTGCGCCGCTTCAGATCCCGATTTATGGCGCTCTTCTTAGCCATTCAAACCTCCGTCGGATTCGCCACTCGCGAACCGCTTGAAAACTTACTTTGTGAAGGGGAAGTTGAACTTCCGAAGCAACTCACGCGCCTCGTCGTCCGTCTTCGCCGTCGTACACACGATAATGTCCATGCCCCAGACCTGATCGACCTTGTCGTAATCGATCTCGGGGAACACGATGTGCTCTTTCAGACCCATGGCAAAGTTGCCGCGGCCATCGAAGCTCTTCGCGTTCAGACCCCGGAAGTCGCGCACGCGCGGCAGCGCGATCGTGACGAGCCGGTCGAGAAATTCGTACATCCGATCCTTGCGCAGCGTCACCTTGACACCGATCGGCATCTCCTCGCGCAACTTGAAGGTCGCGATCGAGGTCTTCGCCTTGGTGATCACCGGCTTCTGGCCGGCAATCGCCTGCAGGTCCTCGAAGGCGCTCTTGATCTTCTTCGAGTCGCCGACGGCCTCGCCCACGCCCATGTTGAGCACGATCTTGTCGAGCCGCGGCACCTGCAGCATGTTCTTGTAGTTGAACTGCTCGGTCAGCGCCGGACGGATGCTGTCCAGATACTGCGTCTTGAGCCGAGGAATGTATTGAGCTTCAGCCATCGATCGTCTCTCCCGACGCCTTGGCGAAGCGGACCTTGCGGCCGTCATCCAGCGTCTTGAAACCCACTCGCGTCGCATTGCCCGTCTTCGGATCCTGGATCGCCAGATTGGACAGATGCACTTTCGCCTCGCGTGTCACGATCCCGCCCGTCGTCGTCTGCGACGGCTTCTCGTGACGCTTGACCATGTTGACGCCCTGCACGAGCGCCCGCTCTTCCTTCGGGAAGACGGCGATCACATCGCCCTTCTTGCCCTTGTCCTTGCCTGTCAGAACGACGACCTTGTCGCCCTTTTTAATCTTCGCAGCCATCAGAGCACCTCCGGCGCGAGCGAAACGATCTTCATGTGATTCTTGGCGCGCAGTTCGCGGGTTACCGGCCCGAAGATGCGGGTTCCGATCGGCTCGCCCTGGGCGTTGATCAGCACCGCCGCATTGCGGTCGAAACGGATGACACTGCCGTCGGCGCGGCGAATATCCTTCGCCGTGCGCACGACGACCGCCTTCATGACGTCGCCCTTCTTCACCTTGCCGCGCGGAATGGCTTCCTTGATGCTGACGACGATGGTGTCGCCAACGGAAGCGTACTTCCGCTTGGAGCCGCCGAGCACCTTGATGCACATCACGCGACGCGCACCCGAGTTATCGGCAACTTCCAGGTTTGTCTCTTGCTGGATCATGACTTCATCCGCCTTGCTCGAACCGGTTCCTGACTCCGAAAAGGATCAGGCCTCGTCCGTAAAAACTTCCCATTTCTTCAGTTTCGAAATCGGGCGGCACTCGCGGATCTTCACCAGATCGCCGACCTTCGCCGATTTGTTCTCGTCATGCGCATGGTACTTCTTCGAGCTGCGCACGATCTTCTTGAGGAGCGGGTCCTTGAAGCGGCGCTCGACATTCACCACGACCGTCTTTTCGTTCTTGTCGCTGACAACGACACCCTGAAGGATTCTCTTCGGCATTTCAGTATCCTCAGCCCTTGTTCGCCTGCGCGGCTTCGCGCTGGCGCTGGATCGTCTTGACGCGCGCGATATCGCGGCGCACCTGGCGCATCTGGTGAACCTTCTCCAGCTGACCGCTCGCACCCTGGAACCGCAGATTGAACTGCGTCTTCTTCAGCTTGAGCAGCTCGTCGTCGAGCTGGTCCGGCGTCATATCTTTCACTTCGCTGGCCTTCATGGCCTTACCCTTTCATTCGATCCGCTCGTCAGCGGGGTCGTTGGTCTCAGGCGTGTTCGCCAGGACGCGCAACGAAACGCGTCTTGATCGGCAGCTTGGCAGCGCCAAGGCGCATCGCCTCTTCGGCGACCGCCAGCGGCACACCGTCGATCTCGAACATGATCCGGCCCGGCTTCACGCGCGCCGCCCAGTATTCCGGCGCACCCTTGCCCTTGCCCATGCGGACTTCGGTCGGCTTCGACGAAACCGGCACATCCGGGAAAATCCGGATCCACACGCGCCCCGCGCGCTTCATGTGACGCGTGATCGCGCGGCGCGCCGCCTCGATCTGCCGTGCCGTGATACGGGCCGGCTCCTGCGCCTTGAGGCCGAAAGCCCCAAAGTCGAGATTCATTCCGCCCTTGGCCTTGCCATGGATGCGGCCCTTGTGGGCCTTGCGGAACTTCGTGCGCTTCGGTTGCAACATGGTCGAAACTCTCTTCGCTCAGTTCTTCGGGGCTCAGGCCCGCTCTTCGCGACGCTGACGGCCACCGCCCTCGCCGCCACCTTCAAGCGCACGGCGCTCGGAGGCCATCGGGTCGTGCTCCAGGATCTCGCCTTTGTAGATCCAGACCTTGACGCCACAGGTGCCGTAGGCCGTCTTTGCCGTTGCGACGCCGTAATCGATATCCGCACGCAGCGTATGCAGCGGCACGCGGCCCTCGCGATACCATTCCGTCCGCGCAATTTCGGCGCCACCAAGGCGACCCGCGCAATTGATGCGGATGCCGCCGGCGCCAAGACGCATGGCCGACTGCACGGCCCGCTTCATCGCCCGCCGGAACGCCACGCGGCGCTCGAGCTGCTGGGCGATATTCTCGGCGACCAGCGTCGCGTCGATTTCCGGCTTGCGCACTTCAACGATGTTGAGATGCACTTCGGACGCCGTGATCTTGCCGATGTCCTTGCGCAGCTTCTCGATATCGGCGCCCTTCTTGCCGATAACGACGCCGGGACGGGCAGTATGGATCGCCACGCGGCACTTCTTGTGCGGACGCTCGATCACGATCTTGGAAACGCCGGCCTGCTTCAGCTGACCTTCAAGCATCTCGCGGATCTTGATGTCCTCATGCAGCAGCTTGCCGTACTCGTGACGGCCGGCGAACCAGCGCGAATCCCAGGTCCGGTTGATGCCCAGGCGCAGTCCGATCGGATTGACCTTGTGACCCATCAGGCTTGCTCCTCGACTTGCCGAACGACGATCGTGATCTGGCTGAAAGGCTTTTCGATGCGGCCGACGCGTCCACGCGCCCGCGCATGCCAGCGCTTCATCACCAGGTTCTTGCCCACATAGGCCTCGGCGACGACGAGATCGTCGACATCGAGGTCATGGTTGTTTTCCGCATTCGCAATCGCGCTCTGCAGAACCTTCTTCACATCGTCCGCGATCCGCTTGCGCGAGAAGGTGAGATCGGCAATCGCCGTGTCGACCTTCTTGCCGCGAATGAGCTGCGCCACGAGGTTGAGCTTTTGCGGGCTCACCCGGAGCATCCGGCCGACGGCCTGCGCCTCGTTATCGGGCAGGCGACGCTTGGTAGCAGCTTTGCCCATGACTTAGCCCTTCTTCGTTTTCTTGTCGGACGTATGTCCGTAGTAGGTCCGCGTCGGCGAGAATTCGCCGAACTTGTGGCCCACCATGTCCTCGGTCACAAGCACCGGAATGTGCTTCTTGCCGTTGTGCACGCCGAAGGTCAGGCCGACGAACTGCGGCAGGACCGTGGAACGGCGGCTCCACATCTTGATCACTTCCTTGCGGCCCGACCCGCGCGTGGCTTCGGCCTTCTTCAGAAGGTAGCCATCCACGAAGGGACCTTTTTTGACTGAACGCGCCATATCGAGCTCCCTTGACCTTACTTCTTCTTCTGGTGGCGGCTGCGGACGATGAACTTGTCCGTCGACTTGTTGGCACGCGTCTTCTTGCCCTTGGTCGGCTTGCCCCACGGCGTGACCGGATGGCGGCCGCCCGAGGTGCGGCCTTCGCCACCGCCATGCGGATGGTCGACCGGGTTCATCACGACGCCGCGCACATGCGGACGCTTGCCGAGCCAGCGGTTACGGCCCGCCTTGGCAATCGTGATGTTCGAATGATCCGGGTTCGACACCGCGCCGATCGACGCCATGCAGGTGCCCGGCACCATGCGCTGCTCACCCGACGAAAGGCGGAGAAGCGCATAACCCTGGTCGCGACCGACGAGCTGGACATAGGTGCCGGCCGACCGCGCGATCTGTCCGCCCTTGCCCGGCTTCATTTCCACATTGTGGACGATAGTGCCCACCGGGATGTTGGCCAGCGGCATCGCATTGCCCGGCTTCACGTCAACCCGGCTGCCCGACACGACCGTGTCGCCAACGGCCAGCCGCTGCGGCGCCAGGATATAGGCGAGGTCGCCATCGGCATATTTGATCAGCGCGATGAAAGCCGTGCGATTGGGATCGTATTCGAGCCGCTCGACAGTTGCCGGCACATCGAACTTCGAACGCTTGAAGTCGACCATGCGGTAGCTGCGCTTGTGCCCGCCGCCCCGGAACCGCACCGTGATGCGGCCGTGATTGTTGCGGCCACCCGACTTCGTCAGGCCTTCGGTCAGCGCCTTGACCGGCTTGCCCTTGTAGAGGGCCGAGCGGTCGACAAGCACAAGACCGCGCTGCGCGGGGCTGGTCGGTTTGTATTTTTTCAATGCCATGGTTTCAAAGCCCGGTCGTCACATCGATCGAATGACCATCTTCGAGGGTCACGATCGCTTTCTTGAAATCGCTCTGCCGCCCCGCGATACCGCGGAACCGCTTGGTCTTGCCCTTCCGGATCAGCGTATTGACCGCCTTCACCTTCACGTCGAAAAGCTTCTCGACCGCTTCCTTGACTTGCGGCTTCGTCGCCTTGGGGGCCACCTTGAAGATGACCTGATTGGCCTCCGAAGCCATCGTCGCTTTCTCGGTAATCACCGGCGACAGGATGATGTCGTAAAGATGCGCATTCATTTGAAGCGTGCCTCCAGGCTCTCGACCGCCGCTTTGGTCAGCACCAGCGTCTCACGGCGAAGGATGTCGTAGACATTGATGCCCTGGACCGGCAGCACGTCCACATTCGGAACGTTGCGCGCCGCGAGCGCGAAGTTGTCGTCAAGCTCCGCACCATCGACGATCAGCGCCGACTTGAGGCCGAGCTTGGCAAACGCATCCTTGACCGCCTTGGTCTTCGGATCCTTGAGCTTCGCCTCATCGAGAATGATGAGGTTGTCGCTCTTGGCCTTGGCCGACAGCGCCAGCCTCAGCGCCAGGGCACGAACCTTTTTCGGCATGTCGATCGTATGGCTGCGCACGACTGGTCCGAAAGCCTTGCCGCCACCGCGGAACTGCGGCGCCTTGCGATCGCCGTGGCGGGCGCCGCCCGAACCCTTCTGCTTGACGAATTTCTTGCCCGTCAGCGCGATTTCGGAACGGCCCTTGGTCTTGTGCGTGCCGGCCTGACGCTTGGCCAGCTGATAGGTCACCATGCGGTGCAGGATGTCGGCGCGAGGCTCGAGCGCGAAGACCTCGTCGGTCAACTCCACCGTGCCGGCGCTCTTGGCTGCCAGGGTTTTCACATCGGCCTTCATCACGCACCTTCCTTCTCGGCGCCGGCATCCGCCGCCTCAGCAGTCGCCGGAGCTTCCTCGACCGCCGCAGGCGCAGCAGCCGTCTCGCCATGGCGACGGAAAGCGCCAGGCATCGGCACACCTTCCGGCAACTTGCTCTTCACCGCATCGCGCAGCAGAACCCAGCCGCCCTTCGAGCCCGGCACAGCGCCCTTCACCATGATCAGACCCTTTTCGGCATCCGTGCGGACAACCTCGAGGTTCTGTGTGGTGACGCGCGATGCGCCCATATGGCCGGCCATCTTCTTGCCCTTGAAGACCTTGCCCGGATCCTGGTTCTGACCGGTCGAGCCGTGGCTTCGATGGCTGACGGACACGCCGTGCGTGGCGCGCAGGCCGCCGAAATTGTGGCGCTTCATGACACCGGCAAAGCCCTTGCCGATCGAAGTGCCGCTGACATCCACGAGCTGACCCGCGACGAAATGATCGGCGGTGATTTCAACACCGATATCGAGCAGGTTGTCCGGCGTCACCCGGAACTCGACGAGCTCCAGTTTCGGCTCCACCTCGGCGCGCGCGAACTGACCGCGCTGCGCATTCGGCACATTCTTGGCCTTGGCGCGACCCGCACCAAGCTGAACAGCCGTGTAGCCGTTCTTATCATCCGTGCGCTGGCTGACAACCTGACAGTTGTCGAGCTTCAACACCGTGACCGGGACATGACGGCCGTCTTCCATGAAGAGACGGGTCATACCGACCTTTTTGACAATCACACCGGAACGCATGGGTCCCATTCCTCGTTCTGTTTCGAGAGCAAGCACGCTTTAGAGCTTGATCTCGACGTCCACACCGGCAGCAAGATCGAGCTTCATCAACGCATCGACCGTCTGGGGGGTGGGGTCTACGATGTCGAGCACACGCTTGTGTGTCCGGATTTCAAACTGCTCGCGGCTTTTCTTGTCGATATGCGGGCCGCGAAGCACCGTAAATTTCTCAAGCCGGGTCGGGAGCGGGATCGGACCGAGCACCTGAGCGCCGGTACGTTTCGCCGTGTTGACGATTTCGCGCGTCGAAACGTCGAGCACACGATGATCGAACCCTTTCAACCGGATGCGAATCTTCTGCCTTTGCATTTTCGGTCCCTGTGCCTCTCGGCCCTGCGCTTTCGCGACTTGAAAAGTAAGAGGCGCAGCCGGGCCGCGCCCCATCAACCCTGTTTACTTCAACACTTTCGAGACGACGCCGGCGCCGACGGTACGTCCGC
>TARA_R110000824_G_scaffold70902_2_pt1 | contig 19738 bp, 16 predicted proteins | sample TARA_R110000824 | Tara Oceans TARA_R110000824 (sample SAMEA4397747) | marine metagenome | biome: Polar Biome; feature: [MES] marine water layer (ENVO:01000295) within the mesopelagic zone...; material: water (ENVO:00002006), including particulate matter (ENVO:01000060) such as......
TGATTTAATAGACACCATTCTGGCGAATATCGATAGCGAGCTATCCGGTTTAGTATCAGAAGTGGGCTCAGAAGTGAAGATTGCTTCTTTAGCAAGCGATGATCTAGCAAAAAAATATATAGCAAGCGAGGTTCTTAAAAAGAAGGGAGAGCTAACCAGACACCAGAACAACTTTAAAAAGCTAAGAATATTGTTGGGACCGACCGAGTTATTCACGGATAGACAAAGTGAAATAGACCCAGGTACTTCGATTAACGTTAATCTGGGAGATATTCCAATATCCGTTAAATATTTCTTAGAATGGATAACAGACAAGATGCTCAAAAAGAGAGAAGTCGTGTATCCATTAACTAAATTCCTCAATGATTTGTTCAATGATCTTGTAAAGAGTTTCTTGAACAATGACTCTTGTTTCGGATATTCGGTAAAACAAAAAACAAGAATTGGCCAAGCTACGCTAACTTCAACTGGAGTTGGAGGTGGAGATACTGATGAACGGATTATGTCGCAATTAAATTACACCTCCGCCACCCGTTTAGACTTGGCCGCAACAGAGCCTCCAATTTTAAAGCTGTCCGGCCATTCTGGCGCCAGAACCAAAGTCAATATTGACGAAGAATATAATTATTTTGTATTTTATGCTTCTCGCATACAGCCAACAGAGAAGATGAATGGAAAGCGTGGACAAGACGCCACGCGTGGAATATTTCATTATACAATGGGTAGGAGCAAGGGGATTATTAAGAGTATTAAAATGACTAAAACACAAACTCCTGGTTTGGCGGAAGTCAGGTTCGAACAGGAGGGTTTTGATGGACTGACGCAACTTCGCGTAATTTATGATGTACAAATAGATACTTTTGCGAATGTGAATTCATTTCCAGGTACATATATATACGTTGATCCCCAAGGATTTGTGCCTTCTGGAATAGACATTCCAGATTCAGATTTAACTTATAGTGATTTAGGGATCGGGGGTTATTATATGATAATCAAATCAGAACACGAATTCGGACCTGGATACGCTAATACTTCTATACACGCGAGATGGGTGAATTCGATCGAGAAGAGCCAACAAGAGAACTGTGTGATATCGAGCCTTGATGACTCGGACTCCGCACAAAATACAAAATGTAAAGTGAGAGAATAAGAATGTCCAAATTTTTTAAAGAAACGAATAATGAAACCACCAAAAACCTCTTTAACAAAAGTATTGTTTATCGCGGCAAAGTAATACGCAGAAATGATAATAATATAATCAATTTCAATTTTGGAGAAAAGTTCCTATATGGAAGGATCAGAAGAGACGCAACGCCGGTAGTTCCGATAGAATCAACGCGAAATATAAAGTATATTAAAAGAATAGCCGATCCTGCGACACCTGTGCAAGCAGTTTCTTTTGTAGCAGATATATTTGAGCTAATGTCTATACAATTTCAGAAAGCAGTTGAGCTAAATAAAATTAGCCCCACAGATCCTTATTTATCTAATTTACTGGCTTATCGGGCGTATACTTCGCCAGCCGGTTTATATTTGAATTATAAAAAAATAGTGTTTAATACCATTTTATCAGCCGCTGCCGGTAGTGGTTTTAAACCAGAGAATTTTGAACAGTTTATCAATTTCTTAAAAAGAGTTTTGATCGAGTCATCGCAAACAGCACGATTCACATATCCTGGGTTCGTAAAAAGTCGTGATTGTTCTTTACTGGCTAGCGGCTTGGGAATAGAGATCGCCGGTGATCAAGATGCGACAAACGATGATGCAAAGATCCAAAATTTTGTTAATAGCCGAAATTGGGATTTTTATGTTAATACTTGCGATACCTACGGTTTCATGATAGACTATAATAACCCCTGGAGAATAGTTGCAGATTTGGATTCAGAGAGTATGAGAGAAGCAGCATCAAAATACGGTTATAGTAGCTCTTATTCATTATTGGAGTTAGGATACACAGCAGTATCCGGCAATTACATGGCTGACGTATTTATTGCAGATTTATTATCTATTTATAATAGAATGCGCATCGGCTATTGGATAGAAACCGAACAATGCGGCGATAACAGTATTATTAAAAGGCCAAAAACTTCACAAAGCTACACATACACTGAATTAGTAGATAATTTTGGTATTGCTTACTTCTTGGAATTGTTCTTATTTATACGACTTCATGAGGAACGACCAGAAATGCCGGCCGAACAGAAGAATAAAATGATAAGCGAAATAATCCAGCTTTATAGAAACGCTGACCCAGCGACGACGCCCATAGCTAATTTTGAAAGAGTTATTAATAAAGAATTTGACAAAGTTGGTTCATTCAGTTATATTAATAAGACGTTATCGTTATCTAAACCCAACGAGGATTAAAACAAATGATATTCCAAACAATAGACGATAAGTCGGAATGTGTAGGGCTATACACCGATGGAAGACTACACTTCGATAATTTCCCTGCTGATTTATCTAAAACTTGGAAGTATACGGGGTCTATTACAGATAATAGCGTAGAATATGGCTGGTTATGGTCCAACGGGAAAACATTGGAAGCCGCAGCACCAGATGATCTTAAAGAGACATTGATCGCTGCGCAGAATAAAATGGCGGCTTATCAACGATCTTTTGCTATAGCGAAAATAGATATGCGGGAACATTGTATTTTTGATTTGGTTCCACACGGTTTCCTAAAAGAGTTTTGCGAGATCAAAAATAAGATCACTGAACACGTATTCGAGAATTCTTCTCCTCCTGTTAATTATGAACATTTATCCTCAGTATACAAGCTACTGTATAAAATATCGTATCAGAAATTGAATCTAAATACCGACGATACTCGCCATTTAATGCATAGTACAATGGGGCGCCAGAAAGTCAATGAGCTAATGAACAATTACAATTATATTGATTATAATTTATACGGGACTAAGACCGGGCGCCTCACCACCAAACCGACGTCCTTTCCAATATTAACAATTAGAAAAGATTTTCGACAGATGATGAAGCCGAATAATGATCTCTTCATTAGTTTAGATTACAATGGCGCGGAAGTTCGAACATTTCTTGGTCTCTGTGGAAATCCGCAACCAAAGGTAGACATTCATACCTGGAACATAGAAAACATTTTTAAAGAGCCCGGTATGTCGCGGGATGAAGCCAAGACGCTGTTTTTCGCTTGGTTATACAATCCGGATTCCAAAGAAATTGAAAATGAAATTTATAATCGACAAAAACTACTTGACTTATGCTACACAGAGGGTTATATTAATACATTATATGGAAGACGTATGAAAATCGACAAACGAAGAGCCCTTAATTATTTAATTCAAAGTACAACAGCGGATCGAGTATTGGAGAAAGCAGTAATGATAGACAAACTATTAAAAGATAGGCCATCATTTATTTCACATATCGTCCACGATGAAATAGTCTTAGATTATAATGATAAGGACCGCGATCTGTTCCAAACAATTAAAACTGTTTTTGAGGATGGCTATATGGCTAATGTGAAAGCCGGGAAAGATTACTTGAACTTAAAAACGTTGGAACTATGATATCAGTTGTTGGATTAGGCACAGCCGCCTCTAGAATAGCTAAATTATTCTCGTCAACACCAAATTACAATGCGTATGAGATGTCGAACGAGTTTAGCAGAACGTCAAAGTACAAATACAAGTTGAAGTCATACGATACTCCGGAAGAATATGAGAAGAATATTCCAGACTTAAATAAGTTTTTTGCCGATATAGATGATGATGTACAATTTTTTGTAGTTGGATCTTCCTATAGCTCAAACTATACTTTGGGTGTTTTAGAACAACTGAAAGATAAGAATGTAAACTTTTTTTATATTCAACCAGATACAGAGCTATTGACGGGTCCACCCAAGATGCTTGATAAGATCGTTTATAGCATCTTGCAAGAATACGCTCGTAGCGGTATGATCAACACTTTTACGGCGATATCACATATTAATATAGAAAAAGCGATCGGGGGTGTTCCTATCCGACAATATTATGAAAAAGTGAACAGCACGATCTTCTCAGCAGTTCATTATTGCAACTATTTTCAGAATGCGAAACCAGTGATCGGAACGCCGACAGACTCAAGCGATATTAACCGAATCAAGACGATCGGCATGTTAGATACTTCAACATTGGAAGAAAAATGGTTTTTTGATCTTGACAACGAAAGAGAAGTGTGTTATTATTTATGTATAAACGAAAGTAAACTTGAAAACGATGGAGGTCTGCACAAGAGGATAATAGAAAAGTTAAAAAATAAACCCCGCAACGCGTTCAGAAAAATTTCATACGCAATATACGAAACAGAATATAAGGACTTCGGATTTTGTATTGCATATACAAACGCCATACAAAATTACAAATAATACTTGACAACATGTTCTTATCATGTTAAATTATAAATACTAAGAAAAACTTAGAACTTCAAGGAGAATAAAATGGGTATTAATATGGATCTTATGCGCAAGAAGCTTGCTACTCTGCGCAACAACGGGAAAGAAGATAGGAACTCAGTCTGGTTCAAACCAGAAGAAGGTGATTCTACTATTCGGATTGTACCACCACGCGATGGTGATCCGCTGAAGGAAATGCACTTTCATTATAATGTCGGGAACCATCGTGGCCCCGTACTATGTCCAAAGCGTAATTTCGGTGAAGCATGTCCAGTATGTGATTTTGCCTCTTCGCTATGGAAGGAAGGAATGGCTAACAACGATGAGGAGAGCAAAAACCTTGCTAAATCCTTGTTTGTTCGTCAGCGGTATTTCTCACCAGTAGTGGTCCGTGGTCGTGAATCAGAGGGAGTAAAAATCTATGGGTACGGTAAGCGTGCTTATGAACTGCTCCTAGGATATATTCTCGATCCGGATTATGGTGATATTACCGATGTAAATGAGGGGACAGATATCAACCTTACTTACACCAAACCAACGACACCGGGAGCGTATCCTCAGACTAGTTTGAAAATGCGTCGTAATTCTTCTTCACTTTTGGAAGATACCGAAGCTGTACCTTCATTGCTGGATGGCCGGCCTGATTTCAGTTCCGTTTTCGATCGCTTGACCACTGAGCAGGTAGGTGCTATTTTGGACGAACAACTCTCTACAGATACCAGTGCGGAAGGCCGCTCATCTGAAACTGAGCGTTATTCTAAAGATTCTGGTGCTAGCAAGGTTGATCGCGCATTTAGCGAACTTATGGGATAGTAGAGTATACTCCAACCGCTGGCAGATCGGGATTAAATAATCTGCCTTTTTTTATTTATCGATATTACAAAAGGATTATACAGAATGGCTAAAAGCAAGAAACCTAAAGAAGAAGCAGCAGCAGGTAGACTTTCTATACATGATCTAATGTCCGTTGTTAACAAGCACGCGGGTAGAAGTGTTGCCTATGATTTAACAGACGAAAACCCTACTGATGTAAAAGATTGGATCCCCACTGGCTCAAGGTGGTTAGACTCTATTGTTTGTAAAGGAGAACGAGCGGGAATTCCGGTTGGAAAGATCTCCGAGTTAGCATCACTAAGCGGTGTTGGAAAATCCTATATGGCCGCTCAAGTTGCAGCCAATGCTCAGAAGAACAACATTTTTGTAGTATATTTTGATTCAGAGTCGGCTATTGACTCAGACTTTTTAAAGAAATCAGGTTGCGACCTAAAGAAGCTATTGTATATTCAGGCAAGTTCCGTAGAATTTGTTCTGGAAATGATAGAGACTTTACTGGCTAAATCGGATAAAGACAACCGCCTATTGTTCATCTGGGATTCGCTGGCTTTCACGCCGTCTATTTCAGATATCGAGGGTGATTTTAATCCGCAATCCTCAATGGCTATCAAACCCCGAATATTGGCGAAAGGTCTATCTAAAATTACGCAGCCGATCGCAAATAAGCAAGCGACATTATTGATCTTAAACCAGCTTAAAACCAATATTCAAACCGGTGTTGGCGCTCGTACAGCAATGATGGTATCCCCATATATGACCCCCGGCGGAAAAGCTCTAATTTACTCTTATTCACTTAGAATCTGGTTAACCGGAAGAAAGTCGAAAGCCTCCTATATCGATGATGAAAATGGATACAGGGTCGGTTCTGAAGTAAAAGCAAAGATTGAAAAATCTAGGTTTGGAAGTCAGGGAAGAACTTGCACCTTTAAAATTATGTGGGGCACGGAAAGCGCAGGGATCCAGTGTGATGAGAGTATGTTCGAAGCATTGCGAGGAAGAACTGAACATTTGACTAGCGCTGGTTCTTGGTATACATTAGATATGGGCAATGGAACATCGGTTAAATTTCAACCTTCTATTTGGAAAACCAAAATGGAAGACGATGCATTCCGTGAGAGGGTATATGAATTGATTGATGAAGTCGTCGTCCAGAAGTTTCTCAATAGAGAAGGAAACGCAAAAGAGTTTTATGAGGAAGGTGAGTGATGAAAAATATACTATGGGCGACAATAGGAGTAATGATCGGTACGGTTTTTCATGATGATGTTCCATTATTAAATAATGTTAGTGGTCAGAAGGTTAAAAATCAAATTACTATGCTTATCACCGGAGTAATGGTAGAGCCCGGCCCCACTTCCGAAGAAAACAAAATAGAACCAGAGGTGATAGAAACCGAACCGGGAAAAAAGAAATCAACCAGAAAGAAAAGAAAAGCGCTGAGAAAAACACAATAGAATGATAGAAGTATTTTCTGTTGGGGACTTGGTGTGCCACTATGATAATTCTACACCGCCAGAAGATATAGGTATAATAATAGAAATAATTCCAAATGATTATTATGGTATTGGAGTTGTATTATGGTTTAACGGTATTATTGGTAGCGAATCACTGTTATTCCTATCCAAATTGTACAGTACTGACGAATCGAATGAAGGAGATTAAAATGAAAAGAGTATTAATAATAGACTCGTTGAACTTGATGATACGAAATTACCTGGTTAACCCATCATTATCCACAAACGGAGATCCGATCGGAGGCATCGTAGGAACATTTAAATCTTTACAAAAACTTGTTAGAGAAACGGGTCCGGACGAAATAATATTTTGTTGGGATGGCCCAAACGGCTCTAAGAAGCGCAAAACAATTGATAGCAATTATAAAGCTGGCCGAAAACCAATCCGCTTAAACCGAGCAGTCCATAACCTCACTGATAATGAGGAAATGCAAAATAAGGTATGGCAACAAACTCGTATAATTGAGTATTTAAATAATATGCCGATTATACAAACAATGTTACCAGAGATTGAAGCAGACGATGTGATCTCTTACGTTACGAGCATGCCGGTATATAAAGGGTGGCAAAAGATTATAGTGTCCAACGATAAGGACTTTATGCAACTATGTGATAAAGAGACCGTGCTGCTTCGTCCTGTTAAAAATGAGATATTAAATACGAGTAGGATCCTTGAACAGATCGGGATTCATCCTAATAATATGGCTTTAGCTAGATCAATTATTGGAGACGCTTCGGACAATCTTCCAGGTATTAAAGGTGCAGGGTTCGCAACTGTTGCTAAGAGGCTCGGCTTTCTATCATCAGAGGAGTTCTACACCATCGACAAGGTAGTAGATTATTGTAGCAAGGCATCGAGCCGGCTAAAGTTTTTTAATAACGTGGTGGAACACAGAGGCGTTATAGAACATAATTATAAGATGATGCAACTTTCTTCTCCACAAATGTCGATCCAAGCAAAACAAGTGGTGGATCATTCGATCGAAAATTTTGCATGTGATTTTAATCAGATAGAAATACTAAAAATGATGAGAGAGGACGGTTTCGGAGAATTAAACTGGGAAGAACTCAAGTCTAGCCTGTACCGCATATCAATAGACTGCAAAAAAAATCAGGATTCTGCTTGACAAAACCTACTGACCGGGCTATATTATTAATACGAAAGAGGTGAGAATGTTGAATGAAAATGCTACGTTTGGGCGCTACGGAAAAACCTTCCAAGAAGGGCTTGTACAATTAATTTTTGAAGACCGCGAATTTTGTGATCAAATTACAGAGGTATTGGACGAAAATTTCCTTGAATTAGAATACTTGCGGCTTTTCTTAAGAAAGACCGTGGAATATCGCACAAAGTATGAAAAGCACCCTTCTGTTGAAGCAATGGTCAGCATTTTACGCGCCGAGATTGATTCCGAAGACGAAGCAGTCAGAACTCAAGTCAGAGAATATTATACGAGAATTCACACAAGGGAACTTACAGAAAGAGAGTATATTAAAGAAACATCCTTAGATTTTTGTAGGAAGCAAAATCTCAAAGAAGCGATGATCCGTTCTATTCCCCTGCTACACAAAAGTTCTTTTGATGAGATCTCAAAACTTATTAATGAAGCACTAAAACTAGGATCAGAAAACAACTTTGGTTACGATTATATGGTAGATTTTGATCAACGCTTTGAACCAAAATTTCGTCACCCAATCACTACTGGGTGGTCAGAAATTGATAAGATCACCGGTGGAGGCGTTGGAAAAAGTGAGTTAGCAGTAGTAATAGCTTCAACTGGCGGCGGGAAAAGCATGGTTATGGTCCATATGGGCGCCCAAGCACTAAGAGAGAATAAGACAGTTGTACATTATACACTAGAATTACAAGACCTTGTGGTAGCTACTCGATATGATAGCTGTTTAACCGGATATCCATTGGCTGAAATAATTAATTTCAAAAAAGAAGTCTATGATGAGATCAAAGATATTGGAGGTTCTTTAATCATTAAAGAGTATCCTACCAAATCTGCTTCAACCAATACTATACGTTCCCATTTGGCGAGACTAATTAAGAGAGGCATAACCCCTGGTATGATTATTGTAGATTATGCCGATTTACTTAAACCGGTGATTAATCGGAAAGAAAAGAGAAACGAGTTGGAATCGATATATGAGGAACTACGGGGCCTTTCAACAGAAATGGGCTGTCCGGTTATTACTTGCTCGCAAACAAACAGAACAGGGATTAATGCTGAAGTTATAACAATGGAACAAATTTCAGAAGCATTCAACAAATGTTTTGTAGCTGATTTAATTATTACAATTTCGAGGACAGTACAAGATAAACAGAATAACGCGGGAAAAATGTATATAGCTAAAAATAGAAATGGACCAGATGGAATGGTATATGATATGTATATGGATCCTTCATGTGTGAGTATCAAGGTGCTACCAAAAGCGGCTTCGCAGCTACATACAAACTCTGCCGTGGCCAATCACGCCATGCCTGTAAATATTAAAACACAACAAGAATTATTAAGAAATAAGTACGCAAAATTAAAGAGGGGAACACCATAATGACTGCGCCAGACATAACGAAAGAGATTTTATCAGATATCATTGTACATATGAAGTACGCCAAATATCAAGCGAATCTCAAACGAAGAGAAAACTGGTTTGAGTTGGTGACTCGTAATATGAAGATGCATATTAAGAAATATCCAGAACTGAGTGTAGAAATTCAAGAAGCATATCAATTAGTGTATGATAAGAAGATCGTACCTTCTATGCGAGCCCTACAGTTTTCTGGAAAACCGATAGAGGTAAACCCAGCTAGGCAGTATAACTGTTCATTCTTGCCTATCGATCATCCAGACGCATTTTCGGAAACGATGTTTCTGCTTTTAGGCGGCGTCGGAGTTGGTCTTAGCGTCCAACGACACCACGTAGAAAAGCTTCCCCCCGTTAGAACCCGGCTTACTCGTAAGCGGAGATTTTTGGTTGGCGACTCAATAGAAGGTTGGGCAGACGCGATCAAAGTTCTAATGACTTCATTTTTTAGAGGTTCGTCGAAAGTCCTATTTGACTATTCTGATATTCGAGCCAAAGGCTCTGAACTGGTAACATCGGGCGGGAAAGCGCCCGGCCCTCGTCCTCTGCGAGAATGTATAGTAAAAATTGAGGGGATATTAGGAGAAAAAGAAAATGGTGAAAACCTTACTACGATCGAGTGTCACGACATCATTTGCCACATAGCCGATTCTGTATTAGCTGGAGGAATCCGTAGATCCGCTCTTCTATCATTATTCACTCTCGACGACGAAGAAATGCTATCTTGTAAAACTGGCTCATGGTTTGAAACAAACCCACAGCGAGCGCGAGCGAATAACTCCGTGGTTCTACACAGGCCGAGAACTACTAAAAAAGATTTTATGAGAGTTTGGGAGCGTGTAAAGAAATCAGGATGCGGAGAGCCAGGATTTTCTTTTACAGACAATATCGAATATGGTTTTAATCCGTGTCACGAGATTTCACTTCGCCCAACTTCATTCTGCAACCTTACAGAAGTCAATGTATCTGATCTAACATCGCAAGAAGATTACGAGACACGGTGCAGAGCAGCATCTTTCATCGGCACGATCCAGGCTTCATATACGGACTTTCATTATCTCCGCCCAGTATGGCAAAGAAATACAGAAAAAGACGCTCTTATCGGCGTATCAATGACTGGGATAGCTTCCGGAACAGTTATGGACTTAGATATGTCTGCTGCGGCCGTTATAGTCGATGAAGAAAACCAGCGCGTTTCTAAAATTCTTGGGATTAATTCGGCAGCTAGACTGACCACGACAAAGCCTTCTGGTAGTTCTTCATTGGTATTGGGGGTATCGTCCGGTGTACACGCTTGGCATTCAGAACATTATATACGACGGATCCGAGTTGGAAAGAACGAAGCAATATATAAATATCTGGAGAGGAATCATCCATCGATGATCGAAGATGAGTATTTTCGCCCACATGATACAGCGATTATAAGTGTACCACAAGCAGCGCCAGTAGGAGCTACTACCCGACAAGAGACAGCAATAGACTTTTTAGATAGAGTGAAGCGCGTCAATACGGAATGGGTTTCTCCAGGGCATAAGCGAGGCGCTAACAAGAACAATGTTTCAGCTACAGTTACACTTAAGGACGATGAATGGGAAGAAGCTGGAGAGTGGTTGTGGGCCAATCGTAATTTATACAGTGGAATTTCGGTATTGCCGGAAGATGGTGGCTCTTACACGCAAGCTCCGTTTGAGAAAATCACAGAAGAAAAATATAATATGCTTATCGGAGAATTAACACGAATAAATTTGGATAATGTATATGAAGAAAGTGATAACACCGATTTGAAAGGATCCGCTGCCTGTGGTGGAGGTCAGTGTGAGATCTTTTAGGCCGCTTAATCCATAAGTCTATTTATTATATTTTGCCTCTTTGAGAGGAAAGCGGAACTATGTTATCTATGATTTTCGGAACAGTCGGATTTCTGCTGGCTGCTTATGCTGTTATTGGAAACGATAGCGCACAGACACTCGGTACCTTTATTAGCTCTAATAAAAAGAAAACCGATTGGCGCTTGATGTGGGCCTTCACTTCTATCATATTGGTCGCTACCTTGATGTATGGTTGGGGCCAAGGGGATATTACATTCGGAAGATTGAACAAGATTCCGCTCCCTGCTGAATTTCAGTGGTATCACGCCATCGCACCAGTATTATTATTATGTCTCACCCGCTATGGAGTGCCTGTTTCAACGACTTTATTGACTCTCAGTGCATTCTCAAGCGGTTTGGTATTAGAAAAGATCATCATGAAGTCGGCTCTTGGCTATGCTGTGGCTGCTATAGCTGCTTACGGGATTTGGACGCTACTTACCCGTTTTTTCAATGAGAGGGATCCGGTAAGAGAAGAGAACAAAAAATACTGGACAATAGCTCAATGGTGTTCAACTGGCTTTTTGTGGCATATGTGGTTGTCTCATGATATAGCCAATATCTTTGTTTATCTACCGAGAGAAGGAGTGTCTTTACCCGCCATGCTTGGAATCATAAGCATTCTTGTGATCGGTTTAGCACACTTGTTTTATACAAACGGTGGTAAGATACAAGAGATTGTACTATCTAAAAGTGGAACTCGTTTTGTTCGTTCTGCTTGTTTGATTGATTTGTTTTACGCACTTGTGCTGTGGTATTTTAAAATATACAATGATATTCCTATGAGTACAACTTGGGTATTCGTTGGTCTGTTAGCTGGTCGCGAGTTAGCCGTTTACCGCACCTTTAATAAGAATAAGAAGATTAAAATTATATTCCCCATACTCGTTGGAGATTTTTTAAAGATTATGCTGGGATTGTCTTTGTCCGTCGCTGTGGTTTCTGGCGTTATTTATTTTGATTCTTTGTAAAGGAAATGGGGCTCTCTTTACATATTAGTGTTGATGTGTGAAGAGAATTCATTTTTCTTTGCAGAAGCTCCTTGACAAGTGTCTTGGATTATGTTATATTATACACACAGGAGAAAATATGAAATCTTTTAAACCACTTAGTCGCTATCTGTTAGTTGAATTGCCACAGAAGGACGAAGAGAAGACCACAGTCGGGGGAATACACTTACCTGACGATTATAAGCCGAAAGAGCAGCCATACGTGACGGTTAAAGTGCTGGCGTATGCTAACGATGTAAAATTTAAAGAAGAGTTGGACGGATTTAGAACGATCACATCAGACGAAAATATTACAATGTTGGTCGACCGATCAATGTTGGAAGAAATTACGCATGATAACAGGCATTACACATTAATCCTAGATAATTACGTAAAGGGAGTATTTATCTAATACAAACACCGGGGTAATAGTGAATGGCAATCGATAAGAATTTTTATAACCAAGCGTCAGCATCAAAATTAGGTTGGTCCCCTGATTGGTTCGGCGAGAAATACTATGATGAAAAGTTAGTAAGAGCAATTAAGAAGTGGCAGAGGTCTAATGGTTTAGGTGCCGATGGCTTAGTCGGGCCGATGACTTACACTCGCGTGTGGACACATCGCCAACGAAATATTGATGAGTATGCACCAGAAGATATAAAGTATTCAAATTATATTGTTTACAATAGTGAATTTCTTCCTATTAAATGGAATAAGGTCGTTTTGTGGTCCGAGAGCGCTGGCCTAGCCGCGAAAAAAGGCTCTTATTATGACTATTCAGGTCGGCCACAAAGGTCTATACGACTTTTTGTTAATCACTGGGACGTTTGCTTAAATTCAGAATCCTGTAACAAAGTCCTGAACAAGCGCGGAATTTCAGTTCATTTTTTAATAGATAATGACGGGACAATCTACCAAACATTAGATATGCAACACGGAGCATTCCACGCCGGCCACCAAAAAACAAACCGTGCTTCTGTCGGAGTGGAAATCTCCAATGCTTACTATCCAAAATACCAGGATTGGTATGTGAAGAATGGTCATGGAAAGAGGCCGATAGTAGAGACAGCCACAGTACACGGTAAAACTATAGGGCCATTCACCGATTTTTACCCTGTTCAGATAGAGGCCCTTAAGGCATTGTGGGCAGCAGTAGAAAATCACACATCAATCGAATACCAAACACCAACAGATAATGGCGAGACATCAAAAAAATATGAACAAGATGTAGTCTATGGAAATTATAGAGGTATAGTAAGCCATTATCACTGTAGCAAGAAGAAAATAGACTGTGCAAATTTAGATATAAATAAATTGATTAATGAACTTGACTATTGCGACAGATGATGTTACATTATGAAGACTTAAGGAGAAAACCATGAAAAATATATTTAATACCTGGAGAAAGCTCACGCATAAATACTCTCATGAGAGAGTTAATATCAATGAAACCACAATCAAAAGAGTGGTTGGACAGTATATGCACTATGGATTCGTCGTCATAACTGCCGATAGAACCTGCGAGGCAGAGAAGGAGAGGATCTTTGGGAGTAAAGAACCGTGTACTCCGGAAGAAACAATAGCTCAGGAAGAACTAAACATCGAAAACCAACCGAAATTAGAGAGCGCCATCAGGGCGGCAGGTTTCGGCTTTGTTCCAGTTTATGGGGGGTATCGCGAGAAGAAGGAATACATAGTAAAAGACGGCGAGACCATTGATAGTATCGTTGCTCAAATCGGAACACCGAAAGAAATATTCATGCAACTTAATAACCTTGACGACGACACGGTATTAGAGCCCGGATCAACCGTGATGATTATGTTCGATACCTCCAACCCCGAAGTCAGTTTTCTAATTGGAGTTCCTCAGTCTGGTAAATACACCGCTGATGAGGTTAAAGAGTTTGCAAAAGAAATGACTTTAGAGTATCATCAAGACTCATTCTTTTATAAGCCACCTCAACAAGTAGATCCCAACGCTTATTACCTTTTAGGTGATGGCTCCGTTGACGTGACGTTCACAGACTTTACAACCAACGATGTACAACAAATCTTTTATACGCAATTAAAAAAGCGACCTCACGAAAGGTTTACCGCTCTTACGGAGAATATGGTTTATTATCTAAGAAAGCCGCCCTCTGGTGTAGCAGAAGCCCGGAAGAGATACGGTGAGGAATTTTATAACCTTGAGGCACCAGTTCTGTCTCTGAAACCAATAAAAATTAAGAGGTGAGGCTTGAACAGCGAGAAATACGACAAAACGGTATATCTTTACGGAGATGATATCGGTAAAGTAGAGTATGTCCAGCACTATGGAGAGGATCTGACTGTTGTTAACGCCGCAAGAGTTTCTTTCGGAGTAGAAAAACAAGAACTCGATAATAGAGATAAAAAACTTATTAAGTATCTCATTAAACATAGACACACCAGCACATTAGAGCATTGCGGGGTTACATTCAAATTTGTAGTTCCACTATACGTCAGGTCGCAACACCACAGACACAGAACTTGGTCTTTTAACGAAGTTTCAAGACGTTATACGGATATTAATATACAACTTTACCAACCTGATGAGTTTAGAACGCAGCACAAGACGAATAGACAAGCTAGTAATACGGAAGAGATGATAAACCCCATATTGGGAATGTCTGATCCATCGGCGACTCATCCACTTAAGATTTTTGCTTCCCACCGGGTTCGTGAGCATCATCGGATCTGCCTCGAACTGTTTGATGAATTAACGGAGAAGGGCGTTTGTCGCGAACAAGCACGCGGGGTATTACCTCAGAATATGTATACAACATATATAGGAACGGTGAATATGTCTAATTTATTGAAATTCATTGATCTCCGCATACATGAAGGTGCCCAATGGGAGATAACAAAAGTAGCGGAGGCTTGTTTAGAAATAGCAACTGATTTGTGGCCAGAGACAGTCGGCTCATACCGAAAGGTCAGAGGAGTTCAGTGAAACATTTCATTGTAGGTTTTCTATTCTATCTACTTGCCCAAACGATTGCTTGGTTTCAATCCAATGGGTTGTTGGTTTTTGATTGGATGGCGAATCATAAGATATTGTGCGCTATGTGTACCGGTCCTTTCATAGCCTATTTCTTCGCAATTGGTACTGAAGCCATGTATATGTATTTCGAAAATTTATGGCCCGTAAGATTTCTGGGATTTGCTTCTGGATATCTTATATTCATTCCGTTGACTTGGTTCTTTTTTGGAGAATCACCCTTCACCCTAAAAAACCTTATTTCATTTTTGTTGTGTTGCGGTCTTATCGCTACGCAATTGCTAATACCGAATGCTGAATGATAGCTTACAGTGAAATAGTAATCGGTAGCACTTTGGAAGCGTTATTATTCGCCTTTAATAAGAGAATACCTGTTTTTTATACTCAGCCACCAGCAATTCCATTTAGATTTGATTATTTAAAGCCAAATCAAGATTTTTCATTTATTGGATTCGAACCGGTAGAAAAGAAGCTTGAGGGGTCTGGAGAGCTATCTTACACGGTCGGGCTGCAAAAACGTTCATTGTGGCAGACGGTATTATTCGCTCTTTCTGTTGATGGTTTAAGGCCGGTAAGCGGCTTATGCAGAACTATTAGAAATAATGGAGACACTATTGTTTGTATGAGTGAATATAGCAAAATAGGAGAATTCACTTATAATAAATGCTATTTTTTTGGAGATGAAAGAGCAGAAAACTTTGTTAAAAGTACAGCGGATTATTCGCATCAAGATAAGTTATACACCGTATACGATTGGATCTCTATTCGTAGGGGAGGCAAGATACCTATTGACTATATGGAATCAAAGGACCACTTGTGTAATAAAATTTGGCTTTATCCTTCTGATCGTGTCGAAGGCAGCGCAAAACGCGGAGTTAAAGACGCATGTGTGGTATCAACGATAAAAGACTCTAACTTGCTTAAATTTGAATATTCAGAAACAGCAGTAAAATTTAAGATGTTGCAAGCTATGAAGAATGCAGGGTTTCGTGGGGTACTAAAGGTCATGGCTAAAAACTCCCCATGGGGAAAGGATAGGTATGTTTCAATCGCAGCGGATCACGCATATCGTTATATTAAGAGAGTGGAATTACCACTCAGTATAATCAGCGAACCTCTATACCCCAATATTCATACGCCAGAAGTAACCCTGAACGATCTACTGGTAGAATTTGAGCAAACAGTAAAAACAACAAAAACACATTTAAGGTTTTATCGTGAGTAAAGAGTCTAGACATGTTGTACATTTAGCTGGGATTATACCAGTAGCTAATTTAAATGCAGGAATTGATACAGCGTTTCCAGAGGTGTTACTGCCTTTGGGCGACGGATATTCAGCAATTCAGAAATCTGTGTATGAGTGCGCTTTAGCTGGATGTAATACGATTTGGATCATAGCTAACGACGATTTAGCCCCTTTGGTAAGAAAAGTAGTGGGCGAATGGGTATACGATCCGGTTTATTATAAAAGAGACAAGGTAAAATTTTATAAAGAATTGCGTAAGGAGATACCTATTTATTATGTGCCGATCCACCCAAAAGACCGAAATAGAAGAGATTGCTATTCCTGGTCTGTTCTACACGGTGTTAACAGCGCTTGGAAAGTATCCGTACATTTATCGAAATGGATCACACCTACAAAATATTACATATCATTTCCACTAACAACATATAATTTGGACACAATCAGAGAGAACAGACTATCTATTAGCAAAAAAGACAAGAACTTCTATCTTTCTTACAACAATAAGACAGTCAAAGATAACTTGCCTATAGCCTTTACACTTACAGGAGATGACTTTATACAATGCCGCAGAAATCTAAACAAAATGACCACAAGGGAATATTTACCCCCTTTACCCGGCCAGCAATACCCACAGGGAAAACTACCGTTAACCGAACGCTGGAGCGCCCGAACATTTACACTAGAGACAGTATTCGCCCCCCTCAACAGTGATAAAGCGACTGTAGTTCCCGTTGATTGGCACTACGACATCTCTACTTGGATCGGATACCGTGAGTATATGGAAGATAAAGGTAATTCCCTTCGTCCTCCGTATTCCGAACTAATTAGATCTCGGAAACATGCTCCGATCATTGCTTATACACCTTTAAAGCCAGGTTTGAGCGAGAAGGATTTACTACGTCTCCGTGAGGAAGAATTAACAAAGGTGGAGAAAGAGGCCAAGAGATTAAAAAGTCAGATAAAAAGAATGAAAAAGAACCGGAAGGGGTTGACAATATCATAGAATCGGGTTATATTAATAGTGAACTTCAAACATCCACGGACAGTATATGAACAAAAGAAAAGAAAGCCACATTAAGTATGTTAATCTCCACTCCCATACGACGTGTGGCTCTATCTTTGATGCGATCGGATATCCGCAACAGCACTTTGACTATTGTTATGGAAATGGCGGCGAGGCCATGGCGATCACTGATCACGGTAATTGTAACGCAGTACCATATATGGTTCAACATGTTAAAAAGATGAGAGCCGAGGGAAAAGAGTTCAAAGCGATCTTTGGATGTGAAGCTTATTTCCTACCTTCAATTGATGATTGGCGAGAAGAGTACGAAAAAGCCAAATTAGATAAGAAGAGAGCCCGTAACCTGGCTAAAGGCAAAGCATCCGCCTCCACAGTAGAAGACGAGGGCTCGTCTAAAGCAGATCAGGATATTCTACGCAGACGACGCCATTTAGTAGTTTTAGCGCAGAACCAGACCGGTCTTAACAATCTATTTAAATTAGTTTCAGAGAGTTATAAACCTGAGAACTATTATCGTTATCCGCGTATGGACTTTAAATTATTGGAGAAGTATAATGAAGGACTGATTGTAAGCTCCGCTTGCTTGGGAGGGCCACTTTCTGGAGACTTCTGGGAGAATCGTGAGAAAGGGCCGGAAGCGGTACGTGCGGCTATGCTCAATACAGTTACGCGATTCAAAGATATTCTTGGAGATAGATTCTACGGCGAGATCCAATGGAATAACATTCCAGAGCAACACCAAGTGAATAAGCACATTATTGATGTTTGCGATGAGCTTGATGTAAAATTGATATCAACAGCAGATAGCCATTACCCAAGCCCAGAGGCATGGAAAGACCGCGAACTTTATAAGCGATTGGGCTGGCTTGGTAAAGGTAAACCAAGTTGGGCAGACGGTGAATCTGGTTTACCGGAAGAAGTAGAAGAAACGGGTTATGAATTGTACCCAAAGAACGGTGATCAGATGTGGGATAGTTACCGTCTATACTCAGAAAAATGCGGTTATGAATATGACGATGATTTAATTTCTCGCAGCATTGAAGAGACTCACGATATAGCTTTTAATAGAATAGAAAATTTCCTACCAGATACAACCGTGCGATTGCCGGACTTTGTGGTACCGGCTGGATATACCGCGACACAAGCATTGGTACAGTTTTCGCTTGAGGGACTAAAAGAAAAAGGATTACATACAAATAACGTGTACATCGATAGACTTAAGCACGAACTCAATATTATCGATGATCGAGGTTTCTCAAAGTATTTCCTCACGATGAAAGCTATCTACGATGAAGCACGCGAGAAGATGCTAATTGGTCCCGGTCGTGGATCATCCTGTGGTTCTCTCGCTGCGTATGTACTAAACTTAACAGCGATTGATCCCCTTAAATATGATCTCCCCTTTGAGCGGTTTCTACGCGCTGACGCGGTAGATTTCCCAGATATTGACGGAGACTTTTCTAAGAACATGGAACTGAAAGAACATCTTATTGAAAAGTGGGGAGAAGACCGCGTTGTTCCTATATCTAATTGGAATACGCTTCAGTTGAAATCCCTTATTAAAGATATATCTCGTTTTTATGATATTCCATTTACTGAAAGCAATATAGTAACAAACGTTATGATTAACGAGGCAACACCACTGGCTAAACAAAAGCATGGGATCACAGCGGGAGTATACGCTCCAACTTGGAATGAGGTATTAGAATTCTCCCCGGCTTTAATAGAATATTTGAATAAGTACCCGCAAGTCAAAACTCACGTTGATGGTTTGGTAGGACAAACAAAAAGCTGCGGCCGCCATGCAGCCGGCCTCGTTATAGGCGAAGATTTAGATAAACACATGCCGTTGATTGTTTCTGGCGGTGTTAGACAAGCACCATGGTCTGAGGGTCAGAACGTCCGTCACTTGGAACCAATGGGATTTATTAAATTTGATATTCTTGGACTTTCTACACTGCGCATGTTCGAAACCTGTATTGAACATATCTTAAAGAGGCATATGGGAATAGAGAATCCGTCCTTTTTACAGATTAGAGAGTTTTATGATACCAACCTACATCCAGATAAGATAGACCTGAATAATCAGGAAGTATATGAAAATGTATTCCATGCTGGAAAATGGGCTTCAGTATTCCAATTTACTAATAGTGGCGCCCAGCAATTTTGTACCCAAGTAAAACCTTCTTCAATTGAGGAAGTATCTGCGGTGACTTCAATTTATCGCCCAGGCCCTCTCAG
>TARA_R110000824_G_scaffold85425_4_pt1 | contig 19731 bp, 20 predicted proteins | sample TARA_R110000824 | Tara Oceans TARA_R110000824 (sample SAMEA4397747) | marine metagenome | biome: Polar Biome; feature: [MES] marine water layer (ENVO:01000295) within the mesopelagic zone...; material: water (ENVO:00002006), including particulate matter (ENVO:01000060) such as......
ACTCATAGCGCTGTCTTCGGGCACTTTCGGGAAAGTGAGCAGAAGCCACAATACCACGGTGGCGGCGAAGATGATCGTTCCGGCACGGCGCAGGAAAATCCAGGCGCGCTGCCATAGTCCTATCAATATGTCGCGCACGCTTGGCAGCTGATATTTCGGCATTTCCATCAGGAAGCCGCTATTCGGCCCCTTGGTTACCGTCGACCGCAGCACCAGAGCCACGATCATGGCGCCGACGATACCGAATACATAAAGTCCGAACAACACCAGCCCTTGCAGACCGATGCCGGGACCGACGGTGGTCGGCGGAATGAATGCGCCGATTATGATCGCATAGACGGGCAGACGCGCCGCGCAGGTCATCAAGGGAGCGACCAATATGGTGGTCAACCGATCGCGCGGATCGGAAATGCTGCGCGTCGCCATGATGCCGGGAATAGCGCAGGCAAAGGACGACAGCAGCGGGATGAAGCTGCGTCCCGACAGACCGACACTGGCCATCAGCCGATCCATGATGAAGGCGGCGCGGGTCATATAGCCGCTGGCTTCGAGCAGCAGGATGAACAGGAACAGGATCAAAATCTGCGGCAGGAAAACGACTACCGAACCGACGCCGCCGATCGCACCCTCGATGATGAAATCGCGCAGAAACCCGGACGGCATATTGGTTTCAACTGCGGCAACGACCCACTCGCTGGCGCCTTCAATCCAGCCGATCGGTGCTTCTGACCAAGCGAAGACCGCCTGGAACATGATGAACAGAACCGCGAACAGGATGAACGGCCCGGCGAAAGGATGCAAAAAGAGCCGATCGGCCCGCTCCGACCAGCGTCGTCCGGCAGTTTCGGAAATAATCGCCTGATTGGCAATCAGCTTGGCCTGCTTGCGCAAACCGTGATCGCGCGCCTCGCCGACGACCGGCTTGGCGAGGCCCTTGGTCTGGTGAAGACGGTGTTCCAGCGCTTCGGACAAAGCCTCGAGTCCCCGCCGCCGTACCGCGACGGTCGGCACCACGGGAACCCCCAGGGCTTTCTCAAGCTTCGCCGGATCAAGGATCAACCCGTCCCGCTCCGCCAGATCCATCATATTGAGCGCCACCACAACCGGCTGGCCAAGCGCGATGACTTCGAGCGCGAAACGCAAATGATTGTCGAGATTGGCGGCATCGAGCACCAGCACGATCATATCGGGGCGGCGCTCGCCCTTTTGCAATCCCATGATGACGCCGCGCGTCACTTCTTCGTCGGGGCTGGTCGGATCGAGGCTGTAGCTGCCAGGCAAATCGACCAGTTCGGCAGGACGCCCGTCGGCGAAAGTGAAATGGCCGGATTTACGCTCGACCGTCACACCGGGATAATTGGCAATTTTTTGCCGTGCACCGGTCAGTGCGTTGAACAGGGCGCTTTTGCCCGAATTGGGGTTGCCCGCGAGGACAATGAGGGGAGCAGCTTCGGTCATCGATCAGGCGGCGATCGTTACCGCTACCGGCTGGACAGATATCGCCTGCGCGTGCGATTTGCGGATGGCTATCATCATCCTCCCGACTTTCAGTGCAATCGGATCATTCAGGCCGAACATTCCCTTGTGCAATTTCTCGACCGAAACGCCTTCATCAATGCCGAGTGCCCGCAGACGACGGCCCTCGGTGTCCGAGATGGCTGCCCAGTCGATCGCCACGATTTCAGCATTTTGCTTGAGTGACAGCTGGTCAAGGGTTGTGGGTGTCTGCATATATCGCAACGAGGCCTTTCTAATTGCGATTGATTATCAATATTGATTAGACTTGGCGAGTCTTTTTCTGTGATTTTATACTGGGCCGGAGACATGATCCGGAGCAACCGCAGCGTTGCGACGAACTGTCGAGTGCATCAAATGCGGAACGGGGACCGTCCCTCATGCTCCGCGATAGCGTAAGCGGCCGACAAAGCGGGCCATGCTGAACCGGTCGCCACCCCGCCCCGTGACCTTGGCCTTGACCTTTTCAAACTGCATGACATTTTCGATCCGTCGATCCAGAAACGCCAGGGTTTCGGAATGGCCTTTGCTTTCATCATCCAGAAAAACGCTGAGCGTGCTGCCGTACACGCCAGACAACAAGGTCCGCTTGGTATAATGATTATAGTCGGTCGCCGTATCGCCGGCGAGCCGCCACATCTTGTCGGCTGCCCGCCAGCCCATTTTTGCGGCTTTGCGCAAATGGGGCGGTGCTGCCAATATCGCCAGGGCGCGCCGCAGTCCTTCGCGATCCGCTTCGAGCGATTCCAGCCGTGCCTCGACCAGCGCCTTGATCCGTTGCCGTATTTTCATAGCAGCAAGTTCATCGGCGCTATATTTCGCTGCCATCTGCGCATCGACCGCCTCGAACCAGGCATCGATCATGTCGACCGGGCCTGCGTTATAGGCGAGTCTGGCCAGATCAGCATCCACTCCGGCGAGATCCGCAGCGGCCAGCACAGCTTTCTCGTTCCAGCCGTCAAACGCCGCCTGCGCTGCCAATCGAGGCGCGAGAAAGCTGCGCACTTCATCCAGGGTCGGATCTTCGGGAAGCGATGCGGACATGAGAGTTCCTTTGAAATCAGAGCTATCAATATAAACAGAAATTGCTTCGTTTCAAACCATTGCATTCGGATGTGTGGTCTCTTAACTGTCTGGTTAACAATTCACGCCTCTTGTTTCAGGGAATTCCATTTTGACCACATTGTTCGATCCGATCACCGTTGGCGCCATCGAGGCCTCAAACCGCATGTTCATGGCTCCGCTCACCCGCTGTCGCTCAACAATGGAATTTGTTCCCACTCCGGTCATGGGCGAATATTATGCCCAGCGTGCCGGTGCCGGCCTGATCATTTCCGAAGCCACCGGCATCAGCCAGCAAGGCCTCGGCACGCCTTTCGCACCGGGCATATGGAATGACGCGCAGACCGAAGCGTGGAAGCCTATTGTCGAGCGCGTCCATCAAGCCGGCGGCAAGATCATCTGCCAGCTGTGGCACATGGGCCGCATCGTCCATCCCGACTTCCTGAACGGCGAGAAGCCGGTATCCGCTTCCGCGACAACCGCGCCGGGCAGCGTTCGCACCTATCAGGGCAAACGGGATTATGAAGAAGCGCGCCCGCTGGAGGTCTCGGAAATCCCGGGCTTGCTCGATGATTATCAAAATGCTGCGGAAAATGCCAAGAAGGCCGGCTTTGACGGCGTGCAGCTGCACGCTGCCAACGGCTATCTTATCGACCAGTTCATCCGTTCCGGCACCAATGTGCGGACCGATGAATATGGTGGGCCGGTTGAAAACCGCATCCGACTGCTGGGCGAAGTGACCCAGCGGCTTGTTGATGTCTGGGGCAGCGACCGGGTTGCCGTCCGTCTTTCGCCCAATGGCGATTCCCAGGGCGCCGATGATGCGACGCCAGTCGAAACATTCACCGCAGCGGCGAAACTGCTCGACCAGATCGGCATCGCCTTTCTCGAACTGCGGGAGCCCCCTGCCCATGGCACATATGGCAATACTGATGTACCGCCGGTCAGTCCCGATATTCGTCCGGTTTTCAAGGGCCCGCTCGTGCTCAACAGCGATTATTTCTATGATAATGCGACGGCCGCGCTGGCCGAGAACAAGGCCGATGCGATCAGCTTTGGCCGGACCTTCATGACCAACCCCGACCTGCCTGAACGCTTCCGTAAAGGTGCGGAACTGAACCCGATCGATTTCACCCCGACATGGTATACTCAGGGACCCGAGGGATATGTCGACTATCCGACATGGGAGCAGCAAGAGGAAACGACGGCCTGAACGAAAGTCGCTCGGCTAGAAAGCGCTTTGCAAGCGGCGGAACATATCCTGTACCGCTGATTCGGCTTCCATTTCCTGATCCAGACGCGCCGAGAGGCGTTGCAGGCGTTGAAATAATTCTTCGCTTGCCATGATAATCTGGCGGGCTTCTTCGGGGAAGCGATCGACCATCAACTGGTCGGTTGCTGGTGCATAGCCGAGCGCGCGATCATGGTTCCAGGATTCGCCTTCACTCAATTCCCCGCTGTGCAGGGCTTTCTGGTTCAGCAGCCAGGCGATGCAATGCATCAATCTCGTGGTCACTTTCAGCGATTCACAGGAAAAGGTAACGGCGAGTAGATTGTCTTGTTCGGCTTCCTCGTTGAAGCGCCCGGATTCAAAATAGGACCGCGCCTCGTCCGCCAGCAGCATTGCTTCGGTATAAAGTGCATCGATCAATTTCAGAGTCAAAAGGGATTCACGATTTGCCATATTTGCTCCGTAGCAAAAACTTCCGCGCCGTTGACAGTTAATTTTGCGCCCGAGACCGGGTCAAGACACGCCTGTTTCAAACTGATACGCGGCAGATTCCGGGGTTAATTGGTGGACAGGCGTGGTTAACGATTGGCAAGCCCGCAATAGTCCGGGGTCTCAAGCGATAATATCGGGAATGAGCTGGTTTTCGAGCAAGATAATCCGGTCGCGCAATTGCAATTTTCTTTTCTTGAGTCGCGCGGCCCGCAGTTGATCCCGGCTGCCTGCCACAATCAACGCAGAAATCGCCTCATCGAGATCGCGATGTTCAATTCTCAGCAGTTCAAGCCGCGTTTGCAACTCTTCATCGCTCATCCCCATTCCTGATCAATCTCCCCTTGCGTCATTGCAACAATTTTGTAATCTTATCCCTATTCATGGTTCATGTCGAAACCAAGACAATTTAATCATGAAGCCGAAACGCCACGGTCAATTGGCTGCTACAGCAGGAAAGGAAGCTTTCATCCTCTTTCAATTTCAAAAACAACATTTTTGAGGAGACTTTAATGATTCAGAATCACATGTCAGCATTGCGCAACAAACATGAAGCGCTGGAACGCAAAATCAATGAAGAAGAAACCCGGCCACTGCCCGACACGATTCGAATCCACAGTCTCAAGAAAGAAAAGCTTCGACTGAAAGAAGAACTGCGAGATTAGCACTGAGTCGGCGACGCCGTTCAAGCTAATCTGGCAACCATAGAATCTGTTTCCGCCGAAAGGCCATTTTTCAACATCGCGCTTACTTGGCCTTTCTGCTAGGCGACACCCATGCCCACAACAGATCCCTCGAGTACAAAGACCGCCCGTAACATCCTGACCGGATTGCGGTCCATTATGGCTTCGCGCGGCAACGCCCAGATAAAATTGAACAGGGTCGTCGACACGATCGCCGATGCGGTAAGCAGCGAGGTCTGCTCGATCTACTTGCGCCGCGATGGCCTGCTGGAACTGTTCGCTACCCGCGGGCTTAACGCAGAGGCGGTACACGTAACGAAGCTCGCCATGGGCGAAGGGCTTACGGGCTTTATCGCAAAAAATGTCGAGACGCTCAATCTCGACGAAGCGGCCAGCCATCCCGATTTCCAGTATCGGCCAGAAACCGGCGAAGAAAAATTCCACAGTTTCGCTGGTGTGCCGATCATCCGCAACCAGCAGGCAATCGGCGTCTTATGTGCCCAGCATGTCGAACCGCGCCGCTATTCCGAAGTCGAGATCGAGGCTTTTCAAACAGCAGCGATGGTCCTGTCTGAATTGATTACCAGCGCTGATCTGGTCGATGACAATTTCGCGGAAGAAGCAGCGACGCTCGACAATGGCGCCAATCGGCTCAGCGGGTTGCAACTGGTCAAGGGCAAGGCCAGCGGGCATGCGGTATTCCATCAGCCACGAGTGAAAATCGAACACACAGTGGCAGAAGATACGGAAGCCGAACGGCACCGTGTTTATTCGGCCTTTGACAAGATGCGCGACCAGATCGACCAGATGACCAGTCAGGCAGAATTTGGCGTAGGCGGCGAGCATGAAGCCGTGCTCGAAACCTATAAGATGTTTGCCTATGACGAAGGCTGGAGCCGGCGGATCAACGAAGCGATCGACAGCGGCCTGACGGCCGAAGCGGCGATTGAAAGAGTGCAGCAGCATACAAGGATGCGCATGCGGCAGATTGACGATCCGCTGCTGGCGGAGCGCATGCATGATCTGGAAGATCTCGCCAACCGACTGCTGCGCACCGTTTCCGGGCAAATGGGCACCGCTGCCAAAATGGGCCTGCGGCAGGACACAATCCTGATCGCTCGCAATCTGGGCCCGGCAGAACTGCTCGAATATGACCGGCGCAAGCTGAAGGGTGTGGTCCTTGAAGAAGGCTCTTTGACCGCGCATGTCACGATCATTGCCCGTGCGATGGGCATCCCCATTCTCGGCCAGGTCAAGAATATCCGGCAAGTGGTGCGGGAAGATGATCATCTGCTGCTCAATGTGGATGACAATGTCGTATTTGTGAGGCCCGGCCCCTCGGTCGTGGAGGCGTTTGAAGCGCAGCTGGAACTCAGCCAGAAAAAGCGCGCTGCCTATTCCGAACTGCGCGACAAGGAAGCAATAACAAAAGACGGTGTCCGGATAACCGTCAATATCAACGCCGGCCTGCGCGACGATCTGGCCTTACTCAACCTGACCGGTGCCGACGGCATCGGACTGTTCCGGACCGAATTTCAGTTTCTGGTCGCAGCGACCATGCCGGGACGAGCCGGGCAGACCCGATTCTACCGCGATGTACTGGATGCAGCCGGCGAAAAACCGGTCATATTTCGCACCGTCGATATCGGGGGTGACAAGCCGCTACCCTATTTTCAGACCAGCGAGTCGAAGGAAGACAATCCGGCTATGGGCTGGCGGGCGATCCGCATCGGCCTGGAGCGGGATGCGCTGATGAAAGTCCAGGCCCGGGCCTTGATCGAGGCGGCAGCCGGTCGGAAGCTGAATGTCATGTTCCCGATGATCGCGGAACCCTGGGAATTTGATGAAGCCAAGGCGGTATTCGAAAACCAGCGTGCCTATCTGCACAGCCAGAAAAAGCGGCTGCCTACGCAAATCAGATATGGCGCTATGCTCGAAGTCCCCGCCCTTGCAGAATGTCTCGACTTGATGGCCGACCGGCTCGATTTTCTCTCGATCGGCACCAATGACCTGACCCAGTTTCTTTTTGCCGCCGACCGCAGCAATCCGAAACTGGCCGAACGCTTTGACTGGATGAGTCCGGCGATTCTCCGATTCTTGCGCCGCGCCGCAGACAATGCCGAGCATTTCGATATCCCGCTTGGCGTTTGCGGTGAAATGGGTGGTCGCCCGCTGGATGCCCTTGCGCTTCTCGGATTGGGAATTCGCAACTTGTCGATCACGCCAGCCTCTGTTGGTCCGATCAAGGCGATGGTCCGTTCGCTGGATCTCGGTCAGGCCAAATTGGAAATTGACGCGATTTTGAAGGAAGCACCTGCCGAACCGCGGATCCGTCTGGAACAATGGGCAAATAAGCATAGCGTCGACCTGGACTGATCCGTTTTCGAGCGATCGGGCAGCAATTTTTGCATTGAATGGCCGAAAATCGTAAAATGCAGCCCATCTACCATGATTGTCATTGACTTTTGCCGCCCAAACTGGCTTTTTTCCAAGGAATATCCGGGGAGTGCGAAAAGGGTCGCAAGATGATCCGGCCAAGGGAGTATTGAGTGGCCGAAGAAACCAATGACGACGAAAATGTCGAACTGAATTTGCACAACACCGGCGAATTATTGCGCCGGGCTCGTGAGCAGAAAAATCTGTCCCTGGAAGAAATAGCCAAAAAAACCCGAATTCCGCAGCGCCACCTGACATCGATCGAAAATGGCGACTTTGATGCGCTTCCCGGACGGACCTATGCGATTGGTTTTGCCAAATCCTACGCCCGGACCGTCGGGCTGAGCGATGTTGCCATCGGCAGCCAGCTGCGCGCAGAAATGGAAGAACAGGGTCTCGGCGCTTTCCAGCCCGAAATGAGTGGCTATGCTCCGGCCAACCCCTCCAGCATCCCCCCCCTTTATCTGGCATGGACCGCTGCCGGCATCGGAGCATTGGTGCTGATCGGCTATCTGGTTTGGCGCACATTGATCCTCAATCCGGGTGACATCACGCCGGTCGCAGACAGCGAAACTGCGGCATCGGTTGAAGCCGCTTCGGGAAATATGGATCCGCAGAATATCGAAAATGTCGGTCCGCTGCCGTCAAGCCAGGGCACCGTGATCCTGACCGCGACAGAAAATGTCTGGATGAAAATCTACGATGCCGAAGGCAAGCGCCTGTTCGAAAATGAGATGGCAGCCGGGGACACTTTCACCGTCCCGACCGATGCCGACAATCCTCAGATCCTAACCGGCCGCCCCGATGCCCTGACCGTCACCATAGACGGACAGGTTGTTCCGCAACTGGGCACTGCGGAGCGGACGATCAAGGATGTCGGAGTCAGCGCAGCCGCTTTGCTGGCCCGGACAGCGGCCAGTGACCCGCCCGCCGATTTGTCGACGGACTGAGCAACGCACGAGTCAATATAGCGGTATCCAGCAGCAGGACACACCCTGCCGGCGGTTATAATATTCTTTACTTTTCAGGGTCGTATATGGTTAATATACGCCAATTTCAGCGGAGGCTTCGATGAAGACATTCGGTATCACAATCCTGCTCACCAGCTTGCTCATTGCCGCACCGGCATCGGCACAAGACGCGAATACAGACAAGCGCGTTGATCGGCTTGAGCAAGAGATGCGTGCCATTCAGCGCAAGGTCTTCCCTGGCGGCTCTACTCGCTATTTCGAACCCGAGATCACAGCGGAAAGCGGTCCTGCATCGCCGGCATCAGCCATCACGACTTCTGCGATTACTGATATGTTGGCGCGGGTCGACGCATTGGAGGCCAGCCTAGCGAACCTTACCGGTCAAGTTGAGGAAAATGGCTTTCGGTTGAAAAAAATTGAAGACCGTCTGGCCGCAGCCGCTGCGCCAGCGACGAGTCCTGCAGGCACAAGCGCCACCGGTACGGCAGCGACAGCAACACCCAAAGCGGCGGCAAAACCAGCCGCAGAGGCCGCGCCCGATCCAAAGCGAGTGGTTGGCGTCGCCGCGGTCATCATGCCGGATAGCGGCGATGCAGCAGAAGATGCCTATGTTTATGGATATCGATTGTGGGAAGCAAAATTCTATCCTGAAGCGCAAGCGCAGTTGAAGAAAATGGCAGAGGATCATCCTAGCCATCGGCGGGCCAGTTTCGCCCAGAATTTGCTCGGACGTGCCTATCTCGATGATAATAAACCGGCGCTAGCTTCGGTTGCTCTCTATGAAAATTACCAGAAAAGACCGCGCGGCGAGCGGGCGCCAGACAGTCTCTATTTTCTGAGCACGGCACTGGTCCAACTGGGCAAGAAAGCCGATGCTTGCCGGGTATTGGCAGAAATGCAGGATGTTTATCCGGAAGTCGCCAATGGCCGGCTAGCGGGCAGCGTGACATCGGGCAAGGCTGCCGCCAACTGCAAATAGATCATGGATGATGGAACCGCCTCGCTCGACAAACAGTTTGTGGACGCACTTGACCGGCTAGTTCCCGATTTTGGGTTGAATGGCCAGAAGCTGGGCCTTGCTGTCTCCGGTGGTCCCGACAGTCTGGCTTTGTTGCTTTTGGCGTCGCAGGCCTTCCCGGCCAGGATTGCCGCGGCGACCGTGGACCATGGCTTGCGTCCTGCCTCCGGGGTGGAAGCGGAATTTGTAGCATCCATATGCCGTGAACGCGGCATATCCCATAAAATATTGCGACCGGTGGTCCCGATCCGCGGCAGCATCCAGAGCGCGGCCCGACACGCGCGCTACGGATTGCTCCACGACTGGATGAAGGAAAATCATATCGACTGGCTGGCGACCGCCCATCATGCGGATGACCAGCTGGAAACAATGATCATGCGCATTTTGCGCGGCAGCGGTATCGACGGAATGTCCGGCATAAGAGAAAAACGGGCCAATATCATCCGGCCCCTGCTCCATTTTCAAAAATCAGAGCTGATATCCTATGTCGCCAGCCAGGGTCTCGAGGCGGTCGATGATCCCTCCAATCGCGATCAGGGCTTTGATCGGGTGCGGGTGCGCAATGCGCTGCAGGATCTGGAAGGATTTGACACCAGCCTTGCCACCCAGAGCGCAAGCGCCCTGGGTGCCGCCCGCGAGGCGCTGGAATGGGTGATCGAGCAGCTTGCCATGGAACATTTGAAAACCACGGATTTCGGGTGCACGCTCACCAAGAGCGCCTTTCCTCACGAGCTTCAACGGCGACTGCTGCTCCGGTGCCTGCATATCTGTGATCCGGCTCTGTCGCCGCGCGGCAGCCAGATTGATCAAACGATCGTCGCACTGGAAAATGGTGAAACCGTTACCCTCGGCAATATATTGTGCCGGGGCGGTGAGCATTGGTCCTTTCAGACCGCTCCCAAGCGCCGCAATAGCTGAATTTCCCTACTCTGGCATTGTCCCGCGCCGTTCCGATCAGGCTGATCGGTAAAAACATTGGCGTTCATATTGTCATCCACGGGAAAAGGACTATCTTTAGAGAATGAAAATATCGCTGCGTGATGCCCTTCATGCGCCGCAACAATGATTACAGGACAAGATGCCCAATGAATGACGAACAGGATCCCAAAGAAAACCCATGGATGAAAAGCATGTTCATCTGGGCTGGCGTCATCATTGCGCTTCTGCTCACGGTGTCGATGTTTGGAGCCGGTGCCGCAAGCGATGCAGGAACCGGAATCAGCTATTCTTCCTTCCGTAACAAGGTTGAAGAAGGCAGCGTGAAGAGCGTTGCCATCGCGCCGGACAAGATTACCGGTGAACTCACCAATGGCGACATGTTCTCCACCACTCCGGTCGGCAGCGATCCATCGCTGGTAACGCTGCTGGATGAAAAAGGTGTCGAATATAGCGGCAAGGCGCAGGAACAGGCCAGCATATGGCAGATCATTCTTGTCCAATCGCTACCGTTTCTTCTCATCCTTGGCGTCGCCTTTTTTGTGCTTCGCCAGATGCAGAAGGGCAGCGGCTCAGGAGCCATGGGCTTTGGGAAGTCGAAAGCCAAGCTGCTGACCGAAAAGCAGGGCAAGGTTACATTTCAGGATGTCGCCGGTATCGACGAAGCGCGCGAAGAGCTGGAAGAAATTGTCGAATTTCTGAAAAATCCCGGTCGTTTTGCCAAGCTTGGCGGCCAGATTCCGAAAGGCGCATTGCTTGTCGGTTCGCCCGGTACTGGTAAAACCCTCCTCGCCCGTGCGATCGCTGGCGAAGCAGGCGTGCCCTTTTTCTCCATCTCCGGTTCCGATTTTGTCGAAATGTTTGTCGGCGTCGGCGCAAGCCGTGTCCGTGACATGTTCGAACAAGCGAAGAAAAACGCGCCGTGCATCGTCTTCATCGATGAAATCGACGCTGTTGGCCGTCACCGTGGTGCCGGTCTTGGCAATGGCAATGACGAGCGCGAGCAGACTTTGAACCAGTTGCTGGTCGAGATGGACGGTTTTGAAGCGAATGAAGGTATCATCATCATTGCTGCAACCAACCGTCCAGACGTGCTTGATCCCGCTCTGCTGCGTCCCGGTCGTTTTGACCGCCAGGTTGTGGTGCCACGCCCCGATATCGAAGGGCGCGAAAAGATTCTTGCCGTGCATATGAAGAAAGTGCCGCTGGCTCCCGACGTCGATCCGCGCACCATTGCGCGGGGCACACCCGGCTTCTCCGGTGCCGATCTGGCCAATCTGGTCAATGAGGCTGCTTTGATGGCTGCACGTCGTGGCAAACGGATGGTCGCAATGAGCGAGTTCGAGGATGCCAAGGACAAGGTCATGATGGGCACCGAGCGCAAGTCGATGGTGATGACCGAAGACGAGAAGAAGATGACCGCTTATCACGAAGCTGGCCATGCGCTGGTTTCGGTGCACGAACCGGCATCGGATCCGATTCACAAAGCGACAATCATCCCTCGTGGCCGCGCGCTTGGCATGGTCATGCGCCTACCCGAGCGGGACAATTACAGCTACCACCGCGACAAGATGCATGCCAATCTGGCGGTATCGATGGGCGGCCGCGTCGCCGAGGAAATCATCTTCGGCTATGACAAAGTCTCCTCTGGCGCTTCCGGTGACATCCAATATGCCACCAAGCTGGCACGCGACATGGTTACCCAGTGGGGCATGTCCGATTTGATGGGACCGCTGCAATATGAAGAGGAGCAGGGCGAAACCTTCCTCGGCTACTCGCAATCCCAGCGTGTCCACATGTCCGACGAAACCGCGAAAAAGATCGATCTGGAAATCCGCAAGCTGATCGACGACAGCTATGACCGGGCAAAGCATGTGCTGACCAAGAACGAGAAACAGCTTCACGCCCTCGCCAATGCATTGCTCGAATATGAGACGCTGTCTGGTGAAGATATTGACGAGCTGGTCGAGACCGGCAAGCTGGCCCGTCCGAATGGCGATGTTGTCAAACCGGCTGTTGTGCCATCCATCGGTGCGAGTATTCCGAAAGCGGGACGGAAGAAAAAGGGCCCGTTTGGCGATCCCAAACCACAAGGCGTTTAGTCGCCCCGCATCAAAGCCAAAAAGAAAAGGCCGCTCGGAAATATTTCCGGCGGCCTTTTCTTTTATCTCAATATATCCTGCGCGTTAACGCGGACTATTTAGCGGCGTCCATAGTCTCCGGCGACACCGGCGCTGCGTGGTGGTGCAGCGGCCGTGAGGCGAAGCGCTTCTGCCGACTGGCTGATCGAACCGATTTCATCCGGCGTATCATCATCATCGATGAGAACCTTCTGCAGCGACTGGATCAGGCTTTCCTGCAGATCCTTCGGCTTGACCGTTTCTTCTGCGATCTCGCGCAGGGCGACAACCGGGTTTTTATCGCGATCGCGGTCAACAGTCAGCTCTTCGCCGCCTGAAATCTCACGTGCGCGCTGGGCAGCGAACAACACCAGATCAAACCGGTTTGTGACTTTATCAACGCAATCTTCAACCGTAACGCGAGCCATAAGGCGCTCCTGATTCTGCAAACTATAGGAAAAGAGGCCTGCATCTAGGGCGATGAGCGGGATTTGTCAACAAATCCGGACTCGTGCGAACATTGCCCAGCAAACTAATGACAATCTAATGGTTTGTCGCTGAGCCGGTGATAATCTATGCCCCGAAGCCATGGACATTAGCACCGCAAACAATCCGATATTGCAACCCGATCCACCGCAATGGTTCGATGTCGGTGGCAACCGTTTGCGACTTGTCCGCACGGCCAATAATCGCCTGTCCGCACTGTTGGAAATGCTCGATGGCGCAGAAAAGAGTCTCAAGCTGTTCTTCTACATGTTCGATGATGACAGCACGGGACGGATGGTCCTCGACAAATTGATCGCGGCTTGCGAACGCGGTCTGAAAGTCGAAATGATGGTCGACAGCTTCGGCTCCAATGGTGCCGCGCGCAAATTCTTCGACCCGCTGCTGCAGGCAGGCGGGAAATTCAAATATTTCAGCCCCCGCTTCTCCACCAGCTATTTTGTTCGCAATCATCAGAAAATGATTATCGCGGATGATGACTCTGCCCTGATCGGTGGATTCAATATTGCCGACGCATATTTTACCGAGCATGACAATATTGGCGAGAGCGATCCGGTCGACGATAGCTGGGAAGATCTTGGCCTTGAAATCAAAGGGCCCGAGGTGATGAATTTGGCCGATTATTATCGGCTTTTGTCCGATTGGGTCTATCAGAATAATGGCAACATGCGCGCCTTGCGGAAGATGGTGCGCCATTGGGACGCCGGAGAGGGGCAGTTCCGCTGGCTGTTGGGCGGGCCGAGCAATCGCTTGAGTCGCTGGGCGTCGGCGATCAAGAAGGATCTTGAAACCGGCAACCGGCTTGACCTGGTGACGGCTTATTTTTCCCCGGGACAAGGGCTCTTGCGGCGTATTGGCGGATTGTCAAAGCGCGGCGGCACCAGCCGGATCATATTGCCAGGGAAAACCGACAATGGCGCAACAATCGGGGCAAGCAGGTTGCTATATGGATATCTGCTGAAGCGCCACGCTCGCTTGTTCGAATATCAATCTCGCCGCCTCCATACCAAATTGGTGATTGTTGATGATGCTGTCTATATCGGTTCCGCAAATTTCGATTTGCGCAGTCTGTTTATCAATGTCGAAATGATGTTGCGGATAGACGATGCCGAATTCTCAAACCACGCTCGCACCGTAATTGACGTTTTGCGGGAAAACGCGGAACCGATCACTCCGCAACTGCACAAATCCCGCCGCTCTTTTCTCAATCGCTTGCGCTGGACCATATCCTATTTTTTCGTGAATACGCTCGACTATAGCGTCACACGCCGGCTCAATTTCGGCCTCAGGAAATAGTTGGATCACTTTCCGGCAGCGAACGGCTTCGCGGACCAGTCTCCACAATCTGTCGCAGCAGGAGAATCATTCATCGCAATCCGCAATTATGCCCCTGTTCAGACAGAGCCATGTAGTTAGAAGGCTCTATGAACAAATCCACAGCAGACGATCGACACTCCATGGCTCCTTTCCGGCATTTATTGATATTGCTGCTGACGGTCTCGTTAACCGCATGTGTCTCTGCGTCCAATCGCTCGGGAGGACCAATAACGGCCCCCTCATCCCCGACATATCAAAACCCGGCGCCGTCGCAAACGCCTCGCGCTAATGTCGCTCGTGAACAACCGAATCCTGCGCTGGTCCGTGAAATTTCCGATCTGTGGAAGAACTTCCCCGGCAAAACCGGCATTGCCGTCAAGCGGATCGATGGTGAATGGGAATTCGGCCATCGGATAGATGAATATTTCCCCCAGCAAAGTGTCTCAAAGCTCTGGGTCGCGATGACCTTGCTCGACAAGGTCGACCAGGGCCGCGCATCATTGTCGGACCCCATCCGCATTGGAAAAGAAGACCTGACCGTCTTCCATCAACCCATGGCGGTGGAAGTGGAGCGGGAGGGCTTCGTTGTAAAAACCGTCTATACCCTGCTTGAAAAGGCGCTGGCGAGCAGTGACAATACCGCCAATGATTCCTTGCTACGTCATGCCGGAGGGCCTGACGCGGTCCGCAAGTTCATCGCGAAAAATGATCTCGGGAAAATCCGCTTTGGCCCTGGCGAGCGATTGTTGCAAAGCGGCATTGCAGGTATGGAATGGAAGCAGGACCTTTCCTACCGGCGTACCTTCTATGCGGCCCGCGCCAAAATTCCGGTGGAACAGCGCCGTCAGTCCTTGAACGCCTATCTTGCCGATCCGGTTGATGGCGCCAGCCCGCTCGCGATTGTTCGCGCTCTGGACAAACTGGCCCGCGGCGAATTGCTGTCGGCAAATTCGACACAATTGCTGCAATCGATATTGAAACGTACCCGCAGCGGACCGAACCGGCTGAAGGCTGGCGTGCCTGCAGGCTGGGAATTTTTGCACAAGACCGGGACCGGACAAGTACTCGGTTCGGTAGCAACCGGATATAATGATATCGGCATCATGACTGCTCCCGATGGCACCCGCTATGCTGTGGTGGTAATGCTCGGCGATACGACCGCTTCAATACCTGAACGCATGCGGCTGATGCAGGCCGTGACGCGGGCGGTAGCCCGCTACCACCCGGGCTAGCGCCTATTCGCTATCGACCGAGGCCGCTGGCTCAGTTTCGATCGATTCAGGCGGTGCGTTGCGTTCGTCGAGCATTTTCGCAGCTTCATCCAGCGCTTTTGCTTCGCCGACGGTTACGCCACCGGGGCCGGGATCATTTTGCGCGGGTTCGCACGCAACCAATGCGGCCAATATCATGATGCTTAAAATGCTTCTCATGGCATCACCATAAAGCCAATTCAGGCCAGACCAAAGACAAAAAAAAGGGCCGTCCGAAGACAGCCCTTTTTCTTAAAACGATTGAAAAGCTTAGTTAACTGCTTTTTTCGCAGCAGCGGCAGCTTTGTCTACTGCGCTGTTGGCAGCTTCTTTAGCAGCGGTGCCCGCAGCATCAGCAGCAGCGCCAGCAGCGACAGCAGCTTCACCAGCGGCATCAGCAGCTTCAGCGGTTGCTTCAGCAGTAGCTTCGCCCATGGCGTCAGCTTCGCCTTCAGCAGCATCCATGGCATCAGCAGCAGCTTCTTCAGCCGTCGCTTCCGTGCCTTCTACTGTTTCTTCAGCGCCGGTTTCAGCATTGTCTGCGCCGGAGCAAGCAGCCAGGCCGAGTGCAGCAGCCAGAACGATTGATGTTGTAACTTTTTTCATTGGGGTAACCCTCTATTATAGTCCTCAAAAAACCAAGCAGGACGGAAGTAGCTTTACCTCCATTGACCTACGGTGCGTGTCTTTAGCGTTTTGGCGGAATGAACGCAATGATGAACCTGTTTCGGCATTTTCGCGATTTGTAAATTTTGGTAGAATGAAGGCCGAAACAAAAAGCCAAAGGCGGAAAATCAAGCCGATTGACCAGATATAAAGATTTCTTTATATAGCTATCCGACATGGACCAAATCTTGAACATTTTTAGAGCACTCGCTGACCCTACGCGGTTACGAATCGTGTTGTTGCTGCAGAAAATGGAACTGGCAGTTGGTGAGCTTGCACAAATTCTCGACCAAAGTCAGCCCCGCATTTCCCGGCACATAAGAATATTGGATGAAGCCGGACTGGCAGAACGCCGAAAAGAAGGCAGCTGGGTTTTTCTGAAACCCGGACCAGCATCCGAGCTGGAAATATTGGGTCGTATTTTCCGTTCGGACAAGGTCGCAAAGTCCGACCAGGCGATGCAGGATCAGGCACAGCTTTCTCTGGTCCGCAAGGCTCGCGCTGACATGGCGGAGCGCTATTTTGCCGCGCATGCCGACGAATGGGACGCGATCCGGTCGCTGCACCTGCCCGAAGCGGAAGTGGAACGGGCGATGCTCGCTTTGCTGCGCGATACGCAACTCGGCAAGATGCTGGACATCGGGACGGGGACGGGCCGTATGGTCGAACTATTCGGTGAGTCGGCGCAGTCGATTGTCGCGATCGACAAAAGCCCCGAAATGTTGCGGCTCGCTCGAGCAAAACTACTTGAAAGCGAAACCGTCAGCGGATCTAATCTGGTAGAAAAAACAGAATTGAAACAGGGCGACTTCAACCAGTTGCCTTTGGACAATGGTGACGTTGATAGTGTTATCCTCCATCAGGTTTTGCATTATGCCCAGCATCCCGAAGCGGTGCTGGTCGAAGTATCCCGCGTGCTGAAACCCGCCGGCATCGTCCTGATCGCGGATTTTGCAGCGCACGACCGCGAAGATCTGCGCACCGAACATGCGCACGCGCGCCTCGGCTTTAGCGATGACAGCATGAAACACTGGCTCGCCGCATCACAACTCGATCTGGTGCAGACCAGAACGCTGGATGGTGGCGAACTGACGGTAAAAATATGGGTGGCCAAAAAGCCCGTAATTCCCAGCTTGCATCCCAATTCCGAAAAATTTGCCTCCGAAACTGAAAATTTGAAAAGAGCATCAGCATGAGCAATCCAACACGGCCGAAGGGTCTAATCGAACTGGAAGAAGCGAAACGCGCCCTTGATGTTCCGCTCTTCGCAGGGTTGAGCGGCGATGCAGATGTCTCATTCGAGTTCTTCCCGCCAAAATCGGAAAAGATGGAGCAGACCCTATGGGATAGCGTGGTCACGCTCGAGCCGCTCAATCCACGGTTTGTGTCCGTGACCTATGGCGCTGGAGGAACCACCCGCGAACGGACCCATGCCACGGTCGCGAGAATTGCCAAGGAAACCAATATTCCGGCTGCAGCCCATCTGACCTGTGTCGGGGCCAGCAAAGCGGAAATCGCCGAGGTTGCCCGGTCCTATTGGGATGCGGGCGTTCGCCATATTGTTGCCTTGCGCGGCGATCCACCGTCAGAAGGCCAGGCTTTCGAACCGCACCCGCAAGGCTATGCCAGCGCCGCCGAGCTGGTAAAGGGTCTGACCGATATTGCGCCGTTTGAAATATCGGTTGCCGCTTATCCGGAGACCCATCCGGAAGCCGACTGCCCGCAGAGCGATCTCGATAACCTGAAACGCAAGCTGGATGCCGGAGCGACCCGGGCGATCACCCAGTTTTTCTTTACCGCAGAAGCCTTCTTCCGCTTCCGTGATGCCGCCGCCGCAGCCGGTATCGACGCAGAATTGGTCCCGGGCATATTGCCGGTTTCCAATGTCGCCCAGACCCGCAAGTTCGCGGGCATGTGTGGCGCGGAAATTCCGCCGTGGATGAATGATCTGTTCGAAGGGCTGGATGACCACCCTTCGGCACGGCAATTGATCGCCGCCACAGTGGCAGCGGAACTCTGCCGCAAGCTTTATGCCGGCGGCGTTCGCCAGTTCCATTTTTATACGCTCAACCGGGCAGAACTTAGCTACGCGATTTGCCACTTGCTTGGCAAACGCCCCTCTGGTGCACGACAGGAGAAAGCGGCATGACCAGCGCACGCGAACAGCTGCAGAAACTGGCTGCAGAACGCATATTGGTGTTCGATGGCGGATATGGCACGGCCATCCAGAACTATCGCCTAGGCGAAGAGGATTATCGCGGCACTCTTGATCTGACCGATGACCAGAAAGGCAATAATGATCTGCTCAGCCTGACTCGGCCGGATATTATCGAGGCCATTCATATGGCCTATCTCGAAGCCGGCGCCGACATTGTCGAAACCAATACGTTCAGTTCCACCGAGATCAGTCAGGCCGATTATGGCTGCGAGCATCTGGTCCGTGATCTGAACGTCAAATCGGCAGAAATCGCGCGCTCGGCCTGCGAAAAGGCAGAGGCGAAAGATGGCCGCAAGCGTTTCGTCGCCGGGTCGATCGGCCCGACCAACAAGACCCTGTCGCTGTCACCCGACGTCAATGACCCCGGTTTCCGCGAGATTGACTATGATTTTCTCAAGGGCGTCTACCGCGCGCAATGCGATGCACTGCTCGAAGGCGGTGTCGATTTTCTGCTGATCGAAACGATATTCGATACGCTCAATGCCAAATGCGCCGGGATGGCGGCGATGGAAGCGGTTGAAGCAAGCGGTCGCGATGTTCCGCTGATGATATCGATGACCCTGACCGATCTGTCCGGTCGCAATCTGTCAGGCCATACGGTCGAGGCTTTCTGGCACGCCATCCGGCATCTGAAGCCGCTGACCATCGGCCTCAACTGTTCCTTCGGAGCAGACCAGCTCCGGCCGCATCTGGCGATGCTGTCGAAAGAGGCCGACTGCCTGATCATGGCCTACCCCAATGCCGGCCTGCCCAATGATCTCGGCGAATATGACGAAATGCCGGACGAGACAGCGGAATTGATCGGTGACTGGCTGAAAGACGGTCTGGTCAATATCGTCGGCGGTTGCTGCGGCACGACGCCGGAGCATATCGCAGCGATTGCCAAGGCCGTGGCCGATCAGGAACCGCGCAAAATACCCGAGATCACAGTGCGGACACGTCTGTCGGGTCTCGAACCGTTCACGATGGCAGCATGAAAATAGAAACCGGATATGAAATAACATATGTGAAAATAGCCAATGCCCGAAAAGCCCTCGCAACATCGAAAGAACAGCAATGGTCGGAAAGTCGGCGTAGAGACTGGGTGGATTCCCTCGATGAAATAGAGGCGTTTCTCAAAGGCAGTCAGACTGGCCGGGGCTTCAGTATCGTTAGATCGCTAGATGCTACAGCAGGCACTGACGGGCAAACCAGTGAAGCCATTCTCGAGGTGGCAAGAGAATTACAATCAAGCGGCATTGACCGCTTTCGATAAATCAAGAACGGATCTTATGACCACATCTTCCTCCACCAATTTCGTCAATATCGGCGAACG
>TARA_R110000824_G_scaffold71001_3_pt1 | contig 19723 bp, 45 predicted proteins | sample TARA_R110000824 | Tara Oceans TARA_R110000824 (sample SAMEA4397747) | marine metagenome | biome: Polar Biome; feature: [MES] marine water layer (ENVO:01000295) within the mesopelagic zone...; material: water (ENVO:00002006), including particulate matter (ENVO:01000060) such as......
ATATTCTCCACCGCCGCCTCTAGATGGTGGGGTGTGGCACGACGTGATGTTTTCAAAGTCGGACATGCGCCAAACATCGATAGGGTTGCGAGTAATAATAATTGAATATTCATTACTTTGGGCTTTATCCAGATTTGTTTTGATTTCAGCGGCATTATCGCGCCAATAGTTGCTTAATTTTTCAAGCTTATCGGATCTACGAAGTTCCTTTATATATTGAGGTGTTACATCGTCAGGCGACTTGATCATCATATCAATTGTGTCACCCAAGCGATAATAGTTTTTAGCATCATTTTCACCGAGAGCCGCCTGGATATCATTTCCGGTGACTCGTGGCCAGTCCCCATGTTCTTTTGTGTGTTCGTGGACTTTGGCTTTAAGGGCATCGTATTTGAGAACATACCCAAGCATTTTAGAAAACCACTTGCCAATCTTCATGTTGACTCTCTTGGATTTAGTTCTAAGCCCCACCGAGCCGACATCATCCGGGTCCCCGCCGGCGCCCATCATCGCCGTTATCGCCTGCGCATGAGCCACCGGGCTGCTATCGATATACCGACGCATGCTCGACAGCATCCCTTTTTTCCAATCTACCTCATATCCCATAACCTGCCACATACTGACAAACTTGCCGAGGGGTGTGCTAATATCCGGAGTGGGAAAATCAGTAATAATGCGTGTTTTATCGCCAAAAATGTCTTGAAATGCCAATTCTTCTAACGGCATCTCTTCAATTGCGCGCTCAATGTGCGTAAATTCATCTTCTGTTACTTCATGAAGAAGCTTTTTCTTATTTTCAAGTTTTATTCGAACTCTTGTATCTTCAAAAGGGACATTTTCTGTCCGAGAACCTTCATTTAAGAAATTTCGCCAAGAATTATTAAATTTTTTCATATTTTGTCTGTCCACCAGTAAACTCCAACTACAAAAAGTACTTCGCAGCCGGTAAAAGTCAGATATAAGACAGTTGCCTTAAGATCTCCGTAATAATCCCGCTCGTCCCTCCAGAATTCCTTCCAAAAATTACGAACTTCGATCATTATTAAGTTTTTCCAGTGCTCTGTCTAATAAATAGACTGGAAATGTTCTTAGTTCAAGACAAAAAAATGTCTTTTTTAATTTATCGACAAGCGCGCGCCTTTATTTCTCCAGATCGGCATATAGCTTCTAAGGCATAATCTATATCAAAGGCTTGAATAGGCTGAATCCACACTAAATTACCAATAACTTGCAAATTCGGCCTGCGCTCGACGTCTACGCCCCATAAGATCCCTACAATATCGGCGTTTTCATCATAAACCATGGCACCGCTGCACCCAAACCAGCCATGGGTGTGTAAAAGAACCTGCATGCCCGCGTCTTGTAAGACTTCATATCCCGCAACTCGTCCTCTAAACGTCATTAATTGGTGCGATGATGGAAAACCAGAATAAGTTATCTCAGAGCCAACCTCGATTAGCTCACTTCGCGGGGAATACTTTAGAGGCTTGACGCCATAAAATTCTTCTATCATGTAGAGTACAGAAATATCGTGTAGAGGATCAGTATAAATTAAGATAGCTATCTTCATTTCGCTACCCTTCATAGCATAATATCTGCCTCCCAACATGCCATCGGCCACGTGATTTGCAGTAAACAAGAGAGTTAAGCCTTTATACTTTACCAAAGAGCCGGATCCATGGCCCCCGCGAGAAGAAACAACACGTACTGCCGCATCTCTTACTTTTTGTTCTGCGACCGTCATAACGGCACTCACTGGTTCAGTGTTCATCGTGGGATCTAGTGTGGTTGGCGGCGCTTCTTCTGCACCGTAAGCCACACTGCAACATATCATTGCCATTATTACCACCAATTTAATCATTTGTGTATCCTCGCTTATGTGATTATTTCATGTCGGACAGTCCGATATCGGATTGTAACTTATATAAATAGTAGTCCCCGCTGCGGGGGTATACCCTTCGTTAAAACTAATAGAATTAGTCACCGAGTCGTATGCCCATTCGAATGATTCCACCCCATCAATTTCTACGTAAATGGTTTCTTCTATGGCCGGCTCGGTAAGAGTGAAAGTATTCTTTAATATAGAATCGTTGGCTAAGGTTTCCAGAGGCGTTCCCCAATCATCGGCGCAAATTGATAGAAATGTACCATTAAGGTAATTTACCACTGTATAATATTCATACCCCTCTGCCGCGCCCCCGTTTGTCGTACAGCCGCCCGGATAATCGCCGGCTACTGCATGGGCCGTAACATAATCTGCTGCGCTCTTAACCGCTACAACATAGGACTTAAACGTCGTCGGTGTGGTACTTGAATTGTCGTCTTCATCTGAAACAAAAATCACAATCAACTTGGCGTCATTTCTCCAAAATGTGCTCCCGGGCCCAAAATCCCCTCCGGTTTGTAATGCATCGTAGGCGTTGTCCATTCCTTTTTCGGTCGCGCTTCCGTTTGTCCCGATACTATCAATTATTTGAGCTACTTCTGTAGCTGGATCGGCTGTGGCTATAGATATTAAACCACCAACCATTTCATTATCATCTGTAGTGATAAACCCTATATTATAGTCTATTCCGGACGATTGGAATACATTCATGAAGGTGTTAAAATTATTGGCCAATTGGGTTTGTTGGCCGCCCATTGAGCAGGAATTATCTACTACAAATAAAATATCAACGGAATCTATTTCGTCTTGCTCAAACGTTTCCTCATAAGTTGCCGCATATATTCCTTCGGCAGACTGCTCAGCTTCAGCTATCGGTGTTTGCGGGTCATTCGAATGAACCTCGACGCGCCCCTGGTCTATGTCTACGTCAGTAGGATAATAAAATATTTCTAACTCTATGCTTTCTCCAGGCGCCAAAATCCACGGAAGAGGGCCATAAGTATTTTCGAAATCATAAATTCCCAGATCAGCAGGATATGTAATAAAGTAATCAATTTGGTCGATTACTAAATCAACATTTCCAATATTCGATACTGTAACAAAGATGTTCTCTTCGCACCCGACCAACGTATTGCCAAAATCATATTCTGTAGGATCAATAAAAACGACTGGCGCGTCCCCTGACCCATCCAAATACACATATGATTCATGCTCGTCTGGATCGTTGGAGAAAACTATTACCTCATTTTGATTAATTTCGTAGGTAATGGGATCATAGCTAATTGTAAATTGCACAGTTTCGCCGGGATCTAATTCATCCTCCCCGTCGAGAGGGGAAACAGTGAAAACATTACTGGCTATGTTAAGTTGAATCTCATCGATATACAATCGCTCACTCCCGCGATTACCAATCATGATGATCTGATCTGCTTCTTCGCCGTCGGCATTGAGAGCGCCAAAATCGATTGTCTTTGGTGATATAGTAATATCAGGAGCGTCTTCTGGGGCAGCCGGTTCCTCAGTCAGTAACCATAAACTATGGTCGCTATAGCAACCGTTTAATATTGCTAGGAAAGGTAGAATTTTCCATAGGGGCCCCATACTTTTAACTATGGAGAAGTTTGGCTATTCTCGTAAGAAAATAAAATTAAGAAGGAAAATATTCCCCAAACTCAACAGTTGGAGATTAAAATCATTCATATATCCTGCAAAACCAAACAAAAAGATGTTTATTATAATACTTCCAATTGCGACATAGAAAAACAGTTTTTTAAACATGCAAAACAGCCCCTACTGTAGATAGGGGCCATTATTATGAATTTGAAATAATTTCTAAACTACCCGGCATGCAGTTTCGAACAGCGCCGGTGCAAAAAACATAAACATCCACACTTGGCCACATGGGGACTTGTTGGTTTTCGCAGTATTTTATTTCGCTAATGACAACCCCTTTGATATAAACAAATTTGTCCTCATGGCCAGTTGAATAATCTTTTAATTTTACTAAATCTCCTTTTTTAATTTCCCACAGAAACCGATTGGGGAGCGTCATAGATTAGTTATCTCGCTCTGCATCCATTCGTGGGCCGCATCGTGGCCAGAAAAGGTAGGGGACAGACCAACAATATATCTAGACGTCCCCGGTTCTAAGGCAGCCCACTGCCACTGCCACTGGCTCTCTTTACAATAGATTAGGCCGCCAATGACACGCGTCTCGGGAAAATTCGACGTGGTTTTTAGTGAGTTGATGAATTTCCGGAAAACACGATTTCGATTTTGTTGATGAAGTTTGGCTGTTCCGTCTTCCATATCCATCTGCCTCCCTTGTGGCAAATCGCTTCGAAGTACCATCAGCTTCGAATCCCGAATTTTTTCGGTAAATTTTTCCTTAACTTTCGCATCAAAGTATTCGCCTACGCTATTAGGGTCATCATACTCAAACACATGAAAGGGTGCCTTAGCACGTCTTCCGTTCTTAAATAGCTTATACACATTCCAATTATAACTCAAAAGTACCTCCGTTAATTGATTGCCATATTATTATACCAAGAATAATAGAAATTTTCAAGTATTCTTCTTCTAAAATTCTAAATTGTGAGAAAGTTCTGAATTCGGGTATTAGTGACTCATCCGACCACTTAATGTTCCAAAAATACATATCATCGAGAACCATATCGATACGTCTCTCGCGTTTAAACAAGAAACCCACATTGCCGGTTGACGATTCAATGATGACGTCGCCGACAGATAAACAAATTGAATCTAACTCTTCTTCAAGCGCTTTATAAGACATACACTAAATACTTTTGTGAAGTGTTAAAACGCCAGAATTAACAAGTATAGCAAGTCCATCTTCAGTATAACAGTGTATGTGGTCATCAAAAGGCCACTCATATGTGGCACTCCAGTAAATATCCCATACTATTATGTTTTCATATATATCGGCTTCGGTTTCATCAAAGAGCATATAACGGCGAATAAGTATTCCGATATCGCCATTAATATCATCGATTAATACGTCACCGACGTTAAATGTTAAACTGTTTGAGTTCACCCTTGATTTTAAGCCAATTCCGATTATCTATACATTGCGATAAATTTAACTCCAACAATTGGCCGCTCCCCTCCATTACATTAATTATGCAATCATGGGCAGGAACCTTATATGGTATTAATTTATTTTTTGACTCCAATGTAGTCGGAATTAAAATTGAATAGTCTGGTTTTACCGCAACCATAGTTGGAGTTAAATTATATAACACCATGGTGGTCAGCGCGAAAGCAGCAAAAAACTTAGCCATTTGTAAACCTCTTTATAGAATATAGTACGTATATAGTTCAGACCACAATGTAGTGGCCATGATTCTTCCACATGAGCCAGTTTAATTTTCCGGTCTTAGGAAATTTGACCTGCATCATGTTAGTCTCCTTATAGACCAGCATGACTAGCCCGAGAGATCTTTTCTTGGGAGACAGATCCTTAATAAAATCGCCCTTGCGGGCTATAGGGAATTGGGCAGTGGCTGGGTCCATGTTAAACCTTGATACGGTCGATAATATAAGGATGATGGAAAGATAGATCCTTATAAAGTTGTTTCATCACCTTTTTGGTGATTTCACCAATCTCTTGTTTGGTTGCTTTCGAATTAAGCGCTTTGGAAAGCTCATCTTCCAAAGCTTTCTTAAGTTCTTTTTTAAGTGACTTGTCCAATTCTTTTGAAACCATACGCTTGATTTCAGCTTTATCAGTTTTGGTAAGCTCTTCGCGAATCAGATTGTGAATCGTTTCCATAGTATATATCATACCATAAATAGTATTAAAAGTCAATGATTGACTTTAACTTCTGAAGAAAATAATTTCCTTGTGCCAGCCGGCAATTATTGCATGTATGTTTAAAGGCCTTTTACGACGGCGGTTCAACTCGTATAGGTACCGGCGCGCCATCTTTATTGAATATATCGACACCGCCGGCTTTGTTGCGGCGTACAATTCCTTCCCATAAGCAACTGTTAGTCAGTAGGTCTTGTCTGACAATTATAATACGCGTAGAACTCGGATGATTCGAACAGCGTGCAAGGCCTTCGGCGCCGGCTTGCGCGGCGTTGAGTCTCCAATATATCCGCCGGCGGCATAATGGGCACATCGGCACTAATTTAAATTTTTTAGGTTCATCGAATTTACGGGTCATATCCTTAACTATTAGCTTTAAGCGCGATTTACCAATCTTAATAGCTTACAATTGCTTAAGCGCCGGCGAGGCCGGAAGGCTGGATTGTCAATTATCCATAATACCATCACGCCATGATCGTTAGTGGCGCTATTCTCTATCACAATCCCTAATGGTGTCGCGCCAACGTTGGCTGGAATTGAGTCAAGCTTATAATCATAGATCCTCGTTACTAAGTCACCGACTCGGTACTTCTTGTTTTTGATGCTCATTTCTGCGTGGCTTTCTTGAATTCGTCTATTCTCCGCGCCATGGCCATGAGCCTCTCTCTGCCCTCCTGTTCGCGCAGGAGGGTCAGGGCATACTCACACACTAACGGCAGCCATATGGCGCACTGTGTTGGCTCCATTAAGCTATTAGCACTGCGTTCATGCAGATCCTGTAGTTTTTCCTTGGGGATTTTTTCGGTCATCGTCATTATCCCCCTCTTCCGCTAAGCGTGGTGATGCATATAAGTATCTATTCTCGACAATTGCGTTCAATGTTCTTTCACATTCCGGACAATCAGCCGGTAATTCCCTTACGGTTCCTGTTCGACAGTATGCGCATGTGTAGCTCATTTGCCTTTTCCAAAAGTGAAAGCCTGTGGATTCCGGCGCGCCCAAGATCTGAAAGCTTTGTCCCTTTCTTCCGGTGTCTTTTTGCCTTTAATTTCTGTCAAAAGTCCTCCCACTTTGGCATGAAATCTGCGGTTGAACTCTTTGGCAAATTCTTGTTCTTTGTTGGTCATAGTGCCCTCCTGCTGCTAATGGCTAATGATATAAACTTATTATAACCTTAAACGCGGCGGAAGTCAACTAAAATCTGAGAAATTTTTAGGCGCAGATCGAGAAGGGGTCAAGCACGCCTGGCGCGCCACGTCAAGTCCGGAGACATATATTCCGGTACAGGGGGGGTAGGGGGGTACCCCCACATGGCAGGTTCAACCTGCACAATCAAACGGTGATACATTTGATGTTACGTGAGGTTGTCAAGTGAGTGTCAAGTGAGTGTTAACTATATGTCATGTGAGTGTAACGTGAGTGTAAAGTTATTGTCAAGTGAGTGTGTGTTACTTGTCATGTGTACCGTACACATTTACATAGAGTACGTTTAGATACACAAAGCCTATGATGGTTGACCAGAACAATGTTGAAGCTGTCAGTTCGTAACACTGTCTGCTGTAGTATTTAATATATTTCTTAGTAGTCTCGCGCATTAAGTTGGTTACCTCTTATGTTTATAAGTATTACTCTCGGCCACTTTCACGTCTCAACCGCAAGACGCACTCCCCCATTAATGCATTGTCGCATTTTAACACATCTGAAAAAGGCCTGAGATTACAGGCACTTAGTTAAGGTTTCCCTTAAGGGGAGAGGATTTATTTCGTTACATCAATACATCTTTACTCTCGGTTACATTTAGTGAGGCTTTTTGTATCAAAAAGGTTTGTTTGGTGTTACGCTCACATGCTCGGGGCATGCCGTATACATTTTGATAGGGTCAAGCTTGATACGTAACACTCGTAACCGTATACGTTATGACTCATGTATACAAAGATATACGGACAGTTACTGACTTGACAAATAAATGCGCTTGACATGCGTTGGGTGTATATGTATAAAGCCCCCACACAAACCAGCACCATCTATCACAACCACTTAAAAAACATACACTATTGCATTTCCTTTATTTCTTAATGGCATAAGCCACCACTAACCACTACATACCAACTTGTGTTATGGTGTGTATACTGGAACGTTCTATAATCAAACTCAATACAAGGTACAGCAGAATCAATATAGCCCATGCTGTAAGGTATTCTAAATCTATGTAGTCTCGCATCAAAACCCTCTTGTGTGATATGCAATGCACCCGATTCCAATAGCAACAATAAACAATGCTATAACCTCGAATGTCATGTTAACTTCAACAGTGACCCAAAGAAACCAAGTATCTCAAAACGGTATTCCCATAACACAATCGTTATAGCCGCTGTAATCAATCTGTCTATCATTTGTTTTCTTCCTTCTCTTCTCGTAAACGTTTCTGTTCCCATGCCTCTCGAATAGATTCCATACCCTCGGCCATGAGCATAACAACACCCGGTGGACATTCGCCCATAACAGCACCTCCATGCTTGACAATCAAGTCACGCACAATCATAACAGGGACATAACCATACACGGTTTCGGTTAGGTTACTGGAATCTTCCGCATAGCCATTTAACATAGGATCGGCCATGGTCGGAAACCCAAGCTCTACCGCTGTATATGGGCCGGAGTCGTCACGTGGTATACAGTAGTTGTTTTCACCCGCCTGAACGGATACACTGTACTCGTCACGGCATGTGACACGTTTATACGTTTTAAGTTTCATGTTCTCACCTCGCTCATATATCTCAACAAGCCTCGATCAATGATCGTCGGGCTTGTGTTTCCTACAATCAAAACCTTGTGGTTCTGGATAGTCACGCCATCGTCGCGATGGATGAATGCCTCACCCAAATAAAGCGCGAGCCGATTGTTTAAGTGGTGCGTGTGCGCGTTAATGCGGTCGAATCTGTATAGTTCACCGACTTTCACTTAACACTCTCAAATCTACAGGGTTAGCCCAAATCTTCCGGCTGCCATCGTTCGGCTGAACAACACAAACAGTGTTACACTCATCAGAAGCAACCTTAATGATTATTCCATTCTTGGGGGTTCGGTGCGCCATGCGGACCCTAACCAGATCACCTACTTTCACTTAATACCTCGCACTGCCACGCCGGGAATCCTGTTCTAACATGCCGGGTTTTCAGAAATAACAAATCTACAAACCCCATCCTATCCGCACTGTCGAAGTTGGTCGTTACCACAATCGCAATATTGCCCTTTCGGGTTCTCACCAGATCACCGACTTTCACTGATCACCTCCACATCACACCGCGCAGCAGAATACCACATATCAGTACGCATACAACGCATATCAATAACTGTGTTATGGCCTTCTTCTTCTTCGACCACCATGGCAATGCCGATCACATACTGGCCACCATGGCGGCCATTGGCATGCCGGTATATACGAACCAGATCACCGACTTTGATCATGCTTCACCTCCTCGATGTGGCGACACTTGCGCCTGAACTCGTAGCCCTTACAGGAGCAGCGCCAGGAGCCGCTGAGAGCCTCCACACGGTAGCTACTGCCCTTGGACCCCTTGACGGTCCACCGCTGCGCCTGTGGGGCGTCTGCGGCGACCTGTGGAGGCTCCCACGTCATATACTTGGGAAGGTCGGCGCGGGTCGTGCCATCGGGCACAGGGATCCAGACGCTTGCGCTAATCGCGTATAGCTGGCCGCTGACCGGCATGCGGCACAGGATAGGATTATATATCACCTTCACCGGCAACTCTCTATGATCCACTGATAACCTCGAAATAGCCCACGTTAAACGTCTCCTTTCCCATGGCACACAAAAATGTGGCCATCGGATTGCCGGCCAAGCAGGTTGAAAACCCCACAAGGACGCCGATCACGCCTTCCAAACGAGAAAATGAGCCGCGCCCCCATGAAGCTCCAGAACTAATATCTTTGAAGCGCACCAGATCACCGATGGTCATGCTCTTACCTTTGGCTATGGCGTCCACCATGTCGTAGGATGGGCTGGTTTTCATGCGATCACCTCCAAAGTGTGATCCGGGGTTGTATAAGTCCCCCATCCGGGCCAACTCACCACAACGATACCGGTGACTTCATGGGGCCGGCCACGGTAGAGCCGGCGCTTGACTTCGACCACCACGCCAAGCTCCGGCTTTTCTCCCCGCTCTTGGGCCTTTGAATAACCAGGATAATAGTTGCCTATCTTCTTTCTCACCAGATCGCCGACTTTCATGTGATCACCTCTATACTGTGTGGACCCACACGCGCATGCTGTACGCGATGGCGAGTAGAAAAGGCCACCATTGCATGATCGCGGCCCATGTCGGCCTCTATAATCTCGATCACAAGGCCAACGAGACCCTTCTTCCACAGAATAGAGGCGTGAGTGGTCCGGACCAGCGAACCGGCGCGGATATTGGCGGGAAAACTAACCTTCATGCTTCGGCCGCCTCCGAAGTAGCAGCGAACACGGTTGCAAACTGGATTTCCAGTTCGGGCGTCATTTCACCAGCCTCTTGAGTTTTAAGCATTTCGGCGTAAAGGCCCATTTGAAGCACAATACATTGAGTTGCACCGGATGCACGGTCAAGAGGCCCGGCGGAAGCAGAGGGAAAAGGTGTAGAATCAGTCATTTTGAAGTCTCCGAAAGAGAAGGAGGTAAGGAACAGGAAAAGGTTTGTTTAGCCTTGCGCAAGGATCGCGGCAAGCTGCGTAGCAGAAAGGTGATCGACGCTGATCGTCTTAACCTGCTGCACGGTGATCTCGCTGCCGGGACGACGCACGGCGCGGATAGAGCCGCCTTCACAAGGGAGGACGTACTCGCCTCGGTTGGCCTTGCGCGGGCGGAAGGTGCCACCACCCAGCTTGATACCGGCTTTTTTGGCGGCTGCGCGGATCTGGCGTTTGCCATCGCGCCAAGAAACAACAGAGGATCCGGGGGTAGTAGAGAGAAGGCCGATTTTCATGATAGTGTCCTGGGACAGGGTGGAAGCTCAAACTGTGAATACATTATCTCATATGCGAGCGGAAAGGTCAAGCCATTTGTGTCAAAGGAATGTCAAGAGATTTTCTCAACCCACATCGGATGAAACTTCAGGATCGAAGGGCCAAACTGGATGCGGTATAGCACGTTGGGGAGTCGGTCGTGCTGATCCCGGGACTCTACCACCTCCACGATCAGGCCCGTGCGGTGCGCGGGCATGCTGGGATCGTGGGTGCCTTCAAGAATCTTGACCAGATCCCCGATTTGCAAAGGTTTATTTCGGGTCTTCGTAGCCATCGGGGATTGTTTGGGGCAGCAAAAACGAAGGTAGTTCCTCGCTTTCTGGGAAATACGCCTTAAGTTCGACAGGGGGCAACGCCTCTAAAATCTGATCAAGTACGGTACGAAGGTACTCGATCTCTTCATCGATCTCGGCGTTCTCCTTGGCTTTTCGGTATTCGTTAAGGTTTACAACGTTGTCCATTAGAATGGGATCTCATCGTAGTCACTCATGGGCGACGTTAGCCAAACACGGGGATGCATAACAAGATCCGCGCTGGCCCGGGCAATACCGACGTGACAGCTTGTGGTCTGGCTCTCGAAAGAGTTGGATCCAGCGGTGTAATCAGCGACTACACAGGTTCCACCTGCACGCATGCCGATCTTAAGGCCATAGGAATACAATGATTTTCCATCGGTTGTAAGGGAACCACGGTTATTTCGGGCTGATTCGCCGCACTTCCATGCATCGATCACACCTTCATTAGTGGTTTTCTTAATAATAAGCTTCAGTTTCATTTTAGTCTCACACGTCGATAGCGATAATACGCTCATTAGTTTGGAAGTAAGGGCGATCTGCATATGCCTTGGTGGTCATCCACATGCGTTGACACGCGCTTGCAATCGGCTTAGGGGCACAAAGATCCGTTAGGATAATATGACCGTCGAACTGATGTTCATTAACGTACTTTGTAGGGGCATTAAAGCATGTGCCACCACACATAACACGCTCCCACTTGCGAGTCTGGCCTTTCTTCCAAACATAAATCTTATCTTCACCCACGGCAGAATCAAAGGGGATCACAGTGAACTCAGCAATACCAGAAAGCTCGCTTAACTCGGAGAAGAACGCGGCCAACATTTGATCATCCACGGATCCGCTTTGATCGATGCTAATGGCGATCTTGGCATGACGACGCACACGCTTGCCCGGGTGAATGCGCGGATAACGTTTGTTGAGACGGCGCGGTGTGCTGCGCTTGTCTGAACGTTGGGAAGTCTTGACGAAGTAGCGTAAAACCTTCTTCCAATCTACGCGAGTCGTGATCCGGTCAAGGATATTTTTACGCATGCTCGAAGAGACAGATCCCCAGTTGCGGGATTTTTCGGCATCCTCGGCCGCTTTCTTGATCGCCTCTTTCAACCGCTCTTTGGCGATCTCGCCAGCGGTGCCATCGGTGTCACCGAAAGCGTCGTGGTCATCGAAAGAATCCATACCACCAAAGGGATCCCCATCACCGGGCTGCCCTTGGCCAGAACCAGGCTCTCCAGGCTCGCCAGAACCGTCACCGTTGCCACCCTCGGGATCACCCTCTCCCATCTTCTTGAGAGCCTCCAGATACCACTCGTACGTCATCCCGGCGGGAAGGTCCGCAAAGGGGCCTTCACCCGGTAGACAGCCCTTCATAGGCTCGCCAGAGGGCATCATGGGGCCAGGGTTAGACTCGCTCGGAAGCTTGCCAGCCATTTCGGGCAGACCGTTGATCGCGAGGTCCATCGCGATATTGTCGATCCGACGAATACCCTCGGTGGGTTTGCGGCCGGTGACATGCTCCAGAATGATATGATAAAACTCATGCATGAGTACACCCAGCTTGTGCTCGTCTGACAACGCAGCGAAAAACTCGGGATTGTACATTAGCTCGAACTGCTGGCGATCTGGGTTCACCCGTACACCGGCAGTCGGGATCGCAGTCGTCGGGGTCTTATCGATCCGGCGCGACAACGACGCGAAAAACGGCTCACTCATAAGCAGGCGCGCGGTGTGCATGTTGAGGTTAAAGGGGACGACGGGAAGGTCAGACATGGGCAACTCCTTGATCATATACCTAAGTATACAGGAAAATCAGAAAAAGGTCAAGTGGTTTGTGTCAAGAGAATGTCAAGACTGATCTTTGTTTATCTCTTCGACAATCTCGGCCACTTCCGCCATGGTCAACGAGCGCGCAGCCTTCCGGCGCTTGTTGGTGGCAGCGGTGAGCATCTTGTATCGCTTGAGAGTATACTTACAAACTGCGATATTCGGGATCCCGATGCGCTCCATGCGCCGGTGCATTTCAGAGGTGGCGCGGAGGTTATCCGGCCTTGTAAGGATGTTTTCGGTCACGACGATGCGGCCATCGACAATAGAAACATCGGATTTGCTGACGTAGTATTTCATGAGAGACTCCAGTTGCTCAATGATGTATACATTATCTCATATGCGGAGGAGAAAGTCAACCACTTTCTTGTCAAAGGAATGTCAAGAGATAATGGGGGGCGGGGAGCGTTTCGAGGATGGCCCGGAGTGCCGCAAAGGTTTGTTTGAGCGCGCTGGAGGCTCCCTAAGCGCCCCCTAACGGCTTCCAGGTATGACGACAAGGGAAAGCCACAAGGCGCGCCCTGTGGGCGCTTAGGAGCCTGTGCGGCGATACTCGGCTGCCACCTGGAGATCGTGCTTCCAGTGAGACCGGCCATCCTCGAAAACCCGGTAAAGAAGCCGATCATCGGCCTGGCCACGCCCGTAGGTCTGCCGTCCGCTTGCGCGGCTTTCGAGGATGACAGCGGTTCTACCTGTCTTAACACGGATTAGAAGCTCTCCAATCTCAAAGGTTTGTTTGCGGATCATGGGTCTCCGGTGGCCACGCGGATCAGACAATCCTCATGAAACACCATTTCAAGGCCGCTTTTCAGCCAGCGCACTCGATAACGGGGTTTGAACTTACTGTTCTCATAGGCCACCTCGATAATCATGCCCGGGCCTGACTTCTCGGTAAAGGCCTGATCCGGATCTCCCCTCGCAAGGCGGTTGGTCATATAGACCAACTCGCCCAGATAGTACGTTCGTCGCACCATATTAGCCTCCGAGAATGGTCACCAAGTGCTCACTGACGGAAGTTCCGTTGCTGGCCTTAGCCTTGTGGAGTGCGACGACATTATCAACGCAATCGGCATCGCCCAACACAGTCCACATCTTCATAGCCACCTCGGAAGGCAGGCTAATGAAATAATCCGCCAAGTTCTGAACCTGGGGATCAGTAAGCGCAACGGTGAAGGTCTCGGCCGCCTCGAACTTCTCGATCATCGCGGCGTGATCGTTGATCCCCCATTCGGAGGTCTTGGCGATATCACCATTGTCGAGGAGATCCTCAACGGTCACCTGCCAAGCGTAGTTAACCACGAAGTCCTTCAGCGAAACCGCAGCTTCAAAGCCAAGGAATGCGTTGGCGAGATTGAAGAGGAGATCGAGATCACCCTTTTCATCGAAAACGCCCGAAGGAACAGCGGTATCGTTGAACCGCTTCCAGCTACGACGAGAAGGATAAACCTTGTTCGGCTCGTAGTCGGTGCGGTGCTCCAAGTGGTTGCGGTTCTGGTTGATAAAGTCCCAAACCACGCTTGAAACCTTGCCATTCGCCCACTTGAGCCAATCTTCATCAGTCGGATCCACGTCAAAGACGGTCCAGCGGTCGAGTTCTGCGGGGTCCATTTCACCCACTTGGTACTGCGCGCCGTGCTCGCCACCGTTAACGGCTGCCACGATCAAGGTGTCGGCATGCAAGTGCCAGCCGTTGATCTTGCGGCTATCGGTCAACTCGAAAAGGCCTTGGCGAACCTCCATAGTCGCGCGGTCCACCTCATCGAGAAACAGCACCACGGGTTGCTCACAAGCGGTCACAAGCCAATCGGGCGCGTTCCACGTCGTGCACTTGCGACCATTGATCGCAGTCTCAGCGGTATCGGGGAGACCAAGCAGATCGCCCTCGGTCATTTGAGACGCTCGGCGCTCGACAATGGGGAGATTGCGCTGGCCGGCGATCATGTAGACCACTTCGGATTTACCGACACCATGGCGGCCGCGAATAAGGACCGGCAAACGCGCCGCGAGGATGTGGGGGGCGACGGAAAGAAAAGTTGCAAAATCGACGGACATGTTAGAAGCTCCAGGGGAGAGGTAAATCTTTATCGTACTCTGTAAGTATACAGGAAAAAGGAAAGAAGGTCAAGTGTTTTTGTGTTAAGAGGGTGTCAAGACTGCATTTTAGCCGTTGCACGGGGGATGTCCCCAGTTCATGTATTGCCAATCGCTGATCTGGCCATCCTTGCACAGGCTATCAGTCCAGTTGTTCCACGTCTCGCAGCGCGCGGGATAGTCGGGTTTGCCGTCCTGCTCGTGGTGCTCTTGGATTATCGGAAGGATCTCGGTGGTGAAGGTTTCGCATGCGTCTGCGAAAAGGATGACGGTCGGAATGTTTGAAGCCATGGTGGTTTCTCCTTACTTGGTATAACCATTATCTCATATGCGAGCGGAAAGATCAAGGGGTTTGTTGTCAAGAGAATGTTAAGAGATGAAAGAGGAGGTTGGAACTTGGAAATAGGAGTGGTGGAGAGTGCCGCTGTCCTCGTCGCGCCACATAACCATCCGCGTTTTCACTGCCCACGTGGGGCGCGCTCATCCTGGGATTCTAATGTCCCATAGCCTTGTTAATGAGCTTGGGGTTCATGCACGGCGTTGAACCCCGGTTATTATAATATTTTCCTCTCCACCACTCCATCACAGATCAGTATAAAACCATGGTTTGCTCCTATTTCTTCTTTTTCTTCGCAGTGCGAGCGCGCTTAAGCTGGCGTTCCTCGCACAAAAACATTTGAGTGCCGCCCACGGGCAACAGCTTATAAACTTTACAACCGCGTGAGGCACTGCTCGGAATGGCGGCATTCTCTTGAATGATGACGGCAAGATTGAGTTTGTTCGGGCACAATCGGGCTTGTGCGTAAGTCGCACCCGATCCCAGTGCGACCATCGAGCCAACCGCATACTTGGGAGCCGAAAACCAGCCTTCAAAGACCTTTTTGACGAACTTGTTAGTCGTCACCTTGTTGTATTCGCCCATCGTGGGGATCAAACTGGGGTTTGCCTGGTAGGCATTGACCTGCTTCCGGAAATAATCACCCGCGCCATAGTAGCCCATCGCGATTCGATACCGCTCGGCTTTATCAGCATTCCACGTGGTATACCACTGATCGCGGTCATTCATGGCTTCATCGCTGTACTTTGCTATGATCCGATCAAGGATCTCGGTCTGTCGCTCGGAAAGGGCGCGCCCTCCGAGAAGTTGGACCCTGACACTCTTGGCAAATCGATCATCCCATGACCCCGGATCAAGGTCCGCCAGGCGCGAAAGAAGTGGTGCAAGCTCATCAACGCCGGCAACAGGCTCGGGACGGGTGGCATAACGCTCCTCCATTTGCAGGAAACAACGACGACGGCCAGCGGTTAGCGATCCCTTGCTCTTGTAGCTGGAATAGAGACTTTCCGCGAAGGTTCGATCTCGGCCAGAAACGTAGTCTTTCGCGAGAAGGGCAGCAAATCGGTCATGGTAGGTTATGCGGGGCATGGGATTCCTTGATGATTACTATGTAAGTATACAGGAAGCGGAAGAAAAGGTCAAGCCTTTTCTGTCAGGGAAATGTCAGAACTTTTTTCCCACGCTTTGCCGGCGTGCAAGCTCTCTTTTAGGAGAACGATAATCTGATCGCACTCTCTCAAAAAGTTGTCCATGTCGTGGCCACCGGCAGTGGTATGGTTGACCGTGGCGCGGTAGTGATGCAGCGCGGTCCACAGGATAGCGCGCTGTCGTTCAGAAAGTTCCATGTGATAGCCCTCCTCGACTATGTATGCTACATTATACACCCAAAAGGCCCCAAAGATCAAGACATTTCTTGTCAACTAAATGTCAACACACCCTGACAAGCTCGTTAAGCCCCCTTGCAAGCTCTATATCAGCCTGCACGTCAGGCTCACATACCCAGTTGATCGCCTCCTCGGTGATCACCCAGGCATCCAGCCATGTGCCATCATGGGCGCGGAACCGCTCGATAAGCCCCTCCAAAATCAGAATATCCAGTGACTGACGTTCCAAATCGCCCGGGGTATCCTCCGGAATGTAGGTGTGATCGGGTGTGTCGAGCATGCCGGTGAACCGGCGCACCTCGCAAGGTGCAAGATCAACGCCAGCAATGTTAAAGAGTGTTTGAGGATTCATAAGGTTTGTTTGCTCCATAGTTGGAAAGGTTTGTTTCATTCCTTGAGTTGTTTGAAGTGTTCTTTGAGAACATCGGACTCGCCGGATGCCCAGTCAGACGGAGGGTTCACAGTCACGCGCGGGACACCCGACAACATTGTTGCACTGTGCGTCGTTTCCTCGTCACCATCCGGGTTGGCTGTCCAGTTACCGATCCGGGATCCGCTGGTTCCCCACCCCTCGCGCGGCGAAAAACGAATAGCGATCATACGGTCGTGAGCGTCCTTGATATAGCGATAAGGTACGCCGATAGCGTTATATCCGTCGCGGCTGCCCAGCGAATCCATACGCTGTGTCAAGACTGGATCGGCGTAAAAGTCAGTATAGTTGATCCGATCCCAATCGATCCGGCGAACCATGGCCGCGCAGATGCGGCGATCCCATTTTTCCTCTCCGTTCTCGTCGGGCCAATAGCCTGACATTCGGACGGAAATCAAAGCACCGACACCCACACCACTTTGACGAAAAGTTTCCAAGATGCCCGCGCGGTAGTCGGCGTTTGACACGATGGCAGCCGCATAATCCTCCTTGAAAGTGGGGCATGTACGCCGCGTATGGCCGAGGCCTGCTTCGCCATGGCTCCCATGCTTATACTTGCAATAGGAGCAACGGCGCGTTGGACCACGCTTTTTGAGCGTTGCACCGGTAAGAGGGTTTCGGCCTGTGCGCTTGGCGATGGTTGCGGCTTCTCTTTCCACAACACCACGATACCGCTGCTCGTCTACAGGCACACCAGCGGCGATCTCCTTGTCATGTTGGGCCTTGTAGTTCGCGAATCGCGATTGATGACGCTCGGTTAGTTCTGGACATGACCGCTTGTTATGGCCGCGCGCATAGCACACTCCGCATCTAACAGTTCCGTTGTGATTACCCATGATTTAGTCTCCGGTGGAGTGAAAAGAAGTTTTCTCGATTTGATGACTCATTATCTCATATTTTTGAGCGAAAGTCAATAGATTCATTGTCAAAGGAATGTCAAGGCACGATTTCCAAGCTGCAACCTGCCATAAGCTCGGGCTTCTTCTCGCCCGACCAAAGGATCAGCGGGTCACCCTTGTCGGGATTCTTGCGCCCGAAGTGATCGAAGCCGATCAAGAGGCCCACGCCCACGGCGCGAGTCCCGTTGCACCGGTGACCGCTACGCGCATAGCGCGCGCGTGCCTCTGCGTTGAAGCGTACCAGGGAGCCGGGCGGAATATCGTGCTTTGTAATCATGCTTTCGCCAACTCCTTCAAAGTGGCGATTGCAAGCTCTATATCGGTGTGATCGTTGTTCCGCACCCGAAGGTTGCGGAGGAGCCAGCGGATATTGCGCTTTGAAAGCTCCATACAATGCCCGGGCACGTCCATATCAGCGAGGATTTCAACGAGGATTGCGATTTTCATTTGTCGTTCTGTGATCATGTATACATTATCTCATAATCGAGAAGAAAAGTCAAGGTTTGTTTTGTCAAGAGGGTGTCAAGTCTCATCCAGCCCATCCCAGCGAGCATCTACGAAACGCTTGGTATTGCGGAGGCTCGAAAGAGCAGGTGCTTCCTCGGTAATAGCGGAGTCCTTCAGCTTCTCCTCACACTCGCGCGCAAAGGTGCGAATGAACTTGATAAGTTGAATCTTACCAAATGCCACCTTCTTCCCAGTGAATGCCGGATCGAATGTAGTACGCGCGTGCTTCTTGTGGAGCATTTGCGCGATCTTATAGGCATCATCTAATCCTTGCGGATCGTCGGTGTCGAGTACCAGCGTCATTTTCATTTTACTACCTCCAAACCTCGAATATCGAGTTCTACTATTTCAGGCTGTCTATCGGCAAGGGCGACTGCAACCTTTTTAAGGGCGCGACTATTCCCGTCAAACGTTGTATATAAAGGCGGCTCCTCAAACCATGGACCTTTGATAATAATACCGCACCGGTGCATGCATAGCCATCGAACCAGATCGCCGACTTTCATTATACCACCTCGAAGCGATAGGCCGGGTAAAGCAAGGTTTCGATAGAGATATCCGCTACGGGCGGCCCACACAAGCGAAGATGGGCCCAACGGCCCGGGATCGTCGGTGCTTCCACCGTGGTGACAAGATAAACCTTGCCCGCAACTGAAGTGTGGGCACAGTGCGGTTTGTCGCTACCCCTGAATCTCACCAAATCGCCAACCTTGATCATGTCTTCCTTGATTCTTACCCCTATATTATACATCAGATTTCCCCAGATTACAAGAGAAAAGTTGTCAAGAGGGTGTCAAGGATGATTTGCCCCGTACAACCTCCAGTTCCGTCCAACTGTGGAGGGTCATCTTTCCGCTGCGATCCAGTGGCCCGTTAACAAGCTTGTACCATGTGTCTCCGTGCGACTCGATAACCAGAAAGACGCCCGGGTTGCACGGATCCTTGAATCTGACGAGATCGCCAACCTTTATTAGTCTTGCTTGCACGGGATCACCACCTCGTAATGTTTTTGATACTGTTGCGCCATGCGCTGCGGCATGCCGGTATGGAGATTGTGAAAGAGAAGGAGATCCATTTGCTCGTTTCCTGGCCAGTCATAGACTGCCGTGATTACGGACGTTGAACGTGGGATCTTCTCGCCTGAATAGCGGCACACTTGTTGTACAATATCACCGACTTTCATTTATCACCTTCAGATGACTGCTTTTCTGCGTC